>Ga0080064_1000588_pt1 | contig 92616 bp, 76 predicted proteins | sample Subgrocontami54m_FD_69260 | JGI IMG/M metagenome (GOLD analysis project Ga0080064, IMG submission 69260) | Subsurface groundwater microbial communities from S. Glens Falls, New York, USA - GMW46 contaminated, 5.4 m (SPADES assembly) (version 2) ... | reverse complement strand
CGAAATCGAGATGATCCCGAAGGGTTCGGGCTCGGAGAACAGCTCCTGGCTGAAAATGGCCATCCCCGCCGAAGGCGTGGATGCGATCAAGACCTTCGTCGTCGATTGCGTGCTGGAATCGAGTGGCAAGAGCTGCCCGCCCACCATCGTCGGCGTCGGCGTGGGCGGCACCGCCGACCTGTGCGTGCATCTGGCCAAGCGGGCGGCGACGCGGCCGCTGGGCTCGCGCTGCGCCGACCCTGAGGGCGCGCAACTGGAACAGGCGCTCACCAAGGCGGTGAATCAACTCGGCGTCGGTCCGCAGGGACTGGGCGGCGACGCAACCGCATTCGCCGTGCACATAGAAACCGCCGCCACGCATATCACCATGAACCCGGTGGCGGTGAACATGCAATGCCATTCGGCGCGGCGCGCGCGCGCCACTTTCACGCCGCTAGGCATCGAGTATGGATTCTAGTTACACGCATTAGGAGAAACGCAATGAAGCGAAGTCTGGCTTTTATTTTGATGCTTTGTGCGCTGCCGGCATCGGCGCTCGAGGTGGCGGGCGTGAATGTCGCGGACAAGGCCAAAGTGGGGGCAAGCGAGCTGGTGCTGAACGGCGCCGGCATACGCACCCGCGTTATTTTCAAGGTCTACGTCGGCGCGCTCTATCTGAGCCAGAAAAAGTCCGTTGCAGCCGAGGCGCTGGCGCAAAAAAGCGCGAAGCGCGTGGCCCTCACCATGCTGCGCGAGTTGTCCGCGCAGGAGTTGAACGAGGCGTTCGAGAACGGCATCAAGGCCAACCACAGCGCAACCGAGGTCGAGGTGCTAAAACCGCGCATCGCCGAACTGCTGTCGCTGCTGACGGACGTGAAAAAAGGCGATGTGATCGTGCTCGATTTCCTGCCGGAATCGGGCACCGTCGTGAGCCTGAACGCAGCGGTGAAAGGCAAACCCATCCCGGGCGAGGACTTCTATCGCGCGCTGTTGCGCATCTGGCTCGGCGACAAGCCGGTCGACGGCGACCTGAAAAAAGACATGCTGGGGCAGGCGAGCTGATGGCGCATTACGATTTCACCACCCCCGCGGGCGAGGCCCAGGTCCGCGCCCTGCGCGTCAACGACACGGTGACGCTCAATGGCACGCTGTACGGCATTCGCGACGCGACGCAGATCCACTTGTTCGACCGCGGGCGCAAGACGCGCTTCGACCTCGCCGGCCACGCGGTGATCCACACCGCGCCCAACGTGAAAAAAGTGGAAGCCTCGGCCGCGCATCCGGCCGGCTACGCTCCGGTGTGCATCGGCACCACCACCAGCGCGCGCATGGAGCGGTTCACCCGGCCGCTGATGCGCGAGTACGGCGTGCGCATGATCGTCGGCAAGGGCGGCATGCTCGCCGATTCGCTGGCCGTCTTCGCCGAACTGGGCGGCGTCTACCTCGCCATCGTCGGCGGGGCAGCGGCCCTGGAAACCACCTGGATCGAACAAATCGAGGATGTGGACCTGGACGATCTCAATCCGGAAAGCCTGTGGCGCTTCCGCGTCAAGGGCTTCGGTCCGCTCCTGGTCGCCATGGACAGCCACGGCGCGAGCCTTTACACCGAACTGAAAAAAGCCGCACAGGGGCGCCGCGCGGCGGCCCTCGCCAGTCTTGGCATCCATTAAGCCGCGATGAGCTTTCCCTCGACCGAAAACCTGAACGTCGTCTCGTTCGAGGCGATGCCCTCGCCGCGAGAATTGCACGAACGCATTCCGCTCGCCGACGAAGGCGCGCAATTCGTCGCCGCGGCGCGCGCGACCCTGTGCCGGGTGCTCGACCGGACCGATCCGCGCCTGCTGGTGATCGTCGGTCCCTGCTCCATCCACGATCCTGCGGCGGGCCTTGACTACGCCGGGCGCCTGCACGCGCTAGCCGCGGAGGTGCAGGACAGCCTCTATCTGGTGATGCGCGTCTATTTCGAGAAGCCCAGGACCGTCACCGGGTGGAAGGGTTTCATCAACGATCCGCATATGGACGACTCTTTCCATATCGAGGAAGGCATGGAGCGAGCGCGCCGTTTCTTGAGCGACCTCGCGCTCATGGGCGTGCCTGCGGCCACCGAGGCGCTGGATCCGGCATCGCCGCAGTACCTCGGGGATCTGGTCGCCTGGTATGCGATCGGCGCCCGCACCAGCGAATCCCAGACGCACCGGGAAATGGCGAGCGGCCTGTCGGCTCCGGTGGGGTTCAAGAACGCCACCGACGGCAATATCGGCATCGCGATCAACGCCATCCGCTCGGCGCGCGAGCCGCACAGCTTCCTCGGCATCACCCCTGAGGGGACGCCAGCTATTGTGCGCACCCGCGGCAACGGCTATGGCCATCTCGTGTTACGCGGCGGCCAGAGCCCGAACTACGACACGGCGCAGGTGGCACTGACGGAACAGGAACTTGCACGGGCGGGGCTCAGTCCCAATGTGGTCATCGACTGCGCGCACGCGAATTCGCTGAAGAAACCCGAGTTGCAGCCGCTGGTCTTCAGGGATTGCATCCACCAGATCATCGAAGGCAACAACTCCATCGTCGGCCTGATGCTGGAGAGCAACATCGTGGCGGGCAACCAGCCGATTCCGGAGGACAAAGCGACGCTGATTTATGGCTGCTCCGTGACCGACCCGTGCATCGGCTGGGACACCACGGCCAAGCTTATTCGCGAATCCGCGGCGGCCGTGGCCCGGACGCTGCGCTCGCGTGCCAGGCCGGCGTGACGGAGCGATGATGCCGGGCCCCGCGCCAAGCAGCCTGGAGCAACTCGCCGCCCTTATCCGCGCCTTTGCGGCGGAGCGGGATTGGGACCAGTTCCATACCCCGAAGAACCTCGCCATGGGCGTCGCGATCGAGGCGGCCGAGCTGATGGAGGAGTTTCATTGGCTCACGCCGGAGCAGTCGGCCGGGCTCCCGCCGGAGAAAATGGAGGCGGTGCGCCATGAGATAGCCGACGTGTTCGTCTATCTGGTTTTGCTGGCCGACAAGCTCGGCGTCGATCTCATGGCGGCGGCCGCAGAAAAGATTGCGATCAACGCCGGGAAATATCCCGCCGACGCGGTGCGCGGCAAGGCAACGAAATACGACAAGTATTGATGTTCCGAGCCGGAAATGGCGGTGTGGAAACCTAAATGCTTAGCTATCGCCATGGTTTTCACGCAGGGATGCACGCCGACGTGCTCAAGCATGTTGTCTTGGTGCACTTGTTGCATTACCTCACTCGGAAAGAAAAGCCGCTGTGGTTCATCGACACCCACGCGGGCGCGGCGGCGTATGCGCTGGATGAGGGCTATGCGACCAAGAATGCGGAATACGAAAACGGCATCGGCCGTCTGTGGGCGCGCGAGGACCTGCCGCAACCTGTGGCCGACTACCTCGGACAGGTGCGCGCGCTCAATCCCGATGGCGTCCTGCGCCGCTATCCGGGTTCGCCGCAGCTCGCCATGCAGATCCTGCGGAAGCAGGACCGGCTGCGCATGTTCGAGTTGCACAGCACCGAGAGCCGCCTGCTGCAGGAGTATTTTCGCGACGATAGCCCGCGTGCGATCGTGCAGGCCGGCGACGGCTTTGCCGGCCTGCAAGCGGTGTTGCCGCCGCCGTCGCGCCGCGCCCTGGTGCTGATCGATCCGTCTTACGAAGACAAAGGCGATTACGGGCGCGTGCTGGCGGCCATGCGCGATGCGCAGAAGCGCTTTCGCGCCGGCGTTTATGCCATCTGGTATCCGCAGGTGCAGCGGCGCGAATCGCGCCAGTTTCCGCAGCAGCTCAAAGCCCTGCAGCACAAGGATTGGCTGCACGTTTCGCTTAGCGTGAAAAAGCCCGAGGCCCGCGGCTTCGGCCTGCATGGCAGCGGCATGTTCATTCTGAACCCGCCCTGGTTGTTGCCCAAAGCCCTGGACCTCGCCCTGCCGTACCTCGCCAGGGTTCTGGCGCAGGACGCCGCCGCGGCTTTCAGCCTTGAGTGCGAACTGGCGTAGAGCGGCGGGAAATTCCGCTTAGACCACGTGGTCCGGCGCAAGCGCGCAGGGATGAAGTTCATCGCCCGTTTCGACCTGAATCGTCGCGTGCCCGATGCCGAAGCGCCGGCGCAACTCGTCCGCGACCTCGGCGATGAAGCGGTCGCTGGGGTGTCCGGCAGGCATGACCAGGTGCACCGTCAGCGCGGTTTCGGTCGTGCTCATGCCCCAGATGTGCAGGTCGTGAAATTCGGCGACACCATCCAGACCGGAAAAATACCCCCGAACCAATGCAGCTTCGATGCGCGGCGGAACCGCATGCAGCGACAGATTCACTGAATCGCGCAGCAGTCCCCAGGTGCTGCCGACGATGACCGCCGCAATGGCGAGGCTCATCACGGGGTCGAGCCAGATCCATCCGCTGTAGAGCATGCCCACGCCGGCGAGCACCACCCCCAGAGAGACGCCGGCATCGGCCGCCATGTGCAGGAACGCCCCCCGCACATTCAAGTCGTGTTCGCGGCCGCGCAGAAACAGCAGCGCCGTGGCGGTGTTGACCGCGATCCCGCACAGCGCCACCCAGATGACCGTCATGGTGGCGACGGGCACCGGGTCCATCAGGCGCTGAACCGCCTCGACGGCGATGCCGCCGACCACCAGCATCAGCAGCATGGCGTTGACCAGGGCCGCGAGGATCGACGAGCTGCCGAGGCCATAGGTGAAGCGCTGGGACGGCTCGCGCCGGCCGAGAACGCTGGCGCCCCAGGCGAGGGCCAGCGCCAGAACGTCGCTCAGGTTATGGCCGGCGTCGGCCAGGAGCGCCATGGAATGCGACAGCACGCCGTACACCGACTCGATCGCGACAAAGCCGAGGTTCAGCGCGATGCCTACGGCAAAGGCGCGATCGTGCCTCTGGTGCTGGTGCGAATGATCGTGCTGTTCGTGTGCCATGCTCCGCGTTCCGGCCGATTCATGACAATGTGACATATTTTGCGCCGGCTGTCCGGGTCGCGCGCCGGCGTCGGGCCGGCTTCTTGTTCGGGATCGGCGTTGTTGACCGAGGGCGCCAATCTGATAAGCTTTCCGGCATGAGCGAGCATAAGCAAATCGGCGTCATCAGCCTGGGTGTCATGGGTCTGCGCATGCTGGTGCGCCTGGCGGAGCATCCGCAAGCGCGCGTGCTCGCGGCGTGGGATCCGAATCCGGTAGCCGTGGCCGAGGTGCAGAAGCGCTATCCGGACCTGGCGATCGCCGCAACTGCGGCGGACGTGATCGGTGCACCCGGGCTCGATTGCGTCTACATCGCCTCGCCGCCTGCGAGCCATCTCGCGTACGCGCATCAGGGATTCGATGCCGGGCTGGCGGTGTTCTGCGAAAAACCGCTCACCGTCGATTTTGCGGCGGGCCGAAAGGCGATTGCACGAATTGAAACCGAACGCCATCGCTCCGGGGTGAATTTCTCGCTCGCGACCTCTCCCGGACTTGCAGCAATGACCGCAGCAATCAACGAGGGCTCCATCGGCGAGCCGAAGCGCGTCGAAATCGAGCTTGCCTTCGACCGGTGGCCGCGCACCTGGCAAGCCGCGGCCGGGCGCTGGCTTGCCGAGCGCGCCGAAGGCGGGTTTTCGCGCGAGGTGTTGTCGCATTTTGTCTTCGTCCTGCAGCGTGCGCTGGGTCAGGCGACGGTAGAGGAGGCCAGGCCGGACTATCCGGATGATGGCGTCGCCTCCGAGCGGGCGTTGAAAGCGCGCCTCGCCGCGGGCGGCGTGCCGGTGATGATAGACGCGAAGGTCGGCGGCAGCCTCCCCGATTTCAATCGCATGACGCTGGTCGGAAGCACGGGTGCGATCGAGATCCACGACTGGTTCGGCTTGCGCCGCCGCCGCAACGACGGCGACTGGATTGCCGCGGGGACAGCCCAGAGCAACCGGCAGATCGGCCAGTCCGCGCAGCTCGATCAGGTGGTAGCCATGATAGAGGGGCGCCCGCACACGCTTCCCAGCTTCGCCGAGGCTTTGGCGGTTCAGGAAACGATCGAAGCGATACTAAGAACGGCGTCCTGAATTCCGCCACATTCGGCGGATAAACCTGCGCGCTGCGCGCGCCAACCGGGGTTTTGGTACGGATAGAAACCATCCGTACCAAAACCCCGGTTATGGATAAAAGCAGGAGCGGGTTGGGGTAGTTTTTGGACAAGATCGCCGAATGCGCGCGGATGGGTTCATCATCCGTGCGCAATCGGCGATCCGCGCGGACGGCTCTTCGTCCGCGCAAAATGGGCAAATCCATGACGACCAGGACTCTTGCGGCGCTCGAGCGCACTAAAGACCACTATGGCATGGGCAGCGCCGAGGCGAAGCTGACACTGCTTCGCCGGCTCGAGCGCACCGAGCTGCGCTCCGCGCGCGCGGTGTTTCGCCTGCACGAGCTGCTGTGTTTCCTGCGCGCCTATCCGGACGACGCGCGCGTGCTCGACCAGGTCGAGCGCATGCTCGAGCGCTTCGCCGGGCGCGCCGATCTCAGGCGCCAGCGCGAGGCGCTCACCGACAGCGGGATCGCGGGCACGCCAATTCGCTACCGTTTTTTTTGGTCCACCCTGCGCTGGCTCGCGCGGCGCTGGCCGGAGCGGATAGCAATCGACCGCGGTGAAACCGAGATCGAAGACAAGCTGGCTGCGGCGCTGCCGCTTCTAGTCACCTGGGGCGAAGCTGCCGCGCTGAAGGAGCTCGGCGCGCCGGCGTTCGCGGCGATCGACCGGTTGCGCGCGCGCGGGGAGGGCGATGCGGCGTTTCTTGCGCGGCGCATCGAGGCCATGCCGGGCGACGCGTTTACGCGCGAGGCCTTTCACGACGCGATCGAGCCCACTTACGAACTGAAATCCGGTCCGGACACGCCCTCGCGTACCCGCGCCAAACATGCCGCGGCGCCGATGGTCCATCAACGCGCGCCGCTCTCGCGTGCGCGTCCCAATCTGCGCGAGGAACCGGGGCGGATCTATCGCGCCGTGCGCCTCGCGTCCGCGGGCGAGGGCGAGCAACTGATCGAGCTCGCGCGCGGCGCCATGGTGACGCGCTCGCGCGACCTCGACGCATTCGCCTACGGCAACGCGCGCAACGTGCGCGTGGTCGATGACGGCGGCGGACTCGGCTTTGTCCTGATCGGCGTCATCCCCGAGCGCCGCCAGTTGATTCCCGCAACCAGCGGCTACCTGGTCCTGCGCAACGGCGTGCCGATCGGCTACGGCGAGGCGTTCGTGACCGGGCGCTCGGCCACGATGACGTTCAACATTTTCGCGAGCTTTCGCGGGGCCGAGGCGGCCTACGCTTTTACCCGCACCCTGGCGATGGTGCGGCAGCTGTTCGGCGCGGAGTCGTTCAGCCTCGATCCGTACCAGCTTGGCAAAGGCAACGACGAAGCGATCGCCTCGGGCGCCTGGTGGTTCTACTACAAACTGGGATTCAGGCCCTTGAGCGCGGATGCGCGCCGTCTCATGCGCAAGGAGCTCGCGCGCATGCGCAGCGACCCTGGACATCGTTCGCGCGCGGCGACCTTGCGCGCATTGGCCGAGTCGCACCTGGTGTTCGATTTCGACCGCGCGCGCACGCCCTGCCTGCCGGCCCTGTCCGAACCGGGCCTGCGTATCGGCGACGCGCTCGCGGCGCGGGCCGGCGGCGAGCGCGAGCGCGTGCTCGCCCAGTGCAGCCGCGAAACCATGAAGCTTACCGGCGTGCGTTCGCTGCGCGGCTTTTCCGCGGGCGAGCGCCTCGCCTGGCAGCGCTGGAGCCCGCTGGTGGTGTTTGCGCTGCCGGGGGTGTCGCGCTGGAGCCTGGCCGACAGGCGCGCCCTCGCGCGCGTGATCCGCGCCAAGGGCGGTCTCGACGAAAACGAATTCATCGCGCGCTTCGCCGCGCATCCGAAACTGGAGCGAGCGCTGTTCGGGAAGCACTAGTTTTTTATATTCTAAATTCAATCAGGAACGGCCCGCGCCGGCCGCAGGCGGACTTGAACACGTCGGCGAAGCCCTCGAGCGTGTCCACGCGCGTCGCCTCCATGCCCATGCCCGCGGCGAGTTTCACCCAGTCGAGCTCGGGGCGCGCCAGATCGAACAGTTCGTTCGAGGCGCGGCCCGGCTTTGCACCCACCGAGACCAGTTCGCCATAAAGTATCTTGTAGATCTGGTTGGCGAATACGACGTTCACCACGTCGAGCTTCTCGCGCCCTTGCGTCCACAGCGCCTGCAGCGAGTACATACCCGCGCCGTCGGCTTGCAGGCACACCACCTTGCGCTCGGGACAGGCGATCGCGGCCCCCGTGGCGCAGGGAAACGCGTGGCCGATGGCGCCGCCGGTGTTCTGCAGCCAGTCCATAGGCGCGGCATTGAAGGTCGGCGCGAACAGGGCGCGGCCCGAGGTCACCGCGTCCTCGGAAACGATGCAGTTCTCGGGCAGCAGCGCGGCGAGCGTGCGGGCGAAGGCTTCGGGCTCGAACTTGCCGCGCGCGAGCTGCGGTTTGATCGCACCTTCTGCAATCGGCACGTTCTTCGGCGCGCCGAGCTCGTCGGCAAGCAGCTCCAGCGCGGCGACGGCATCCTGCTCCGGCCGCGCGAGCACGTGCGTATCCGAGTCCGCTGGCGCCATCAGGCTGGGCTTGCCCGGATAGGCGAAGAACGCCGTCGGCGGCCTGGCGCCGACGAGAATCACATGCTTCGTGCCCGCGAGCACCTTGAGCGCGCTGTCGACGACGTAGGGAAAGCGGTCCACCGGAGGCCGGCCGCGCCCGCGCGCCATGCGCGACACCTGCGTGGGCGTGCGCAGCTTCGCGCCGGTGACATGCGCGATGCGGTTGGCCGCGAGCAGGCCCGCCTCGGACAAGGCCTGCCCATACAGAACCAGCATGGCCGGTTCTTTGGTCCTCAGCACCTGTGCGATGGCACGCAGCGTGTCCGGCGCGACGGCAGGGCGCGCGGAAAGCGGCAGCGGCGCGGCGACCTCGCCGCCTTCGTTCCAGGCCGTATCTGCCGGCAGGATCAGCGTGGCGATCTGACCGGGCGCGGTGTTCGCCGCCTGCACGGCGGCCGCGGCGTCGGTGCCTACGGTCGTCGACGTGGAACTGGTCCGCACCCAGTGCGACGCCGCGCGCGCCAGGCCCTCGGTATCGGCGGTGAGCGGCGCGTCGAAGGGCCGGTGGTAGGTGGCCTGGTCACCGACGATATTGACCATGGGCGAATGCGCGCGGCGCGCGTTGTGTACATTGGCGATGCCGTTGGCGAAGCCCGGCCCGCAATGGAGCAGCGTCGCGGCCGGCTTGCCGGCCATGCGTCCGTAACCGTCGGCGCAGCCGGTCACCACGGTTTCGGCCATGCCGAGGATGCAGCGCATGCCCTCGACTTTGTCGAGGGCGGCGACGAAATGCATTTCCGAGGTGCCGGGATTGGCAAAACAGGTATCTACGCCGCCGGCGAGCAGCGTGCGGACGAGGCTTTCGGCGCCATTCATGAGGGGAATCCGTTCGAGTGTGAGAGTGAGAAGGCCAGTTCGCGCTCGCGCTTGCGGCTTACGCGTGGCACTATGGTTTGCATAGGCTACGCCGCCCCGGCTTCAACATCAACCGGCGCAAAACCATTAAACTGCCTGTCCCCATCCGCTGCAGAAACCCGCGCTTGTTCAACCCAACTTCTTTCTCAAACATAGCGCGCGCGGATCATGAGTGATCTTCGCGTGCTCCTCGCCTTCGCCGCGCCGCATCGCGTGGCGCTGGCGCTGAGCGCACTGCTGATGCTGTGCGAAAGCGCAGCCGCGCTGCTCGTGCCCTGGGCCGGCGGCTTGTTGGCGGAGGCCATGCTGCAGCCCGCCGACCTGGCGCGCGCGGATCTGGCGCCCGCCGGTATCGGCATCGTCCTGACGGGTATGCTGACTTTGTTTGCACTGCAGGCGCTGCTTAAATTCGGCAACACCTATATCCTCGGCAATGCCTCTGACAAGATCGTCGCCGATCTGAAGATCCGGCTGTACGATCATCTCCAGGCCTTGCCTCTGGGCTACTATCACGAGCGCCGACTTGGCGACACGCTCGCTTTGCTCACCAACGACGTCTATGTCCTCGCCGGCTTTATCAGCGGCACCGCGCTTGCGCTCGTGCCGCTGCTCGTCACCGCGGGCGGCGCGGTGATTCTCATGTTTCGCATCCGGCCAAGCCTGGCGCTATTGGCGGTGATCCTCATTCCCCTGTTCTATTTGCTGATGAAAATCTTCGGCCGCCGCATGCGGCCGCTGGCGGCGCAACTGCAGCAGGAGCACGCAACCGCGATCGCCATCGCGCAAGAAAACCTGGGCATGCTGCCCGCGATCAAGACCTTCACCCGCGAGCAACAGGAATCGACGCGTTACCGGGCGCAGATCGATCGCATTTTCAACCTGAACGTGAAGCAGCGCCGCCTGTACGCCGCGCTGGAGCCGCTGGCGCAGCTGATCGCAGCCGTGGGAATCGTGCTGGTGCTGGCACTGGCGAGCACCGATATCGCCGACGGCAAGCTCGCGCCGGCGCAATTGGTGAGCTTTCTGCTGTACGCGGCCTTGCTCACGCGGCCGGTCGCAGGGCTCGCCGACGTCTATGGCCAGACGCAGATGGCGCGGGGCGCTTCCGCGAGGCTGCGGCAGGCGATGGAGGAGACTCCGGAACCGGCGGGGCATGTCGGCATCCCGCTTGCGGCGGTGACGGGCGACATCGAATTTCGCGGGGTGAATTTCGCCTATGGCGGTCGGCCCGCGGCGCTGGAAAAAGTCGATCTTCATGTCGCGGCGGGCGAGACCATCGCCATCGTCGGTCCCAATGGCGCGGGAAAGAGCACGCTCGCCCACCTGCTGATGCGCCTGCATGAACCGTCAGCTGGGAACATTCTGATCGACGGAATCGATATCGCCAAGGTGTCGCTGGCGAGCCTGCGCCGCCAGATCGGCGTGGTGCCGCAGCATGTGCTGCTGTTCAACGCGACAGTGCGCTACAACATCGCCTATGGGCGGCCCGAACCCGACCAGGCTGAAATCGAAGCGGCGGCCGCGGCCGCGCGCGCTCACGATTTCATCGCCAGCCTGCCCCAGGGCTACGACACCCTGATCGGCGATCGCGGCGTGAGGTTGTCGGGCGGCCAGCAGCAACGCCTCGCGCTCGCCCGCGCGCTGCTGAAGGACCCGCCGATCCTGATACTCGATGAAGCCACGGCGATGTTCGACCCACAGGGCGAAGCCGAATTTCTGCAAGCCTGCCGCGATGTGCTCAGGCGCCGCACGGTGTTGCTGATCACGCACCGGCCGGCGAGCCTGGCCGCGGCCGACCGCATCGTGCGCGTGGAGCGGGGGCGGATCGTCGACAGCTGACGGGCGCCGAAATCGAGGGCTTCAGCGAATCGCGTTGGCGAGTTGACATGAAACGGTCGCGGGCGGACGCTGTACATATGAATTTCTTGGCTAGAGGAACAGGTGATGCCGGCAGGCGCATGCCCTGGCAGGCCTGGGCGATCATTTCAATTGGCGCTATTGCAATCGTGGCCCTTTCTCAATCGGGGGTTTCATATGGCGACGAGGGCTTTCACTTGCTTGCCGCCTCGTTGGTCGGCGCAGGCAAGGTGCCTTACCGCGATTTTTTCTACCAGCATCCACCTCTGTTCCCATATCTATATGCGGGTTGGATGTATATCGCGGGCGCTACCTGGCGCAGCGCACATCTCTTCTCCGCACTGCTGACCATTGGGACCGTATCGCTGGTGGCGACCTACCTGGCGAGCCGATTCACTGCTTCGCGCGTAGCCGCGGCGGTTTTCACGTTCCTGCTTCTTTGCCTTAACCCGCAGTTCGTCTGGCTCGGAACGGTCGGCCATCCGTACGCACTGTGCATGTTCCTCGGCGTGCTTGCATTTCGCCTCGTCATTCATGGAAACGAACATGGCAACAGGAGCGTCGCATTCCTCGCCGGTTTGGCTGCGGGCGGATCGGTGCTTTCCTCATTCCTGCTTATACCCATTCTTCCAATCGTTTCGATCTGGATCCTGTTCCAACAGGGATCCAGGCGCCGAACCGCGCAAATCGCCTGGTTTGTCGCCGGCGCGGCAGTGTGGTCGGTGCCGCTTGCATGGTTTTTTGTCCAAGCGCCGCAACCCATGCTGTTCGAGCTGGTCGAGTACCACCTCTACTACCGCGGGCCGACTTATCGTATACCACCATCGGATGCGTTCTTCTCGGGCCTGCGTCAGCTTATCGGTTGGGCTCGATCCTGGGATGGACTTGCGGCAACGCTGCTGGGGCTTGTCGGATTTTGGTTTCTGCTGTTTCGACGCATCCAGAAACCCATGCACCGGGCCGAACTCGCATTGGCAGCCGCATTGACGGGCGGAGTCGCGCTGTTCGTCAGCACGCCCTACCCGGCCTTTTCATATTACTTCGTTGTCATCACGCCGTTCCTCTGCATTCTTGCCTACCATGGCATTGCGGCGCTCGCCCGGGCCAGATGGACTTTTCGGCAATCTGCGTTCGCGCTTTGTCTGTGTGCCGCTGTGTTGACCACCACTGCCGTTCGGCCGACTTACCGGGTGGACGAGAGCGTATGGGGTCTTCCTGCCGTATGGGACGCTCATGGCGCAATTGCGGCAGCGATCAATCGGGTGACGCCGCCCGATGCGCCTGTCTATGCCCCGGAGGGAATCCTGTTCGCTGCGCGACGCTTGCCCCATCCCGGCCTCGAGAATTCCTTTGCCGGCGAGCTCGATGTTGCTTCAGGATTGATCGCTTCCCTGAATTTCGTGCCGCAATCGCGAATCGAAGAGCGGATACGGCAAGGATGGTTTGCGGCCGTTTGGATGGATGCCAATGACCCGTTGATCAATTCCCTTACCCTGAGTCGCGTCTATGACAGGCGGATGACATTGCGCACGATCGATGGGGACAGCTTTCTCTTTTGGAGAAGTACGCCGGTCGCGCAGCAGCCTAATCGGCCTTGACCCTTTCTGCTTTTACCGCCGCCCCCTCAGTGGCGACCATGGACGGACCGGTGGCACCGTCGCCTGCCGACCGCGCCAGCCAGCGCTGCGGGAATATTCGCGACTTGTGGGCAACGAAACGCCCGAGTATCCAGAGAATGCTCAAACCGTAGCGCAGGCTCTGCAAGAACCCTACCGAGGACGACTTCCGTGTATACCGGGTCGACACCGGCACTTCGGCGATACGGAAACCCTGCGCCACAATCTGGGCGACGATTTCCTGGTCGAATACGAACTGGTCGGAATTCAGCCAGTAAGGAACCGACTCCAGGACTTCCCGGCGGAAGGCGCGGTACCCCGTGTGATACTCGGTCAATTGCAATCCGAAGACCGCGTTTTCGAGGCGGGTGAGCAGCCGGTTGCCGAGGTACCTCCAGCGGGGCATCCCCTGCCCGATCGGGGACGCTCCCATGAAGCGCGAGCCCAAAACCACATCGGCGCGTCCGTCCAATATTGGTTGAACGAGATCCGGCAGCAGGTGCGGGTCGTGTTGCTCATCCGGGTGCAGCATCACGACGATGGCTGCGTCTGTTTTCATAGCTTCACCATAGCCGGTTTTCTGTCCGGCCCCATACCCGCGATTGCGATCATGGACATGAAGCTGAAGGTCGAGTCCGCGAGCCACCTGGACCGTCGCATCCTCGCTGCCGTCATCGACCACAATGACCAGGTCGACCAGATCGAGAGGCAATTCCCGATAGGTCTCAGTGAGCGTCTTGCTCGCGTTGTAGGCCGGCATGACAACTGCGATGCGATTTTTCTCAGGCATCAGTCGCATCTTGCTTGCCACCCGAAGCCGCGCTCAGCGCTCGGTCAGAGAACGTTCGAATACCTTGTTGATCGGCTTGAGCAGATAGTAGAGGACGCTGCGCCGGCCGGTGAGGACGTCGACCTGCCCGGTCATTCCGGGCATGACCGGCAGCAGCTTGCCGCGATACTCGACTCCGGGTTTCAAGGTGCGCACGTGGGCGACGTAGTATGGTTCGGGCGATTGGCCCGGCTGCGCTTGCGGCTGGATGGAATCGGCGCTGACATACACCAGCTTGCCTTCCACTCCGCCATAGATGCTGTAATCGTAGGTTGCGAGCTTGACCGTCGCCTGCTGCCCGACCGAAACGAAAGCGATGTCCTGCGGCCGGATGCGCGCCTCGACCAGCAGCGAATCCTCCAGCGCGACGACCTCCGCCAGCGGCGTCCCCGGCTGCACCACGCCACCCGGCGTCTTGTTGGCGATGGTCTTGACCACGCCATTCACCGGCGAGCGAACCAGCGTGCGTGCCATCCTGTCCTCCAGCCCCGGCACCGCCTCGGCGACTTTCGCCAGCTCATTTCTCGCCGCCGACAGTTCGCCCGCCGCCTGGCTGCGGAACTGCGATTCGTTGTCCTGCATTCTTCTCCGCGCTTCTTCGATCGCCGACTGCGCGCGCGGGATCGCCAGCGTCGCCGCATCGAGGTCGGTGCGGATGCGGGTGAATTCGCGTTGCAGGCGCAAAAGTTCCACCTCCGACACCGCACCCTCTTTTACCATCGGCGCGGTGATGGCGATTTCCCGCTTCAGGATTTCCATCTGCTCCTGCGTGCGGTCGCGCCTGGACTGCAGTTCCACCACTTCCTGCGTGCGCTGCACCAGTTGCTCGCGCAGCACCGCGTTCTTGCCCGCGAGATCGCCGAGGCGCGCGCGATGCACCGCGACCTCGTTGTCGGCGAGTGCGCGGGCGGCCTTGAGCACCTCGGCCGGCATCTTAAGCGGGGTTCCCTGCACCTCGGCGCTGAGCCGGGCCACTTTCGCGCGCAAACCGAGCTCGCCCTGCTGCCCTTCGCGAAAGGCCGAGGCGAAGCGCACGCGGTCGAGCTGGAACAGCACCTGGTCCTTTTTCACCAGGTCGCCTTCGCGCACCAGGATCTTCTCGATGATGCCGCCTTCGAGGTTCTGCACGTACTGCGTCTGGCTCGCGGTAATTACTTTGCCTTCGCCGCGCGCAATCTCGTCGATTTGCGCGAACCATGCCCACGCCAGGGCGACGACGAAGAAGCCGATGATGACTGCGAGCAGCCAGTGTGGCGAGCGCTTCAGGGCGCCGTCATCTGCGGCGAGTTCCTCCGGCCGCCACGCCGGCGGCAGCAGCGGTGGTTTTTGTTTCGCCACCGCCTGGTGCGGGATGTCGCTCACCGTGCTTGTTTCGCTCATCGCGCCATCCTTACCTTGCCTTCGGCAATGGCCCTCAATACCAGTTCCTTCGGCCCCACCGCCACCACTTTGCCGCTGTCCATGACCACCAGGGTGTTGATTACCGACAGCAGCGACTCGCGGTGGGTGACGATGAGTATGGTCTTGCCCGCGAGCTCGGTCTGCATTTGTGACTTCAGGCGCTCTTCGGCCGAATGGTCCATCGCGTGCGTGGGTTCGTCCAGCACCAGAATCGGCGGATCGGTAATCAATGCGCGCGCCAGCGCCACCGTTTGGCGCTGCCCCCCCGACAGCGCCTCGCCGCGTTCGCCCACCGGCATGTCGAAGCCCTTGGGATGGCGGTTGACGATGTCGATGAGCCCGGCGATCGAAGCCGCGCGCAGGATCGCCGCATCGTCGGCGCCTGGGGCGCCCACCAGCAGGTTGTCGCGCACGCTGCCGGCGAACAGCGCGATATTCTGCGGCAGATAGCCCACCGCGCGGCGCAGGTCCACCGGATCGATGGCGCGGATGTCGGTGCCATCGACGAGAATCGAGCCTCCCTGGGGCTGATACAATGCCACCAGCAGCTTGGCCAGCGTGGTCTTGCCCGAGCCGATGCGGCCGATGATGCCGACGCGGTCGCCTTCCTTGATGGCGAAGCTCGCCCCTGCCAGCGCTTCGATTTCGCTGCCGGGATACTTGAAGGCGACATCCTGAAAGCGGATGTCGCCGCCGAGCGCGGGGCGGTGCACGAAGCTGCGGTCGCGCGGCCGCTCGCGCGGGGCGTCCATGATCTTGTTCAACGCCGTGAGCGCGCTCATCGACTGGTGGTAGCGCGTGAGCAGCGAGGCCACCGTCGACAGCGGCGCCAGCGCGCGCCCGGCGATGATGGTGCAGGCGATCAGCGCGCCCGTGGTGAGCTGGTTTTCGCCCACCAGGTATACGCCCACGGCGAGCGCGGCGACGCCCACCATCGCCTGTACCCAGACGGAGAAGTTCACCGCGAGCGAGGACAGAAAGCGCGTTCCCAGGCTTTCCTTGGCGACGTAGTCGACCACTTCCTCCCATTTGCGCTGCATTTGCGAGGCCGCGCCCAGCGCCTTCACCGCCTCGATAGCACCCAGTGTCTCGATCAGGATGGCGTGCTTGGCCTCGGACGCGCGGAACACGCGGCGGATGCGATCGCGCAGCGGCACCTGCAGCGCCACGCCCATCGCCACCACGATCGGAATGGCGACGAGCGGCACCGCCGCCATCGACCAGCCGCCGACCATGGCGATCACGGCGATGAACAGCAGCACGAAGGGCAGGTCGATCAAGGTGGTCATGGTCGCCGAGGTGAAGAACTCGCGCAGCGACTCGAACTCGCGCACGTTGTTGGCGAGCATGCCCACCGATTCGTTGCCGGCATCCAGCCGGCGCGCCATCACCTGCTCGAACAGCGCCGAAGACAGCGCCATGTCGGCGCGCCGCCCGGCCACGTCGATGAACCAGCCGCGCAACAGCTTCAGGCCGAAGTCGAACAGATACATTACCGCCATGCCCAGCGCCAGCACCCAGAAGGTTTCGAACGCCTTGTTCGGCACCACGCGGTCGTAGACGTTCATGAAGAAAATCGGCGAGAGCACGGTGAAGATGTTCACCAGCACGCTCGCGGCCGCAACCTCGCCATAGAGCGGCCAGGCGCGCGCGAGCGTGCCCCAGAACCAGTGGTGGGTGGCGAGGATGCGCTCGCTGCCGGTGCCCGCCTCGAAGCGCACCACGCGGCTCACCGCGATCGCCGTGCCCGAGTAATCCCGGGCCAGGTCCGCGATCAGCACGGTCTTCTCCATGCCCTCGGCGGTGACGATCCGCGCGTCGGTCTCGCCGCGCGCAACCAGCACGCAGGCGTTGCGGTCCTTGAGCAGCAGCACCGCCGGGAGCGAGAGTTTGGGAAAGCGCGCAAGGCCGATCTCGATGGTGCGTGCGCTCAAGCCCGCGCGTTCCGCGGCACGCGCGAACAGCGCGGGGGTGAGCCCGGCGGCATCGACCGGCAGGCCGGTGACCAGCGCCTGCGCGCTCATCGGCTGGCCGAGCAGACGCGCGGCTTGCGCGAGGCACGCCGCCAGTGGGTCGGTCAGCGATTCGGCGGCAGGTGCTGGCGTGCCGGTGGTCATCGTGCGGCCTGCTGTTTCGCGGACCGCGCCGGCGCGGTGTCAGCCGATTCCAGCGTCATGCTCATGCGCAGGTTCAAGGCGACCGCCGCCTCCCTTGGTTTTCGCGCAGCCAAGTGTCTTTCGCCATGCATGGCCGCAATTTTGCCTGATTCCGGTGGCGGAGCGGCAGTTTTGTCTACCCCACTCTGCGCCGGTTCGGTTACCGCCGCCGCGAGCCGGTTGGCTGCGGCGACCTGTCTTGTTTCCTTCGGCTTGTGGGTTTGTGGCTGCGCGTCGATGTCGACACCCAGTGTTGCCAGCAGTCTGCCCATCGACGCGAGCACGCGCAGCTCGCCGACGGTGACGGCGTACACACCCGTGTACTCGCTGCTCCTGGCGGCAAACAGTTCGTTCTCGGCGTTGAGCACGTCGAGCAGGGTGCGTTGCCCGATCGAGAATTGCAGACGGTAGGAGGCCACCACCTGCGCGCTCGCCGCCGCGTAGCGTTGCAGTTGCGGCAGGCGGATGCGATTCTCTTCGAGACCCTGCCACGCCTGACGCAGATCGCGCTCGGTGTCATTGCGCGCCCTGCCTAGATTGGCGAAGGCTTCGTCCACGCGCGCCGCCGCCTCGCGCACGCGCGCATCGTCGATGCCGCCGCGAAACAGGTTGTAGCGCAGCCTCAACATCGCAAAGCGGTCGGTGTTGGCCCCGCGGAGGCCGTCCATGTCATGGTTCGCCGATGCGCCCACCTCCAGCGCAAGGCGGGGCGACGCGAAGCGGCTGCGCAGGGATTCGCGATCGGCCTGCGCCGCGAGCAACTCCTGCTGCGCCGCCCGTATCTCCGGGTGCGTCTCCAGGGCCAGCGCGAGCGCTGCCGGGAACGAGGCCGGCAGCATCGCCAGGAAACTGCCCGCATCGGCAAGCGTGGCGGGCGGCTGGCCGGTGAGATGCAAAAAGGCCACCTCCGCCTGGACCATTTGGCCGCGCAACTGTGTGAGCGACGCCTGCGCCAGCGCAAAGCGCGCCTCGGCCTGTTGCGCATCGGCGCGCCGGCCCTGACCGACTTCGGCAAGCCGCGACACCTGCGCGAGCGTCTCCTGGTGGCGTTTCTCGTTGTCGAGGGCAATGGCGATCAGCTCGCGCAGCCGGATCACGTCCAGATACGCCTGCGCCGCACGCGCGCCGGCATTTTCGGCAGCATTCGCCACTTGATCGCCGGCGCCCTCGGCGCGCGCCTGAAAACGGCGTACTTGGCCCGAAGTGGCGCCGCCGTCAAAGAGGAGTTGCGACAGGTTGACTTCAGCCTCGCGCCGCGTCAGCGTCTGGTCGGAGCCGGGCACACGCGTGCTCAGGTTGTTGCTGGTCTCGCGGCCTTGTCCCAGGCTCGCATCGAGCGTGGGGTACCAGGCGCCGCGTGCCTGCGCCGCGCTTTGCTCGCTGGCGCGCTGGTTGGCGCGCGCGGCGCGTACTTCCGGCAGGTTGGCCACCGCGCGCGCGAGCGCATCTGCCAGGGTATCGGCCAAGGCATGCGGGCTCGCGAGGCCTGCGCAAACCAGAAATGTAAGAAGGCGAACACGACGGGCCAAGGCAGTTCCTCGTTGTGTTACCGCGGCGCGGCCTTCGGCAAATCGTTCTCCAGGCTGACCGTGCGCCGGATTTCGTCCGATACCAGCCCAAGGGCCATCGGCCGCGCGACTCCGGGCAACACCACCACGTCGTAAAGTTCCTCGACCACGCCCTCGAGGCGAAGCCAGTGTACGATGTCACCGCTCTTGAGATCGATCACCAGAAGCCCGCAGCGCGGCTCCACCTTGCGGCGCTTCAGTTCGTCGTCCAGGGCGAGATCAGAGAAGGTCTTGTTGTGCCGCGGCCGCGACATGCCCACTACGGCGAAGTTCCTGTGGATAGTCATTCCGCGAATGTAGCCGGGACAAAACGCGATTTCCTCGAACGCGCCCATGGCGAGATCGACGCGGCCGAAGCGCCCGGTGCCAGAGTCGGCAAGATAAAGCGCGCCGTCGGCCAGGCGCGGCGAGTGCGGCATGGACAGGCCGGCGAGCACCACCTCGTTCGTGCGCATGTCCATCACCACGCCACCGTCGCGGCGCTTCTCGCGCCAACCGTCGGCGACATCGGTCGTGCTTACCGCGCTTACGTAGCGTGGCACGCCATCGGCCATCGCCAGTCCGTTCAGGTGGCAGCGGTCCTCGGCCGCGAGGCGCGAGATGAACGGCGGTTTCCACAACGGCCGGATGCTGTGCGTCTCGCTCAGCGTTGCGACGCAACCGAACAGGGTGGCAATGAACACGGGTTTCGCGTTCTTGCCGAGGCCGATGTCGTGAATGTCCAGATCGCCCGTCGTGTAGGCGGTGCGCGGAATGTAGAAGCGGTCGTAACCCTCGGCCGTCTCGCCCGGCGCAAGCGCATTCTCCAGCCGCCACAACTGATAGAGCGTGCTCATCCACAACGTCTGCCCGTTGCCCGCAAGGCCCATGCAGCGGTTGAAGGTGCGCTCGAACACCGACAGTCGCCCTACGGAATTTAGGCCGATCAGAAACAGCTTGCCCGCCTGATAGGTGGTGAAGGCGAGGGAAACGTGCTGCTCCGCCATCCAATCCTGGAACTGGCGCGAAGTGGTGATTTCAACTTTTGGCGCCGCTGCAGCGTCCGGGGAGATGGCGTTCACGGTTACGATCCCATTTTCCCTATTCTAGTGCGTAACCGGGGGGCTGAGCAAAATGAAATCGAACGACGAGGATGCGTCGGAATACGTTGTGCTCAGGGTGGCCCGTCGCGCCGCGATGGGCCGCATTCAGGACGGCTGACTCGTGCAAGTCCGCGACCGCGTCAACTTACATTAACATCTGCCATCAGCAATAGTTGGTCTATCAGCAGGTTCGCCATGCCCTGAGTGTAAGCCGCGCCGCCAAGCGTGTAACTGTCGTAACTGTGACCATCAGTAGCCGTGACCGTAGCGCCGTACTTCGCCCATCCCTGGCCGACCGAGTTCACAGAGTCCCCCGCGTCGCCCGTGACGAACAATTGGTTGCTGCTCTCGGACAAAATTAGCACGTCGCGGATGCTTAGGGCAACCGAATTGTTGCCGCTGCCGCTGAGATCGATGCGCTCGATGCCCTCTACCCTGTCGGCGCCGGGCAGGGTGAAATCGAGTGTGACTCCGCTCCCGTCGAGCGCCAGCGTATCGACGCCGCTGCCGCCATTGATTGTGACGAAGTCGATGGCTGGCAGGTTGGACGCACCCAGATGCAAGGTGTCGTTGCCGGCTCCGCCCGAGAACGCGTCCTTGCCGCCGTTTCCGGCCAGGATGTCGTTACCTTGGCCGCCGATAAGCGTTTCGGCCGCCGTCGTGCCCGTCAGCGTGTCGTTGTCAGCGCCACCCAGATAAGTCTCGCCTCCGACGACCAGTTTTGCGCCAAAAATCACATAGGTTTCGCCAGCAGCCTCCTGTCCGTGCGGCGAGGCACGCGCCGAGGAGACCGCAATGTCGTCAAAGCCGTCGCCGTTGACGTCTCCGGCGGTGCTCACGTTATATCCGGACGCGTCCCCGTTCGCCACGCCGGTGACGCGGAAGCCGTCGGCGCCGCCAAGGGTGGCCAAATCGATATTCGAGGAAAAACCTGTGGCTTTGCCGAATACGACATAGCTTTCTCCGGACCATGTGGGGCTCGCATAGACGCCGGGCGCACCGACGATCAAGTCACTGTAGCCGTCGCCATTGAAGTCCCCCGCAGTGCTGACCGATAGACCGGTAAAAGAACCCGCCGCCGCGCCGCTGATCGTGAAACCGTTGGTGCCATTGAGGGTGGAAAGGTCGACGTCATGTCCGAAACCACCGGCCTTGCCGAAAACCACATAGGACGCGCCGGTATCGATACCGCCGAGGTCGGCATTGCGCGCGCCGACGATCAGCTCGTCAAAGCCGTCCCCGTTGATGTCACCCGCGGTGCTGAGCCCCATGCCCATCCCGTCCCCGTTTGCGAGCCCGAGAATGCGAAAACCGTTGCTGCCGTCGAGATCGGCGAGGGCAAGAGTCGCGCCGGCGGCCGCCTGATTGAAGAATGAGGACTTCCCGAACACCACGTAGTCCGCGCCAACCCTCGTGTATCCGAGGCGGAAGTCCGTCGGGTTGCCGATGATAAAGTCAGCAAAACCGTCGCCGTTGATATCTCCGGCGGCGCTCACCCGCTGGCCGGCGGTATCACCCGCCTGCTCGCCGACAATGCGAAAACCGTTGATACCGTCGAGGGCGGAAAGCTGAACATTGGACGCAAAACCCGAAGCCTTGCCGAAAACCAGGTAACTCGCGCCGGCGGGTTTGAAGTAAGACCCGATAAGCACGTCGTCATAGCCGTCACCGTTCGTGTCCCCGACGCCGGCCACCGAGATCCCTGTCTCATCACCTGAGGCCATGCCGTCGACGCGGAAGCCGTTGGCGCCGGTGAGCGCAGAGAGCTGGAAATCCGACCCCAGACCCGCAGAATTGCCGAACACCACAAACGCCGAACCGGATTGGTTGCCGTTTGGGCTGCTCCAATTGGCTCCGATGATCACGTCCGCGAATCCGTCTCCATTCACGTCTCCGGCAGTAGCCACGGAGAATCCAGAGCCGTCGTATGCGCTCGCCCCGGACAGGCGCGACCCGTTGTTGCCGTCAAGAGACCAGAGAGGCACCTCGGGATCAAACGCCGTACCCTTGCCGAACACGACGTAGCTTCTACCGCTATAGAGACCCTCACCGCTGGCATTGGGTGCCCCGATGATCAGGTCGGCGTACCCGTCGCCATTCACGTCCCCGGCCGCATTCATCCATGTGCCCGAGCTGTCTTCAGCGGACTCTCCGGGGATCCTGAAGCCAGTCGTCGTAAGATCTTCGAGGCTAACATTGGAGGTCGTCGCGGGGGTGCTGTCGACGGTGCCGTCGTTCACCGTATAGCTGAGCGTGCGCACGCCCGGCGTGCCCGTGTTGAACTTCACCGATTCCAGTATCGATTCGTATTGGGCCAGCGTCGCAAGACCGGTGAAAGTCAACACGCCGGTACCGGAATCGTAGGAACCACTGATGGGCCCGTTCGGGAAGGCGAGGGCGGGATCCCAACTCAGCACGTCGTTGCCCGGATTCAAGCCATTTACTATGCCGACCTTGGCTCCTGTAAGAAGACCGTTGTCCGCATCGCTCACGGTCAGGGTGTTGTCCACCAGCACTGCCGGGTCGCCGACCGAGTAATTGAGCGGGCCCGTCAGGCCGATGATCACCGCCGAATCGTTGCTGCCTTCGATGTCAAAGGTCACCGACGTCGGCGAGTTCGTGATGCCGTCCGAGACCTGGTAGTTCACGCTCACGAGGGCGTGGTCTCCGGCCGAAAGGTAATCGTAGGCCGGATTCTTTGCGTCGAACGTGAATGAGCGTGTTGCTGCGTCGAAACTTACTCCGGAGGGCAGATTCGCCGGCAACCCGGTTACTGTCAGCGTCGTGGGGCTGTCCGCGTCCGATGCCGTCGCAAGGGCATTCACGGTAACGCTTGAGCCGCCTTCGCTCGCCGCCAACATCTGCGCTGGGGCCAGCGGGGCGTCGTTGGCGCCATTGATGGCGAAGGTCACGTTCTTGGTCGTGCCGTCGGCGCTGATCACCGTGAAGAGATCTGCCGCCGCCGCTCCTGTTCCCAGGTACTGCACGGCGTTGTTGTTCACTTCGAAGGTGTACGTCCCGTTGGCCGCCAGCGACAGCGTGCCCAAGTTGCCCGGGACAGGCACCGGGAGTTGGAAGTTTGCTTCCGTCACTTCCACATCCGCGATCGAGATGCTGCCCGTCGCGGTGAGCTTGCCGCCGCTCACGCCAACATCCTCGGTTACCGAGGCTGCCGTCGGCGTACCGATCACAGCCGAATCGTTGACAGGAGCGAGACTGAAGTTCTGCGTGGCGCCGGTGCTGCCGCCATGGCCATCGCTAACTGTATAGCTCAGCGTCACCGGGCCGTAGTAGTTGGCGGCCGGGGTGATGGTGTAGCTGCCGTTGCCGTTATCGATCACCGTTCCGTGGTCAACCGCCAATGCCTTGACCGACAATGTGTGGCCGTCTTCATCCGTGTAGCCCGACAACAGATCCGCCGCGCTCACAGTGTAAACCGTGTCTTCGGTCCCCTTCGCCAGCGTTGCCGTTGCGTTGCCCACTGGCGCGCGATTCCCGGCAGATGCGACGTCCACGGTCACCGTCGCGGGCGCACTGTCCAGCGCGCCATCGCTCACCGTGTAGGCGAAGCTTGCCGGCCCGCTGTAGTCCGGGTCTGGCGTGAAGATCACCGCGGATCCGTCCAGCACCGCCGTTCCGCCAGTTCCGCTAATCACAGACGTAATCGTCAGCGTCTGCGCCAACTCAGGATCGCCATCGCTATCGTTGCCCAGTAACTCCGCCGCGACGTAGGTCACCGCGGTATCCTGGGTTGCGGACAAGATGTCGGCTGCCGCCACCGGCGCATCGTTTTCCGCCGTCAGGTTCAAGCTTTGCGTCGCCGCCGTGTTACCACCCTGGCTATCGCTCACCGAATAATTCAGTGTCACCGGGCCGTTGTAGTTGGTAGCCGGGGTGATCGTGTAAATGCCGTTGCCATTATCGGTCACCGTGCCGATGCTTGAAGCGAGCGCCGTCACCGACAGCGCGTCGCCATCGACATCCGTATAGCCCGCCAGCAGGTCCGCTGCGGTCACGATGCAGGCCGTATCCTCGGTCCCCTCGAGCGGCGCCACCGCCGTGCCCGTGAGCGCCGGCGCATCGTTCGTGCCCTGCACCGTCACCAAAAACGCCTGCGTCGTGCCATCGGCCGTTGTCACCGTGAAGCTGTCGCTGACGCTCTGCCCCGCTTTCAGCGCCTGCACGTTTGCCGCGTTGTTGTTGAGTGCGTAGCTCCAGTCCCCGCCCGCATTGATCGTAAAGCTGCCGTAGATTCCCGCCGCAGCCGACTGCGCGACGAAGCTCGACTGGCCCGCGTCGGCATCGCTCACGCTCAGCGTGCCGCCCGCGCTCAGGCTGGTGTCCTCGCGCACCGTCGCCGCCGCCGTGCCTGCAATAACCGCTGTATCGTTCGTTCCGGCGATGGTGAAACTCACGCCCTTGGTCGTGCCATCGGCGCTGATCACCGTGAACACATCTGTAGCCGTCGCCCCGGCCCCCAGGTATTGTACCGAGCTGTTGGCTACCGTGTAGAGGTAGGTCCCGTTGGCCGCGACAATCAATGTGCCCAGGTTTCCTGGTGAGCCCGTCGCCGTCGTATTCAACGTGTTTTGGCCTGCGTCCGCATCCGCAATCGAAATGCTGCCCGTCAACGTCAGCTTGCCGCCGGTTACCCCGATGTCCTCCGTCACCGAGGACACGGTCGGCATGCCGATCACCGCCGCATCGTTCGTGCCCAGCACCGTCACCACGAACGCCTGCGTCGTGCCATCGGCCGTCTTCACCGTAAACGTGTCGCTGACGCTCTGGCCGGCTTTCAGCGCCTGCACGTTTGCCGCGTTGTTGTTGAGCGCGTAGTTCCAGGCCCCGTCCGCATTGATCGTATAGCTGCCGTAGATTCCCGCCGTAGCCGACTGCGCGACGAAGCTCGACTGGCCCGCGTCGGCATCGTTCACCGTCAGCGTGCCCGAGGCACCGGACGTGTCCTCTTGTGTCGTCACCGAAGTCGCGCCCGTTATTACCGCCGCATCGTCGGTACCCTGGACCGTCACCACGATCACCTGCGACGTGCCGTCGACTGTCGTCACCGTAAAGATGTCGCTAACGCTCTGCCCCGACTTCAACGCCTGCACGTTTGCCGCGCCGTTTTCGAGCGCGTAGCTCCAGACTCCGCCTGCATTGATCGTGAAGCTGCCGTAGGTCCCCGCCGTAGCCGACTGCGCGACGAAGCTCGACTGGCCCGCGTCGGCATCGATCACGCTCAGTGCGCCGCCCGCACTCAAGCTTGTGTCCTCGCGCACCGTCGCTGCCGCCGTACCGGAGATCTCCGCCGGATTGTTGCGGCCGTCAAGATAGATCGTGCGATCATTGAATTGCAGTGTTTCGATGCGCCTGAGCGTGTCGGTGCCGTCCGGCGAGCCGCTGCGGAGGTCCCTGACGGTAATGACGAAGCCTTCGTCGTTGCCGCTGCCGCCGGTGCGCGTGATCTGATAATCGGCATAGTTTCCGGCGTAGCGGGCGATGTCGTTGCCGTGCGGGCCGCCGTCGATGTAGTCGTTGCCGGCACCGCCGATAAGGATGTCGTCGCCCTCGTTTCCGTCCAGGCGATCATCCTCCGCACCGCCGTCGATCAGGTCGTTCCCCTTGCCGCCGTCTATGTTGTCCTTGCCGCCAAGACCGTAGATTGTGTCGTTGCCGTCGCGACCCTTGATCGTATCCGCGCCCGGCGTGCCGGTCAGTGTGCCGTCCGCGGCCAACGTCGCGTCCTCGCGCGTCGCCGCGCCCGTGATCACTGCCGCATCGTCGGTGCCTTGCACCGTCACCACGAAGGCCTGCGTCGTGCCATCGGCCGCCTTCACCATGAAGAGGTCGCTAACGCTCTGTCCCGTGTTCAGCGTCTGCACGCTCGCCGCGTTGTCATCGAGCGCGTAGTTCCAGGCGCCGCTCGCATCTATCGTGAAACTGCCGTAGGTTCCAGCTGTCGCCGTCTGCGCGTGAAAGCCGGATTGGCCCGCGTCCGCATCGCTCACGCTCAGCGTGCCGCTCGCGCCTACGCTCGTGTCCTCGCGCACCGTCGCCGCGGTTGTGCCCGTGATCACCGCCGCGTCGTTTGCGCCCTCCACTGTCACCACGAACGTCTGCGTTGTGCCATCGGCCGTCGTCACCGTAAACGGATCGGTGACGCTTTGCCCCGTCTTTAGCGCCTGCACGTTCGCCGCGTTGTTGTTGAGCGCGTAGCTCCAGGCCCCGCTTGCATTGATGCTGAAGCTGCCGTAAGCCCCCGCCGTTCCTGTCTGTGCCTGGAAGCTCGCCTGGCCGGCGTCGATGTCGCTCACGTTCAGCGTGCCGCCGACATTCAGGCTTGTGTCCTCGCGAATCGTCGCCGCGACCGTGCCCGTGATCACAGCAGCGTTGCTCGTGGGCTGCGCCGGCACTTCGACCGTTTGCGCCGCGCTAACAGCCAGTGCCACCGTGACGGGGTCGCTGACGCTCTGCACCGCTATCAGCGCCAGCGCGTTCGCCGCGCTGTTATCGGGCGCAGAATTCGATGCAACCGGCGTTTCAATCGTTAAGCTGCCGTGGGTCGTAGGCGTAGCGGGTTGCGCGCTAAAGCTCGGCTCGCCCGCGTCGATATCGCTCACGCTCAGCGAGTCGTTGCCTTCGGCGCCGACAATGCTCAGGCCGCGGTCGCGGCCGTCCGTCCGATCGTCGTCCCGATCATCCCTTCCATCTGGTTTCTTGGAACTCAAAGCCATCTTTTATGCTGCGTCCCTAACCCTTAGCGAGAAACTTGTGCTTAACAAGGATCCTTCAATTGGCATTCTCCTTGCGCGAAAAACAAATAGCCATCAGCCCTGAGATTGTAACAGCGATTCTCTCAGAAAATCAGAGGGTTCCACATGGAAAAATGTGACAAATTGCCGCTTTTTTACAATAGTTTGCAATTGGGCTGGCGGCGGCAGACCGCAGTCCCTGGCACGTTCATCCTGTCGTCCGGCCGTCGGAACAATCGCTATAGCCATAACAACCTGGTTGGCCAAGGCGATTCGCGCGTTTTCATATTACTTTGTAGAATTTAGGTTGATAAACGGCGCGAAAGCGCGTCCCGATAGTAGAATGAGCTTTCAAGTCTCGCATTGGAGCGGGGTGATCATGGAAAGCAAGGAATCTGGGAGTTTGCCCTCGCCCGGGACGCGTGTTCGGGTGCCGGAGCAGGTACTGATGCGCGGTTTAGGTGATGAAATGGTGATGTTGAATCTCGAAGCGGAGAGTTACTATGGCCTGAATGACGTCGGGGCTCGCCTGATGCAGCTTGCTCAAACCGGCGCGACGCTCGAGCAGATCATCGATCAGTTACTCGGCGAATTCGAGGTCGGGCGCGAACAGCTTGAGCATGACGTGAGGTCCGTTGCCGCGGAGCTCATTGCGGCGGGGTTGCTCGTGGCAACGGCTGCCGCGTGAGCAGGCTGCACAAATTCCTCGCGCTGTCGCCGGCTGGACGGGCAATCGTGCTTCGCAGCCTGCTTCTGCTACCGCTGGCGGCTTCGCTGCTCAGGGCGCGTGGCATGCAGCGTACCCGCGCATCGCTAGCACGCCTTGGGCCATTTGCCGCTGGCGATACATCTGCGCTCGCTCCTCGCGAAATCGCCACGCTCGTCGGCGCAGCGGGCTGTTTCCTGCGAGCGCGGTGCCTGCCGCGATCGCTTGTGCTCTGGCATTTCTTGCGCGATCGCGGTACCTCAGCCGAAGTTCGTCTGGGCGTCACCAAACTCGCCGACGGCAGCCTGTCTGCGCATGCCTGGGTCGAGTTCGACGGCTTGCCCCTCAACGATAGCTTGGACGTTTTAGAGCGCTACGCCGGCCTGCCTTCGGTCGCGGGACGATCGACTGTCGACCGCCCCAAGACGCTACACCTCTGAATGGGTTCGAGACAAGGGCCTCTCGGGGAATCGTTTCCCGGAGTTCGCCGCATCGCTCCTGAGAATCCATGAGCGGAATTACGGGAATCTGTAACGTCGACGGCCGGCCGGCGGATGCCGCGCTGCTACGGCGCATGACGCAGGCAATCGCCCACCGCGGACCAGATGGCATTGGTCACTGGATGGCGGGACCGGTTGCGCTAGGGCACGCCATGCTGCATACCACGCCGGAGTCGCTAAGCGAAACGCAGCCACTGTCCGTTGAGTCCACGCAGCGGGGCACCATTTGCCTCGCACTCGACGGGCGGGTGGATAACCGCAGCGAATTGCGCGCCGCCTTCGAGAGCAAGGACTGTGCACCTCGCGCGGACACGGACGCTGACTTGGTCCTTCGGGCCTACGAATGCTGGGGCGAAGACTGCGCCCGACACATTGTCGGCGACTTTGCATTTGCGCTATGGGATGGGCGGAATCGAGCGCTCTTCTGCGCACGCGATGCGCTGGGGATCAGGCCCTTCTACTATATATTCGACGGCCGCGCATTCATATTCAGTTCCGATTTGCGCCCACTGCTCGAGGTGCCGGGATTTCAGCGCAGACTCAATCCCGGCATGCTGGGCGAATATCTCTGCGATCGGATTGTGAGCGCGGAAGAAACCCTTTATCAGGACGTCCTGCGCCTGCCGCCAGCGCATCGCTTGGTACTGAAGGACGGCACGCTTCGGATCTCGCGCCATTTCGAGATCGAACCCGGTAGGTCCATTCGCTACGGTTCGGACGAGGAATGCGCCGAGCTTTTTTTCGAGATCTTCCGGGAAGCGGTGCGCTGCCGCCTGAGGAGCCAGGCGCCGGCCGCCCTCTTGCTGAGCGGCGGGTTGGATTCCTGCTCCGTCCTCGGCATGGCCGGGCAGCTGGTCAAAGAAGGCGTGATCACGAATCGCGATCTGGCAAGCTATACGCTTGCGTGCTCCCATCCAGACGGCGATGAGCGGGCCTATGTCCGCGAGGCCGCGGAAATGTGGGACTTCGATACTCACTCGCTGAACGTTGATGAAATTGTGCAAGAGTCGCTGGTCGATAACGTTCAACGACACCAGGATTTTCCCGATCCATCGCGATGGCAGGGGCTGGCCGTATCCGCGCGGCGGAACGGCAGCCGCGTGGTCCTGACGGGTGACGGAGGCGACGAATGGCTGGCAGGCGACATGGCACATTGCGCCGACCTGCTTGGCAGGCTGCAAATCCCGCGGCTCATCCGGCAGTTTCGCCACGATGTCGAGCAATACCGCGCCTGGGCCTTTACCGGCGCTGCGGACCCGAGGCCGTTCTCGCTGTTCATGGAATGGTGCGTCAAGCCCTTGCCCCCTGCCTCCATTATGTCGGCCGCAAAGCGCATGCTGCGGAGGAACATTGTTCCTTCCTGGGTCTCCCCGGGTTTTGCTCGAGCCGTTCGCTTGGAGGACCGGCTGACGCGCCGGCGAAAGCCACCTCGGTTTCCCACTATCGTGCAGCAGCGCATGCACGCGCTGCTGGATGACGGCAATGCCATCCGGGGTGCGGAGCTCAGCGATCGCGAGGATGCTTATCTGGCGGTTGAACGACGCCACCCTTTTCACGATCGCCGGCTGATCGAATTCGCCCTGGCCCTGCCTGAGGACCAACGATGGCGCGAAGATCAGACCAAGTTTGTCCTGCGCGAGGCGATGCGCGGACATCTTCCCGACTCGATCCGGCGGCGCAGAACCAAGGCGGACTTCACCTTCATGGTGACGCAGTCTCTTGCCCGGGAGAGCGCGGTCAAGGGCTTCGAATCGCTCCGTCTGGCCGAAGAGGGCTATGTCAATGCGGTTGAAATTCGGCACATGCATGAGCAGTGGTTGCGGGGTAAAATGAACTATTCGTGGAATCTGTGGACTATCCTTGCGTTGGAGCGTTGGTTCGATACGGTGTTTCATGCGCCTGCGCAGGCAGGTGGGTGATCAGCTCGAAAGGAGCCGATATGACTACAGACAAATTACCAGCACAGGCAGTCGTCAAGCAAGACGGTTCAGCGGGTGTGATTCAAAGAAGGCCTTACAGTCCTCCTTCGCTGACGGCCTATGGTCACATTTCGAAGCTCACCATGGCCTTTAATGGCAGTGGCACCGACGGAGGCACCAGGTCTGCTACCAGGCGCAGGGCGTCTTGTCTTTGAGCCGTATGCAAGCGGTCGTTTCGCTACCGGCGGCGCGGATCTACGTATGAACCGGTGTCCATCCGGTAATTCGATTCGGCGACATCGGCACCGCGCTTACCCTCCCTTTTAAGCACGACGTCACGGGAAAGCTCATGTCGCTGGTCCTTGACGAGCATCGGGAATACCTTTCCGACCGAAATCGCCTGGACGCTTACAGCCGCGCAATCGCCGAACTGGTCAAGCCTGGCGCTATCGTGGTGGACCTGGGTGCCGGAACGGGAATCATGGGGTTGCTTGCCTGCCGCGCCGGCGCCAGCCGGGTCTACTGCATTGAAGAAACCCCGCTGATCGAGCTTACGCGCGAGATCTTCCATGCCAACGGTTTTACCGATCGGGTCACGTTCATCAAGGATTTCTCGACGCAGGTATCGTTACCAGAGAAGGCGGATGTCGTCGTTGCCGACCAGATTGGCCGCTTCGGCTTCGAAGCCGGCGTGTTTGAGTACTTCAACGACGCACGAAAGCGCTTCCTCAAGCCCGGGGGCGTATTGCTTCCCTCCCGAATTGATCTGATAGTTGCGCCGATCGAACATGACCATCTGTGGCGTCAGGTCGAGTTCTGGAGCCAACGCCCTGCCGGTTTTGACTTTCAGCGGGCGCGCAAAATAGCGGTCAATACCGGCTATCCGACAAAATTGCAGCCACAGCATCTGCTGGCCCCCCCGGGCATGATCGCCGCCCTTGCCACCGAAGACTGCCCCGGTTCGACCTCAGGCATCGAGGCAACGATGGAAATCGACAGGGCGGGCACGCTTCATGGCATCGGTGGTTGGTTCCGCGCGCAACTGTCTCCCCATGTCACGATGTCGAATGGTCCGCTCGAACCGAGCCGGATCGGCAGGCGCAATGTCTTCTTTCCCGTCGATAGGCCGGTAGCCGTGGATAGGGGAGACGAGGTGCGCGTGTCGATGAGCATCCGGACCGGTGACCTCGTGGTCACGTGGAAGGTTGAAGTGCATGACCCGCGTTCCGCGTCCACCAACGAAGGTGTGGCACGCGCGCGGTTCGTGCATTCGACGTTTCAGGGCATGCTCCTGTGCCGGGAGGACTTGGCGCGGGAGCAGCCCGGATTCGTGCCGTCGTTGACGCCTCGCGGCGAAGCCCGCCGGTCGATCCTCGAGCTTTGTGATGGACACAGGGCCCTCGCCGAGATCGAACGGGAGGTCTACCGCCGTCACCCGCAACTCTTTGTCTCGTTCGCCCAGGCGGCTGCCTTTGTGTCCGAGGTCGTCACGGTCTATTCGCATTGACCGCGCAGCTTGAAATGTCCGAAGTCGCCACGGCGTATCGAATTTGTGGTCTCACTTTGGAAAGCGAAATTGCGCTACCGGAACTGATACCGGTGGCCGGTTCAGACCTTGGGCAAGAACCAGATGTCCGAGTTCGCGTGGAGAGGGCCGTTCCAAGGCGGAATTTCCCCTCGAAGTGGCGAATAGCTTTTGTACTGCCGACTGGCGCGCCGGGGCTCACCTGCGCGGAAGAACCCGGCGGCTACCGGCTGCGATTTCACGAGCTTGCCGACTTTCGGGTGGCGTCTCGCGGCAAGGAGATTGTTTGCGAGGTCCCGGATGGGATTCCGCTTGCGACCATCCGGCATCTCCTGCTCGATCAGGTGATACCGCGGACACTAAGCCTTCTGGGAATCGATGCGCTGCATGCCACCGCCGTCCTCACGCCGCACGGGGTATGCGCGTTCGCTGGCGCCACCGGCGCAGGAAAATCCACTCTGGCGGCCAGCTTTCATCTTGCCGGCTATCCGGTACTGAGCGACGACTGCCTGGTCTTGCGGGAAGAAAGTCAAGCCATCCTGGTGACGCCGGCTTATCCAGGTGTGCGGCTCTGTGAGGATGCGGTTGCGGCTTTGTGCGGCGATCAGGAGAGCGCGCTAACCGTGTCGCATAACAGTTCGAAGCGCCGCGTACTGGCCGATACACGGCATGGATCGTTTTCCGAGGGCCGCAATGTCCTGGCGCGCATCTACAATCTCTTGGACGTGCCCGAAACGGAAGCAGAATTCGGCGTAGAGGGTGCAATCGTCCAACCTATCTCAGGTCGGGAGGCGTTCATGTCGCTGGTGACGTCCGCGTTCCGGCTCGACATCGCCGACCGCAAGGAGCTGGCGCGGCAGTTTGATTTCTTCGAGCGAGTCGCCTCGCTCGTGCCGATGCGAAGTCTGCGCGTTGCCGCCGATTTTTCGGCGCTGCCTGCCGTGCGGGAGGCAATATTTGCTGACCTTGGGCTGGGCGAAGCGGCGAGTCCCGTTTGACCGCATTCGGTTGCAATCTCAGTCAAGTACAAGCGTCTTCCTGGAGTCCAACTTGAGTGACGGCGATTGGCGTTCCTTGCTCAGCAGGCAGTTGCCTATGGCCAGAACATCGAGTTCCGTTCCCATGAAGCAGCGGAAGGCGTCCTCGGGCGTGCATACGATAGGCTCGCCACGCACGTTGAAACTGGTATTGACCAGCACCGGACATCCGGTCAGTGCCTTGAACTGACTGATCAGCGCGTGATAGCGGGAGTTAGTGTCCTGCTGCACCGTCTGGATGCGAGCTGAATAATCCACGTGGGTCACGGCGGGTATGTCCGAGCGCTTCAAAATGACCTAGAATCGGCCACACCCAACACGCGATGATCCAAGGAATATGACTAATCGCTCGCGAGCCGGCCCGGGCGAGTGGCTCCTGCTGCTGGCCTCGGTCATGATTGCATTCGCCGGCTGCGAAATTGCCGTACGTGCCTACCTGCAAGGCGACGAGATCACCTGGTCGATGGTGCCGCCGGCAGAGGTACGGGTGCGGAACGCAGGAGAAAAGCTTTCGGGGACTTCGCGCATTCTTGTCCTGGGAGACTCGCAAACCGAGTGGCGCGACACAACCGGTCATTCCTATGTGCGCGTTGCCGAGCGTAGGCTGAAGGAGACCGGGGTCGCTGTCCAGATGGTTAACCTCGCTGAGCCGGCGAGCGGCCTGGAGTCCTACTTTGGCAACCTGATCGCGTATGCGGATCAACTTGATCCGGATGTTGTTGTCGTGGGACTGTACCTTGGTAACGACCTGGACCTCGACACGCCGCCGCTTGATACGCCCGAGGGCAAGATCGCCGCTATACGCTCGGTCGAGCGTTACGCCGATAAGCGCTCGGTCCTGGTTCGGCTGGCGAAGAAATCGATGTTCCTCAGCTATGTTTATCTAAGAGGCAAACGCTACGTCAGGCAAACACAACCGGAATCGGTCGAGCAGCTTCTGGCGAACCTGAATGATCTCGCAAACGGCGATCACGCTTACGTCAAGAAGAGACTGCAGGAGGTTGATCCAGCAATGGTCGAGGCCGCCCGCGCCGGCGTCATCAATCGCGGGCTTCTGGAGTGGGGGATATCCTTTCCTGACTACTATGAGGACCTCGCGGCCGCCAGACCAAATTCCCAGGCGGGTACAGCGGTGCATGGGGCATTGCGCGATCTGGCTGCGCTGGTAAGGTTCTGCCGCAAGCGCCAGCTGCCGGTGGCAGTAGTATTGGTTCCTCCGCCCGTCTGGATATCCGAACGCTACCACGACTTCTTTCATCGCATCGGGTACCGCAATCTCGGTCCGGTCAGCGAATTGGTCCCGCTAGTGGAGCAGGTGAAGAAAGCGCTTACTCGGCTTCAGGTCCCGGTCGTTGATGTCCTATCGGCGCTCCGAGCTGCGCATGAGCACACCTACATCGCCAACGATGAGCACCTAAACCGCCGGGGCCACGAAATTGTCGGAGCAGAGCTGGCGCGAGTACTGGTTGCTTCCGGTTTGCTCAAGCGGGCGGCTAAGCGGCCGTGATTAAATCCAAAGGGTCGGCCCGGCATCACCGAGGCCTTTCGAGACTCGCGCCTCGCGCCAGGATCCGATCGCCTCGCGGCAGCGGTCCTGCAGGTGTCCGAACCAATCGCTCAAGCCGCGCGGCATGAACTTTACGGCCACAACAATCGCGTGGACGCAGACCCGCCAGCGCCCCAGCCGGGCATGCAGTACGGCTAGTCGCGCCCAGGTACCTGCAGTATTGATGCCGCCGGCCGCAATCGCCATACGATAATCGGTAATCGCTTTGTCCCAGGCCAGGGTTGCCTCATGGAGACGGGCAAGTTCGGCCAAGACCACGCCGTGATCCGGGTCCCAGGGCGTCCGCCAGTCATGACCTTGGCCAAGCGTGATCGGGTTGGTGAGGGCGCGTCGTCCCGACAATGCCAGCGCTAGCGAACGCTCGTAGGCGTCAATCGCCTCGGCATGGGCGCGGCGCCGCGCCAGCATCTGCCCAAGGGCGCGATAGGCTTCGACACAGCAATCGTCCAACGCGAGGGCGCGCCGCAATGAGACCTCCGCGTCCGGCCACTTCTTCTTCCGGATGGCCAACAGGCCGTTACCCAGATGGGCGTATGCATCGCCGGGGTCCAGGCTCAGCGTGCGTGCAAATGCCGCCTGTGCCTGGTTTTGGCGTCCTTTTTCGAGATACCACCACCCGGCATTGTTGTAGGGGTTGCGGTACGAAAGGTCGAGGTCGTAGCACTGACGAAGGTACTCACGCCCAGCCGCCGTCCGGCCCGACGCGGCGCACAGATGGGCGAGGTGATAGCACGGTGCGGCGAGCATCGGCCGTAGCGTCTGCGTGGCCAGGTAGTGCTTTTCGGCCGCGCCAAAATCGCCGCGCGCAGCGGCTTGCGCCGCATCACGCATTCGATCTGCCCAGGCCAGATCGATCGAATCAGGCTGCAGTCGCTGTGCCAGTTCGTCGCCCAGGTACTTCCACTGCAGGGGTGTATAGTCGCCTTCAACCGAATACGCGATCGTCGTGAGATCGGTATGGACGCCGCGCGCCCGCAGTTTCATCAAGAGCTCGTCCGGCCAGCACCAGGGGAGCGCGCCGTACACGCCGATTCCCCGATAGCCGACATTGGGGATGATGAAGTAGTCGACGTCGACGTCCAGCAATACCGCTTCATTCAGCGTAGGCAGGTTTTCCACAGTGCAGGCCAGTATGCGCCTGCCCAGAACGGTGCCGACGATGCGATCGCGTTCGACCAGAATCGCCGGTTTCTTGCGCCCGACGCCCTGATCGAGATTCTTCAACTCGCGCACGATGTCGCGGCGACCCACTGGCGTCGCCCACGTCTGATCCGGCACCACCCAGATGATTTCGCGGACAAGCTCCTCTTCCAGCGCGGCGTATACGAAGTTGGCAATACTGATCCTCGATCGCTCGCTAGGATTCTTCTTGTCGATCCAGCCGCCATACATGTCATGGTGTGCATCGATGTGCACCAGCACGCGCCCGGCCACAGCGGCATCGCGCCAGGCCGTCAAGGCGCCGTCATGGTTCTCGACGCAATGGACAGGGCCGGTGTTGATGCCTACGCCTGCGTTGGTGGTGGACTTGGTCGAAGTGAGCATAGGGGATGGCTCTTCGCAGCTGCGCGCGCCGGTCAGCGCCAATTGGACCGTCTCGTTGAGCAGATGCGGCAGATGACGGGGGGCGGGCTCAGGGTGTCAGCCGCGCATTTTCAGGAATTCGATGATACGGTCGGCCGCATCTTCTGCGGACACAACTGTCGTGTCGATGCGGATTTCCGGGTTTTCCGGCGGTTCGTAAGGGGAATCGATACCGGTGAAATCCTTGAGTTCACCACGCCGCGCTTTCTTGTAGAGTCCTTTTGGGTCACGGGCTTCGGCGACCTCGATGGGCGTGTCGACAAAGATTTCGACGAATTCGCCTGCGCCCACCAGCTTGCGTGCCATGGCGCGTTCACGCCGGAACGGCGAGATGAAGGCCACAAGCGCTATCAGCCCGGCGTCGACCATCAGTCCTGCGACTTCGGCGATCCGGCGGATGTTTTCGACGCGGTCGGCATCGGTGAAACCGAGATCCTTGTTCAGTCCGAGGCGGACGTTGTCGCCGTCGAGCAGGTAAGTGTGCTTCCCGAGCGCGTGCAACCGCACGTCCACGAGATTGGCGATAGTCGATTTTCCTGCCGCCGACAAGCCGGTAAACCACAGGATCCGGGGTTCCTGGCCTTTGAGATCGGAGCGTGATCTTCTGTTTATGTCCATGGCTTGGCGGTGGATATAATGGAGTTGCCCGAAGGTATGACGCGAATCACACGCGGGAGCGGCCATTCTACTACCAGCCCCGCGGTAAACCAGCGCACTGAGGCAATCGATGGGCACGGCAAACAGGTCAAGCGGGTATGAGCACTTGAGTCCCGGCGCAGGCGCGCTGCTCGCGTTGCTTCAACTCGCCGGCGAACCTGCGGCTGCAGCCCGTTTGCCGGATCTGCCGCCGCAAGCGTGGGAGGAGACACTGGTGATTGCGCTGCGGCACGGGGTCGCTCCGCTGCTGCACCGTGCGCTGCAGTCGGGCGGCGCGCTGGCGGCTCTGCCGCAGCCTGTGCGTACGCGCCTCGAGGAAGCACGCCGCGCCACGGCGCTCGACAACCTGCGCAACTACGGCGAATTCCGGTGCCTTGCGCGGGTGCTGCGGGAGAGGGACATTCCGGTCATCGCGCTCAAGGGCTTGCACCTCGCCGAACTCGTGTACCGCGACATCAGCCTGCGGCCGATGGTCGATCTGGATCTCCTGGTGCCGCTTGCGCAGCGCAAGGAGGCGATTGCCGCGCTGCGCGCGGAAGGGTACGAATGCGAGGAGGCGAAACTGGAGAACGGCTTCGACGACGGCAGGCCCGACGCGATCGAAGCGATGCTCGACGGAAAATATCACGTTGGACTTGCCCATGGCCGGCTCGGCACCGTAGTCGAGATTCACTGGACGCTGGCCGATCCGCTGTATCCCTACACACCTCCGCTCGAGGACATCTGGCGCAGTGCCGTGCCGGCAAGCTTGGGCGACGCCGACACGCTCGTCATGCCGCCGGAGTTCCTGCTGCTGCATGTTTGCGCGCACCTTGCCTACAACCATGTTTTCGCGTTCAGCCTGCGCGCGCTGTGCGATATCGCCGAGATCGTGCGCGCGTATCCCGCGCTCGATTGGACAGCCCTGGCCCAACATGGCCGGTGCCACGGTTGGCGGGTCGGCGTCGCGGCAGCGCTGCGGCTCGCGCGCGACCAGCTCGGCGCGCAGGTGCCGGGGAACGCGCTCGCGGCAGTCGGCGGCGATACGCTCGACGCCGAAATGCTCGCCGAGGCGCTGGCGCACCTGCTCGCTTTTGCCGAAATTCCGGACGAACTGCGCGCCGCGCCGAATCTCATGATTCTCGCCGGCCGCCGCGGACTGGGTGCAAAAATCGCGATGGCCTGGAACCGGCTATTCGTGCCGCGCGCGGAGCTGGCGTTGATCTACGGCATCCCGGAGCGCTCGGCGTACCTCGTCCTGTATTACGCGATCCGGTTGCGTGACCTGGTTCGAACCTACGCCGCGAGTGCCTGGGCGTTCAGCGTATCGGACCCGCAACTGGCGGCGACCGCCGCGCGCCACGCGCGGCTGGCGCGATGGATCAGCGACCTTTGAGAAAGACTGCCCCGGCTCGCTTGACCTGCGTTGCGATCATGCATTGTTTCTGCCGTAATGGAGCGATATCCAGGCAAATGCAAGCAGCAGCATGAAAGTCAGCGCGTTTGCCGGTATCTGCAGCCCAAAGTCGACGAAGCTGTGGATCATCAACGCCAGAATCCCCATCATGGCGGCGAACGACAGGCCTCGCATCAGCGGATCCCGGCGCAGGTATTGCGCGCGCAGCGCGGCCGCGAACGACAGCAGCACCATCAGCCCGAGCAGCGACAGGCCAATCACGCCGGTCTCGGCGGCGAACTCGAGATAGTCATTGTGCGCATGGGTGTAGGTCCACCAGGCCTTTTCACCGGCATAGCGCGGGTAGACGATCGGAAACGAACCCAGGCCCGATCCGAATACGGGGTAGTCCTTCCACATGTCGACGGTCCAGGCGGCCTGCTCCCCGCGATCCTCAGCTTGCATGGTGGTCTGCGCAATTCTCTCGATCACGCGCTGGGTTCCGAAATAGGTGCCGACGAGAAATACGTCGACCGCGATTAAGCTGACGAGCAGGATGACCATCGACTTGGTCGCCCGCTTCGCCAGCAGCAGTCCGATTACCCCGGTAACCAGCAGGCTTATGAAAAAGGAGATATTCCCCATCCTTGAGCGCGTGAGCACGAGTGCGACGACCATGACGACGAGCCCGAGCCGCAATGCCATTTTTGGGCTGATGACCCATCGAATCAGGTTGCGAAAAAATCGTCCCCAGGATTGGTTCTGTTCATTGGAGAGATTCGCAATGAGCACGCCGATCCCGACCGACAGGCACATGGCGAGATAGGCGGCATAGTGGTTGCGATTGGCAAAGGTGCCGACTGCCACTTCGCCGGCGCTTTGCAGGCTGACGAGGGAGCCATACAGTGCCTGCAATACCCCCGATGCGACCAGCACATAGGCGGCGAAACGAATCCGGCCGCGGTCCTGCAGCAGGATCACGCTCAGGGCAAAGAACGCAAGGTATGCGGTGCTCTTGCACGCGGCCTCCAGCGTGGCGAAAGCGTCAAGCGTTAGAGGTGCCGCGCCAGGCGTGGCGGGTGCCGCGGCCGCGGTATGCCACCGGGCGGCCTGCGGCGAGAGTATTTCTAGAAACTCGACGGGCAGCGGAACCAGTTGCAGCCAAACGTAGCCCAGCCACAGGAGTCCGCACAGGAGCATCGGCCATGCGTTGCTCAGGATTGTGGGGCAAGCATAATTGCCGCGGATGTAGCCGGCGAGCCAGCATAGCGCGAGAACCAATACCCACAGCGTGAGCACGGCCCAGGCCCAGGGACGGTTGCTGCCCAACGGGAGCGGAGCCCAGACGAGCAGTGCCAGATAAAGGACAAAGATCCAACCGGTGCCGGCGGGTCTTTGGTGCATGGTCGGCACCTAGGCGAACACGCCTGGAAATGAACAGGCCCGGAAACTTGCGCTACCGGGCCTGGCGCAGCTGCGCGTCGTTATCAGCACTTACTGCCTATACAGCCGCCTCCTGCGCCAGGCGTTACCGCGGGGATAGCCGGTATCGATGCCCCCGGAACTGTCGCCGGGGCTGCCGCAACCTGCGCCAGGGTCGGTCCCGCCGCGGTAGGCGGCAAGTCTTGCAGCATGGTCGCAATCGCTTTCGCCATAATACCGGCGTCACTGGTGGCAGTGGCTGCCTGGGTCGCCAGATCCGCCAGTTGTTTGGCCCCCTGCGCCGCGGCGCGCAACTGCGGGTCCTGTGGATTGGCGTTCGCAGCAGCCTGAGCGCGGCTGGCTGTCGCTTCCGCCGCTAGCCTTTGATTGATACCCACGGAAGCCATTGCCGGGCCGAGCGCGGCCACCGTTGCCGCTGTACGCCCCGCCGATGCAACCTGAACCGGCGTGCTGGCCGGGACCAGGGCTGTCCACAGCGCCGCAACGCTCGCCTGGACCGCGGCGGGTGCCGCCGATAAAGGCACCGGTCGCGCCGGAGTACGCCCGGGTTGCCATGGGGCATACTGGCCGGCCGAGATTTCACCGATATCGCCGCTCGGCGTGCGTGCGGAAATCTCGCCTAGCGCAACCGCGATGTATCCGGCCTCCTGCGCACCGGGTTTGACTCCCGCGGTAAAGTCGGCCCCTCCCGGGCTGATGCTGATCACCGAGTTTCCCGCAATGACGCGCACGCCTTCGCTGTTGGCCGCGCCGATGAGGCCGGCTACGAAACGCATCTCGCCCTGCATTATCTCTATGGTGGATCTGTTCTGGCTGCGGCTGGCCGGATCGTAGTGGTATTGACCGACGCGCAAGGCCGAGTCCGGGCCCAGCGCCACAACCTGGCCGTCGGCGAACTTCAGCATCAACTCTGCATCTGCGCCGGTGCGGTAGGCCGTGTTGGCGTCGAACTCATCCCCAGCCTTGACCGCCTCAACTTTGCCGGTTTCTCTCTGGATGGAAACCAAACCCGAAACGTAGTGCACATACCCGATCTGCGCCCATGCGGCGGATGACAACGCGGCAAGCGCGAGCACCAGGCAGCACGCGCCAAATGCGCGCGCCGCCTGTTGCATGTTCTTTTGAGCACTCATGGACGATTTCCTTGTCTCACCGACCCGCCAGACCTAGCGGCGTCCGCAGCCTTTCTGCAAGCGGCGGCGGCAAACACCTGATATTTGTCTATAGCACAAATCAGGTCAAATCGCGCGTAACTATTCACGATTTCGAACATTTTCTGGGTATTTCGCGACGCTCCGCGTTCGACCGTGCGTGCGAGTGCCTGCTGCAGGGGAGGATCGAGGTCGCGCCAGACGGCAAGTCCGACGAACAGCGTCGTCTGCTGGACGTCCGCTTCCCACGGGCCCAGCTCATCGGCGTGCCGTAGTGCGCCCAGAAGTTCGTCGTCGATTTCGTCGAGATAGAGCTTGGCCAAAGCGAGGTTCGCCCAGAGGAAGGCCGAGGTCGGCCGCTGCACCAGCGCCTGGCGAAACCGCGCGTGGGCATCGCGTGTGACAGCCAGCGCGTCGCGCGGGATTCTGGAGGCGCGCATTCTTGCCAGATCCAGCGAGCCGAGGCCTTCGAGCGCCCAGGGGTTATCCGGCGCGAACTCGAGACTGTCCAAATAATATTTCGCCGCGAGGCGGATTTCCGCGATACCCGGCGTTCGCGCCACGGCAGTCCAGCGGTCGATTTCGCCCTGTGCCGTTTGCACCAACAGTCCCGCCACCAACAACCTCGCGCACTGCACGGCGGTGAGCGCAACTAAAATCAAAAGTACCACATGAAACGCCTTGCCCCACCGGCGTTCGGGTCGTTGATGGCTGTTACGCCCCGGACTCTTGTGCACGGACCGCGCTGAATCTGTTGGTGACGAAATCACGAGCGCCTATTTCCCACATGCGGTCGTCCACAGCCTTTCGAGTATGGTGCCCCGAAGGACTGGCCGCCAATCGCCAGGAGTACGGTCGCTGCCAATCAATTCACCTGCTCCCATATTTCCAGAGTGCCATGAGATATAGAGTATTCGCGCGCGCTGCTGGTTGCAATCGTACTCCTGGTCCTTCTTGAACGACAGAGACCGCTTATCCCCGACAAGCACCTTGCCCCCCGCGCGGAAGTCGGTCAGATCCCACATTTGCACCATGTTGCCCGCCTTGCGAATAGTGGCGGTATCTGCGTAGATAGTGATGGCCTCGTTGGTGTTGGCCACAACCCACTCCGACAAGTTGCCTTTGGGCAAGAACCACCCTTCCCACTGCGCCGCCGCGCTGCCGCTCGCAACAAGCAGCAGCATCATCACGATAGCTTTACGCATAGCGCCCCGCCGTCCGCCGTGAAATGTAGCCTGCGCCGCCGCAAGCCGTTGCTCGTATTGGTGGGCCCACCTGGACTCGAACCAGGGACCAAAGGATTATGAGTCCTAGATGCATTACGCGATAGCGTAATGATTTAGCCAAAAAAAATGTAAATCTGCCGTCTAATACTTTTCAGTCGCCACCCTCAAATCTACCTCGTAGAACGCCCAGCGCGCTGAAAGGTATTTGGCACTTCTGCGCGGTTAGTAATGCCGGTTCGCTAACTGCCGGGGTGTACGCGAATTAATAGGCCAGGCCCCCGAAGTTCTTCGCCATCGGTGATCATACGCACGCGTAGAATGAAGGATCTATCAATAGGGAATGGGGAAAACACTACTGTTGTCGCAAAGATCTGAATGTGGCTCTTGGGATCGTCACCAAGTTCAGGTGGCGGCGTGTCGTCAACCGCGAACGCCGCTGGATCGATGGGCTGCTCATGGAATACTTCGTTGTCCTTTAATATTCTGACTGTCATACTCTTAAAGGGTTTATCGAGCGGCGTTCGAATTGTGATGAATATGCACAATTTCGGAAGGAGTAGCGGTGCCTGCGGCACCATTAAGATGCCTTGGTACACGCCCATCAACGACAACTTATTTCCTGCTTCGAGGCGAATGTCGTCGCAAAAGATTGTGGATACTTCGCGTCCTTCAGCGTTCGGCATCGGCTAGGCGCTTTGGTTATTTCGCTGTGCTAGAAAGGCGCGAATTGCGTCTAGCGGGTCTAGTTTAAGTGCTTCCGCAAATCGAAGGAGCGTTCCAATCTGTACGTCTTGCTTTCCGCTTTCGATACGTGCAATTTGTGCTTGCGTAGTACTTATGTCGGCAGCGAGCGCTGCCTGTGAGTATCCTCTTTCTAATCGATACGTTCTAAGTGTCTTTGGCTGATTTGGATCTAGCGACTCAGCAATCTGAGCTCTTGCTTTCTGCAAAGCAGCGCGTCGCTTGGGATCCGATTCGTATTTTGCTACGAGCTTATCGAGTGGGACTGTATTCGCCGGGAGTCCGAAATTTGGGCGTTGCCAATTAGCAATCTCCACCACAAGAAATTTGGGTGGTTCAGCGGTTTCCGCAAGGGGGGCGAGGTTGTCCGTTACGTTGCTAACCGCAGATGTTGCTGTATGCATTTTGTACTCGCTGCGTTCGTGGGTCGGTGAGGTCGTAATTGAAATCGCGGTGAAATACGCCTAATACGTGATACCTCTGACGTCCAATCTCATATGCGTATACGACCCTATACGGTAGACCCTTAGCCTCTAGTGACCATACTTTGAGCCGCCAAAGATCGGTACCTTTTTTCCAAAACTCTAACCATTTGCTTACGTGAAACTCGGCTGACCGATTTGCGCCAAAATCGTGAACCGTTAGCGCATCCAAGAGTTCTTGATCGCCCTGAATTTCCTGAAGTAGAGCGGTAATCGAGGCCGCTGCGTCTTCAGCGCCTTCCCAAAGCGTTTCCAGGTCGGCTATTGCGTCGGTGTGGACTGTTAAAGTATACACAATATCTTAAAAGATATATAGCGACAAGTACGTAACGGTTCAAATATGTGCTGTTTTACCTGGCTTTTACCATTATGACAGTGATCATTGTTAACTAACTGATTTATATTGATTTTACACATACGTTTCGTCTGAGTGAGGGGTTCCGTATCGCAGTATCCCTCAAAGGCAGTACGGAATCACAGAGAGCGGGGGGCGAGCGTGGTTGATCTTAGCGCCTTAGGCTAGCACAAATCCACAGGCAAGCCTTCTCCGTCGGCCCTCAGTAGCCAAGGCGGTGAGGCTTGGTTATGGGGTTGTGCGGCACGGTTGATGGATACCCCTTGGGTGGTGTATGGTTCTGCCTTCCTCGCTCGGAGCCTCCGTTATGACAAAGCCGCGTAAGCGCCCCCGTCCGCACATCCCTCGGCGTACAGACGAGGAAGCCCAAGCCCTGCTTAAACTCGTCGAGGACCGCATATACGGGTTCGTGGGCAATTTCGATGAATTAGAAAGCGCCATTGGTATGCTTTTCCTTGGGCCGCTGATCGGCTGGAAGGTGCTGGTCTTGATACACAACAAGCGGACCATCCGCAAGTACGAGGAAATCCTGGGCATCAATATCCGTGAAGCGTTTCCGGCTGAGGGACCGCTTACCTACAAGTCCATTGGCTATGAGGTGGTCCAGAAGCTGCAGCAATTCTGGAAGGGCGTAAGCGGGGAGATACCCGTCGAGAATCGCCGCGAACTAGCCTAGTTTAGGGATAGGCAATCAGTACCCTTGACACGGGTACTGAGTCCCCGGTACGATGGCGGGTAATGGATACCCGTGCACCTTCGTTCCCTGATTCAGCTGGTGAGTCGAGCGCGGCGGACGGCTGCCGCACGCACGCGGAGCGCGCGCCGGCAGCGGACGCCGCGCTATTACTCCCCGTTACTAATAGGGGAGTAATAGTTGCAACGGACAAACCATCCACAATCGAAATAGGGATTCATTGGCTTTCGATTACTGCTTTTACAAATCCTTCCAATCTTGTCCAGCATGTCATGGGCGAGCTCTTGCGCCAGCCTCTTTCTTCTCCTGAGGAGTGGGACAAGGTTTTCACAGATACCGGGCGATCAGGCAGACGGTACAAGAAGATTTTTGCGGGTCCACTCGGGATGCGCCTTTATGGTTTTCCGGGTACGCAAATTCATTGTCATTTGGAGGTTCCGGGCGAAGCACTTGAGCATTTGGGTCAAGTCGCAACCGTTGATTTCCTCGCGTCGATGCAGGAGCTCACGCATACGGATGTGGAGCGGTCGGGCAAGCCAGAGCCGGAGCCCAGGCCGGTAAAGTGGCGGGCAACTCGAATTGACATTGCGTTCGATCGGGTTCCATTTACACCAAGGCAGGCGTTTGATGCGTGGGTGCGGGGTGATGTGCGCTGCGCGGCAAGTCGAAAATCCTATAAGTGGATCGAAAGCGAGAATGGCAATACGCTCTACATCGGGTCCAGAACGTCGGATCGCTTCATACGAATCTACGATAGGCGCGGCTTTACTAGGGTTGAAATGGAGCTCAAAGGGCCGTGGGGTGAGGGGATAGCGCTCCTCATTGCCAGGGCTCCGCATTCGGAGTGGCGGGACCTGGTCCTTGGCTATTTGCGCCAGTTCTTGGATTTCGTAGACACTAAAACGGGTGGCAGCATTACGCGCGCGGAACTCCTTCCGTGGTGGGCAGCTTTCGCGGCGGGTGTGGAAAGGGCCAGCGAGCGCTTTCAACGTGGGGATGCCGGACTGGATATCCTGGACCGTTCCAAGCGCTATCTGAACCGCCTACTGCCCTCCCTTTGCGTTCTAAAGCAAGGGCTAGGGGTGAGCCTCGATGATCTGTGCGAGGGCGTGGCTTTAACGCTCAGTCCAAAGCATCAGCAACGGCTTGCAGAAATCCAGCGAGCTCTCGGGTTTGCATAATGTTTCTTTCCCTTGCCGATCTCGTTTCTCTCACAGGTTATAAGCGCCGTAGCTGCATTATCCGGTGGCTGCAGGCCAATGGCTTTGCGTTTCGAGTCGGGGCGGACGGATACCCGCGCGTATTGGAAGAGCATGTGCGGGCTCTGCTTTGTGGGATACCCATGAAGCCCAGGAATCAGCCAAATCTCGCAGCATTGAAAAATGAGGTGCACTGATGGGGCGTCGTCGCAAAACACGGCTTGATCTGCCGCAGCGAGTTTATTTCAGCCATGGGGGTTACTACTTCGCGCCTCCTATTGGGCCATGGGTTCACCTGGGGCGGGATTTTCCTCGGGCCATGGCTAAGTGGGCGGAGATCGTAGGGCGTCCTTCCCGCATGACGACTCTAGCCGAGGTCATGGATCGCTATATGCTGGAAGTCGCTCCGAATAAGGCCCCACAGACTTACCGAGACAACATCAAGGAAATGGCTAAGCTGCGTGCCGTGTTTGGGCATATGCGGCCCGATGAGGTCACGGCCCCGGATATCTACAGCTATATGGATGCGCGCGGCGCTCCTGTGAGGGCTAACCGCGAAAAGGCGCTACTGTCCCATGTCTATAGCTACGCAATTCGGTGGGGCGTCGTCAGGGACAATCCCTGCAGACACGTCAAGCGCAATCCGGAAAAGCCCCGTGAGCGTTATGTCGAGGATGCCGAGCTCGAAGCGTTCAAAGCTAAGGCGGGTGATTTTCTGAGCGTCTATGTCGATTTCAAATATCTGACTGGCTTGCGGAAGGGCGACATTCTCAAGCTTCGGCTTGACTCGTTGACCGATGAGGGGATCGCGGTCACCCAGGCCAAAACTGGCGGTCGGCTGATCTACATATGGGAGCCCGCGCTTAGGGCTGCTGTAGATCGGATTAAGGCGCTTCCTCGGCCTGTTCGTGGTCTATATCTCTTCTGCACACGTAGAGGCCAGCCTTACGGCACAAGCGGCTTTGATTCGATCTGGCAGAGGGCGATGGGAAAGGCCCTTGAAGCGGGGGTGCTTCAACAGCGATTCACAGAGCACGATATCCGGGCGAAAACGGCTACCGATGATCCGGAACATGCGCAAAAACGGCTAGGTCACAAGACGCGGGCAATGACTGATCGGTATATCAAGGTGCACCTAATCGAACGTGTGTCACCATTAAAGAGGAAATCTTAATGAAAGTAAATGCGCCAATTTATCTATTGCGAAACTGCGCGCCCTGCTGGAAATGTGGGGTCGTGCAATCGGTCGTTGCGCTGGCGTGCGCAACCTGGCAAGACGAGGAGTGCGAGGATAGTTCGGCGGGAGACGGGAATGAGCCTGCCTTGCTCATGTACATCACCGATCTGCCGCCCGACTGGCTCTATTGCATTCATCAAGTACACAAACGGTTTGAACTACGCCAGTCCGTCACGGCAGAATCCACTTACTACGTGAATACGTGCGAATGCGGGGCATTCTTTGGTGATTTCTTTCTGCACAGGCCAAGCGGCGCATTCTTCCCGATAACCGAATCTGAGGCGCAGTTAATCCGGATTGAACAATTGCCGGTTTGCGGGTCGTTTGAGGTCGATGGTGATTATTCTATCGGTACAGCGGCGACAATATTGCAGCTTGGGGAGCGCCACATTTGATTCGTGTGCGTGCGCCTCGCAAGCGTAGAATGCGCCCATAAACCCCCGCATTACATAAAGGAACGGGGGGCCGCTCGTCCCGCGTATCGGATTATTTGGAATATTGAAAGGTAATGAACATGAGCGTCGTTATTACCGTTATGAACATGAAAGGTGGAGTAGGCAAGACAACCGTTGCGATGCACTTAGGAGGCATGTTTGGTCGGTACGCATTCGACGATGAGGCAAGGCGAAAAGTACTTCTTATTGATTATGACCCACAATTTAATCTCTCCCAAGCGTTCCTTCCTGCCAGCTTATACTTTTCGCTAGAAGCGCAGCGTAAGACGACAATCTCAATTCTTCTGGATGATGACTCAAAGCTAGATCCATATCATCTTCAGGTCCCAGGCAACGAGATACCGCCAAAGGTTGAGGACATCGCGACTCCAATATACAAGTATAAGGACGGCGGGCTCGACCTAGTGCCATCGACACTTGATCTTATGTACGTAGCACTTGGCCAGACTGATAATCAAATAAAACCAATCGAAGAACGGTTCGAGAAATTTATTGCTCAATGCAAATTGATCTATGACATTATTCTTATTGATTGCCATCCCGCAGGATCGCTTTTCACGAAAACATCCTTGCGTAATTCGGACCATGTGCTCATCCCCGTAACGCCACAACGTTACGCTGTGCGGGGTATAGGATTGATGATGAAATTCATAAAGGCCAAAAAACAGGGGACAAAAGGGCCAACTTCTCACATCTTATTTAATGGAACTCCGCGTTTTGGTATTGCGTCGGAGGAGTCAGCCATTCGCGCGAACCCTGAATACACCGCCCATTGCATGACAAATACGCTGAAATGGTACGGCGCATTTGGTGAGCCGGAAGATGGGAAGAATTTTGTGTGGACCAGCGGTAAACCGTATAGCACCCAAGCATTTCGCAATTTGCTTTTGGTTAGCCAAGAGTTCTTTAAAAAGATTGGAGCGTGATTTTTATGAGGCCTGGAAATAAAGAACGTCTAAAGCGGGTTCTTCTGGCGGCTGTCCTAAAGTCAGATCTCACGATTAACGAGATCCAGATGTTGGCGGAGGAAATGTCTAGAAGCCCTGATTTCACCTGGGAATTCAGCTCACTTCTTCGAGATGTAATCTCGCGCATGCAAAGAACTGGCCCAATGAAGGAAGTAAGCCGGGGGTTCGGTGCAGTTCCCTCGCTTCAGATAGCCTATCAGACAATTCAACGACGTCGGTACTCGAAGAGAGAAGTGCTCGAAATGATGGAGCAGGCCTCGCCAGGAATTGACGACTATGTGAAGGATACAAAATTACCCATGCGGAAGATCCTTGAGCGTTTTCTGGCAATTGCCCCTCCATCGGAGGCGGCGAAATTTTTATTGCAGGTCGCCTCGCCTACAGATACGCAAGGGGTGCGCGAAGACGCATACTTGGTTGGGATTAACCGAAAGTAGCGGCGCAGAAACATGTCAGCACAAAAGCTTACTCAGGCGCTTAGCGGAATAGATTGGAATGATAACGTAAAGCAATTCCTTCAAGATACGCCATCCGTAGAGAAGATTGCAGGGGCCAATCTCCGTATTGCCACATGGGCTAGGCAATTCGAAATAATTGACAAGGGGAATCCGGCCCTCTGCTTTATCAGGGAATTGCAGATAGCTGGGCATCACGTTGCTGCATCATCTGCATTACCTCTCTATAAATCGGCGGCAGGATCCATGCGAGAGATGTTGGAATCGGCCCTTTACTACAGTTATTTTCGAACTCATCCTTCTGAGCTTGCGACGTTGGTAAGGGATTCCGATTTTTACGTCTCGAAGGCTGAATTACTCGAATATCATAAACACCACACGCCTGATTTTTCGAGTCTTCAGCATCGATTGGGGTTGGTTTCGCGGTTAGACGCCTGGTACAAGCACACTTCTTCGATTATTCATGGGCAGATTCCTGGAGCGTGGGTTCAGCACAAGTCTCTCGTAGAAATTAAATACTTTAAGACTACTTTGGATCTCGTGGTAACGACGTTTTGCGAAGGGGAGGAAATCATCCACCGCCTGTTTCTTTGCACAGTTGGTCGCTTGCTATGGGAGACCTTCAGCCCGGCGGCTAAGAAGGCACTAGCAGCCGGGTTACATGGCGAAGTGAAGACAGCTTTGGGGATTGACAGCGCCTAGCGTTCGGAAACTGGAAAGCAAGCGATTAAGCTGGCGAGGGTTTATCTTCGCCATCTGATATGCGCGGCCCAAGGCGCCTGGCGCGAAGGGGCGGCTGTCAGAGCGAGCCTCGAATATCTTCCAAGACAAGTCCGAGAAAAACTATATAGCGGGACTGTGATGGGCCGCCAGGCCTGTTGCCGTCTGATGCCCATTCTTGAGAAATATTGAGCAGTAAGGCTAATATTTGGCGGTGTTAGTGATTACTATCACTAAAACGCTTGAATTGGTGGGCCCACCTGGACTCGAACCAGGGACCAAAGGATTATGAGTCCTCTGCTCTAACCAACTGAGCTATAGGCCCTTCGGGAAATGATACAGGGTTTGGGGAGCGCGCCTTGCCGCAATCCTCTCCCCTGGAGGGAGAGAGGAGTTCTTGTCTAAGCTTCGTTGTCCAGGAAACTGCGCAGCCGCTCGGAGCGCGAGGGATGGCGCAGCTTGCGCAGCGCCTTGGCTTCTATCTGGCGGATACGCTCGCGTGTGACGTCGAACTGCTTGCCGACTTCTTCGAGCGTATGGTCGGTGTTCATTTCGATGCCGAAGCGCATGCGCAGCACCTTCGCTTCGCGCGGCGTGAGCGAGTCCAGCACTTCCTTGGTGGCGTCGCGCAGGGACCCGTACACCGCCGCATCCACCGGCGCCATGGTGGCCGCGTCCTCGATGAAATCCCCGAGGTGCGAATCGTCGTCGTCTCCGATTGGCGTTTCCATCGAAATCGGCTCCTTGGAGATCTTGAGGATCTTGCGGATCTTGTCCTCGGGCATTTCCATCTTCAGCGCGAGCGTGGCCGGATCGGGCTCCTGCCCGGTCTCCTGCAGGATCTGGCGCGAGATGCGGTTCATCTTGTTGATGGTCTCGATCATGTGCACCGGAATGCGGATGGTGCGCGCCTGGTCGGCGATCGAGCGCGTGATCGCCTGGCGGATCCACCAGGTTGCGTAAGTCGAGAACTTGTAGCCGCGGCGGTATTCGAACTTGTCCACCGCCTTCATCAGGCCGATGTTGCCTTCCTGGATCAGGTCGAGGAACTGCAGTCCGCGGTTGGTGTATTTCTTGGCGATCGAAATGACCAGGCGCAGGTTGGCTTCGGTCATTTCGCGCTTGGCGCGGCGCGCCTTGGCCTCGCCCGTGGACATCTGCTTGTTGATGTCTTTGAGGTCCTTCAGCGGAATCCCGATCTTCGCCTGCAGGTTCAGCAGCTTCTGCTGGTTTTCCATGATCGCCGGCAGGTAGCGCGCAAGCTGGGTGCTGTACGGGTGGCGCGCGGCGATCTCGTTGCCCACCCAGCGCAGGTTGGTTTCGTTGCCGGGGAACACCTTGATGAAGTGCGGGCGCGGCATGTTGCCCTTGGTCACGCACAACTGCTGGATGTGGCGCTCGTGCCGGCGCGTCTCCTCCACCAGGCCGCGCAATGCGTCGCACAGGCGCTCGACGATGCGCGCGGAAAAGCGGATGTTCATGAGCTCGGCGGAGATCTTGTCGCGGATCTTCAGGTACTCCTTGCTGCGCGACCCGTGCTTGGCCAGCGCCGGCCTCTGCTTCTCGAACAGCCGGTGGATGAGGGCAAAGCGCTTTAGGGAGTCGTCCTTCAGCTGCTGCAGGCTCGCCGTGATCGCGGCGTTCTGCGCCTCCTCGTCGAGCTCTTCTTCCTCCTCTTCCTCCGCGGCCGCCGCTTCCGCAAGCTCGGCGACTGGCTCGTTCTTGGCGTTCGGATCGATGAGCCCGTCGACCAGTTCGTCGATGCGCATCTCGTCGCGCGATACCTTGGCGGCGAGGGCGAGGATTTCGGCAATGGTGGTGGGACAGGCGGAAATCGCCTGGATCATGTGCTTCAGACCGTCCTCGATGCGCTTGGCGATTTCGATCTCGCCTTCGCGCGTCAACAGTTCGACCGAGCCCATCTCGCGCATGTACATGCGCACCGGGTCGGTGGTGCGGCCGAACTCGGGATCGACCGTGGACAAGGCGGCCTCGGCTTCCTCCTCGGCGTCTTCATCCGGCACGACCGCCGGCGCGTTTTCGGAGATCAGCAGCGTTTCCGCATCCGGCGCCACGTCGTAGACCTGGATGCCCATGTCGCTGAAGGTGGTGATAATGGACTCGATCTGCTCCGCATCGACCAGGTCGTCGGGCAGATGATCGTTGATTTCGGAGTAGGTGAGGAAGCCGCGCTCCTTGCCCAACTTGATCAGGTTCTTCAGCCGGGTGCGCCGCGCCTCCACGTCCTCCGGTTTTTGTTCGCCTCTGCGCAGATCCTGCTTCTGCTTCGCGGTGAGCTTCGCCGCCTGCTGCTTGGCGATTTGCCTGGCGATCTGCTTCGCCGTCTGCTGCGGTTTCGCCGCGGCGGTTTCCTGCTGTCCGGCCTTGCCCTTTACCGGCAGTTTGGCAGGTAGCTTGCCCTTGTCGGGCGTCGGAGCTTTGCCTGCCTGAGGTCTTGCCTTGATCGCCGCCGCCGGCTTGGTTTTCTTGGCCAGCGGCCTCGTCTTGGCCAGCGGCCTAGTTTTGGCAAGAGGCTTCGCGTGAGTCGCAGGCCTGGTTTTCCTGGTCACGGGCTTGGCGCCGCCCTGGGTCTTCTTCATCGCCGGCGCGGCGCTCTTGCGAGCGGCCTTTGGCTTGGCGCCCTTCGCTTTCGCCGCCGCGGCGGGTTTCTTGGCTTTCTTCTGCGTGGCCTTGGCCTGATGTGCTGCCATGAGCTTGTCCTAAGTCAGTGAAGTATTTGAAAAAAAGACGCAAATTATACCACAGTGCGGTTTCCACCCGGCCGCTGATCCAGCGCGGCCTTGCGTTTTGTCAGCTCGTTCATCCGCTCAGCGTCGGCACGGTCGAACGCCCCGATTTTGGCTTTGTCTTGCAACGCATCGAGCTGCTGGTCGATATGGTCACGCTCCAGCTTGGGCAGGGAATCGCGGAACTCGGCTTCGGCCTGCTCGGGGGACAAATTGAGCACCATCAACTCCGAGCGCAACTGGTTGAACAGGGATTCAAACTCGGTGCCGCGGAAATGATCGATCACCAAAGCGTCGAAATTGCCGCCCTGGTCCAGTTGGACCAACGAATACTCGGTCAAGGCAACAAGCCCTTTCGATTCGACATCGTCACCATAGAAGCGTTCAAGCGGCAACTCACGCGCCAACCCGGACTTGACCAGCAGGCGCTTGAGCAGCCAGCGCTGCACGCTTTGCGGGGCCGGGCGCGGGATTTTAGGCAGTTCGCGTTTCTCCCAGGCGCTGGCAAAGGCTTTGGTACGCCGCAGCTCCCACTGCTGCTCAACCTCGGTTTGCGTCATGTTGGCCAGGTCCGCGACCTGTTTCAAGAGCTGCAATTGCAGCGCCGGGGCGGAAGTGATATTCGTGACTAGCGGTTTGGCTTCATGGAGCAGGCGCGAGCGCCCCTCCATGGTATTGGTGTCCACGCGTGCGCGCAGTTGCGCGACGAGGTAGGCCGAGAGCGGCTCGGCGCGTCCGACCAATTCCGCGAACGCCTCCTTGCCCTTGGTGCGCACATAGCTGTCCGGGTCCTCGCCTTCGGGCAGGAACAGAAAACGAATCGCCTTGTGATCGAGCGTCGCCGGCAGGCTGACCTCCAGAGCGTGCCAGGCCGCTTTCCTGCCGGCCGCGTCGCCATCGAAACTGAACACGATTTCGTCGGCCTGGCGCAGCAGTTTTTGCACATGGACGGGCGTGGTCGCCGTGCCCAGCGTCGCCACCGCGTACTCGACGCCGTGCTGCGCCAGCGCCACCACGTCCATGTAGCCTTCGACCACCAGCACGCGGCCGGCATCGCGTATCGCCTGGCGCGCCTGCGGCAAGCCGTAGAGCTCACGTCCCTTCTCGAACAGCGGCGTCTCCGGCGAATTGAGATACTTCGGCTCTCCAGCACCGATGATGCGCCCGCCGAAACCGATGACGAAGCCGCGCTGGTTGACGATCGGGAACATGACGCGGTCGCGGAAACGGTCGTAGCGCTTGCCCGCGTCGTTTTCGATCACCAGTCCGACTTCCTTGAGGCTCTTGTCGTCGTAGTCGGGAAACGCGGCCTGCAGGTTCTGCCAGCCGTCGGGCGCATAGCCGATGCCGAAGTGCGCCGCGACCTGACCCGACAATCCGCGGCGCTTGAGATACTCGATCGCGTGCGGCGAGGCCTTCAGCTGCTCGCGATAATACTTCGTGGCGCGCTGCATGATGTCGTACAGGTCGGGGCCGTCTTCCTCTTTCTTCTTGCCGAAACGCGGCTCGAACTCGGGCATGGTCATGCCCGCGCCCGCCGCCAACTCCTTGATCGCATCGATGTAGCCCAGGCCGGAATACTCCATCAGAAAGCCGATGGCGTCGCCGTGCGCGCCGCAGCCGAAGCAGTGATAGAACTGCTTCGACGGGCTGACCGTGAACGACGGCGATTTCTCGTTGTGGAAGGGGCAGCAGGCGCTGTAATTCGCGCCCGCTTTTTTCAGCGTGAGATGCCGCTGGACGAGGTCAACAATGTCGACGCGATTGAGCAAATCGCGTTTAAAGGAATCAGGAATCACGCGCGGCTGGGGGCTGGGATTTGGGGCCTGGGACCTGGAGAAACTTTCCCCGGCAATCCGCGCCTAGGGAACATTTACTGTTTATAGCCCATTTCGGCCGGAACGCAAGTCAAAACCGGCGGTCGAGCCGCCTGCCTCGGTCCTGCGGCTTTCTAACTGCCCAGCTTCGCCTTCACCAGGGAAGACACCCTGGCCATGTCGGCGCGGCCGGCGAGTTTGGGTTTTAGCACCGCCATGACCTTGCCCATGTCCTGCATCCCCCTGGCGCCGGCGGCGGCAACGGCAGCGGCCACTTCGGCGGCGATTTCCGCCTCCCCGAGCTGCTGCGGCATGTAGCCCGAAAGCACCCCGATTTCGAATTTTTCCACGTCGGCCAGATCCTGCCGGCCGCCCGCCTCGTACTGGGTCACCGAGTCGCGCCGCTGTTTCAGCATCTTTTCAATAATGCCGAGGATGTCGGCATCGGACAGCTCGATGCGCTCATCCACCTCGCGCTGCTTCATCGCCGCGAGGAGCAGGCGGATCGCCGACAGGCGCGGTGCGTCCTTGGCGCGCATCGCGGCCTTCATGTCTTCGGTGATTTTTGCCTTGAGCGACATCTGGAGGGCAGGCGCTGCGTGACGGGGTCAGGCGGGAACGGGCTTGCCCGTCGCCCGGAGTCCGTTAACCAGGACGGATTAGAACAGTTTTGGCGGGAGTTGCTGGCTGCGGATGCGCTTGTAGTGGCGCTTGACCGCGGCGGCCAGCTTGCGCTTGCGCTCGGCGGTGGGCTTTTCGTAGAACTCGCGCGCGCGCAGCTCGGTCAGCAGACCGGTTTTCTCGATTGTGCGTTTGAAACGGCGCAACGCCACTTCAAACGGCTCATTTTCCTTGACTCTCACTGTAGGCATCAATACTCCGGCTTTTCTTTGGGCGGAAAACCGCGAATTATATCAGCACAGGCGCGGGCCGGACAAGGGCTGTTTCACCCCGGGCGGTTGAGCGTGGCGGTGCCGCTTCGCTCCCGGCCCGGGCCGGCTCAGCCCAGCCCTCTGCCCGCTGCATGAAGTCGCGTATCATGTCCGCCGGCACCGGCGCTTTTCCCGTCGGTGAAAACCCTGAGCGTAATCAATCCCGATCCATGCTGACCCTGGGCATCGAAACCTCCTGCGACGAAACCGGCATCGCTCTGTATGACAGCGAGCGCGGCCTGCTCGCCCACGCGCTGCACAGTCAGATCGCGATGCACGAGGAGTACGGCGGCGTGGTGCCCGAACTCGCCTCGCGCGACCACATCCGGCGCGTGCTGCCGCTGATCCGCCGGGTCATGCAGGAGGCCGGAGCCGCGCTGGATGACCTCGATGCCGTCGCCTACACCCAGGGGCCGGGACTGGCCGGCGCGCTGCTGGTGGGCACCAGCGTCGCCAATGCGCTCGCCTTCACGCTCGGCATCCCGGCGCTGGGCATCCACCATCTCGAAGGCCATCTGCTCTCGCCCCTGCTTGCCAGCAATCCGCCGCGCTTTCCCTTTGTCGCGCTGCTGGTGTCGGGCGGGCATACGCAACTGATGCGCGTAGCCGCCGTGGGCAAATACGAACTGCTGGGTGAAACCCTGGACGACGCCGCGGGCGAAGCCTTCGACAAGACCGCGCACCTGCTCGGCCTGGGTTATCCCGGCGGGCCGGCGTTGGCGCAGCTGGCCAGGGAGGGCAGGGCCGGCAGGTACAAACTGCCGCGGCCGATGCTCGAGCAAATGCGCAGGACCGGCAATCTGGATTTTTCCTTCAGCGGCCTGAAGACCGCGGTGCTGCTGCTGGTGCGCAAAGAGGCAGCCGATGCCGCGAGAAGCGCCAACGCCGCGGGCAAAGCCGATATCGAGGTGGGCGCCGATATCGCCGCGTCGTTCCAGGAAGCGATCGTCGACGTGCTCGTCGCCAAATCGCTGTACGCGCTGGAACAGACAGGGCTGACCCAACTCGTGGTCGCAGGCGGCGTCGGCGCCAACCGCCGCCTGCGCGAGCGCCTCGATCGCGCGGCCGCGGAGCTAGGCTATGCGGTGTTCTATCCGGAATTCGAATTCTGCACCGACAACGGCGCGATGATTGCGTTGGCGGGCGCGCTGCGGCTCGGCTGCAGTGTTGTAGGATCGAGTTTGTGCTCCGGAGGTCTTGGTCCCCCTCGAGGGGAAAATCCCCTTGGGGGAATCGCGAATGAGTCAAGACCGCAGGGCACTTACGCCTTCACCGTCAAACCGCGTTGGGACTTGTCGACAATTGTTTCGTAGCGGTGCCCCCCGCCGCGACCCACCCCCATTGCTATAATCCTCCAGTGAAAATTGCGACACCCGACAACAGCCCCAAAACCCGCATCCTCGTCACCGGCGGCGCCGGCTACATCGGCAGCCACGTGGTCAAGCAACTCGGCGACGCCGGGCACGACGTGACGGTCCTCGACGACCTCTCCACCGGCCGGCGCGAGGCGGTGCTGAGCGGCGAGCTGGTGGTGGGTGACCTCGCCGACGCCGCGCTGCTCGACACCGTTCTCGGCCAGGGGCGATTCGACGCGGTGATGCATTTCGCCGGCTCCATTGTAGTGCCCGAGTCCGTCACCGACCCGCTCAAGTACTACGCCAACAACACCGCCAATACGCTGAATCTGCTGGGCGCCTGCGTCAGGCACGGCGTCAAGCGCTTCATTTTCTCTTCCACTGCGGCGGTATACGGCATGGCCGGCCAGGCGCTGGTGTCTGAGGACGACCCGCCGGCGCCGATCAATCCGTACGGCGCGTCCAAAATGATGAGCGAGCGCATGATCGCCGACGTGGCGGTCGCGCACCCCTTGAAGTACGTGATCCTGCGCTACTTCAACGTCGCCGGCGCCGAAGCCGGCGGGCGCCTGGGGCAATCGGGCGGCGTGGCCACGCACCTGATCCGCGTTGCCTGCCAGACCGCGCTCGGGCTGCGGTCCGAGATGACGATTTTCGGCGACGACTACCCGACGCCCGACGGCACCTGCATCCGCGATTTCATCCACGTCGAAGACCTCGGCCGCGCCCATCTCGAAGCCCTCGGCTATCTCCGGCGCGGCGGCGATTCCGCCGTGCTCAATTTCGGCTATGGCCGCGGCTACAGCGTGCGCGAGGTGATCGCAGCCGTGAAACAGGTCTCAGGGGTGGATTTCGCCGTGCGCATAGGCGAACGCCGCGCCGGCGACCCCGCACGGCTCGTCGCGGCCAACGAACGGCTCAAAGCCGTGTTCGGCTGGCAGCCGCACGGCACTGGTCTGGATGAGATTGCGCGGTCGGCGTTGGCTTGGGAGAAGCGGTTGCTCGGGACGACAGCTTAAACGCGAGGCGCACTTCGTCGGAGGGGACTTGCGCCCCGGAGTTCCTGATCCCCCTCGAGGGGAAAATCCCCTTGGGGGACTCGCGAATATAACCGGGGGACCGACCGAAGTTACCCCCTTGCTATAATCCCCCGATGGAAATCGAAGGGCGCAGCGGCGACTCGAAATCATGACGGCCAAGCAAACCCTGGTGATCGAAGCTGGCCGCACCGAGCGCCATTACTGGCGGGATCTCTGGCGCTACAGAGAGCTGTTCTATTTCCTCGCCTGGCGCGACATTCTCGTGCGCTACAAGCAGACAGCGATCGGCGTGGCGTGGGCGTTGATCCGGCCTTTGGTCACGATGATTATCCTTACCATAGTATTCGGAAAACTGGCGAAATTGCCCTCCGATGGCGTGCCGTATCCAATTCTGGTCTTTGCCGCCATGCTGCCCTGGCAATTCTTTGCCAATGCGTTCAGCGAGGCAGGGAACAGCCTGATCGGCAATGCCAACATGATCTCGAAGATATATTTTCCGCGCCTAGTCATTCCCGGCAGCGCGGTGATCGTCAGCTTCGTGGACTTCCTGATCTCGGGCGCCATTCTGGTAGCGCTCATGCTCTGGTACGGTTTCCTGCCCGATTGGCGGATTCTAACCCTGCCTTTGTTCGTTCTGATAGCTTTCGCTGCGGCCATGGGGGCAGGGCTTTGGATGGCAGCGTTAAACGTGAAATACCGGGACTTCCGCTACATCATTCCATTCGTCGTCCAGTGCGGACTCTATATCTCTCCCGTAGGCTTTAGCAGCACTGTTATCCCTGAGCAATGGCGCCCGCTCTATTCGCTGAACCCGATGGTTGGAGTCATAGACGGCTTTCGCTGGGCAATACTGGGCGGAAATGCCCAATTCTATTGGCCCGGCTTCATGGTCTCGCTCTGCCTGGTCGGAATGGTTCTCGTGACCGGAATCATATACTTCCGCAAGACTGAAAAATCCTTTGCTGACGTGATCTGAAAGCGCGCATGCCAGTCGCCATTTCGGTAGAGGACCTCTCCAAAAAATACCTGATCAGCCATCAGAAAAAGGAGCAGTACACCGCGCTGAGGGACGTTGTTGCAGGGAGTGCGAAAGCGCTGGGACGAAAGCTCCTGCGCCCATTCTCGGGTAATGACCCGGCCACCGAAAACGATCGAAGCAGGGAGGAGTTTTGGGCGCTGAAGGATCTCAATTTCGAAATCCAGGAGGGTGACCGGGTCGGAATCATCGGACGGAATGGTGCTGGAAAGAGCACTCTGCTCAAGATTCTTTCACGCATCACCGAACCGTCGGGGGGGCGGGCGATGATTCGCGGGCGCGTGGCAAGCTTGCTTGAGGTTGGGACCGGTTTTCATCCTGAGTTGACCGGCCGGGAGAATGTCTACTTGAATGGGGCGATTCTTGGCATGCGGAAAGCCGAAATTGCTGCGAAGTTTGACGAAATTGTCAGTTTTGCCGAGGTTGAGCGATATATCGATACAGCAGTCAAGAGATATTCGTCGGGAATGTATTTGCGACTCGCGTTTGCGGTGGCGGCACACTTAGAGCCGGATATTCTCATCGTGGACGAAGTCCTTGCGGTGGGAGATGTACAGTTTCAGAAGAAATGCCTCGGCAAGATGGAGGAAGTCAGCGCAAAGGGACGTACTGTACTGTTCGTGAGTCATAACATCGGCGCAATAAGAACCCTTTGCGAAAAGTGCATCTTGCTCAAGGAAGGACGGTTACTGGGGTTTCGAGGAGTGGAGGAAATTGTCAGTTCCTATCTTGGCGTGGGGCACAGTAACTCAACGGTGGAGATATTGCCAAATATGCGCAATAGGGGAACCGGATCAGTAACGTTTGAAAGTTGCACCATTTGTGACAATGAGGGAACTCCAGTCAAGTCCTTTCTAATTGGGCAGGATTTCTGTATCGAAATCGGACTTACTATCCGCACGAGTAACAAGCTTTACTTTTGGCTCATCATCTTTGATGCAGAAGGCAGGCCAGTACTTAGTTCCCATCAAGGCGACGTCGAAATGCTGAGAGTCCAGACGGGAACATACCGGCTTCGTTGTGTAACGCGACAGATTGCGCTGATGCCTGGGAGTTACACCATATCGGCGGGAGCGTTTGACGCGGACAGGACCTTTCTCGAATGGATCGATAATTGCCAGTCGTTCGAGGTGTTTCCGACTTTTGTCGGAGGCAAGCCATTTGACCACCGCTGGGGTGCCGTAAACCTGAACATGCATTGGGAGCTATCTCCTGATGACCGCCAAAAAACGTAAGGTAATCATTGCGTCACCACGAGAGCCTTGTGGTGCAACGTGGCTTATAAACTGCTTTCTCGAGCTGCGGATTCTCACCTATAGGACCGGTGACTGGCGCAACATGTGGAACAAGGAGGGGGCGCATTTCCTTTTGAAGCCAGAAGAGGACATTCTCAAAAAGTGGTTGCCGAGCCTGAGCGCACGCGTTTCATTTCCGTTCAGCGAGGATTTACAGGTTGAATGGGTTCACGAGTGGCCATCCAATCGTTTTGAAACCGACCAGATAGTCTACTTTCTGCGGGATCCGCGCGACGCTTTGTATTCCCGCTACAAACGAGAAGCGCCGAACATGAGCTATCACGATTACGTGAATTTCCTGGATCCGCAATCGTTATTGGACAAGGCCGAGACCAATGCAGTCTTTACAAGACTGTGGATGCAACACCCCCGTTGCAGAGTATTCACGTTCGAGCAGTACAAGGCGGACCCCGCGTCGACGCTTCGCAAGATTCTGGAATTTATTGGCGTAGCCGCGTCGGAACCGGAAATTGCGTCAGCATTGAGCGCGTCCACGGCCGAAAAAGCAGCGCAAGCGGAAAAGTATTGGAATGATCGCGTTAGGGAACGCGAAACTGTGGCCGGTTCGGAAATCGGCCAGGTGGTGAACCAAGGTGGCATTGTTGGTCGATGGGAGGAGTTACAGGGGGATGACAGGCGGGTCGCAGAGCGCATCGGAACGCTATCCAATGCAATCGTCGGGTCGTTGCCTGCGGACGGGCAAATAACTCTTGCCAGTTACCTGGGATACTTGCGGAAGCATCGCATGTGGGCTAAGGGCTTGAATTTTGATTGGGCCGGGAAGTGCGACATGAGACACGTGGACGCTCTTGAAAGAAAAAGCCTAACATTTGCACGCCTACTCACTTGGCGACAGGCCACAAATGCACGTTTGTATCAGCATGAAGTGGTCGGGTTGCTCGAAGGACTGGCCGATCTATCGTTATTGCGCGACAAAATAGCTATGAAGAATATCGAACATGAATACCAGCGCGTTGGGACAAGGACGCAGTTGTATTTGGGCGTTTTCCGCCGAACGCGGGTTCTATTGGCATTAGGTCGATGCGATCCTCTCTTTCTCCTGACGCTGTTCATCAGGAAGATCCTTGCACGCATCAGACGGGAGTTTGCCTAATATCGTGGCCAATCCGCGTCAAACAGCCACGGCGAAGGTCTACTGGCTCACCGGATTGTCTGGAGCCGGGAAGACCACGCTATGCCGCCTGCTTGTGGCTCACCTGCGCGCGCAACATCGTTCCGTGGTGATGCTGGATGGTGACGAATTGCGGGAAGCGATGGGAGCAACCACGATGCACACGCGCAGTGAGCGATTGCAGCTGGCCATGCGTTACGCACACCTTTGCCGGCTAATTGCGATGCAGGGATTCGATGTGGCAATTGCGACAATTTCCATGTTTAAGGAGGTGCACGAGTGGAACCGAGCCAATCTACCCGGGTATGTGGAAATTTTCCTCAAGGTGCCTCTCGAGGAGCTGGCCCGGCGCGATCACAAGAAAATCTACGAGCGAGCTGCGCGAGGCGAACTCAAGAACGTGGCCGGCGTGAACCTGGAAGTGGATTTTCCTTCGGCACCTGATTTCACGATTTCACATCACGATGGCTGTACCATCGAGGCAGCGACGAATGAGCTATTTGAGAAACTGGGAGTCGTCTGACGAATGAGACACGGTGACTTTTCCGGCTTGGCCGAGAACTACACAAAATACCGCCCCGATTATTCCGTGGCAGTTCTGGATGCGATTCTTGGGCTGCTTAAGACGCCTGCAACTGCCGCCGACGCGGTTGACATAGGTGCAGGCACAGGAATTTGGACGCGGATGCTGGCTCGACGTGGGTTCCGCAAGATCGTAGCGGTCGAACCCAATGATGAGATGCGTAGAGCGGGTAGGGAACACCCTGACAACGGCGTCGTGGAATGGCGGGCGGGATCGGGGGAATATACATTGTTGGCCAGTGCCTCCGCTGACCTGCTCTCGATGGCCTCCTCCTTTCACTGGGTGGATTTTGACAAGGGGATCACAGAGTTCAGCCGCGTGCTCCGAACCGGCGGTTGCTTCGTTGCGGTCTGGAATCCGCGCTATCTGGAAAGCAATCCGCTGCTGGTTGAAATCGAAGAACACCTGTCGACCTTGCGACCCGATATCAAACGCGTATCATCTGGTCGTTCCGGCCTCACGGAGACGTTGACGCAAAAACTCGAAGCTTGTCCACAGTTCGAGGATGTCGTCTATTTGGAAGGCAAGCATATACTGGAACTTACACCTGAACGCTATCTCGGCGTGTGGCGCTCGGTAAACGATCTCCCTGTGCAACTTGGGGCCGACAAGTTCGAAGCCTTCCTTGAATATGTGGCGGGAAAGATCGCCAAGGTGGAAACTATTTCTGCAACCTATCTGACCCGAGCATGGGTTGCACGCAAGTATTAGCAGGCTGCGCGAGTTGAAGCCCGCCATTAGCACCAAAGCCCGTACGATCGCGAGCATCACGAGCGTACTCCGTTCAGCACGCGTGCTGCCGCTAGTTTTTTTTGAGGTGAGTCGCTGGAGAGCCGACTCCGGTGGGGTGTTGGACGAGATCGTGGCACGGCCCTGGGCTTCGGTCCCGCTGATCGTGCGCTCGAGTGCGCTGGCGGAAGACGGATACACCCAATCGCTCGCAGGAAAATTCGAGTCTGTGGCAGGTGTGCGCGGGCGAGCCGCATTGGCGACTGCGATCGGTAAAGTCATCACCTCCTATGGTGCTGGTGTGCGTGACGAAGATGAAGTGCTCGTGCAGCCGGTGTTGTCGGGCGTGCTGCGAGCCGGCGTGGCCTTTACCGTTGACCCGGCGACCGCCGCGCCCTATCGGGTGATTGAGTGGGATGAGGGCGGCGATACCGCGGCCGTTACTGCCGGGCGTGCCGCCCGAACGTATATCCGAGCTCAGGAAGCCAGTACCTTGGTCCCGCCAGAATTCTCCGGCGTGCTGGCCTTGCTGGCGGAACTGGAAGCGTTGTTTCCCGGCGCCCCGCTTGACGTCGAGTTCGCGATCACGCCGGACGGCGTCGTGTTGCTCCAGGTGCGACCGCTGGTCCTTCAGCGGTCGGTTCTAGACGCGGCTCGGCACACCGGCTGGTTGCGGGAGATTGCGCGGAAGGTCTCGGAAGGCATGTGTCCGCACCCGTTCCTGCATGGCCGGCGCACCGTTTACGGTGTAATGCCGGACTGGAACCCTGCGGAAATAATCGGCATTCGTCCACGGCCGCTGGCGTTCTCGCTGTATCGTGAACTGATCACCGACGCAATCTGGGCATATCAGCGGAACAATTACGGCTACAAGAACCTCCGCAGCCACCCGCTATTGCGGGATTTTCACGGGCTGCCCTACGTCGATGTCCGCGTCTGTTTCAATTCGTTCGTCCCCCGGGATATTGAAGGCGACCTGGCCGACCGCCTTGTGGACCACTATCTGGATCGTCTAGTCGCCCACCCCGCCCTGCATGACAAGGTCGAGTTCGAAATTGTTTTTACCTGCTATTCGTTCGACCTCTCCAAGCGCCTTGCCCGGCTTCGTAACTCCGGATTTTCAGAGGCGGATTGTCGGCGCCTGACTGAAAGTCTGCGCCAGCTCACCAACCGTATCATCAACGTCAAGACCGGTCTATGGCGGGGGGATGCAAAACGCATCGAGACGCTTGCCGCGCGGCGTCGCCAGCTTGACGAGTCTTCCGCCGACCCGATTACCCGCATTTACTGGCTGCTGGAAGACTGCAAGCGCTATGGCACTCTGCCATTCGCCGGCCTCGCGCGGGCGGGTTTCATTGCGGTGCAATTGCTGCGCTCACTGGTGGCGGTCGGGGTGCTCACCAGGGCAGAGCATGATCAGTTCATGAACAGCCTCGACACCGTCAGCGGTCAACTGCCTCGGGACCTGGAGCGCCTAGAGCGCGCAGCGTTCCTCGCGAAATACGGCCACCTTCGTCCCGGCACCTACGACATCCGCTCGCCCCGCTACGATGAGGTCCCGGATACTTATTTCGACTGGCATAACCGCGATGCGCGTGCGCACGGAAAAGCGCCCTTTTCGCTCTCGCTTCTGCAAATGCGGGCCATCGAAAAGCTGCTCGCCGAGCACGGGCTCGAGCAGGACGTTATCGGCCTGTTCGACTTTCTTCAGGCCGGCATCGAACTACGCGAGTCGTCCAAGTTTGAGTTTACCCGCAACCTTAGCGATGCGCTCGCGCTCATTGCCAGCTTCGGCGAAGGACACGGTTTTACGCGCGACGACATGTCTTTCGTGAATATCGGTGTGTTCTACGACCTGCATCGCGGCTCCGGCGATCCGAAAGCCGCGCTGGCCCGCGCCGTTGCGGAAGGTCGCGAGCGTCACGCACAGACATGCCACATTGCGCTCCCGCCGCTCATCGTCTCCGAGTCGGACGTTTGGGGCTTCGAGGTTCCGGCGTCCGATCCGAACTTCATCACGCAAGAACGCGTCACAGCGGAAGTCAGTGAAATCGAAGACGTCACCAACCTGTCTGGACGCATTGTCTGTATCCGCAGTGCCGATCCTGGCTACGATTGGCTGTTTTCACATCGGATTGCGGGACTGGTGACGGCTTACGGCGGCGCCAACAGCCACATGGCCATCCGGGCAAATGAGTTGGGCCTCCCGGCCGTGATCGGTGCAGGCGAGATGCATTTCCAGAGATGGTCGACCGCGCGCCGGCTACTGGTGGATTGCGCGAATCGTACGGTGGAGGTGCTCGCATGAAGGCGGTGCTGGTTACGCAGCGTGTGGACATTCATGCCGACCGCGGTGAGCGCCGGGACGCGCTCGACCAGCGGTTTGCTCAATTCGTGTTCGCCTGCGGGTTGTTGCCCGTCCTCGTACCGAACGACATGAACATCGCCCAGGCGTTGTTCGATGCCGTCAGACCGGTGGGTGTTGTGTTATCCGGGGGCAATGACCTCGTCGCACTTGGGGGCAACGCGCCCGAGCGGGATGCAACGGAGGACGCGCTTACCCAAATCGCCAAGGGACAATGCGTTCCGGTCGTGGGCGTATGCCGCGGCATGCAGCTTCTCGTCCATCGTGCGGGCGGAACGCTGGTCAACAACGCCGGACATGTTGCCTCGCGTCACCTCGTTCGGGGGGAGGTAAATCGGGAGGTGAACAGCTTCCATGGATGGGAGGTACATCGCTGTGGCCCGGGCTGGGAGTCACTGGCGCAAGCAGATGATGGGTCAATCGAAATGGCCTGTTGTGCGGAACTACGGCAGTGGGGCGTGATGTGGCACCCCGAGCGCGAAAAGGAATTTGCGCCAGAGGATATTGCACTATTCCGGAAAATGCTCGGTGCTTCCGATTGAGCCGATTCCATTGCCGGTGGCGCAGACGGGAACGTGTCCATACTCCCTGCGGCAATACCCACTCAAGTGAATGGCGCGCCAAAAATCCTGTGTGAGACCGTCTCATGCCCTACACCAGTCGCCATTCGATGAAGGCCATAATTCTCGCTGCCGGTCGTGGCAGTCGCATGAAATCTCTCACGGATGATCGCCCAAAATGCCTGATCGAATTTAGAGGCAAGCCCTTACTGCAGTTGCAGCTTGACGCACTCCGCGGCGCGGGTTTCACTGCCATCGCCATTGTTTGTGGCTACCGCGGCGAACTTCTCACCCCATACGGATTGAAAATGTTCGACAATCCGCGTTGGGCACAGACAAACATGGTGAGTTCACTGGAGTGTGCCGCGGAGTGGCTAGCCCAGGAAGAATGTGTGGTGAGCTATTCGGATATATTCTACTCGTCCATTGCAGTCGATAACTTGCGGGCATCCTCGGCCGAACTAGCGGTGGCATATGCGCCTGACTGGCTGGATCTCTGGAAAAAGCGCTTCGCTGACCCTTTGGACGACGCCGAGACATTTCGCTTAGACTTCGCCACCGGCAGAATCCTTGAGATCGGCAAGAAACCACGCACTGTTGACGAAATTCAAGGCCAGTACATGGGGCTATTGAAGTTCACGCCGGCATCTTGGATGGCTTGTTCGGCTTTGCGGGCCGGATTGGAAAGTACCGCCCGCGATAGAATGGACATGACCAGCATGCTCCAATCGCTAATCGAGTCGGGTTTTCCGGTGACCGGCGTTCCCGTCAACTCCGACTGGGGCGAGTTGGACAGCGATGACGACCTTGTCAACCTCTCGTAGGTACATATGGCGCCAAGCCCACGCGGATCGACTGGAGATCATAGGACATTGCGACCTCAGACTTAGCGCACTGTCGACTGCCAGCGCGAGAGCCGGGGGGCATTTGTTTCCGTGGAGGGCCGTCCATGCCTCGTGTAACTGCCAAAAAGGTTACGGGAAATGATCCGATTGCTACGAAGCGTCATTCCGTTGGTTTATAGAAATCGGTATCGAAGCGCGTGGAATCGACTAGCACTCGAAAGCCAGATCTTCTTCGGAAAAATGTCCCGGCTAATCCGTAGGAGACCTCTCCCAAAAGGTGCAGACGAACAAGTGAATCTGCATCTTGGGTGCGGCAGCGTTGTTCATGCGGATTTCATCAACATAGATACGATACCGGGCCCGCACGTTCATTTCGTCCGAAAAATCGACAATCTCAGCATTTTCGCAGACCGCAGTGTCGATCTTGTGTACGCCTGTCATTGTCTCGAACATTTCCCGTATCGTAATGTTCCTTCGGTTCTGCGGGAGTGGTTTAGGGTCTTGAAGGAAGGCGCCATTCTGCGTTTATCCGTCCCGGATTTTGATCTTCTTGTTCAAATGTACAATCAGTCGAATATGGATGCCGACATGATTGCTCCGCCGTTGATGGGCGGGCAGGGCAATAAATACGATTTCCATTGCAGCATCTTTACGGAACCCAGCTTGTCCCGGCTCTTGACCGGAGCGGGCTTTCGGGAAGTTCGAAGATGGGAGCCCGGGTCCAGCAAGTTAACGAGCTTCGATGACTGGTCGAGTCGAAGAATAACATTGAACAACATCACCTTCGAAATCAGTCTCAACCTGGAAGCAGTGAAATAATGCGAACGCATAGCCTGCCTCGTATTTCCATTGTCACACCATCCTTCAATCAAGCTCGATATCTCGAGCAAACGATTCTATCGGTGCTGCGTCAGAATTATCCGAACCTCGAATACATCGTTATTGACGGGGGCAGCACCGATGGCAGTGTGGAAATGATACGGAAGTACAAACGAGAAATTAGTTTCTGGGTTTCGGAAAAAGACAGCGGCCAAGCTGAGGCAATTCATCGTGGCTTCGCGATGGCAACGGGGGAAATCCTCGGTTGGCTGAACTCGGACGACTATTATCTGCCAGGGACATTGTTCAAGGTAGCGGATGCATTTTCGCGCAATCCCACAGGAGAATTCGTGATTGGCGGATACGCTGTAGTTCGCGCAGACGGACGACTTATTTGCAAATACTACGCCTTGAAGCAGGACTTTCTGTCGTTTCTTTGTGTGGGGCAGTATGCCGGACAGATGGCGTGCTTTTGGAGAAAGAGCGCCTACTTGGCTATTGGCGGAATTGATCAGAATCTGCAATATTGTTTGGATTACGACTTGATCTTGCGGCTCTCTCGCAGGACAGATCCAATAATCATCGACGATACACTTGGATGCTTTCGGCTACACGACGCTGCGAAGACCACAATGATTCTGCAAGCCGTTGAGCCCCGGGAAACCAAGGAAATTCGCGTACGCTACGGCTACGCGGAATTGTCGGAGGAAACTAGGCAATCGGTCCTCAATGCAACGATTCGTAAGTTTGGGCAGAACCAGCGCCGCGGCCTGATTAGAGATGTGTATCGTGATCCGAGGTACTTTCTAAAGTATCTCGGGGTGCGCGCGATCGACGCGATCATTCCTGGGATCCGTAAGCGGTTTCGCCGGCAGATTTGAATAATTGCCCTATGAATTGCGAATTTCGATAGTTGGCGACATGCTTAACGCAGGAACAGCTTTTCGTAGAATGGCGAAGGTTCTTCTCAGGAGATTCTTGCCGATCGCCCGTCGCCTGGCGTTAGCGCCTCCTGTCCTTTTGGAGGAAATGCCGGATCACCCTGATTTGTTCGACCAATACCGCTTTATGCTGGCGGCCGGAATGAAAAGGGTCCGCGGTGGATGGGAATTTGAAGGTCAGTTCTATCCGGACTACCTTACGGTCGGCGGCACCGCACTTGCCATCAAACGGACCGCTTTGAAGTACTGCAAGGGAGTTGGGCTTGATATCGGAGCCGGGTACTGGCCATTGCCGGGGAGCACCGCAATCGATCTGGTGCGGGGTCCGGGACTGGCCCGATCTTTGGATGATATTGCCGTCGCCTCGCAAGACTACGCCTTTAGTGCACATACGTTGGAGCATATTGCGGACTGGAGACCGGTACTCGCCAGTTGGGTCAGCAAATTGAAACCAGGCGGGTACCTTTTCCTCTACCTCCCGCACCCCGACTGCGGACTTTGGCATCCCCGAAACCCCTATATGGTGCAAGAACACAAATGGGCGCCGGACCCTCAAGTCGTCTCCGATCATCTCTCCACGATCGGTCTATCCATTGTTGATCGCGATGATGGCCCTGACCATTTCTACTCCTTTTTTGTGTGCGCCAGAAAGCCCGCATGAGATGGAGCAACCTGCTGTCTCCTTCAAAGGTGGCTCTTGCCACTCGGATTGAGACCAGCGCGGCATGGACTCTGCGTCATGGAAGGCCGGATGTCATACTGCAGTTTCTCGGCGGACTCGGGGACGAACTCCTCCTCACGTGTGTTGCCCACGAGCTCCATGACCGGAATCCGGATTTGGCTATCTGGCAGATATCGCATGCAGCTGAGCTGCTTCGCGGTAATCCCGACTACGCATTGATCCTGGATGAGCGGCACTGGGCGCTGCGTCATTCGAATCTGCTCGGCAGGTGGCGCAAATCATTGCGATACTCGGAAATGCCGATCGCGGGCGCTTACGAGGTACCGCCACGCGAACACATTCTGGCGATCCTCTGCAGGACAGCGGGTGTGGAAGGACTTGTGCGGCTCCGGCCCTGGTATTTTCACGACGCGATCGAGGCAACTGCCGGGCGCCATGCGCCGCTGCAGATCGCAGTGCAATCCGCCGGCGACAAGAGCCGCGAATCATGGATGCAGAACAAAGTCTGGTTCCATGATCGCATGCAGCGCACTGTCGATGGATTCGTCGCTAGACATCCCACCTATCGGATGTTGCAGATTGGAACCGAGGAGGATCCGTTGCTCAATGGCGTCGAGGATCTGCGAGGAAAGACGACGCTTCGACAAACCGCTGCCGTCTTGAGCCAGTCTCTCTGCTTCGTGGGCACTTCGGGTTTCCTGGCTCACTTGGCACGTGCGGTCGACTGCCGCTCGGTCATAGTCTATGGCGGGCGCGAACACGCGTGGCAATCTGGCTATTCCTGTAATGAAAACCTCGAGACCCGCATGCCCTGCGCCCCCTGCTGGCTTTGGCACGACTGCGATTTTGACAACCAATGCATGCGAGATATCGCCGTCCAAGACGTCTTGAACGCATTGGAGCGAGTATTGGCGCGGCATGCGGAACCGCTTGAGGTCGATCAGATTTTCCTTGCCCCGTCGGACGAGCCAGAGCCGGAGAGTTATCCGACAACGCCGGGATCGCGGAAAATTGCCAATCTTCCGCCATTTTGCCTGGGATGACACCGCTTCCGCGCGATGGCTACCGACCGCAGATCCCCGTGCCTTGAAGGATGGTATTCAATCCGGCTTACGCTCGTCATACAAGCCGGTGTTTGCGGTCCCAGGACCAGGCACTGGTCAAGAGCGACCGTAGCAGGTTTCATGGACACAAAATATCGAAGGAGATCGAATTGTTGCTAAGGGGTTGTCGAAGACCGTCAGGCTTCACCGAAAGTGCCGAGGCATGAGCGACACCCAGAATCCCCGGCGCGTAATGCTCGCGGTTACCTCGATTATGAGCGGTGGCATAGGTTCATACGCCTTGACCCTTTGCGCAGTCCTGGCGTCCCGAGGCTGGGAAGTACACCTATTGGTTACAAATGAACGAGGCAATTTGTTCGACCACGCGCGCCGCAGGTTTACCGTGCATGACTTGTCCGATCAGCCGCTGTCACTCGGAAAGGTTAAACGCGCGGCAATTATCGTGAATCGCGTCCTACCCGATATTTTGCTCCTGAATCACTGTTCCTTATTGCATTACGCGCTTCCGCTGCTGCACGTGAGTGTTCGACCGATTGCCGTTGTACACAGCGATGACCACCGGTTCTATCTGACCGCAACGATGTTCGCCAGGTGGATTTTTCGCTGGGTTGCACCGACAGGAAAATTGGCGAACCGGCTAACTGATTATGTTGGCAAGCTTCAACAGCATAGAATTCGGCTTGTTCCACATGGCATAGATGCAAGACGATATCGGCAAACGGGCTCGCTGGGTGGCAGCTGTCCCGTTTTGACATTTGTTGGCTTTATGGATACGAATAAGGGCGTTGATCTCCTCCCGGAAATAATGCGCGTCGTGGCCGCGGCAGTGCCGGGCGTAATGCTGCAGATCATTGGCGACGGTCCATTGCGCGCGCAACTGGAGCGTGAGTGCGAAGAACGGGGACTGCTCGACCAGTGCAGCTTCTTGGGACAGCGACAAATTGATGAAGTCGCGGACGCGCTTAAACGCTCTGACGTCCTGATCCATCCTACGCGGATTGAGGGCTTTGGCTTGACCATAGTCGAGGCGATGGCTGCGGGCGCTGTGCCTGTGGTTACGCGGCTCCAAGGGATTACCGATGACATAATTGAAGATGGCGTGAATGGATTCTTGATCGAGCCCAATGACGTCGCGGGATTTGCCAGGCGAATAAGCGAACTGCTTCTGGATTCTGCCAAATGCTCCCGAATGGCGCGCGCGGCGACAGAACGAGTCGAGCGATACTATTCCGACGAGGCGATGCTACGCCGTTACACGGAGATTTTCGACGAACCGGACGACCGGATGGAATCCAGGGGACCTGTAGGCACGGTTAGCTGGCTATTGGAAGCGTTGACGGAGCGGTTAGCCACCAGGATGAAAGCGTGGATTCCGGCGGCGAGATAATATCGATGGCGGCATACTTAAGGGGCGCTTGTGCGGGCTGATATCTATTTCCTGCAATTTCTCAAGGACGACATGGTGAGCGTCGGCGGCGGGGGTATTGGCACCTTGATCAGCTACCTGTGCCCATTGCTTGAAGGCATGGGGTTTGGCACAACGGTCTACCAATGCGCCGGCCACCGTTTTGATGCAATGTTCGGCGCAACGAGAGTGGTGGGCATTCCGGGCTATCCAGCTCCCGGTCGATCGAACGAAGTGGTTGCGGGGCATCTGCGCGACGTTGCGAGAAAGGAAGCCGGCACCGACGATCGGCTGGAAATATTTGCCGCAGATTTTTTTTCCGTCGCCAACAAGAATCCTCTTGCAGTTGCCGTTCAGAACGGCCTCGCTTGGGATGCGGCGGTCGAGCACCTAACATCAAGCAAACTTTATCAAAATGCGTGGGGTGAGAAGATCTTTCGTTACCGCTGTCAGATGCGTGGATTGAGGCGTTTCGAGACTTGTTATAACCGCGTCGCGGTTGACCTCTACTTCATCAATTGGTATCGCAGCTTCAGGGGAGCGCGACTTAACGGAAGAGTCTGGTATAACCCGAACCCTGCTCCAGTTGCCGCGTGGGATGCGCGGCGCGATACCAGAAGCGCCCATAACGGGCCGCTGAAGATTATTTTTGCGCGCAGGTTTGTGCCTGAGAAGGGGACCCGTGTCATCGCCGAGGTATTTAGCGATCTGTTGCGGTTGCGCCCCGAAATTGAAATTACTTTGGCAGGCGAGGGACCGGAACAGGAATTCTTTGCAAGTACCTTTTCGGGCGACAGGCGTGTCACCATCACGTCCTACCGGACTGAGGATGCGTTACTGGTGCACTCCCGACATGATATCGCCGCAGTACCTTCGTTGTGTGGTGAAGCGACGTGCTTGGCTGTGCTGGAAGCGATGGCGGCGGGATGTGCAGTAGTGGCGACTAACATGGGGGGCACAATTACGGAAATTATTGACGGCTTCAATGGCAGGCTTTGCTGGCCGAAAAGGGAGGCATTGCTCGAAGCGCTCATTGACGTCATCGACTCGGATGATCGAAGGCTGCGGTTCCAGAAGAATGGCTGGGAGGTATCGCAGCGCGCTTTTAGGCTCGACGACTGGCAAACACGGTGGAAAGCCATAATCGACGAGGTTATAGCTGGAAGAGAGCTGGCGGCCCGCGACATTGGCAGGAATGGAAGGGGAAAATTGTGAATTGATCTGCGCTGACGGTTTGGTTACCGAGATATCTATCGAGAGGGTGTTTGAAACGATCTTGAAGGCCAGGGAAAAGGTGGGGCGTGCCAAGGGGCGGCACACGCCGGCGAGCATCCCGGGCGGAGTGGGGCCGTGAAGCGATTTTCGATAGCGATCCCAGCCCACAATGGCGAGCGCTATCTATCTCGATCCATCGCTTCCGCGCTGGCACAGACGCGCCCGGCAGATGAAATTGTGATCGTCAATGACGCGTCCACGAATGGAACGGTGGAAATCGCACACCGAACCGAATTCCAACTCCGTGTCGGGTATCGATACAATGCCCAGGCGACTGGATTTGCCGATGCCTGGAATCGCGCTGTCGAATACGCGGTGGGCGAATATGTGACTATACTCCACCAGGATGATCTGCTCCATCCGGGGTACCTGGATTCGATCGAAAAGTCCCTGGATCGCTTTCCTTCGGTTCAGCATCAATATGCGGCGTGCAACAACGTCGACGAATTTGACAACGTAACCCCCGGCAACCGCCTGAGCCGCATACTTTGCAGCCGACCTTGTATCAAGGCAAGGATTACGCCCATAATTATTTGCTGGGAATATTGACAAACCATCACATCCATCGCTGCCCGGGGGGCACGACCTAGCGTAGTTTGCTTATGAGTCGCTGTTTCTACCGAAAGGAGGCCGGACATATGGAAGAGGCATTGCCGCGTTGGGGGCGGCCGATGTGGAAGCTGAGCGAAAGCCCGGGCAGGGCGCCGCGGTCGGCCAGACTCTATGCCCACGCAATCGCAGCGGCGATCTGGTTGCGCGACCGAGCCAGAAACCAGAGGGCATTGAAGTGAATGCGATTAGCGCCGATGGCGAGATTCTGATCGCGATTCCGGTGCTGCTGGTTGGGGGCACCGAGTTGCACACTTTGGCGCTTGCACGGGCGCTTCAGTCTACCGGTGCGCGGGTGCGAGTGTGCTGCTATTACGAGCATGCGCCGGCCATGGTACGAGCGTTTGAGAAATCCGGGGTCGAGGTTACGCTACTCCGGTTGGAACGTGCCGCCGGATTGTGGCACCTGTTTCGAGTCCTTTACCGTTTTTTCAAGCAGGCACGACCCAGCGTAGTGCACGTGCAATATGTGGCGCCTGGGCTGATGCCGGTGACAGCCGCCTGGGCTGCTGGGATTTGTACAATCTTTGCAACTGTGCACCAGTCGGGGGACCGGTTTGGTGTGCGAGAGCGGATGTTTTTTTCGGTCGCGGCGCGGTTGTGCCTGGCCTTTTTCTGCGTATCGCGGGCGGTCGAGGATTCATGGTTTGGCAGTAGTGCCGTTTTTTCTGTCGAGAGCGCGGCGCAGGGACGCCGGCATTTCACCATCTATAATGGCGTGGACACGGTCGCTTCGAATGACACATCTCTAGCAGCGGCGTCCGGGGAACTTAAAGCGAACCTGGGGCTTGCCGGGCGGCGGATCGTTGGCGTTGTAGGCAGACTGCGTGTCGAGAAAGGGCATGCGTTGCTCTTGAACGCGTTGCCGCTCGTGCTGAAAGCCGTTCCGGATGCGACCCTGCTCGTTGTGGGTGACGGTCCGGATCGTGAAGTACTCTTGGCGCAAGCACGCGCTCTAGGCGTCATGCCGCGAATCGTCTGGACCGGGGAACGCTCGCCGGAGGATGTGCTGGCACTCTATGGTTTGATGGATGTGGTAGCGGTTCCGTCGCGGTTCGAGGGATTCGGACTAAGCGCGGCAGAGGCCATGGCGGCAGGGCGCCCGGTGGTTGGCACGAGAGTAGGCGGGTTATGCGAACTTATCGAAGACGGCGTAACGGGTTACCTAATTTCACCGGAAGACAGTACTGCATTCGCGGCGGCGTTGATTCGGGTGCTTCGTGATCCGCGGGACGCAACGATTATGGGAGTGCGTGGTCACCTGCGTGTGTCGGAGAAGTTCTCAACGGAGCGGTTTGCTGAGGCATTTGTGACAGCGTATCGGTACTTCATGAAAGGCGGGAAATGTACCGGCGGAGCGACGGGTCGGCTTCCGCTCGTCCCGTGAACAATTGTCGCCGGAGAGGCTTCAACGCAAAGGCATTCAGCCATTCCCGCGGCCGAGTACTGTTAATGTTCAGACTACCGACATAGGAGGTTGGCCCCTTGGGCCGTTTATCAAATGGGATTCTGGAGAACACCAAGTATTGCGCCGGAAAATGATCTTCCGGAACGGCAAAGCGCCCCGGTTATTGTGTGGGTTGTTGTGATCGCCACCCTCATCTCGAATGTGACTGGGGAAACCATCTTCGATTTCCAGGTTTCTGGATTCGGGTGGTTTATTCCTTTGGTTTATGCTCTGCATTTATTGACCAGGACGCCGGGCTGGCCCAGCTTTCCGTTCCTGATATGGATACCGTGGTTTGGTTTCGTGATCGGATATTTGCTTTACGCGGAAGCCGAGAACGCGCTTCAGCGATCGGTAATGATGCTTGCTCCGATTGTTGTCGGCATGGCTGTTTCCAAAGCAGCGATTGGGGAAGTAGAACTCTTGCGCATCGAGTCGATTCTAGAGAAGTTTTCCGTTGCGTTTCTTGCTGCTATTCTCCTGAACTCCGGCCTCGCCTTGACTGGTATGCTTCCGGAGGTTACCGGTCTCGCACCCCAGTCGGCCACTGCGGCGCTCTTTGGCTCATTTTTCGCGGCCAAATATGCCTTTGGCAGCAAGAGATCCGCGCTCAAGTGGTTGCTGTTCGCGGCGGTTCCGGTGATCGCGGTGACGCGTACCGCAGTCGTGGCGACGGGGCTTACCCTGCCTTTGACTTTTGCTCCGCTTCCGCTGTGGAAAAGAATCGCGATTTTGCTCGGTGTCGCAGCCATTGGAGTCCTGGTGTTCAATACGGAGCGGGTCCAGAACAAGATGTTTTACTCCGGACAGGGAACCATATCCGACATAAATCTGGACAATCCGGATTTCAGGACGTCAGGCAGGATCGCAATCAAGGAAGCCATGGAGCAAGAGATAGAGCTTTCACCTTGGTTCGGCTACGGAGCGAACGCCTCGGAACGATTTGTAGCCGAAAGCACCGGCTCGGATCTGGCTCATCCGCACAATGACTGGTTAAGGCTCGCGTTCGATTACGGCTATGGCGGAGCGCTTGTCTTTCTTGGCTGCATGATACTGCAGACGTTGCATGCAATGCGGGCCGGTTATCGGGGCGCCGGTGCTGCGCGCCTTTTTCTAATCGCCGGGGCGGGAGCATTCATGCCATTCGCCCTGTTGATGGGGACTGACAACATTATTTTGTACGCAGCGTTTTTTGGCAATCTTCACTTTATGATATTGGGAGTGGGATATGCGGCGCTGGCCAATCATAATGAGATAGCTGACTCCACCGGATGGAAGTTTCAGTAGGCAATCCGGTGTCCGGCATGAAACCTCCGGTATCTGTGGTAATGCCTCTTTATAACAAGGAGGGAAAGGTACGAAGGGCGATTAGTTCAGTTACTAACCAGGAGTTCGCCAATTTTGAGCTGATCGTGGTGGACGACGGTTCGACCGACTCTGGGCCGCAGATCGTTAGCGCCTATCGCGATCCACGGGTTCAATTGGTAGCGCAGGCCAATGCGGGCGTGTCCGCTGCCCGCAATCGCGGGATCGAATTGGCGCGCGCTGGCCTGATTGCTTTTCTGGACGCAGACGACGAATGGCATCCCAAGTTTCTTGCGACGATACTGGATCTGGCGTCAAGATTTGCAGAATGCTCCGTATTTGCCACCAGCTACTGCATTGCGAACACCCAAGCCGGCACCAGGCGTGCGGTACTGCGTGGTTTGCCGCCAAACTTCCGGGAAGGCATACTTCAGAGCTATTTCGAGGTGGCGTCGCAATCCGATCCGCCCGTATGTTCTTCTGCAATCGCCGTACGCGGCGCGGCGATCCACGCCATCGGAGGGTTCCCGGTGGGCGTCGCCACCGGCGAGGACCTGTTGACCTGGGCGAAACTCGCGGTGGAATACAAGATCGCCTATTCCATTGCGCCGCTGGCGACCTTTTGGGAACCCGAGGGGATGCAAAGCAGGCCGGGACGGGTGCCGGCAGTGCCCGATCGTGTCGGCGAGGAATTGGCGCAACTGCTCGGTCGGCGTGGATTGGCGGCCGGCGCAGGTCTTGCCGATTACGTCGCCCACTGGCACCGGATGCGCGGAGTAATATTCCTGCGGTTGGGCGACAGTCGAAGCGCTAGGGCAGAACTTACAAGGGCCATGCAGATTGCTGGCGTACGCAGCAGGCTGCTGGCGTTGTTCCTGCTAAGCCTGTTGCCAGGGGCTAGCGCGCGGTTATTCTACGAAACGCTGAAGCGCCTGCGTACCAGCAGGGTATGACGGAGCTAATGGGCCGGTCTAGAGGCGCCTTGAAATTCGTGATAGCAACATGGCAATCGTTAAAGACGTGCAAACGCACAGCCTAATCCCCAAGTGCCATATCGCCGTCATCTGGCAGCGCTTCCTGCCCTATCACGTAGCGCGCATCCGGTGCCTGCGCGAGCGCTGCGCCGCACTGGGGTATCGCCTGACGGCGATCGAGGCCGCGTCCCGGGACGCTTCGTATGGCTTCGACGCCGCATTGCCGGAGGCGGGTTTCGATCACGTCTGCTGCTTTCCGGGGTCGTCCTACCATGACCATCGCGCCGCCGAGATTCACGCCAAGGTGCTGGCCGCCTTGGATCGCGCGCAGCCGGATGCGGTGTTCGCGCCGGCGACGCCGTTCCCGGAGGGCATGGCCGCCGTGGCGTATCGCCGGCATTCGGGCGCGCGCAGCTTCATGATGGATGACGCCTGGGAACACAGCGACCACAGGGGCGTCATTGTCACCGGGGTGAAACGACTGGTTCACGCCAATATCGACGGAGTGTTCATTCCCGCTCCGTCGCACGCCGCGTATTACAGAAAGCTCGGGTTCCCGGAGGACAAAATCGTTTTCGGCGTGGATGTGGTCGATAACGACCGCTTCTCGGAAGGTGCAGACCGGGCACGCGCGGAAGCGGTGCCAATCAAGGTGGCCGGAGCGATCGTGGATGACTATTTTCTCTACGTCGGCAGGTTTGTTCCGCGAAAGGGATTGGAAACCCTGCTCGCGGCCTATGCAAGCTACCGCACCCGCGCACTCGGCAAACCCTGCGATCTGGTCCTCGTCGGCGGCGGCAACCATCTGGAGACGATATGGCGCTTGGGCGCCGGTATCGAAGGGCTGCACTTCGCCGGACCGCAATTCGGCGATGAGCTGTGCCACTATTATGGCCGGGCGAAAGTGCTGGTTGTCCCAAGCGTGTCGGACCCGTGGGCTCTGGTGGTCAACGAGGGCCTCGCTTCCGGATTGCCGGTCATCGTAAGCGCCGGCTGCGGGTCCGCGCGTACACTGGTGTCGGAGGGCGAGAACGGTTGGTGCTTTCCTCCGGAGGATGCGACGGCGCTGACGGACCTTCTGCTGCGCGCTGGCTCTTCCACACCCGATGCGCTCGCGCAGATGGGCAGGAAGTCGCGGGAGATCATCGGCGCATGGTCGCTCGACCGCTTCGCCGACGGCGTCATGCAGGCGATGCGGCTGCCGCGCGCCACGCCGGCGTCACTCCTGTCCGATCTGGCGATCCGGCTGTGGAAAGGCCGCGTCAGCGTCAACTGAAATGAAAATCCTCCTCGCCCACAACTTCTACGGCTCCGAAGCCCCCAGCGGCGAGAACGCCGTTTACGCGGCGGAACGCGATCTGCTGCGCGCGCGCGGGCATGAGGTGATCGAGTTCACGCGCAAGAGCGACGACATTCGCAGCCGCGGCGCGGCGGGCGCGGTGCAGGGCGCGCTGTCGACGCCGTGGAACCCGTTCAGCGCCGCGGCCATGCACCGGCTGATCCTGCGCGAGCGGCCGGCTGTCGTGCACGCGCACAACACGTTTCCGCTGATCTCGCCCTCGATCTTTTCGGCGGCGCATGCGCTCGGCGTCCCCACCGTGCTCACGCTGCACAACTACCGCAGCTTCTGCGCCGCCGGCATTCCGATGCGGGAAAACCGTCCTTGCACCGATTGTCTGGATCAGCGAAGCGTCATGCCCGCAATGCGCTACGGTTGCTATCGCGGCAGTCGCCTCGCGACTGTCCCGATGGCGGCGATGATCGCGCTGCACCGCGGCCTGGGCACGTGGCAGCGCCACGTGGACGCGTTCATCGCGCTGACTGCGTTTCAGCGCGACAAGCTGGTTGCCGCCGGTTTGCCCGCCGAGCGCGTGCACCTGAAACCGCACTTTTATCCGCAGCCCCCGGCGCCGCTCCCCTGGCCGGCGCGCGAGGGCAAGGTGGTTTACATCGGCAGGCTGGGCGCGGAGAAGGGTCTACATTCCCTTGTCGAAGCCTGGCGCCTCTGGGGCCACGCGGCCCCGCCTCTGGAAATGATCGGCGACGGGCCGGAGCGCGCGCCGCTGGAGCGTTCGATCGCGGCTGCTGCGCTCGGCGGAAAAATCGCGCTCCTGGGCCAACTATCGTTTGCAGCGACGCAGGAGAAACTGGCGCGGGCAAAGTTACTGGTGCTGCCCTCGCTCTGCTACGAAGGATTTCCGATGGCCATCCGCGAGGCGTTTGCACTGGGCGTGCCGGTGGCGGGCTCGCGCCTGGGCTCGATTCCCTGCATCGTCGAGGACAGTCGCACGGGCGTGCTCTTCACCGCCGGCGATGCGCGCGACCTGCATCGGGCAGTCCGGGACATTTGGGGCGATGCGACCGGACTCGAGCGCATGGCCACGGCCGCGCGCGCGGAGTTCGAGGACAAGTACACTGCCGAGCGGAATTACGCATCGCTCTTCGAAATTTACGCCGCGGCCATCGCATCACGCGGCGTGGGGCGGACGGCAACCGAATGACGTATTCGACTAATGAATAATATGTAACTCCATGACAGCGTCGCGAACGACCTCCCCCTCACCCCAACCCTCTCCCCCGATTCCGGGGGAGAGGGAGAAGACCCCCTCACCCCAATCCTCTCCCCCGATTCTGGGGGAGAGGGAGAAGACCCCCTCACCCCAATCCTCTCCTCCGATTCCGGGGGAGAGGGAGAAGACCCCCTCACCCCAACCCTCTCCCCCGATTCCGGAGGAGAGGGAGAAGACCCCCTCTCCCGCCGACCCCCTGCCGCCGGATGCTGGCGACCTCAGCGAAGACATCCTCGGCCATCGCGTCACCACGGTGTCGCTCGACGCCTGTCTTGGCCAGATTCTCGGCTGGATCGAGGGCGCAACCCTGCCCGCCGCTGAAAACACAACCGAGCGTACAACCAAGGCCAAATATTTCGCCTGCCTCAATCCGCATTCCATCGAGACCGCGCGGCGCGATATCGCATTCACAGCCGCCTTGCACGACGCCGACCTCGCGGTCCCGGACGGCGTGGGGATAGTGATTGCCTCGCGCATCCTCGGCGGGCGTATCCGGCAACGGATCACGGGCAGTGACATTTTCTCGGGCTTGAACGGCCGCTTGAACGAGCGCGGTGGCCGCAGCGTGTTTTTCCTCGGCTCCACGCCCGAAACGCTTGCCGCAATCGTTGCGCGCATGCAGCAGGACTACCCCAAGATCCGCATCGCGGGCGTCTATTCGCCGCCGTTCAGGGAGGTGTTCTCCGCCGACGAGAACGCGGCGATGGTGACTGCCGTCAACAGCGCGAAGCCCGACGTGCTCTGGGTCGGGATGACAGCGCCGAAGCAGGAAAAATGGGTGCGGCAGCATCGCGACCAGCTCGACGTGCGCTTCATCGGGCCGGTCGGCGCGGTGTTCGACTTTTTTATCGGCCGCGTGCAGCGCTCGCATCCGCTGTTCCAGCGCATGGGGCTGGAGTGGCTGCCGCGCCTGCTGCAGGAACCGCGCCGCCTCTGGCGCAGGAATTTCGTCTCCAGCCCGAGCTTCCTGGTGCGCGTGATCCGGGCGCGGCTGACTTGAACCTCCGCCCCAATACTGCCAACATACCGTCGAAATAACGCAATCAGGGAGACCATCGTCGTTACCGTCTATTTCCGCTGCATCCTTGCCGCTCTGCTGCTCGCATCGGGCAGTTCGCATCTGCTCGCGCAGCAGCGCGATACCGGCGGCGCAGCGACGACGGCGCAGGTCCAGGTGCAGGCTCAGGCCCAAACCCAGGCGCGGCCGATCGCGCCGCGACAAAACAATTTGCAGCGCCTCGCGGCGGGGACGGTGTTTCGCGATTGCGCCAATTGCCCGGAACTGGCGGTGATTCCGCCGGGGAGCGTGACCGTGGGTTTGCCCGGAAGCGAGGCGGAGCGAAACAACGGCCAAGGGCCGCAATTCTCGCTGTCGATACCCGCCGCAATAGGCCTGGGCAAATACGAGGTGACCAAGGCCCAGTTCGCGCGCTTCGTGCGCGAGAGCGGCCACGCGGCGAGCGGCGGCTGCTTTGCCTGGAACGGCGGCAAGTACGAGCGGGATGCGGCCAAAGACTGGCGCAATCCGGGTTTTGCGCAAACCGATAACGAGCCGGTGGTCTGCGTCAACTGGAGCGACGCCAAGGCCTACACCGGGTGGTTGACGAAGAAAACGGGCAAACCCTATCGCCTGCCCACCGAGGTGGAATGGGAATACGCCGCGCGCGCGGGCGATAAAACGTCGCGGCCCTGGGGCGACGGCGACAATGCGGGCGGCGCCTGCCGTTACGCCAACGTGGCCGACGCCACTGCGAAGCGCGTGGTTCCGGGTACCGCAAGCTGGACCTTCCACGAATGCAACGACAACCGCGCCTACACGGCGCCGGCCGGCCGCTACCGGCCCAATGCATTCGGCCTCTACGACATGCTGGGCAATGCCTGGGAATGGACCGAGGATTGTTTGAAGGAAGAGTTCGCCGGCGCGGCCCCCGATGATCGCGGCCCGCCGAACGGGGAGTGCGCCCGGCGCGTGCTGCGCGGCGGCGCGTGGGTCGACAGTCCCGCTTTCGTGCGCTTTGACTTCCGTTTCTTTATCGCCTCGGACGACCGCGATTTCTATGCAGGGTTCCGTGTCGCCAGGACGGAATAGTGTATTGCTGAATAGCGCACGCCGAATGCGTCCCGGTTTTCCCGTTCGCCGGATTGCCGCAAGTACGGGAGCTTTTCCCCGTCGCCCCGATTGCGGGGAGAGGAGACGTACACGCCCTGCGGCAGCCACAACGGACTTTCCTCCGTGTCGCGCGTGCTGCGAGTGCAGGAGATTTTCTCCCTCGCCCCGTTTGCGGGGGAGAGGAGACGTACACGCCCTGCGGCAGCCACAACGGACTTTCCTCGGTGTCGCGCGTGCTGCGAGTGCAGGAGATTTTCCCCCTCGCCCCGCTTGCGGGGAGAGGGCCGGGGTGAGGGGTGAGAAATGGAAAGATTCGCGCGAAAATTGCGACAGGCATCAACCGACACGGAATTGCGGCTCTGGCTGCATTTGAAAAACCGCAACCTCGGTGGATTCAAATTTCGGCGCCAGCATCCGATTCCACCGTACGTCGTTGACTTCGTTTGCCTTGAGCGAAAGCTGATAGTGGAACTCGATGGCGGGCAGCATGCCGAACAGGTTGATCGCGATGCCGAGAGAACGGCTTGTCTCGAAGCGAAAGGCTTTCGGGTGATCAGGTTTTGGAATGATGACGCGCTGAAACAAACCGATGCCGTGCTCGAGGAAATACTGCGTCAGTTGCAGACCCCTCACCCCAGCCCTCTCCCCGCAAGCGGGGCGAGGGAGTAGCAGGTGCAGGCCCCTCACCCTGTCCCTCTCCCCGCGGGCGGGGAGAGGAGACGTGCACACACTGCGATGCTCGAGCACGCGGAGCGCTGGTGCAAGCGGGGAGAGGAGACGTACACAGTCTGTGGGGCTCCTTAGCCGCCTCGCGATTCGCCGTCATAGCGGTGATACAACGAAATCCAGCCGAACGCGAGGAGCAGCATGAAGGTCAATGCATTCGCCGGGATCTGCAGATTGAAATCCACCGCGCTGTGCATTCCGAGGGCGATGATGGCCATCATCGCGGCGAAGGAAATCGCGCGCATCAGCGGGTCGTGGCGGATGATCTGCGCGCGCAATGCCGCCAGAAACGACGTGAACACCAGCAGGCCGAGCAGCGCTACGCCGACGACCCCGGTTTCAGCGGCCAACTGCAGGTAATCGTTGTGCGCGTGGGTGAAGAGCACGCCGAGGTCCTGTTGCGAATAGCGCGGAAATGCGACCTGGAACGAACCCAGTCCCGAACCGAATACCGGATAGTCCTTCCACAAGCGAAGCGCATCCGTCGCCACCTCGTCGCGATTCTCGCTTTCCATCGTCGTCTGCTCGATCCGGTCCAGCACGCGCTGCACGCCGAAATAGGCGCCGACGATGAAAATGTCGATGACGATCAGGCTCGCGATCAGAACGACCAGGGATTTGCTCGCGCGCTTTGCCAGCAGCAGGCCGATGCCGCCGGTGATCAGCAGGCTCAGGAAAAACGAAGTGTTGCCCATGCGCGAGCGCGTGAGCACCAGCGCGGTCACCATCACCACCAGCGCCAGGCGCAGCCGCATCTTCGGGCTCAGGATCCAGGCGATGACGTTTCGGAAAAATTGTTTCCAGCTGCGCGACACTTCGCCCGTCAATTCTGAAATCAGCAAGCCCAGCCCCACCGACAGGCACATCACCAGATAGGCGGCGAAGTGATCGCGGTTCGCGAACGAACCATGGGCGCCCACAGTAGGTTCCGCAAGGTAAGAGAGTCCGCCATACATCGCCTGCGCAAAGCCCGAAATGACCAGGGCGTACGCGGCGGCGGCGATGCGCGCCGGGCGGTCGAGCAGGGCGAGGCTCAGGGCGAAAAACGCGACGTAGGCGGCGCTTTTCAGCGCGCCGCTGAGGGTTCCATATTGATCCAGCGTCAGCGGCGCGGCGCTCGCCGCCGCCGGCCACGCGCTGGCGGCGTGCCAGCGTGCGGCCTCGGGCGAAAGCGCTTGCAGCAGTGCGGGCGGCAGCGGCAGCAGTTGCAGCCAGACGTAGACCAGCCATAGCGACGCGCAGAGCAACGCCGGCCAGGCGCCCTTGAGGGCCTGACCGAGCTGGGTCTTGCCTCGCGCAAAATCGAACAGCCAGCAGATGGCGAGCGCAAACACCCAGAGCTCGAGAATCGCCCACGCCCAGGGCCGGTTGCTCCCCAGAGGAATCGGCGCCCACACGAGCAGCGCAAGATACAGGACGAACAGCCACCGGTTTGCCCAGGGCCGCTCGTAATTGGCGCTCATCAAAAGAAACAGGCCGGGTAGCTTTCGCTACCTGGCCTGTGGATTGCGCTCTGCCGGATCAGCAGGGACTGCCGCCGCACAGAATCGGCGGAGGCGTGACCGTCGGCGCAATGACCACCGGCGGCGCTACGACAACCGGAGGTGCCACAACAACCGGCGCCGGAGCCGCAGGAGTCGGAGCCGGCGCCGGAGCTGTTGGGGCAACGAATGGCAGAGGCACCGTCGGCGCCGCCGTCGGCGCCGCTGCCGCCGCCTGTGCTGCCGATGCCGCGGCGCCCACCGCCGCTTGCCCCGCCGTCGCCGCTGCCGCGGCTGCTGCTGCCGCATTCGGCGCCGTCACCGCCTGTGTTGCCGCCGTAGATGCCTGCGTTGCCGACTGGGTCGCCGTGGCTGCCGCTGCCGTCGCCTGCGCCGCCGCCGCCTGCGCTACCACCGCCTGCGCCGTTTGTCCTGTCACCTGCGCCACCGCCACCGTCGCCTGCGCCACCGCCGCCGACGCTTGCGCGCCGGCCGCACTGGCCGCCGCCTGCGCCGCGCTGGCCGCCGCCTGCGCACCCGCCGCCGTCGTCGCCGTCGACGCCTGCGTTGACGCGGTAGTCGCCGCTTGCGACTGCGTCGTCGCCGCCGCCGCCTGCGTACTCGCCTGGGCCGCCGCCGCCTGCGCCGCCTGGATCACGGTCGCGGTCTGCTGCGTCACCTGGGTTGTCGCGACCGATGCCACCGTCGCCTGCGCCGTCGCCGCCGCCGCTTGCGCACCGGCCGCACTCGCCGCCGCATTGGCCGCACTCGCCGCCGCCTGCGCCGCCGCCGGCGTCGTCGCCGTGGCTGCCTGCGTTGCCGCGGTAGCCGCCACCTGCACCTGCGCCGTCGCCGCCGTCGCCTGCGCGGTAGCCTGAGTTGCCGCCGCCTGTGCCGTCGCCTGCACCGACGCTTGCGTGGTCGATGTCGCCGCCGCGGCCACCGTCACCTGCGCCGTTGCCGCCGTCGCCTGTGCCGCCCCGGCACTGGCCGCCGTCTGCGCCGCTGCCGCCGCCGCCTGCGCCGCCGCTGGCGTCGTCGCCGTCGCGGCCTGCGTTGCCGCGGTCGTCGCCGCCGTCGCCGCGCTTGCCGCCTGGGTGGACGCTGTTTGCGCCACTGTCGCCGCCGTCGACGCGACTTGCGTCGCCGCGGCTGCCGCCGCCTGTACCGTGGCGACCGTCGCCACCGGCGCTGCCGCGGCTGCGACGACTTGCGCCGCTACCGTAGCCGCCGGCGGGGCCGGCGGAGCGGCCGGCGTCGCACCTGCCTGGAAGGCGGTAGCCACGACAGCCTGCGCCTGGGTATTCGCCTGCACTTGCGCCGTGGCCGCCGTGGCTTGCGCCGCTGCCGCCGTGGCTGATGCTTGGGCTGCCTGGGCTGCCGCCGCCGCCGCGACTGCCGGCGCGGCATTTTTGGCTGCCGCCGCTGCCGCTGTTGCGCTAGCTGAAGCCGCAATCGCCGACTGGGCCGCGGCAACAGCGCTCGCCGCATTCGCCGCCGCCTGGACCGCGACCGGCGTATTCACCGGAAGCACCGCCGCGGCCACCGCATTGACCACCGCCTGAACCGCTGCCGGCGCAGCGGCAATCGGCGCCACCGGTGCGGGTGCCTGGCCCGCGGGTGCCGCCGAAAACTGTCCGGCGCCGACGTTGGCCGCGCCTTGCGGCGTTTGCAAGGCAATCGCGCCGTGGACCATCGCGGCGGAGACGGTCTGCGAGACCGCATCGATTGACACCGTCCCGTCCGATCCGCGTATGCCGATAGTCGCCGTACCGGCGGTCATGCGCATGTTATTGCGGCTGGTCGAACCGATGATGCCCGTGACGAAGCGCATCGCGCCTTGCAACAGGCTCAACGCCGCATTGCCCGCTTTCGGATTGTTCGCGTTGAAGCTGTATTGATCGACTTTGAACAGGCTGTTGGGCTGCAGCTTCGCCAGCTGGCCGTCCTCGAACTTGATCACGGCGTTGCCGTTGCCGGAGGTTTGAAACGTCACCCCGGGGTCGAAGGTATCGCCCGGTTTGACCACCGTGGGCGCGGCGCTGCCGCGTTGCACGCGCACTTCCCCCGAGGTCTCATGCACATAACCGACCGCGCCCCATGCGATGTTCGACACAGCCGCAAGCATCGCGAACAAGCACCAAGCGGCTGATTGCTGTACCGAACGGCTCGATTTGGAAAATGTCATGGCATTTACCCCTTCACTGTTGTCGGTCGTGCTTTTTCCCGGACCCGGACTTGCTGATTGGATTACAGGCTTCCCTACCCTGAGAGCTACTGTAGCTTAATGCACAAAACAGGTCAATGCGATCGAAAGTTTTGGCAATCCCGGCAATTTTACCGGGATTGCGCCGCGCGCCCCGGTCCATCGCCCGGACCACCGTGGCCTGCCTGGCCGGATTCAGCCGTTGCCACACCGCAAGGCCGACGAAAACCACCGTTTGCTGGACTTCCGGCTCCCAGGGGCCGGATTCCTCCGCGCGCTCGAGCGCCCGGAACAGTTCCTCGTCCTGCTCGCCCAGATAGAGCTTCGTCAGCGCGAAGCTGGCCCACGAAAAAGGCGAAGTCGGCCTCTGCGCGAGCGCCAGGCGGAAGCTCGCGTTGGCGCTGCGAGCGGCCGCCTCGGCCTGCTGCGGGTCCCTGAACGCATTTATGCCGCGCAATCGCAGCGTTCCCATCTCTTCGTGGGACCAGGGATTGTGTGGCGAGTAGTCCAGACTCCGGGTGAGATATTGCACCGCCCGCGCGCCTTCGTCACCGCGGAAGGTTTGCCCGGGTTTCGACCAGCGTTCGATTTCCATGTGCGCCGATTGGACGAAGAAATTCGATAGGCCTTCCGTGCCGGCTTTGTAGGCGAACAATCCGAGCAATAGCATGAGTGCTATTGCAAGTTCGCGAGCAAACTCGCTCCTACAAAACCAGCGCTGTAGTTGTAGGAGCGAGTTTGCTCGCGAATGCGGTCGTGGTGTCACGTCTACGCCGCCCCGACAAACGCGCAATTGGTCGCTGCGAGAGCGGCGGGACGCTCGCGGACGAGGCGCCAGGACTCGGCTTCGCCGACGATCTCCGCGGCGGCGGCGCGGCCTGGTTCCAGCTCCGGCTTTCTTGCCGGCGTGTCGTGCGCGTCGGATGCGAGCAGGTGCACCCAGCCGCGCTCGAGCAACTGGCGCGAGCGCTCGCGGCAGTGCGGGCCGAACACGCCGGTCACCGAGCCCGCGGTCAACTGCAGCCAGCACCCCATCTGCACGAACGGCGCGATGGCATCGACGTTGCGCATGATTTCCTTGTTGCGCTCGGGATGGGCGATCATCGGCCGGATCTTGCGGCCGAGCAGCCAGGCGGCAAGCTTGTCGCTGCCCGGGAGAATGTGGCTGTCGGGAAACTCCAGCAGGACGATGCCGTAACCGTCGGCGGAACCCAAGAGCGGCAGCGTTTCCTCCTCGACCAGCTCGATGACTTCCGGGCCGATGCGCACCTCGGCGGCGTAGCCGATGGTGAGCGCGATCTGCCGGGCGGCCAGTTCCGCGCGGAAACTCGCCGCCGCCTCGCGGATTCCCGCGAGCGTGTTGTCGTAACGGCGCGGAAGGATATGCGGTGTGACGACCGCGGTGCCGATGCCGCTGGCCACCGCATGCCGGGCGAGCGCGATCGCGGCATCGAGCGTCTCCGGCCCGTCGTCAATGCCCGGAAAGAGGTGGCAGTGGACATCGACCATGGCGGCACGTCACTTCTTCTTGCTGCCGTAATAGCCGGAACCTTTGTAATATTTGTACTTGCCGCCGTAGCTGAAATACCTTCCGTAGCCGTAGTAGCGCTCGGCCTTCTCCACATCCAGCCGGTTCAGCACCACGCCCAGCAACTGCGCTTTGCCTTTCTTCAGTTGCTCGATCGCGCCCTTTGCCACTTGGTAGGGCGTCGAGTCGGCGCGCACCACGAATACCAGCGCGTTCGCGACGCCGGCCAGGATGGTGGCGTCGCTCACCAGTTGCACCGGCGGCGAATCGATCAGGATGACCTCGAACATTCCCTCGAGCGTCTTCAGAACATCGGTGAATCGCTTCGACGACAGCAGTTCCGACGGGTTCGGCGGCACCGGGCCGGAGGGGATATAAAACAGCCCCGACTCGTGCTCGTATACGCACTTGTTCACGGGCTCGGTGTTCGCCACCAGATTGGACAGGCCCGCCATATTGACGTCGCCGCCCATGACCTTGTACACCGACGGCCGGCGCATGTCCGCGTCGATCAGGCAAGTGCGTTTGACCTGCGCCAGGGCGAAGGCGAGATTCATCGACACCGAGGTCTTGCCTTCCTCGGGCACCGACGAGGTGATCAGCACCACCTTGTGCGGATGGTCGAGCGCCGACATCAGAATCCCGGTACGAAGCGTGCGCACCGCTTCGCTGAACGCCGGGCTGAAATTCTGCAGAAATCCGCGCTGCAACTCGAAATTGCGGTGCTTGCCCTGGACCCACGGCAACATACCCAATAACGGGACTTCGAGCTTGACCGCGACATCTTCGGTGGAACGCACCGTGTTATCGAGATACTCCAGCAGCAGTGCCAGGAAGATTCCCAGCATCAGGCCGATCAACAGGGAAATCGCGATGATCAGGGACTTCTGCGGCTTGACCGGGACCCCGGAAACGATGGCCGGATCGACCACGCGCGCGATCGTCGATTGCAGGTCGCCGGTGAGGCCCGTCTCCTTCGCCCGGTTGACGAACAGGTCGTAGAGCTGCCGGTTGGTTTGCACGTCGCGCTCCAGCGCCGCCAACTGGAATTCCTTGCGGCTGATGTCCTGGATTTCCGTTTTCGACCGGTCCAGCGACGTTTGCATGCTTTTTTCGGTCGCCTTGGCGACTTCGTATTCGCGGGTGATGCTCGACACCACGGAATCGACCGCCTTCTGCGTGTTTTCCTTGGCCGCGCGCAAATCGGACTCCGCGGCGATGATGCGCGGGTGATTGGCGCCGTAGCGGTTGCTGAGTTCAGCGAGCTTGCGCTCGGCTTCGGCTTCCGCCGTCTTCAGCGGCATGACGCTGGGGCTGCGCAGCACCGCCGGGATCGACTCCAGCGTCGCCCGCGATTCGCCTTTCAGCACGGCCTGGACCTGGCGATAGGCATTTTCAAACTCCGCGACTTTCTGCCGCGCCGCGACCATGGCCGTGGTCAGGGTATTGAGCTGGCTGCTCGCGCCCAGCGCCACGCCCTTGGCATCGACGATTTTTTCCCGGTCGCGGAACTGCTGCAATGCGCGCTCGGAACTCTCGACCGTCTCCCTCAGGCCCTTGACCCGGCCGGTGAGCCAGGAGGCCGCTTTCTGCGTCATCTGCAGCCGCGCTTCCAGGTCGTTCTCGATATAGATTTCGCCCAGCGTGTTGGCCACTTTGGCCGCGAGGGCCTTGTCGGTGGACTCGAAACTCACCCGGATCAAAAAGCTGAGGCGCACCAGTTGCACGTCGAGGTTGGAACGGACCGAGCGGATCACGCTATCCGTCAACGCTTCCTCGGACGGAACAGGCTGCTCGGGCAGCCAGCCGGCCGGAATCCATTCCCGCCAGGGAATCGAAAGATTCAGGGCGGGCGGTCTTTGCCTCGGATCGATCGCCGGATCGGTGGTCAGCTTGAGGCGTTTGACCAGTTTGTCCACCAGTTCCCGCGACTTGAGTATCTCCACCTGGGTCTGGATATGCTCGCGGTTGCCGCTGACGCCGCCGTACACTTCCTCGATGGATACGACCTTGTTTTTCGCCGGCTCGATGTAAAGCGTGGCGGTCGCGCGATAGATCGGCGTCAGCGAATAGACGACGAAGGTCGCGACCGCGCCGATCAGCAAAGTGAGCAGCGCGATCGCCCATTTGCGTTTCTCGAAACTTCGGCGCCAGAAGCGCAACTGGCTGGATAGCGCATCCGCCGGGTGCGTTTCGGTAGCGGAATCTTCGTCCGGGAGCTGCTCGATCTTCATGTTCGGCTTTGTTAGAAGAAACTTTCTTCGACCGTCAGGATGTCGCCCGGATAGATCGCGGTGTCCAGTTCCACTTTCTTGCGCTGCTCGTTCGGGGCGCCGTCGCGCACCACGAACATGTTTCTCTTGGATGCGCGATCCTTGAATCCCCCCGCGATCGATACGGCCTTGAGCACGGTGAGCCCGGGAACGTAAGGATAGCCGCCGGGCTTGTACACTTCGCCGTTGATGAAAAACGGGCGGTATTCGTCGATGCTGACGCTGACTTTGGGCGTCAGGAGATAGCGTTTTTCGATGAGACCGGAAGTGATCTTTTGCTCCAGTTCCCCCGCGGTCAGCCCCTTGGTGCGGATTTCGCCGAGCACGGCATACTGGATGGTGCCGGCATCGGTGAGGCGCACTTTCTCGCGTTTGAGCTCATCTTCGCCGAGCACATAGATGGAAATGACGTCACCCGACGCCAGGCGATAGCGCGAGAGCAGATCGTCGCCCGCCTGCGCGTGCACCAGCCTTGGCAAAATGGCCAGCAAGCCCAAAGCAAGAAAATAACAAACGCGTCGCCCCATGGTTTTACTTCGAGTTTTCCGCAAAAACCACATTGAAGGGCGGTTGAGGTGCCCCGTCAATCCAACGGGGTCCCGCCCGCCCAGGGTGTCCTTACAACCAGGAACACCTATTCTAGAGTAATTTTCCGGCCTTCTGCTATAGCGTTGCCGAAAAGAGGAGCATCAACTCGTTGCGCTTGTAATCGGACGTGTTGTCATTCGAGTCGCGCAGGGTATAGGTGTATTGGGCGCCGAATTTCAGCCAGCGCTGCATGCTGTAATTGAGCTTCAGCCCTAGCGACTTGGTGGTGTCGTCCCGATCGGCTCCGCCGACGGCAGCGATGGGCGCCCTGGCGAACTTGTCGTTCGAATAACTTCCGCTCAGGTTCGAACTCAAGCGGCTGTTCCAGGCATGCGTCCACAGGACCTGATGGGTCTGGTTGACAATGAAGTCTCCCAAACCGGTGGCGTCGTTTACCATGCGCTGCGTATTGTAATCGACGCTCGAGTATTTAAGCGGTTTCCAGCTGATCGCGCCTTCCCACGCCAGATCCGAGCTGTCCTGGCGCCCGGCCGCGCGCCCGGCTGCATCGAATTTCTTCGCCAAATTTCCCACCGAAAACTTTCCCGACGTAGCCGCCGTAGCCTCCCAGCGAAGGCCGATGAGGGTGTAGGTGTTGGTGCTGTCGTAACTGGACGTCGCTTGTTTATAGTCGTAAACCGACTGCCTGAGATTGAAGGTGGCGTAGGTCTTCGGCATCATTCGCCAGAGGAAAGTGGCGCCATAATCGGTCTGGTTGTTGTCGAGTGCGGCAGTGCCCAGATCGCGATTGTTGACGTAGCGCTTGTCCAGGTAGCCGCCCTGCAATTCGAGTTTCCCGCGGGCATCTTCGGCCCCATACGTATATAGCCCCGTTACGCTGGGCTGGCGCCACTGGTTTGGCGTGGGCGTGGCGGCCAGATTCAGGGTACCGCGCGGATCGACGCGGTCCTGGTACTGGAGTCCGAGCTTGAGGTTGTTGCGCGCATCGAAGGTCATGTCCGCGCGCGCGCCGAAATCGTGGTTTTCGAAATCGTCCGTCGTCTGGCTGTCGAAGCGGCCGTACTCGCCGCGATAGCTCAGGGTGTAGATGTTGACACCCTGTTTGGCTTCGAGGCGCACGGAGGGGCGCAAGTACCAGATCGTGTCCGCCTTGCGCGCGGCGTCCGGAACGAGCGCGATATTGCTGTCCCTTTTGGCGGCAACTTCTATTTCGGGGTAAGCGAACATCGGCCCGACGGGGATCGAGCCCGGAGGACTCTGCGCCATCGCATTTGCGGCCAATGCACCCAGCAAGAATCCGAACTTCGAAAACGCCCGGCGTGTCACAAGCGAATTTGTTGTCAGCATTTTCATTCTCCGTTCGCGGTCTGTTCGATCTCTCACTACCGCATGTCCCAATCTCAATATTTGCGACATGCGCAATAAATATTCATTTCTCAGCTTCTTCTTCTTATTCTTCCGGGGACAGACATTCTAGGCAATTAAAAGCGTTGTGGGAAGCTAAACTATTTCCTCGCCCCGCCCCCTCACCCCGGCCCTCTCCCCCGTTTCCGGTGGAGAGGGGGAACCCCACACGAAGAACCGTCAAGTCCCCTCGCCCCACTCGTCCGGAGAACCGTCAAACCCCCTCGCCCCACTCGTCCGGAGAACCGTCAAGTCCCCTCGCCCCACTCGTCCGGAGAACCGTCAAGTCCCCTCTCCCCGCCTGCGGGGAGAGGGCTAGGGGGAGGGGAAGAATGCCATTTCCTCCGTGTCCATAAATAGAAATAACAATACTCTCAATAACATACTAGACACACTTCGCGCGAAAAGTAAAGTCTCTAGAGTTTCACCCAATTTTTCCCTTATCGACAGCCGGCACAAAACAGCCTGTGGTAATCTAAGAAACATGAGCGGCCATAGATGGAGCGGTCGCGATTTCAGACTGTGGCGGCGTGGTAAAAAGACAATTGCCGGTGGAATTCTCCTATGTTGTATTTTCGCAACATCACAATAGTCTCAGCCCTGCTTCTCGGGCCTTTCCTCGCGGCCGCGGCGACGCCAGATATTGCAGAACCCTTGGCCAACACGACGGCCGAGGGCGGCGCCGGCGCGCTAGCGCACCTTAAGCAAGCCGCGGAACGGCACGACCCCGAATCGCTTTATCGCCTTGCAACGCTGGTTTTCGAGGGGAAGCTCGTGCGCAGGGACCACGAGCGGGCGGCCGATCTCCTCAAGCGCGCGGCCGTCAAAGACCATGCGGCCGCGCAAAACGCCTTCGGCTTCATGCTCCAGAACGGGCTGGGCGTGGCGAAGAACGAACAGGAAGCGGCGCTCTGGTACGAACGTGCCGCCGCCGCGGGCGATCGCGAAGCGCAGCACAACCTCGGCCGGCTCTACCAGGAAGGACGGGGAGTGGAACGCAGCCTCGATCAGGCCGTACGCTGGTACACCAAGGCTGCGGCAGCGGGTAGCGGCATCGCCGCCTATCAGCTTGGGCTTTTGTACGAGACCGGGGCCTATGCGCCGGAACAGGGTGTGCCCAAGCTCGCGGCTGCACTCGGTTGGTACGAAAAAGCCGCCCAGGGTGGCCGTGCAATGGCCCAGTACAAACTGGGCAAGGCACTTTGCGACGGTGTGGGCGTAGCGCGCGACCCGGTTCAAGGCATAGCGTGGATCGAGAAGTCAGCCGCGCAAAGCAATCCTCTGGCGCAGCACCTGCTTGCGTTGCAGCTCGCCGGAGACGGTTTCAAGCCCGCCGACGAGCCCCGCGCGATGCGGCTGGCCATGGCCGCCGCGCACGCCGGATTGCCCGCGGCCGAACGCCTGGCCGCATCGTTCCTGGATTACGGCGTCGGCGCCGCCAAAGATCCGGGCGCAGCGATGCGCTGGTACCGCGAGGCGGCAACGCGCGGTGATGCCGAAGCCGCGCTGCGCCTGGCGATCCTGCTCGACGAAGGCCCGCGCGCGCTGCGCTCGCCCAGGGAGGCGGCCGCATGGTACGAAAAAGCGTCCGCAGCGGGTTGGCGCGACGCCGACTTGCGCCTCGGGATGCTCTACGAAGCAGGTAGGGGAGTCGAGCGCGATTACGAGCAAGCGTTGCGCCGCTACGCGCGTGCCGCCGGCGCCGGATACCCTGAGGCGCAGTATCGGATTGCCGTTCTCCATGACGAAGGGCTCGGCGTGAAGCGAGACAGCCGCCTCGCGCTCGAGTGGTACGCAAAAGCCGCCGAACGTGGCCACCCCGAAGCCAATGAAGTGATCCAGCGATTGATGAAACTCCTCGACCGCGACGGCGATCCCTTCAGCAAATTGAAATTCGGGAAGTTTTGAGCGATGGCGCAATCGCACACAGTCGCTAAGTACGTCCCCTCACCCCAGCCCTCTCCCCGCAAGCGGGGCGAGGGAGAAAACCATCTCTCATCTCGCTTGCCTCAGAAGAACGTCTCCTCTCCCCGCAAGCGGGGCGAGGGAGAAAACC
>Ga0080064_1000587_pt1 | contig 92616 bp, 87 predicted proteins | sample Subgrocontami54m_FD_69260 | JGI IMG/M metagenome (GOLD analysis project Ga0080064, IMG submission 69260) | Subsurface groundwater microbial communities from S. Glens Falls, New York, USA - GMW46 contaminated, 5.4 m (SPADES assembly) (version 2) ... | reverse complement strand
CATTCATCACACGCCAACGGACACGCTCATGATCAACGCCCAATCACCAATCGCCAATCACCAATCACCAGAGCCCACCCTCGACGCGCGCTCGCGTCCGGGCCGTGTCGGCGTCGCGATGCCGCGCTCCGACGTGCCAGCGGCCGATGCGCCACCCGCGGAGTTGCTGCGCCGTGACCTGCGGCTGCCGGAACTGTCGCAGCTCGATGTCGTGCGCCACTACACGCGGCTCTCGCAGCTCAACTGGTCGATCGATACGCACATGTACCCGCTCGGCTCGTGCACGATGAAGCTCAACCCGAAGGTCAACGACGCCATCGCCGCCATGCCCGGCTTCGCCGACGCGCACCCCATGCAGCCCGCCGCCGACGTGCAGGGCGCGCTCGAAGTGATGTACCGCCTGCAACGTACGCTCGCCGAGATCACGGGCATGGCCGAGACATCGCTCGCGCCGCTCGCCGGCGCGCAGGGCGAGCTGGCGGGCGTGCTCGTCATCAAGGCGTACTTGGAGTCGATGGGCGAGAAGCGCACAACGATCCTCGTGCCCGACTCCGCGCACGGCACGAACCCGGCGACCGCATCGATGGCGGGATTCGACGTCGTCGCCGTGAAGCCGCAGCCCGACGGCGACATGGACCTCGCGGCGCTGCGCATCGCGCTCGAAGAGCACGGCCCGACCGTGGCGGCGCTGATGATCACGCTGCCCAGCACGCTCGGACTGTTCGACCGCAACATCGTGCGGATCGCGGAGATGGTGCACGCGCACGGCGCGCAGGTGTACGGCGACGGCGCGAACCTCAACGCCATGGTCGGGCAGGTGAAGCCCGGCGATCTCGGCTTCGACGTCATGCACATCAACCTGCACAAGACCTTCAGCCAGCCTCATGGCGGCGGCGGGCCGGGGGCGGGGCCGATCGTCGTGAAGGAGCATCTGGCGCCGTTCTTGCCGTCGCCGCATGTCGTCGCGCGCGCCGCCGAGGATGGACGATGGAAGATGGAAGATGGAAGCAATGACACCCGTCCATCCTCTATCGTCCGTCCTCCATCATCGGCCCGATCCGCCGCCGACCCGGCATTCGCGCTGACCGACCCCGAACACACAATCGGCCGCCTCGGCGCGTTCCATGGAAACTTCGGCGTGCTCCTCCGCGCCTACGCCTACATCAGCAGCCTCGGCCCGGACGGCCTGCGCGCGATGAGCGAAGCCGCCGTGCTGAACGCGAACTACATCCAGGCGCGGCTGCGCGGCGCCTACGATCTCGCGCACGACCGCACTTGCATGCACGAAGTGCTGTTCAGCGGCCGAAGGCAGAAGGCGCAGGGCGCGAAGACGCTCGACATCGCCAAGCGCATGATCGACTACGGCTACCATCCGCCGACCATCTACTTCCCGCTCGTCGTCGAAGAAGCGCTGATGATCGAGCCGACCGAGAGCGAAACGAAAGAGACGCTCGACGCGTTCTGCGACGCCATGCTGCTGATCGCCGCCGAGGCCGAGACGCACCCCGAACTCCTGCGCGAGGCGCCGCACAACGCGCCGATCCGCCGCCTCGATGAGGCGACGGCGGCGCGCAAGCCGGTGCTGCGGTGGTGATCAGGCTGAGGCAGCTTCGGAGCGTCGCTCGGCGAATGGGCGCAGCAGCAGCTTGAGTTCTTGTTCGTCCCAGTCGCCGTGATTCTCCGCCTGTCCTATGGCTCGACGATGACCACGCCGTTCATGTTTGGGTGGTGAAGCGTGCACTGGTACTTGTACGTGCCCGGGGTGTCGAACGTAAAACTAAAGGAGTCGCCCTCGTTCAGGTCAGAAGGACTCAGGAACACGCTGTTAATTTGACTCACATTGTGGAGCGCCACATCCTCGTTCACCCAGGTCACCTTCGTGCCGGTCTTGATCCGGATCCCCCGAGGGACGAACCGCAGCCCCGCCAGTTCCACAACGACCTCTTTGCCAGCGATCGTGGTGGCGCTTCGCTCGCCATACGCATCGGACGCCCGGCTTCCGCGCGAGCACGCAGTGGGTATGGCCAGCACAATTGTAACGAGCGCCAGCGCGGCAAGCCGCCCCTTCCTCACCTCAGCCGCCTGTTGCGGAAGCCCTCGCGGCCGAAAGCGACATCAACAGCTTGTCGACGTTCTTCGGAGCGGCGCCCCGTGCTTCGCTCAGGCCCATCTGTTCGCCGCTCACGATCTTGCCGGACTTATCGATGATGACGTACCCCATCCACGGCATGCCCATCATGTCGCTCCACATGCCGATGCTGCGTGTGAACGCGTTGGGGCTGCCCTCCTGTAGGAGCGGATACGACGTCACACTGTGCTTCGCCGCCGTGTCACGGCCGGTTCGTCCGACCTCGTTTCCCAAGACGACGAGTTGCACGTTCGCGGCCTCGAACTCCGACGCACGCCGCTGAAGCTCGCCCACCAGTTCGCTGCAGCCGGGACAGAACTCACCCATGTACCCGACGAGGACGATATCCTTTTTCCCGACATACTGGCCGAGGTCGAGCATCTGGCCGGTGCGGCTGTCCTCCAGCTTCACGGCGTTGACCTGCTTGCCGACTGGCACTGACGCCTCTGTCTGCACGCTCATGCCGCGATTGTTCAGCCAGAACCACCCGACCACAAGGGCGATCGCGCCGATCGCAACAAGGCCGAGCCACATTTTGTTGCGGCGCGAGCGCCACCAGGATTTCCGCGGCGCCCCGCCAGACCGGCGCTTCGGTGTTGGCGTCATCGCCGTGCGGCATCGGCGGGTCGAGTTGACGCCGTGTCGGCGCCGCTCTCCGACGCCATCGCTGCCATCTGGGCATCTATGAGCGCGCGCTGGGCCTGTAGAACTGCGAGCCGCTTCTCGGAATCACCGGATTCGACCGGTGTCGCGGGCATCGCGTCACGCTTTCCGTCACCCTTGCCCATGCCCATCATGCCCCTCCCCATGAGCAGCATCATCAGGCCCATTCCGATAGGGCAGGCGAGCGCAAGCAGGTAAATCGGATTCATCAAAGCCTCCGTTTGTTCGTCCAGGTTCGCGGTCAGTCTACTACTTAGCGATAGGAGTTCTCCAATTGGACCGGCGACTCCGCCCCATTGATGGCGTTGATCAGAAACAACAGCGGCCGCCTTACAGGCCCGCCTACTGATACACCTCGACGATGATCCGCGTGGGCGATGACGCGGTGGTGACCGTGTAATACCGCGGCTCCGTGCCAATCACCCACGCGACGACGCCCTCGAAGTCGCAGGTCGACTTCAGCTCCTTGATCGACGGATCGTTCGGCGCGAACGATAGCGGGCTCACGGTGAGGTTGCCGTTCTGGTCGTGCGCGACCGCCGGCTCCAGGCGCAGGGTGATTTGAGCCGGGCCCGCAGTCGTGACGGGATTGCCGGAGCCGCACGCCGACGCCGATGGGACGTACTTGGCCGCGTACCCCGGTACGTTCGGGCCGGCGAATGTGAAGGTTGCGATGTCGGAGCAGGCGCCGCTGGTGACCTGTACGCTGTTCAGCACCGCTTGCGTTTGTGATGTCGCGGGTGCGGTGTACTGGACCGCGCTCGGCGGCCCGGGTGGCGGCGTCGGGCACGCGGCGACGGCGGGCGTCGATACCTTCGCCGCGGCGCTGGCGACCGGCGAACCCGCCGTTGGCGTGGTCGTCTTGTTCGAGCTGCCGCCGCACGCGGAGATGAGGATTGCGGCGGCCGCAACGAGGGTGCATGTAACTATCCGCATGTGAGACTCCTTCTCGATCGCGTCCGTGTCCGCGCGACCTACGCCGCCTCGACCACCCGCGGCACCGTCAGCTGCCCGAACGGTAGCACGCACACCGCCGGCTCGCGCCCGAGGGCCGCGCGCTTCTCGTCGATCAGCGACGCCAGCGTTGATGTCACGTCCGGCGCGTAGCGCAGGTGCGCCGATTCGACCGTCGCGCGGTCGAGTGACGAGTGCAGCCAGACGTCACAGCGCGCCTGCACCATCGCCTGTACCTGCACCTGCCACTGGTCGTGTACGGTGCGCTGTCCCGCGCGCGCGAAGCGGTCGAGGAGCGCCGCCGGCGACGCTTCGCTGCGCATCAGCTCCGTGTACTCCGGGCCGCCGACGCCCTCGCGGCACTCCGCGACGAGCAGGATCGTGCCGCCGGTCGCGCACGCTTGCGCCGCGACCGACATCCCCTTCACCGCCTGGTACAGCACGAGGTCGGCGGGATAGCCCATGTTCGTCGCGACGACGATGTCGTACAGGTGCGGGATCGGCCGTATCGCCTGCCGCGCCGCCTGCGCGATCGCCGCGTCGTGCGCGGCGCGCAACTCGCCGGCGAAGACGCCCGTCATGCGCTTCTCTTCGTCCAGCGTCACGTTGATAATGAACGATGGATCGGTCTTCAGCGCCACGTCGCGCATCTGCTCGAAGATTGGGTTGCCGTCGGTCGTACACCAGGTCGCCTTCGGGTGGCCGATCATGCGCGCGTCGTGGTTCGCCATGATCTCGTCGGCGCCCGCAATGGCCGGCAACACCGCCTTGCCGCCGCCGGAATATCCCGCAAACAAGTGCGGCTCGACGAACCCGGTGAGGATGCGCAGGTCCGCGTTCAGATACTCGCGATTGAGCCACACGCCCACCGTCCGCGGACCCGTCGCGAGGAACACCTGCGTCGAAGCGTCGCGCGCATCGTGGTCGACGACGCGGTAGCGCGACAGGATCGCCTCGCCGAGAAAGCGCGCGTGCTCGTCGGGACGCGAGGCGCGGTGCAGCCCCGTGCCGACGACGATCGTGATGTCGTCGCGCGCGATACCGCCCGATTCGAGCGTCTCGATGATTGGCGGCAGGATCACCTGGTTCGGCACCGGCCGCGTCACGTCCGAAACGACGATCGCCGCCCGCTGCCCCGCCCGCACCATCTCCCGCAGCGGCCGCCGCCCCGTCGGCGCGGCGATTGCCGCACGCACGGCCGCGTCTGGATCCGCGAGTACGCCGACGCGCTCCGGTGTGAGCACCGTGGCCGTATCCGGCACCTCGGCGTCGATGCCGCGCTCGCCGTAGGGGAGATGCACCTTCATGGATGCTAGTGTAGCCCGTGAGCCGAGCGGACGGCGGCTGGCAGCGGCGCTCGACCTTCTGTTCGCGTGTGGTGCTTCTAACGCTTCGTTGGCTCGCTCGAGGACGGCTACCCGCAGGTGACTCGCCGCACCCCGCGCCCCGACCTACCCCCCGATCCCGTCACGGTAACGATCGGTGACGTTGGGACGATGGCTAGCGGTTGGGCAATAGCCAATGGCATGCGCGCCCGGGGAGTGTGGGCATAGACTTAGGGCACGACCCACTTGACGAGCGAAGTTCCCTTGAAGTTCACCGATGTCGGCTTCGCGCCGATCGGAAGGATGAACGTAACCCATCCGCGCACACAGTCATTAGCGACGAGTTGGGTGTCGTGGAGCGCCGGCTTCCTCTCTCCGAAGCTCGGTTGCGCTCGCGTGTTGTCCGGCATTTGAAGCTCGAAGTTATACGGGTTTGCGCCCGCAGATCCGCTCTTGGGGTTCGCGCCAGCGCAGAGCTCCACGTCAGCGGCTGCGTACATCATGCCGCTCTTGGGCACCGAGTACTGATCGAGCCCACTCGTCACAGGAGCTTCGTAGGTATGCACGGTAACCGTGTTGCCGGCATCTGTCTTGACCGCCTCGCCAACGATGAACTTTGCACTCGCCACGATAGTTGGCGATGCGGTGATGCTTATCGTCGCCGCCGACGTAGCGTCGGCTTTGACGCCGGTATCAACCTTGCCGCGCTCCTCCGAACTCCCACACGCGCTTAGGAGCGCCAGCGCCCCGATAATCATGGCCAGTCGCATCGTATCCCCCTACTCGCAGGCGATCCCATTGTGGTTGTTGTCGAGTCGAGACCAGTTATACGTCGCGCTGCCGCCATGTTTCAAGAATACGCGCTGGGCCTCGGCATGCGTCGGGAAGTCGCTGCAGTTGCAATCGCTCGCCTCGCAAGGGTAGACGACGCCGGCACCGGGCGGAGGTGGGGGCGGCGGAGGAACAACGGCTGGGGGCGGCGGTGGTGCCTCGGTGGGCGGAGCGACCGGCGGAGCGGCAGGAACCACCGGGATGGCCGTCGCGGGAACCGGAGTTGGCGGGACAGCGGTAGCCGGCACGACGCTGGGCGTCCGCGCGCTGGGAGCCGCTGGCGGCTCCGTGGCGGCTCGGGCGGCCGTGACAGCTACAGTCGGCCTCGTTTGCTGGGTGGCCACAGCCTTGATCGTGGCGATCGTGGTTGGCGTTTTCTGGCTACTGCTGGACGAACAGCCAGCCAAGGCGAGCGCACACAGCGCCAACAGGGCGTAACGCATCGGATCTCCTCTCAGCGGGGCTGCGAACGTACCACGGTAGCGCGCCAGCGATCAACTCGCCAACTAATCCAGTGAAACTGCAAACCGGAAGCACTGCGCTAGCTTCGCGCGGGCTTCTGCGCCTACACTGCCGGCGATGAGATTGCCCGTGCCGCTGCTGGAGATCACGCGCCACGATGTGCGCGTCTGGTTCGGCGACCACGGCACCGCGGTCATCGGCACGCTCGCCATCGTTACCGTCGCGTGGTTGGTGATCGGACGCATCGTGCCACGGGCGCTGCGCCCCGCGATCGCACGCCAGATGGTGGGGCGGCCGGAGCTCGAGACGGAGCGGCGTGTCGAGACGTTGAGCAGCGTCATCGTCCGCACGGCCGAGATCATCCTCGTCGCCTTCGCTGTGCTGACGATCCTGCCGGAGTTCGGCTTCGATATCAGGGCCGTGCTCGCGGGCGTCAGCATCACCAGCATCGCCCTTGGCCTCGGCGCGCAGTCGCTGGTGCGCGACGCCATCAACGGCATCTTCATTCTCAGCGAGAATCAGTACGCGCGCGGCGATATCGTCACGCTGGCGGGGGTGATGGGGACCGTCGAGGATGTCTCGCTGCGCCGCACGCTGCTGCGCGACATCGACGGTGTGCTGTACACAATCCCGAACGGTGCGATCGTCGTCGCGGCGAACTCGACCCGTGACTACTCGAAGGTGCGCGTGGCGATCCCCGTCGCGCCGACGACCGATCTGGCCAAGGTGCGCGCGGTCGCCGACGAAGTGGGGCTGGAGCTTGCCAGGGATACGGAGTGGGGGCCGTTCATACGGGAAGCGCCGAAGTACCTGCGCGTCGACAGCATCGACATGATGGGCGGCGTTTCGATACAGGTGAACGGCACGGTCATCCCCGGCAAGCGATGGGAGATCGAAGGCGTGCTCCGCGCGCGCCTGCTCGAGGCATTTCAGCGCGAGGGCATCAAGACGCCGTGGGGTTAGTGGACAGTGGATAGTGGCTAGTGAGGGCCTGGCGCAGCGGTTGGCGCTTCATCCAAGCGCTCGTCGAGATCGCGATGCAGCTGGATGAAGCGCATGACGTCGGCGCGGTCCAGCATGCCGACGAGTTCGCGGCGGTCCACCACGGGCAGCTGGTTCACGTCGTTCTGCGCCATGAGCTGAAGCACGCGCGTGATGCTGTCCGACGGTGCGACCGTGTGCAGGCGCGTCGCCGGCGTCATCGCGCGGTAGACGCTGGTGGTCGCCCACGCCTCGCGCGGCAGCTTGCGCACGTCGGTGAGCGTCACCAGTCCGGCGAAATCGCCGGCGGCGATCACCGCGAAGCAGCGGGCGTTCTTCCGCAGCACGTGGTCGTGTACCAGCTCCTCGACGCTGACGTCCGGCGCGACGGAGTCGAACGACGTGCGCATAACGTCGCGCACGCTGATGCCGTCGAGCGTCGTCTCGACGACGAGCTGCGTGTAGCTCGAAGCCGCGGCGTTCTTGAGGAAGAAGCCGATTAGCAGGAACCAGATGCCGCTGAACGGCGAGATGAACACCGACTCGGCGACGCCGATCGCCATGATGCCGTAGGCGATCCATTCGCCGGCGCGGGCGGCGGTGCGGGTAGCGCGCAGGCGGTTGTGGTTGCGCGCCCACACCGCCGAGCGGAAGACGCGCCCGCCATCGAGCGGGAACCCCGGCAGCATGTTGAACACGGCCAGAGAAGCGTTAATGAACCCCAGATAGCCGAAGATGTCGGCGATGCCCACGTTCGTCGAGCGAAGCAGGAGCCACGCGGCGCCGAACAGGCCGCCCAGCAGCAGGCTCGTGAGCGGGCCGACGACCGCGATCTTGAACTCGAGGCCGGCGGTATCAGGCTCGCGCGTGAGATTCGAGACGCCGCCGAAGACGAAGAGGGTGATGCTCTTCACCGGCAATCCGTTGCGGTTCGAGACGATGGCGTGCGACAGCTCATGCGCGAGGATCGAGAGAAAGAAGACGCCGGCGATGAGGGCGCCGGCGGACCACCGCTGCGCGTCGCTCCATTGCGGGTAGTTGTCGGCGAGAAAGCCGGTCGCGAACGTCCACGTCACGATGACGAGGATGAACACCCAGCTCCAGTGGATGCCGATATCGATACCGAAGATGCGGAAGAGCTTGATCGAGCTGCCCATGCACGCATGATACGGGAACCGGCGTCGCGCCGTTCAGGCCGAGTGGCCGCGATGCGGCGGGCCGGATGGTAGGTATGCGGCGGCGTGGAAGGGCAGAGTGTTCCGGTGCGAGGCCCCGATCACGTGGCTGCGGCCAAGCGCGTAGGCGATGGCCGCCACGCGGGCGGGGCGAGCCCCGCCCCTACGAGACCTTTGCTTCGATGGAGCGGATGCACTCGCGGACGGTCTCCTGGCGCCAGTTGGACCAGATGGGGCCGTTCTGGAAGGCGATGTACTCCTGCTTCATCGCCTCTTTCTCGGCCGGCGTCGGGTCGGGCTTGCGCGTGCGGGCGTACATCGGCGCCAGCACGGTGCGCATCTCCTCGTTCGCCAGGGCCGGGCGCTCGACGAAGTGGGCGATGTAGCGGTGGTCCTTCGTGTAGAAGACGGCGACCGGGATCGACTCGTGCTCGCCGTCCTTGAGGAACTCGCCGATGATGTCCTTGTTCTCGTCGCGCTTGAAGACGCGCATCTCGATGCCGGTGGCCTCGGCGAGCTTCGCGAAGACCGGCATGCCGCGGAAGACATCGGGGCACCAGTCCTCGCCGATCACCATCATCTTCGCCGGACCGCCCGGCTTGGCCATCAGCGCCTTAAACGCCGCCGCGTCCGCCGCCGCGATCTCCGTGCCGGCGTAGTTCTCCTCGAAGCGCTTCTGGTTGCGCTCGATCGATGCGAGATATTCCGCGTAGGTCATGCCCTTCGCGTACCGCTCCGGCGTGACGACGCTCTCCGCTGATTGCACCATGGCGAGACTCCTTTGGCACGAACGACGGTCTGACAGGGCAGTGTAACATGTACTGTGCGCTGCGCTGCGGGACGCGAAACGCGTCCGTAGGCAGCGCCCGCCGAACCACATCGAGACGTAGCGCGGACTGAAGTCCGCGCGGGTTCGTGCGAACGCGCACCGCGCGGGCTGGAAAGCCCGCGCTACGGTGTGAGTGGGCGCCGGTGGGTGGGCGGCGGCATGTGCGGCAGACTTGTGCGAACGACGACCGCGCGGGCTGGAAAGCCCGCGCAACGGTGTGAGTGTGGTGTGAGGCTTCGCCGCGATCCGCCCGTGCTATCCTGCACGCAGTGAACCCATCCGAATCGCGCCCCGCCCCGCCCACATCGCTGGTTCAGCGTGTCAGCGCCCGCTGGCGCCGCGATCTCTTGTTCTTCGCTATCGCCGCCGTGGTGGTCGCTCTCGATCAGTACACGAAGTCGCTGGTGCGCTCGAACCTCCAGCTGGGTGAAGTGTGGGATCGCAGTTTCCTGTTCGTGAAGATCATTCACGTCGTGAACAGCGGCGCGGCGTTCGGCATTCTGCAGGGCCAGACGCCGTTCTTGATCGTCACGAGCGTGCTGGGCCTCGCGGCGATCGCCCTCTACTACGTCTATCCGCCGATGGATCACGGGCTGATCCGCATCGCGCTCGGCATGCAGCTGGGCGGCGCGGCGGGCAACCTCATCGACCGCATCCGCATGGGCGAAGTCACCGACTTCGTCGACGTCGGCGGCTTTCCGACGTTCAACGTCGCCGACGCAAGCATCTCTACGAGCATCGTCGTCGTCCTGATCTTCTTCTTGCTCCAGGATGTCGGGCGTCCGAAGCCGTCCGAGCCGCAGCTGCCAACCGATGCCGGAACCCACGCTCCTGCAGACGACTGAACTCGTCGCTGAAGCGGCGGGCGAGCGACTCGACGTGTTCGTCGTGCGCCGCATCCCGTCGCTCACGAGGGCGCGTGTGCAGAAGCTGATCGACGAGGGGCACGTGACCGTTGCGCCACACCGTGCGAAGGCCTCGATGCGGCTCGACGAGGGCCAGCGCGTTACCGTCGCCGTCCCGCCGCCCGTTGACGCTACGGCCGTGGCCGAGGACATCGCCATCGATGTCCTGTTCGAGGACGCCGACATGCTCGTGGTCAACAAGCCGCCCGGCATGACGGTGCACCCGTCGCCGGGCCACACGACGAGCACGCTTGTCAACGCGATCCTCTCTCACTGCCGCGACCTGTCGGGCATCGGCGGCGTGCTGCGGCCGGGCATCGTCCATCGCCTCGACCGCGACACGTCGGGCGTGATCGTCGTCGCGAAGAACGACGCCGCGCACAATGCGCTCGCCAACCAACTCAAGGACCGCAGCGTCGAGAAGACGTACATCGCGCTCGTCGAGGGCACGCCGAATCCGTCGGAGGGTGTCATCGACGCACCGATCGCGCGCGACCCGCGCAACCGCCAGCGGATGGCGATCGTCGATCGCGGCCGTGCGTCGGTGACGGCGTACAAGATGATCGAGCGCTTCGACGGCACATCGCTGGTAGAAGCGCGCCCGAAGACCGGGCGCACGCACCAGATCCGCGTCCATCTCGCGGCGATCGGCCACCCGATCATCGGCGACCGCGTCTACGGCAAGCCGTCGCCGCTCATCGGTCGCCAGTTCCTGCACGCGCGGCGGATCGTCTTCGCGCACCCGCGCACCGGCGAGCGCGTCGAGTTCGATGCGCCGCTGCCGCGCGATCTGGAGGACGCGCTGCGGAAGGTGCGGGGCGCATAGCTGGCGCCCCTCTCCCGGCCCTTCGGGCCACCCTCTCCCACTGGGGGAGAGGGATCCTTCTACAACAGCGACGCGGGATCGACGTCCACCGCCCAGTTCGGCGGCAGCACGAAGTCGCGCACCGGACCTCACCCCCAGCCCCTCTCCGCCCGGCGGAGAGGGGAGCACGATGGGTCACAACAGCGACGCGGGATCGACGTCCACGGCCCAGTTCGGCGGCAGCACGAAGTCGCGCACCAGCTCCGACGGGTCGCGGCCGCGCAGGAGCAGTTGCCAGCGCCAGCGGCCGCGCACGCGCGGCACGTACGCCGGCGACGGGCCGATGATCGACGTGTCGGACCCGAGCTCGGCGCGGCGATGTGCGAGTACGCGTTGCAGCCGCATTGCGTCTTCGCGGGCGAAGCGCGGGTTTGGGTGCGTCAGCATGAGGCGTACGAGGCGCCCGAACGGCGGGTATCCCGCTGCGCGGCGCGACTCCAGTTCGGCCGTGACGAAGCCGTCGAAGTCGTAACGCGAAGCGGCGTCGATGGCGTAGTGGTCGGGTGTGTACGTCTGGATGATGACGCGCCCCGGGCGCCCGCCGCGGCCCGCGCGGCCGGCGACCTGCGTCAGCAGCTGGAATGTGCGCTCGCCGGCGCGGAAGTCGGGCAGGTGCAGGCCCATATCGGCGTTGACGACCCCGACGAGCGTCACCGACGGCATGTCGAGCCCCTTCGCCAGCATCTGCGTGCCGATGAGGATGTCGGCCTCGTGCGCCAGGAACGATGCGAGGATGCGGTCGTGCGCGCCCTTGCCGCGCGTCACGTCGCGGTCCCATCGCAGCAATCGCGCATGCGGAAACGCGCGGGCCGCTTCCAACTCGACCTTCTCGACGCCGACGCCGAGCAGCCGCACGCGCGGCGATCCGCACTGCTTGCACGTCGCGGGCAGCCGCAGCTGGCGATTGCATTGATGGCAGACGAGGCGATCGTACTGCTTGTGAAATGTCAGCGCGACGGCGCAGCTGCCGCACTCGGGCACGAAGCCGCAGTCGCGGCACTGTACGTGGCCGGCGAGCCCGCGGCGGTTGAGGAAGAGGATGACCTGCTCGTCCGCGGCGAGCGCGGTCTCGATGGCGATGGTGAGCGAGCGGCTGAACATGCCGCGATTGCCGCTATGCAGCTCGTCGCGCAGATCGACGACGTCGATCCGCGGCATTGCGAGCGAAGTCTGCGGGCGCACGACGCCGTCCGCGCCCGCGACGGGGCGGATGCGCTCGTCGAGTGTCAGCATCGTGTACGCGCCGCGCGTCGCGCGCTCGTACGAGACGACGTCGGGCGTGGCGCTGCCGAGCACGACAGTCGCGCCTTTCAGCCGCGCCAGCTCAATCGCCGCGTCGCGCGCGTGATAGCGCGGCTGGGGATCCTGCTGCTTGTACGTCCATTCGTGCTCCTCGTCGACAACGATCAGCCCGAGGTCCGGCTGTGGCGCGAAGACGGCCGAACGCGAGCCAATGACGACGTCGTAGCGCCCGTCGGCAATGCCGTGCCACTGGTCGAACATCTCGCCATCGCTGAGGCCGCTGTGCAGCACGGCGACGCGCTCGAATCGCTCACGGAACCGCCGCACGGTCTGCGGCGTCAGCGCGATCTCCGGTACGAGCACGATCGCGCGTCGTCCGTTCGCGATGCAAATGTCGAGCGCTTGCAAGTACACCTCGGTCTTGCCGCTGCCGGTGACGCCGTGCAGCAGGAACGTCTGGTGCCGGCGCGCATCGATCGCGGTGCAGATCGCTGCCGCTGCCGAGATCTGCGCTGGTAGTAGCTCCGCTGGCGCGCGTCGTGCGACGGCGAAGTGCGCGAGCGGATCGCGCTCGACCGCATCCTCGCGCAGGTTCAGCGCGCCGATGTCACGCAGCCAGTAGACACTGGCCGTGTCGACGCGCAGTGCTTCGCGCAGATCGGCGAGCGTCTGCTCGCCACCCTCTGCGATCCGGCGCACGATCGCGATCGACTGCGTCGCGCGTTTTGTCTGCGTTAACGCTCGCGATTCGTCGGCGGCCTCGGCCGCGGAGATGGCGAGCTGGATGTTGCGGCCTTCGCGGTCGTAGCGGACGACGTTGGCACGCACGAGTCGTTCGAGGTTCGCACGGCTGGCCGCGAGCTTGATCGCCTCCTCGGCCGAGATCGCGCGCTTCGCGACCAGCCGGTCGAGCACGGCGGCCCGTCGCGAGTGCTTCGGCGGCTCGGACGCGTCGATCCGCCGCAGGGCGTCGTCCAGAGGCACGGCGAGCACGGCGACATCGATCGTTTTGGCGCCGATGCGCGGGCGCGCGAGATCGTACTGGCGTGCGATGAGGCCGCGCCGCTCGAGCTGGGCGAGCGCGGTGTCAGTGCCGGAGGAGGCAAGCCTGGTGCGCAAGGCATCCAGCTCGACACGCCCGCCGGCGACGACCTCGGCGAGCACCTCGCGCTGGCGGGCGGGCAGGTCGATGGCGTCGAGTTCCGCGGCGTCGACGAGCGGGTACAGCGTCGTGACGGGTTTGCGCTCGAATCCCGGCGGCAGCATCAGCGCCACGGCGTTGAAGATCGGCGCCAGGTACTCGTCCGAGATCCACTTCGCCAGCTCGACGCGATCGGCGTCGAGCAGCGGGCGCGCGCCGATGATCGACCGGATCGGGCGGATCTTTTCCGGCGCCGCGAACACCGGCGTGGTGTGTACCTCCACGACGATGCCCTGCAGCGTCTGCCGGCCGAACGGCACGTAGACGCCGTGGCCCGCGACGACGTCCATGCCATCGGGCACGCCGTAGCTGAACGTCTGCCTGTGCGGGAAGGTGGAGTTGACGGCGACTTCGGCGTAGAGCACGAGATCCTTCAGGCCTGCCGCGCGCGCTGTGTGCGATGAGGATACAGGTTCCGGGGACCACAGATTGCACAGAAGGGGGCGGCGGCCTGTGAGGGTGCCTGCTCATGACGCGGGCGGGGCTCGCCCCGCCCCTACATGACGTGCGCCCCGTCGGTCGCAGCCGGTTGTTTTGCGCGCGGACGCGAAGAGGGGAAGGCCTTTGTGCCTTCCCCTTTGATCGTGCCGTTGCCGTTGCGCCTAGACCCGCGCCTTCTCCTTGATGCGGGCAGCCTTGCCGGTCAGCCCGCGCAGGTAGTACAGGCGCGAGCTGCGCACCTTACCCGAGCGGACGACCTGCACCTTTTCGAGGCGCGGCGACTGGAGGTTGAACGTGCGCTCGACGCCGACACCGCTGGCGATACGGCGCACGGTGAAGTTCGCGCCGCCGCCGCCGTTGTTGCGGCGGATGACGACGCCCTCGAACACCTGCGTGCGCTCGCGCTCGCCTTCGACCACCTTGGCGCTCACCTTCACGGTGTCGCCGGGGCCGAACTGCTCGACGGCTGGGTTGACGGGGATCTCTACGAGGTGGCTTACGTCCATAACAACGCAGGATAGCGGCTGCGCATCACTCCAGCAAACCTGCGTTTGCATCTCCGGGAACCTCGGCAAACCTCGCTTGCCCCGCCGTTCGAGGGTGCTATGCTTGCGTGAAGTTAGTACAGGCTAATAACTAAAGATATCCAAGGCTAATACGGCCACCAGAAGGGAACGAACGACATGACACTTGTCGAGATCTCCGCAGTCAAGCCTTGCGAGTGTCCCGCCCACGCCCGCATCGAGCTTCACGACCGCGAGCACAACCGCAAGCTGCGCGTACGAGTCCATGCGCCGGCGGGCGAGGCGATCGCCGCCGAACTTGCGGGCGTTCCCAGCGCTAGGTCGGGCGCGCTTGACCTCCTGCATGATGCGCTGGCAGCCGTGGATGCGACGCTCGAATCGATCACGATCTGGCATGCGGACGGTTCGCTGTTCGCGCGCGCGTGCGCTCTCGACGCCGTCGGACAGCCGAGGCAGTTCGACGTTGAGCCGTGCGAGGCGCTGGTCGCGGCCTGCCGGCTCAAGCTCGCGCTATTCGTCGACGAGCCGGAGCCGCGCGCGCCGGCCGCTTCGTGCGACGCGGTGCCGGAGGTGTACCGCGCGTTCGTCGATACGCTCGATTTTGACGGCGTGGGCGAGCATCGCGCCGCCGAGCCGTCGTGAGCGCCAACCAGCCGAATCCGCGGTCCCCTCGCTGCGCCGCCATGTCGGCGGATTAGTGTTCTAGGATGTTGGTTAGCTTTGCGTCAGGCCCTGAAACTGCACGGGCCCGCGGCAATCGTCCAGATCGACGCACGCCCATCCGGGCATCGGGATCGAACGCCACAGCTCGAACGGGTCGTCGAGCCCGAGCAGCTGGGCCAGATACGCCGTGATCACGCGCCCATGCGAAACGATCGCCGCGGGGAACGGGCCCTCGGCGACGAGGCTTACCGCGGCCGCGAACCGGGCCGCGGCAGCGCTCGCCCGCTCGGCGCCATGCACGCTGACCGAGGGCTGCTGCACGATGTCGCGGATCATCTCGCCGAACTCGTCCGCGTTCGCGATCCAGCGGTCGAAGCGCAGCTCCTGGAAGCCGTCGACGACACGCACGCCGTGGCGTACCGCGTCGCCGATGATCAGCGCCGTCGCCTGTGCTTTCGGCTCGACGCTGCTGTACACGGCTTCGAGCCGCCATCCAGCAGCGATCTGCGCGAGCGCCCGCGCTTCTTCGATGCCACGCTCGGACAGCGTCCACTGCTCCGACGGCACGTTCGGCTGGATATTCGGCGATGCGTGGCGGATGAGATATAGCAGGCGCATCAGACGGGCACCCCCGTCAGGAACAACAGCCCGCGTGCCAGCACCTCGCCGACCAGCACGGCGCCCACGGCGATGTAGAGCAGGCCGGTCGCCGACATCATCGCGTTCTCGTTTGCGGGATAGCCGCGGCTGGAAACGTAGGACATGTAGCCCAATGCGGCGGGGAACAGCAGCCCGATCGCGATGCGCAGCCAGAATGCCGGGTTCGCGCCCAGCGTCGTCGACCCGAGGAACGCCGTCGCGGCGGGCACCTCTCGCGCAGGGATGATGACGTTGATGACGAGCAGCAGCCCCTGGAGCGCGACGGCCGCGACGAGCAGCAGCGTCAGTTCTTCGAGCGGCTCACGCGGCAGGCGTGGCGTCACCAGGTACCAGTGGCCAAGCGTCATCGCCAGCACGACCAGTCCTACGGACAGCGTGCCGGCTATGATGCTGAGCAGCGATCCGGCGTATCCCCACGTCGGCAGGCTGACGTAGTACGCCGTCACGGCTACGAGCCCGATGCCCACTGCCGCCGAGGCTGCGCCCGTGAACATCGCCATCTGGCGGTCCGCCTTCTGCAGGTACCAGTTGTAGGGCAGCGTCGAGACAAGGAACGCGATCGTCGCGATCTTGACGGGCGTCAGCGCGCCGTCATCGAGCCGGTAGCCGCCGATCGCCGATTTGGGGTCGAGCGCGAGCGAGTTGAGCAGCATGACGGCGGCTGCCGTCGTCGCCATGGCGGCGCTGAACTTGACGAAGCTCGCCGCGACGCGCCCGCGCCAGTCGGCGAAGAGACACACCAGCAGGCTGCCGACGGAGAATTCGAGGAGCACGATGAACGATGTGTATGGGAGCGCGTCGAGATTCATGCGCCCTTATGGTAGCGAGGCGGCTCGTTAGAGGTTAGATGTTGGATGTTCGAACGCTGGATCGTCGTTTGGAGAAGCTCGCCGAGGCGGCGCCAGTCGTCGTTCTGCGCGGTCTGCCCGCGATGGAGCGTCGACTGGCGGCTGGGATGGTACATCGGCACGAGGACACGCCCGTGCCAGTCGATGGCGGTCGCCACATCGCACGGCAGGTCGGCTTCGTGCGGCGCGCTCGCCCGCAGCGATTCGAGCGCGACGCGTCCGAGCGCCACGACGATGCGCGCCGAGACGGCGTCGAGCGTCCGCGCCAGGAACGGACGGCAGCGCGCGACCTCGCCTGGCGTCGGCGGCCGGTTGCGTCCCTCGGCGTCGAGCGGGTTGCACAGCACGGCGTTCGTCACGAACACCTCCTCGCGCCGCAGCCCGGCCAGCTCCAGGAAGCGCGCGAACCGCTTGCCCGACTCGTCGCGCGTCAGCGGCACGCCGGTCACCGCGCCGCCACGCCTCCCTACAGCCTCTGCCACGAATAGCACCCGCGCGTCCAGCGGCCCGTTGGTCTCGCCGAGCACGTGGCTGTGCGCCATGCGTTCGCACACCGTGCACGCGCGAACATCGCGTATGAGCCGCGCGAACTCCCCGTCCGGAGATCGCTCCGCCATACCGGTGCGTCGAGCCGCGGCGTGCATGACCTCAGTGTACGGCGCGGATTTCGCCGTGCAGCCACTTGAACCGGCGCCTCGATCGGCGTACGATCGCGATCTACAGCGATCATCGCGGATGATCAGGAGGCGCCACGATGCGACCGGTACCGGAGTACGACGCGAGAGCCTGGCTGCTGAAGGCGCTGCGCGAGACGGCGCATGCCATGGAGTCGTTGGTCTGGAACGTTGATGATGACGCCCTCGACCGGCGGCCGGAGCCGGACGAGTGGTCGTGCCGCGAACTGGTCGCGCACATGGCGCACATGGAGCGGCGCTACACCGACTGGCTCGAGCGCATGGGGCGCACCGACGACGCGCCGCTCAAGCCATTCGATGGCGACACCCCCGATCCGTCGGCGAACGCCGAAGACGACGCCTTCGACCTGATGGACGAGTTCTCGGTGCAGCGGCAGCAGACGGTGTACCTGCTCTGGTCGCTCGATGTGGAGGACTGGGACCGGCGCGGCGTCCACCCGTACCTCGGGCCGCTGAGCATCACGCAGGTCGCGCGGGAGATGAACGAGCACGATCTCGCGCACTTGTGGCAGCTCCGCCGGGTCTGCGACCGCTTCGAGACGGCGTCTGTGTAGTCACGATCCACTAAGAGCACGAAGAGCACGAAGGTTGAGTTGGGTGCGTTCGGGGTCCGTCGCGAAAGGGCGCGGTGTCCCTTCGAAGCACGCGGGTGGGGCGAGCCCCACCCCTACACGCTGACTGCGCCAGCCGGAACGCTTCCGTCCGTAACGCTGAGAGGTGCGGCGTCTGTGTAGTCACGATCCACGAAGAGCACGAAGAGCACGAAGAGCACGAAGGTTTTTGGGCGGCCGACCGTTCAGAGGCACGCCGATCGTGTAGGGGTGGGGCTTGCCCCACCCGCGTGTGGCACCGATTCCCGCCGACGTGGCCGCTTCCGGCATCGAGGCTCGAACCGGTACGCTTCCGTCCGTAACGCTGAGAGGTGAATCTGACCATGGGCATCCTGCCAATCCGCATCGCCGGCGACCCTGTCCTGCGCGAGAAGGCGAAGAAGGTGCGCAAGGCCGATGTCACCGCGCAGAATGCGTCGCTCCAGAAGCTGATCGATGACATGATCGACACGATGCACTCGGCGCCCGGCGTGGGCCTAGCGGCGCCGCAAGTGGGTGTTTCGCTGCGGGTCGTCGTCATCGAGACACCCGACGATGGGTTGATGGCGCTAATCAATCCGGAGGTCGTGAAGTCGTCCGGCGAGCGGCGCGTCATGGAGGGCTGCCTGTCGGTGCCGGGGTACCAGGCGGTGATCACGCGATCGAAGCAGGTGACCGTCAAGGCGCTCGACCGCGAGGGCAAGGAGATCCGCATCAAGGCGGACGAGACGCTGTTGGCCCAGGCGCTCGAGCACGAGATCGACCACATCAACGGCATCCTGTACATCGACCATCTCGAGAGCGCCGACGAGTTGATCCCGATCCGGCCATCGATCGATGACAGTGAGCCGCAGGAGGCGGAGGTCAGCCTCGTCTAGGCAGCGCGGGCCAGTCCCGTTGCACGCTACAGTTCCCGGATGACGCGCTTCGAACCACCCGCATCGCTTGTGCCGCTGCTCGACCAGTGTCGCGATATCGCGCGCGCGTCCGGCGTCGCCGCGTACGTCGTCGGCGGGACGGTGCGCGATGTGTTGCTCGGGCGTTCGGCGCGCGACCTCGATTTGGCGGTGGATCGCGATGCGATGGCCGTTGCGCGGCGCGTCGCGGACGCGCTGGGTGGCCACTTCGTGGTGCTTGACGACGTGAACGCCGTTGCCCGCGTCGTGCTCGACGCCGGGCCGGTGCGCTACATCGACGTTGCGCAGCTCCAGGGCTCGCTCGAAGACGATCTGCGCCGGCGCGACTTCACAATCGATGCGCTTGCCGTGTCGCTCGATGGCGCGGACGCACAGCCGGGGGCGGCTGTGATCCAGCGCGGTGTAGTCGATGTCTGCGGCGGGCTCGACGATCTCGCAGCGCGCGTCGTGCGGATGAACGGCGCCGCCGTGCTGAATGCGGATCCGCTGCGGCTGCTGCGCGGCGCGCGCATCGCCGCCGAGCTGGCGTTCGCATTCGATCCGGCGACCGAGGCCGCGATGCGAGAGCGGGCGCCGCGCGTGAACGATGCCGCGCCCGAGCGGCGGCGCGACGAGCTGGCGCGCATCTTCCTCCTCGACGACGCGTACGGCGGCCTGCTCCTGCTCGATCGCCTTGGATTGCTCGATGCGCTGCTGCCGGAGTTGTCGCCCGGACGGGGCGTGACGCAGCCGGACGCGTTTCACGCGTACGATGTGTTCGAGCACGGGCTTCGCGCCGTCGAGGCGATGGACGTGATGTGCGCGGGCCGGAGGCCGAGCGGCGACGCCGCATGGATGTGGGATGAGCTGTGGCGCGCCTTCGCCTGGTGCGAGGCGGAGCTACGCGATTATCTCGCCGAGGAGACGGCGGAGGGACGGTTACGGGCATCCATGCTCAAGCTGGCGGCGCTCCTGCACGATGTCGCGAAGCCGCAGACGCGGGCGATCGAGCCTGACGGGCGCGTGCGCTTCTTCGGCCACGCGGACGCTGGAGCAGCCATCGCGGGGCGGATCATGCGCCGTTACCGCTTCTCCGCGAAGGAAGCGCGTTTCGTGTCCGTGCTCGTCGCGGAGCACCTGCGCCCGGTGCAGTTGGCGGCCGTCGGCGAGGTGCCGACACGGCGGGCGCTCTATCGCTTCCACCGCGACCTGGGTGATGCCGCCGTCGCGGTGCTCTTCCTGGCGCTGGCCGACGCGGCCGCCGCGCGCGGGCCGCGCATGACGTCCGAGGGCTGGGCTAGACACGTAGGGTATATGAACAGCCTGCTCGTGCGTTCCATGAAGGAGGAGGGTATAGTAGACCCGCCTCGGCCCTTGACAGGACGTGACATAATCGCGAGGTTCGGAGTGCCCGAGGGCCCCGCCATCGGCAGGCTGCTCGAAGCGCTGCGGGAGGCGCAGGCGGCTGGTGACGTGGCGGATATTGATGATGCGCTCGCGTTCGTCGAGCGGATGGTGCGGACGGAGCCCGAAAGGGCGCAGGACAGACGATGAACGCAGCGGAGATCGGATTCATCGCGATCCTGGCGATCGTTGTGGCGTTCTACCTCATCGTATTGAGGCCGCAGCAGCAGGAGCAGAGCCGCCAGCAGAAGGACATCAAAGATCTGCAGGTAGGCGATGAGGTGTTGACGACGTCGGGGTTCCTGGGCACGGTGAACGACGTCGTGATCCCGGAATCCGGGCCGGTGCAGATCGTGATTGATTTCGGTAACGGTGTCGTCGTGAGCGCGCTTTCGACGGCGATCGCGCAACGTGTCGCGCCCGGCCAGACGATCCTGTCGCGGGCGTTGCTGGGCAGCGAAGAAAAGGGAAGCTGATGCGCAGGTGGTGGAGCCGCTTATCCGTCCTGGTGATCATGGCGATAGCCGCCGGCGCGATCTACGCCGTCTGGCCGGACCAACCGAATCGCTATCTGCCGGACTTCATCCCCTGGCCGAGCGGCAAGGGCATCCCGAGCCGCATATTGGGGATCAACCTGCCGTGTAAATCGACCGGCAGCACGTCGACGACGAATCCTTCGGCGAACTGCCGGGGCATGACGCTGGGGCTCGATCTGCAGGGTGGCTCGCGCATTCGGTTGCAGGCCGACCTCGGCGGGTTGAAGGTCACTCCGGCGCAGGTGGATGAGGGCCTCAACGCAGCGAAGACGATCATCGAAGGCCGCATTAACCCGTTCGGCGTGTCGGAGGCGCAGGTCCAGCGTTCCGGCACGGACGGGTTGATCATCGAGATGCCCGGCGTGAGCGCGCAGACGGCGCGCGACATCACGCGCCCTGCGGTCCTGATGTTCTGCGAGGGGCTCCAGCCCGGCGGCCAGGGGGGCGGCGCCGGCACGCCGCTCGGCACCGTGCCCTCCGGAAGCGCCATCATCTACAAGCCCGGCACGTGCGAACCGGACATCGACGCCCAGGGCCAGGTGGCGGTGCGCGCCGCCGGCGGCGCCGTCACGCGGATCACGCCTGTGTTTACGACGACGCCCAGTTCGGTAGACAACATCGTATGGATCCCCGCGAAGGGGGATCTGAACGGCGCTCCGACGGTCATGACGGGGTCGTTCCTCAAGTCGGATACGAGCGTGCAGTTCGGACCGATCGGCCAGCCGCTGCTGGTCTTCAACATGACCAATGACGGCCAGAAGGTCTTCGGCTCGCTCTCGCAGCGGCTGATCGGTCTGCCGCTCGCGACGTTCCTCGACGGCGAACCGGTCCGCGGCGCGGATGGACGCATCATCGCCCCGACGATCAACTCACAGATCACCGGCACCGGCCAGACGACGGGGTTGACCCTGAATGACGCGAAGAAGCTGGCGACCTTCCTGAACAGCGGCGCTTTCCCGATCCCGTTGAAGGTCGTGCAGCAGCAGCAGGTTGACGCGACGCTGGGCGACGCGGCGGTGCTGCACTCGGTGCAGGCCGGCCTGGTGGCCATGCTGCTGATCATGGCGTTCATGACGCTCTACTACCGGCTGCCCGGCGCTATCGCCAGCCTGGCGCTGGTGGTGTACACGGCCGTCGTGCTGGCGATCTTCAAAATCGGCATCCCCGGCTCCGGACCGGTGACACTAACGCTCGCCGGCATCGCGGCGTTCGTGCTGTCCGTCGGCATCGCCGTCGATGCGAACATTCTGATCTTTGAGCGGACGAAGGAGGAGCTGCGCAATGGGCGCAGTCTGATCCCGGCGGTCGAAGCGGGCTTCGCGCGCGCGTGGACGTCGATCCGCGACAGCAACATCTCGACGCTGATCACCTGCGCGATCTTGTACTGGATGGGCAACGCCTTCGCGTCGAGCCTGGTCAAGGGGTTCGCGCTGACGCTCGCGATCGGCGTCGTGGTGAGCCTCTTCTCGGCAATTACGGTGACGCGGACGTTCCTGCGGCTGGCGATCGCCACGCCGCTGGCGCGCCCGCTGTGGTTGTGGACGGACGACCGGCCGGACGAGGATACACCGATGCCGACGAGCGGCGTCGCCGGGATGGAGGCCGCCGATGCTTAACCTGGTCGCGAAGCGCAACTGGTTTTACCTGTTCTCGTTCTTGCTTGTCATCCCGGGCGTTGTCTCGCTGCTGATCCCGCCGCGGCTGCAGCCGGGCATCGAATTCACGTCCGGCACGACGTTCTCGTTCCACTACGCGCAGACCGCGACGAGCGGACAAGTGAAGGCGTTGATCTCCAAGCTGGGCCACCCCGAAGCGCGCGTGCAGCGCACGGGCGCCAACCAGTTCCTGGTGCAGACGAATGAGATCGCCGGCTCGGCGACGACGCCGCCGGTGGGGCCGGCGCTGCCGTCGGAGCGCGAGGCGCTCGAGTCGGCGCTCAGCAAGGAGTTCGGCGGCTTCCTCGACGGGCAGGGGAAGCCGACGACGCAGTTCACGGAGTTCTCTTCGGTTTCGGCCGCCGTCTCGAAGCAGATCGGCAAGAACGCCGCGATCGCGGTGATCGTCGCATCGTTGGCGATCATGCTGTACATCGCGTACGCGTTCCGCAACGTCCCGAACTCGCTGCGCTACGGCGTCTCGGCGATCGTCGCGTTGCTGCACGACGTGGTGCTTGTCGTCGGTGTGTTCTCCATCCTGGGCAAGCTATTCAATGTCGAAGTGAACACGTTCTTCATCACGGGGTTGCTCACCGTCGTCGGATTCTCGGTGCATGACTCGATCGTCGTCTTCGACCGGATCCGCGAGAACGTCGCACGTGGAAACATCCGCAGTTTCCCGGACGCGGTGAACCACAGCCTGTTGCAGACGATGGGGCGCTCGTTCATGACGTCGCTCACGGTCATCTTCGCGATCCTGTCGCTGCTCCTGCTCGGCGGCGGCAGCATCCGCGACTTCTTGCTCGTGCTGCTGATCGGTGTATCGACCGGCACGTACAGCTCGGTGTTCATCGCCAGCATGTTCCTCGTCACGTGGCAGCAGGGCGACATTCTGCGCGCCTGGCGCAAGCTCCGCGGCCAGCAGGCGCCGGCCCACCACGCCGAAGTCGCGGCGTCGGAGTAGGTTGTCCCCGCGCATTGTTGCATGGTTGAACGATCGACGGGCCGCACACGCGGCCCTTCTGCTTGCGTGCCGCTCCGGTCTCTCCACAGCGCGGCCAGGGTAGTGGTTCCAACGCTTCGATATTTCCAGGAAACGGCGAACAGCGGTGAGTCGCCGCACCCCGCCCTGACCTAACCCCCGGCCCCTTCCCGGTGCGGGAAGGGGAGGCGCGTGGAAGGACACCTAACGGTGTCCCGCCCACCGACATCGAAGCGGAAACGCTACGTCAGCGCAGCACGCGTTCGTCGCCGATGCGACGGGTCACGCGCAGTCGATCGAGATGCTCGAGCAGCGCCTGCGCGTACTTGCGGCTCGTGCCGAACAGGTCGCGCGCCTGCGCCAGCGTGATCGCGCCGTGGCGTTCGATATGCGCCCGGACCGCCGCCGTCATCGCTTCGAAGGCCGCCGCCTCGAACACGATGCCGGCGCCGGCATCGACCACCCGGCCCGTCTCGACGAGATACGCTCGCAATGCCGGCTCGATCCCGACGTCAGCTCCGGCCGACGACACCGAGAGCGACGCGAGCCACGCGTCGATCTGCACCTGCTGCGTTGCCGACGGCTCGGCGCGAAACCCAACCAGCGCCGCATTCGCGTTCGCGAGCGCCACGCCCGGGAAGAGCGCGACGACCATCGCGAGCGTATCCGCATCGACACCCATGCGGGCGCGAAACTCCTCCTGCGGCATACCGGCGCGCAGCGGGTGCGCCTTGTGGTAAGCGTCGAGTGTTGTTTCGGCGCCGGCACGGAGCTGGGCGAGGTGCGACGCCAGCACCGCGCGTTCGATACCGATCTCGCCGAGGACAGCGATCGCACCCCCGGCCGTCAGATCCGCGATGGCGCCCTCGACATCAGCCCGCGGCAGCCCTAGTTGCGGCGCGAGCTTCGAGACTTCGATGAACGGCGATCGCCCGATCGCCGCCAGCACCAGCTCGTGCGGCGAATCGGAGAGCAGCGCTTCGAGCGCGGCACGCACGGCCGGATCGCCCCGTCGATGACGCTTCGGCGCCGTATCGGCGATGACGCCGCCGGCGATCGTGTCGTTCGGCGTGCGCAGGACGAATCGGTCGCCGCGCTCGACCGCGACCGGCGTCTCGAGCTTGATCTGCGCCCATGCGGTGTCGCCGGGGCGCAGATCGCCTGCTTCGAGCAGGCGCACCTGCGCGTTGGCCTCGTCGGCGTGGCAGTGGAACGTGACGTTCATGTTGTGGCGCACAGCGTGCGCCAGCCCGGCCACCGCCGTCAGGCGCACATCGAGCGCGCTCGTCGCTCGTAGCGTGCCCGGCGCGCCGAGCACCAGGCCGCGGCGCATCGCATCCTTATCGATGCCGGTGAGGTTGACCGCGGTGCGCGTGCCGGGCACGGCGCGCTCGACCTTGTCGCGGTGCGACTGCAGCCCGCGGATGCGCCCGCGCAGCTGCCCCGGCACCAGCTCGATCTCTTCGCCGGCGCGCAGCTCGCCGTCGATCAGGGTCCCCGTCACGACGGTCCCGAAGCCGGCGATCGTGAAGACACGATCGATCGGCAGCCGCGGCCGGCCGATGTCGCGTTTCGGCGGCAGCCCATCGATGGCGGCGTCGAGCGCGGCGAGCAGCGCGTCGAGCCCGTCGCGTGTGATCGATGAGCACGGCACGATCGGCGATCCCGCGAGCGCCGTGCCTTCGAGCAGCTCGCTGATGTCGCTCGTCACGAGCGCCAGCCAGTCGTCGTCCACCAGATCGCGCTTCGTGAGCGCTACGACACCGCGTCCGACGCCCAGCAGGTCGAGGATCGCCAGGTGCTCGCGCGTCTGCGGCATGACGCCGTCGTCGGCCGCCACGACCAGCAACGCCAGATCGACGCCGCCAGCGCCGGCGAGCATGTTCTTGATGAAGCGTTCGTGCCCCGGCACGTCGATGATGCTGACGCTGCGCCCGCCCGGCAGCGTCAGCCAGGCGAAGCCAAGGTCGATCGTCATGCCGCGCGCCTTCTCCTCGCGCAGGCGATCGGGATCGATGCCGGTCAGCGCCTCCACCAGCAGCGACTTCCCGTGATCGACGTGCCCGGCCGTGCCGATGACGTACATGGTGGTAGTTTGTAGTTTGTAGTTCGTAGCCGGTAGTGCCTCAGCACCAAGAACTACGAACTACCAACTACGAACTGTAAACTTTTCCCATGACCGGCTTTGTCTACGACCCGATGTTCCTGGAGCACGAGACGGGTACCCATCCAGAGAACGGCAACCGCATGCTCGCCACGATGGCGCTGCTCGAGGAGAGCGGACTGCTGGCGAAGCTGACGCGGATCGCGCCGCGCGACGCTGCGCCTGCCGAGCTCGCGCTCGTGCACGATCCGGCGTATGTCGCCGCGGTGGAGCGCGCCGCCCAGCAGGGTGGCGGCTGGGTCGACCCGGACACGCTGATCACGCCGCGCTCGTACGATGTCGCGGCGCGCGTGGTTGGCAGCACGCTTGCCGCGCTCGACGCCGTGATGGCGGGCGATGTCGAGTCGGCGTTCTGTCTCGTGCGGCCTCCCGGCCATCACGCGACGCCCGATCAGGCGATGGGCTTCTGCCTGTTCAACCACGTCGCCATCGCCGCCGCGTACGCGCGCAAGACGCATGGCCTCGATCGCGTCGCGATCGTCGATTTCGACGTGCACCACGGCAACGGCACGCAGGACGCGTTCTACGACGGCCCCGGCGTGCTTTATATTTCGACGCACGAGTACCCGTTCTATCCGGGCACCGGCGACGCGCGCGAGGCCGGCGCAGGCGCCGGTCGCGGCTACAACATCAACATCCCGATGCCGCACGGCTGCGGCGACGAGGCGTACCGCCGCGCGTTCGCGGACGTCGTGCTGCCCGCGCTCCGCCGCTACCGGCCGCGGCTGATCCTCGTGTCCGCCGGCTACGACGCGCACTTCGCCGACGACATCGCCGGCGAACAGCTCAGCGTCGATGGCTACGGGGCGCTGGTCGCGATGCTGAAGGACGCGGCGGCGGAGCTGTGTGCCGGCCGTCTGCTGCTGGCGCTCGAGGGCGGGTACCACCTCGTCGCGCTGCCGTGGTCCATTCGCCGCACGATCGAAGTGCTGCACGGCGATCCGCCAACGCCCGACCCGCTCGGCGCTCCAGCATCACCCACTCCCCCGCAGTTCGACCGGCTGCTCGCCGAGGTGAAGGCGCTGCACGATCTCTAGAGGGCGCCGAATACGTATCGGATGCCGTTGGACGCCAATGACCGAGCAGCGTTCTGAAGCCGGGAACGCGGGCTAAAAGCCCGCGCCACGAGAACAGGGGCGGTTCGGCTCCTGCTAACTCGCGAATCCGCCGACCGCCTCCCGCCGACCAACGACCGACGACCGAACTGTGAACTACGAACTGCGAACTGTAAACTCGAACCATGCCCGTCCGCACACGCTACGCACCCAGCCCCACCGGTGTGCCGCATATCGGCAACATTCGCACCGCGCTGTTCGATTGGCTGCTCGCCCGGCGCCACGGCGGGCAGTTCATCCTGCGGCTCGAGGACACGGATCGTACGCGCCTTGACCCGGACTCGGTCGCGAAGATCTCGGCGAGCCTGCGCTGGCTTGGGCTCGACTACGACGAGGGGCCCGACATCGGCGGCCCGTACGGGCCGTACGTGCAGTCGGAGCGCACGCAGTACTATCGTGCCGCCGCCGACCGCATGCTCGCGCAGGGCGACGCCTACGAGTGCTGGTGCTCGTCGGAGCGGCTCGCCGAGGTGCGCGCCGAGCAGACGCGCCTCAAGCAGCCGCCGAAGTACGACCGCCGCTGCCGCGAGCCGCAGGGGCAGGCGGAAGCGCGCCGCGAGGCCGAGGCGGAAGGCCGCGGCTGCGTCGTGCGCTTCAAGACGCCGCTCGCGGGCGCCGTCACCCTGCACGATGCCGTCTATGGCGCATCGACGTTCGACCTCGCGACGATCGATGACTTCGTGATGCTGAAGTCGGACGGCTTCCCGACGTACCACCTGGGGTACATCGTCGACGACGAGATGATGAAGATCACGCACGTGCTGCGCGGCAGCGAATGGATCTCGTCGGCGCCGCGCCACCTGCTGATCTACAAAGCGCTGGGCTACGAGCCGCCCGTGCTGGCGCACCTGCCGCTCGTGCTCGGGCCCGACGGCGCGAAGCTCAGCAAGCGGCACGGCGCGACGAGCGTCTTCGAGTATCGCGACGCCGGCTATCTGCCCGAGGCCGTCTTCAACTTCCTCGGCCTGCTCGGCTGGTCGCTGGATGACCACACCGAGATCATCTCGCGCGCGCAGTTCATCGAGCATTTCACGCTCGATCGTGTGGTGAAGAATCCGGCCGTCTTCAACATTGAGAAGCTGACGTGGATGAACGGCATGTACATCCGCGAGATGCCGGAGCCGCAGCTCGTCGAGCTCTTCGCGGAGACGCTCGATCGCGATCTCGCCCCAACGATCGCGCGCCCGATCGACCGCGCGCTCGTCGCTCGCATCGCGCCGCTGATCCGCGAGCGGATCAAGCTGCTGGCGGAGGTCGTCGAGTACTGCGACTTCTTCTTCACCGACGAGCTGCGCTACGCGCGCGAAGATCTGCTCGGCAAGGCGTTCAAGGATCGCGCCGGCGACGCGAAGGACGCGCTGACGGCCGCTGCCGCGGGCGTGGAGGGTGCCTCGGCGTGGACGCACGACGCGCTCGAAGCGGCGATGCGCGCCCTCGCGGACGACCTTGGCGCCAAGGCCGGCGATCTCTTCTCGCTCGTGCGCGTCGCCGTCACGGGCCGCCGCGTCACGCCGCCGCTGTTCGAGAGCATGGAGATCCTCGGCAAGGACCGCTGCCTGGCGCGGCTGCGTGGGGCGGCCGATTCCCTCTGATCGATCGGGGTTGCGCCGGTTGTCGGCCTGAAAACGCCCATGCTAGACTAGGGGGCGATTTGGGGATTCGTCTAATGGTAGGACAGCAGATTCTGGATCTGTATGTGGGGGTTCGAGTCCTCCATCCCCAGCCACCCGGCGCGTTCGTCTAGCGGCCCAGGACATCGCCCTCTCAAGGCGGAGATCGCGGGTTCGAATCCCGCACGCGCTACCAATTTGCACCAGCTGGGCCACGCCGTCGGCGTGGCCTTGTTGCGTCAACCGGCCGCGCGATCGCCGTGCGCCAGACGCTCCGCGAGCGGCCCCTCGACACTGACGTACCTCCTCGCCGACCTCCGAGGCATACCGCAGATGCTGAGGGCAGCACGCGCTTCCACATCGCATTGTGCACTAGTGTATAATAGTGTACAGAGGCTAACACAGATGGAGGAGGTAACGATGCCCGAGCGTGCACGAACCATGCAGACCATTAAAGCGACAGCTGCCAGGCAGCACTTCAGTGAACTCGTCAACCAGGTGTTCCGACGCGAGAAGCGCGTCCTGATCGAGAAGAGCGGTATCCCGGTTGCCGCGTTGATCTCCGCGGACGATCTCGAAAAGCTGGCGCGCATGGAAGCAGAGCGCGAGCAGGACTTCGCCGTCCTCGACGAAGTCGGCCGTGCGTTTGAGGACGTCCCGTCGGACGAACTCGAGCGCGAGGCACGCAAGGCGATCGCCGGCGTGCGGTCCGCGAACCGTGCGGCGCCAAAGCGCCGTCGAGCGACCTCAGCGTGATCGCAGCGGTCCTCGACACGAACGTATTGGTGTCGGGCATCGTCGGCCAGCGCCGCCGGCCGTTGACTCCACCCGCCGCAGTCGTTGCTGCCTGGCGAGCGGGCATGTTCGACCTCATCCTCTCAGTGGACATCCTCACCGAAGTTGAACGCACGCTCCAGAAGCCCTACTTTGCTCAGCGCATCTCACACAATCAACGGCTACGGCTGCTGACTGTCTTGCGACGCCGAAGCCGAATCGTCCCGCTCACGAAACGCCTATCGGGCGTCGCCAGCCATCCTGCTGATGATCTGATCCTGTCGGCGGCGGTCAGCGCCGGTGCCGACTACCTCGTCACCGGGGATGTGCCGCTTCAAGAACTCCGCCTCGTGGAGGGCGTGCGCATCGTCAGCCCGCGAACCTTCGGGAAGATCCTCCAGGACGAGCGCTGACGTACCTGCTCGCCGACCACCTGGGCACGACGGTAGGTGCGCTCGATGCGAGCGGGAACGTCGTCAGCACGCAGAAGTACTGGCCGTACGGCGCGACGCGTTCAGCCACCCAGTCTACGTTCTCCGACCGGTTGTTCACCGGCCAGCAGAAGGAGCCGGACGGCGACCCACTCGGGCTGTACGACTACAAGGCGCGGTTCTACAGTACGCTAACGGGGCGGTTCGTGTCGGCGGATCCTTTGGCCACCGACGGACTTAACCGATACACGTACGTCCGCGACAACCCCCTCGGCGGAACGGATCCAAGTGGCCTCTATCTGCAAATCGCGTGTGGCTGGACGGAGGACTGTAACCAGGGAAATCATCATGGCACTGATCCTGGTTCCATCGAGAATTGGCGGTTGCTAGTTATTCAGTATTGGCTGTCGGGGAAGTCCAAGGTTGACTTCGGCCACGATCTCAGCCACCTTAATTTTGTATTTGATCTCTTCGCCGGATCGCTCGGGACCTTTGACGAGGCACAGATCATTCGCACCTTCGATGTCTTCGCGTGGGACTCGTCGCCGGGAGGACGGCGGTATGACGTCGTAGGCGCGGCGGGTGACCTTGCCGATGTAGCCAGAAAAGCGCCTGAACCCATAACCTATTTGGCGGGGTTCAGTTTCGGCGCATTGACCAGCTACGAGTATCTTTGGGAGGTGAGCCACGGCTATGCGTTCGGCGTGAAGCCGCTGGGTGTGTATCTTATCGGGGCGCCAAACGTGTACTTAGGAGGATTCTACGCAAGCCCCTACGGTACGCCTGGGGCGCTTGGGCAGTCCTACAGCATTAGCGCCGCATTCGGCGGGGGTGTGAATGTCGTAGCCCGCTCGGCGCGAGTTCGCAAAGAGCTTACAATCCCAATCCTTGCGTTGCCCGGAGTGCCGATCTCTATTACCGTCGACATAGGCAGGATCGAGCCCGAACTCGATGGTGGAGCCCGCATGAGGAGTGCTCCTTCGTGCGGGCACTGTATGTCCGCGTCGAACACCTTCTTTGACGCTTTCACGCTTTTCTGGCAGTGAGGATAACTTGAAGGCGATGCCGAGCGGACTGTTCAAGGTACTAACGATGACGGTCATCGTCGGTCTGCTCGCGATCGGATGTGCATCTTCGCAATCCCCTCGCTCAGCCGGTCGTGGCTCTGTTGCGTTTGTTGTCTCCAAGCTTCCGCAAGTCGATCGGGGTGATCTGACAGTCATGGATCTGGCAAGCGGCAAGGTTCAAGTCGTCGCGAGCAATGTAGGAGCCTCGGAGCTGCCGTCAGCCTCGCCGATAGGCGAATCCCGCGTGCCGACAGTCATATACGGACGAGGGGATACGAGCGATCCTATTTTGCTCGTAGATACAGCATCAGGCAAGACGGACGAAATCGGGTTCGGTCACGGCCCAACTCTCGGCCCAGACGACCAGTTAGCATATTGTGATCTAGATGGAAGGATCGTTGTTGCACGTGTTGGTACTAAGACGAGTCCAACAGTGGTAGCGGACATCAAGACCTTCACGTCTTGCATCCCGCTTGCTTGGAGTACAGGCGGTGAGCTCGCGTTCGTCGCAGATACCCCCCTCGGAGCGCGAGGCGCAGATGGACGCCCCGCTCTTTTTATTTGGCGTCGCGGAGCGGCGATTCGAGAGTTGGCCCTTCCGTCCAGTCCCGGCGGAAGGGTCGCCGATGTCCGCGGCGTCGGCGCTGGCGTTCTAGCTCTCATTTGGGCTGAAGACCGATCGAAGATCGCGGTGATGACTGACGAAGCAACGGTCACCGTCCAAGCTTCAGCCGGCGTAGCCGCCGTCAAGCACTGGGGCGGACAACCGGCCATCTCTCCTGCTTCGCAGAACGTCGTCGCAGTGTACTCGCTAGGTCATGGCATCGAGGTCTACGAAGGTGACGCAATGGTTGCGACAATGGCCGTCGACGGCCCGGGGGCGATTTTCTCATGGAGTACAGACGGTGATGCCCTCGCGGTATCGACCGGCCACAGACTTGCATTGTGGAAGTGGCGTACCAATGAAGTGAGTACGTTGCGACAGGTTCCAGGCGATCATCTCATCTTAGGGCCGCTACTATGGCTCAAACAGTAATGTGACGTAACGCGCGTCCGGGGTCGTGACCATCTTGTGACCAACCTGCGCACAACTCGATCGCACGAGACGACGCCAGTCGCCACGACGGCGCGGCACGCAGCTTCGGCGCGAATCTGAGAGCCGCGCCCAGACTGTGCTTCACGATACCCCGCCGCGCACTCTCAAGGCGGAGATCGCGGGTTCGAATCCCGCACGCGCTACCATACTGTTACCTGACGGGCCACACGACGTGTGGTTTGCGTGAGTTCTTTAGATTCGCTGCCGGCGCATCGAAGCGGTCGCGCGTCGCCTCCTGTGCGGATGGCGAGGTGCGCCGGCTCGGCGTGCGGTCGCGGGAAGGCGGGCGTGTGGCTGTACGAAGCTCCGTTGCTCAGGTGTTTCCATCGTGAACACGCTGTTCCAGGCACTTGGGTTGAAGGCCGAGATCCTCAAGGCGATCGATGCGCTCGGGTTCGAGGAACCGTCGCCGATCCAACAGCAGGCGATCCCGGCGCTGATGAGCGGCGTGGATGTGGTCGCGCAGGCGCCGACCGGCACCGGCAAGACCGCCGCGTTCGCGATCCCGATCATGGAGCGCATCGATCCGGCGATACGCGTTGTGCAGGCGCTGGTGCTCACCCCCACGCGCGAACTCGCTGTGCAGGTCGCCGAGGCCTCGCACGCGATAGGGCGGCACTGCCGGGTCAACGTGCTGCCGGTCTACGGCGGGCAGGCGTACGAACACCAGCTGCGCGGCCTGCGCGCCGGAGCGCATCTCGTTGTCGGCACGCCGGGACGGGTGATGGATCACATTCGGCGCGGCACGCTGCAGCTCGACACGGTGCGCATCGTCGTGCTGGATGAGGCCGACGAGATGCTGGACATGGGCTTCATCGACGACATTCAGCTGATCCTCGATCAGACGCCCAAGGGGCGGCAGATGGCGCTGTTTTCGGCCACCATCCCGCCGCGCATCCAGGCGCTGGCGCGCCGCTACATGAAGGACCCGCGGACGATCGCCCTGGCGCACGAGGCGAAGGAAGTGCCGCTGACGCACCAGGTCTATTACGAGACGCCGCCGCGCGGTAAGCGCGACGCCCTCACCAATATCCTGGACATGCAGGAACCGCGCTCCGCGATCATCTTCTGCCGTACGCGGAGCGAGGCGGCAGACCTCGCGTCGACGTTGCAGGCGCGCGGCTACGGCGCCGACGCGATTCATGGCGACATGAGCCAGTCGCAGCGCGAGCGCGTGCTGGGCAAATTCCGTGCGAACAAGGTGAGCCTGCTGGTGGCTACCGACGTCGCCGCGCGAGGCCTCGATATCCCTGACGTGTCGCACGTGATCAACTACGACATCCCGGATGATGCGGATGCGTACGTGCATCGCATCGGGCGGACCGGGCGCATGGGCCGCAAGGGCGAGGCGATCACGCTGGTGACGCCGCGAGAGCTGCGGCTGCTCCGCGTGATCGAGAAGGACATCCACAAGAAGCTCAAACCACTCCAGCTGCCGACGCAGGAGGATGTCGCCGCCCGGCGGACGACGGCGTTCGTCGAGTCGCTTCGCAAGACCTTGCGCGGCGGCAGCAGCCCGCCGTACGGGCTGGTCGCCGCGGAGCTGGCGGAGGAGTTCAGCGCGATGCAGATCGCCGCCGCGGCGATCCAGCTGGCATTCGAAGCCACGGGCGGGCCACTGCTTCCGGCGGAAGCGGCGTCTGACGGTCGCATGAGCCAGACCGAGATGACGCGCCTCGTGCTCGATGCCGGGCGGCGCCGCGGCGTGCGGCCGGGCGATATCGTCAAGAGCATCGCCACCGATGCCGGCATCCCGGGCTCGGATATCGGCAACATCGACGTGCAGGCCGACGCGACGTTCATCGAAGTGAGGAGCGCCGTGGCGAGCAAGATCCTCGAGCGCGCCGGAGTCGTCGCGCTGCGCGGCGGCGAGGCGAACCTCAGCCTCGCCCGCCCGAAGGCGCAGAATGACAAACGTAAGCGCGACGGCGTGACGGTGCGCGCCGCTCCGCGGCGCTGAGTCCCGCACGAATGAGTCGCCGCGCCGTACGGTCGAGATTCCTTATTGGGATCCTGATTGGATCGTTCATCGTCACCGTGTCGTGCGCTACGAGTCAGCGCAGCGTGCCTCCGGATGTACTCGAAACCATCTCGGCCTGCCCCCGGGGTGTAAGCCAACAAGCTATGGGCCCGTTCTCGTCCGATTGCGTGCGCAGTTTGTTCAATGACGCGATTCGGCTCCCGAATCCTGGATCGAAGTACGACGCGCCTGTGTTCACCATCAACTCTCCCGCCCAACCCGACCAGTTGGAAGCGCGATACTATCCCGCGACCGATGGCCCAGCATGGGGACTGGTGCTGTATATCGATCCGGTTGGTCAAAACCGGCTTGGCTCGATAGTCGATCAGGTTACGCTGAATGGGGTCATCGTGCATGTTGCCGTCCCACAAGGGCACAACGGGCGGACGTACTGGGATGCCGATAGGATACGCTTCTATTGGGAATGGAGCGGCCGTTGGTACGCGTTGGAAAGCGGCTCTGGGACTGGTCAGCGGGCTGCGGCACTCGCGCTGATCAGTGAGATGGTTAGGACATAGCGGACGATACGGGTTCGAATCCCGCGCGCTACCAGAGGTTCGATCTGCGATAGGCTTCTCTATGCATGGCTGCGTGCGGGAGCCTTAGCAGTCTGGGTCGCATGACGCGCAGGCCGGCTGGCGCGCGTGAAGGGAGTCACGTGTACGAGCGTTGCATGCACGTCCGGATTGCGGGTGTTGTCGTACTCACTGCCCTGATACTCGGCGGCTGCGGGTCGTCGAACACCTCTTCTGTTGGCACGCAGGTGACGGCGCGAGCCGCGACCGGCGCCATGGCGGACCCCAACCTCACCGCTGCTGTCGCGACCTATCGCACCTACCTCGATGACCAGACGTCGCAGCTCGTTGTCGCATCAGGAAAGCTGCGTGATGCCATCGCCGCCGGCGACCTGGCTGGTAGCCGCGCGGCCTACATTGTGGCGCGTCCGATCTACGAGCACATCGCGTCACCCGCCGAAAAATCGCCCGCGCTGGCGCTGGAGATCGATTCGCAGCCGTTGCACGGTGATGTCGACCCATCGGTGGGCATACACAAGATCCAGTTTGGCCTCTGGTCGGCGAACAGCACCGAGGGGCTCGGCCCCACCGCCGACAAGCTGGTTTCGGATGTGATGATGCTTCGTGACAAGATCGCGGCGCTCCCCATGGATCCGATCCAGATGACCGATGCGTACGAACAGCTCGTCAAGCATCCCGTGCTCGGGTCGCGCCGGCAAGAACCGTACAGCCAGCTTGACCTGCTCGATCACGAAGCGCAGGTCGTCGGATCGAGAGTCGTGTTCGATGCGCTTCGGCCCGCGATCGAGGCGAGGTCACGTAGTTCCGCAACAGAAATCGAAGGCGCGTTCGCCAACGTCGCTGCGGCGCTCGCGCCGCTCCAGTCAGGCGGCGTGTGGGTCCCGTACGCGGACCTGACGCTTGCCGATAAGCGACAGCTCAGCGAGGCGTTCGGCGTGCTGAGTTCGACCCTGTCGATCGTCGCGTCGCTTCTGAAGCAGCCGCCGCTATGACTGGCGACGGAGGACAGCCGCGCTCCGGAAGAGTGACGCGGCGGACGTTTCTTGCCGGCGCCGCCGGTGCGGGCGTCGGCCTCGCGGCCGGCATCGGCGGCGCGGCTGGCGTCGCCAGAACGGGCGTGTTCGGCGAGGGACAGAAACACGCCGCCCCGCCGACGGTGCCGTTCTGGGGCGCGCACCAGGCCGGCATCACCACACCCGTGCAGGACCGGTTGCAGTTTGCCGCGCTCGACCTGATCACGAGCCGGCGGGAGGATGTCGCCGGCGTATTCCGCGCCTGGTCGCAGGCAGCAAGCCGGATGTGCGCGGGGCAGCCAGTAGCCGATCTCAACAGCGACCCGGTGCCGCCTCCGCCCGACACCGGCGAGGCAGTAGGGCTCGCTCCTGCGCGCTTGACGATCACATTCGGAATCGGGCCATCACTTTTCTCGAACAACGGTGAGGATCGCTATCAGCTGGCGAGCCGTCGGCCGTCGGCGCTGGCCGATCTTCCGCTGTTCCGCAACGATGCGTTGGAAGCGGCGCGGAGCGGCGGTGACCTCGCGATCCAGGCGTGTGCCGATGATCCGCAGGTCGCGTTCCATGCGGTCCGCAACCTGGTTCGGCTGGCGCACGGCGTCGCCGTACCCCGCTGGTATCAAACGGGCTTCGGCCGCACGTCGTCGACGAGCGCCAGCCAGGAAACGCCGCGCAACCTGATGGGGTTCAAAGACGGCACGAACAACATCTCTGGCGACGACGCGGGTTTGATGGAGCAGTTCGTCTGGGCTGGTGAGGAGGGTCCGTCATGGATGCAAGGTGGCAGCTACCTCGTCGCTCGTCGCATCCGCATCCGGCTGGAAGCGTGGGATCGCGATTCGCTCGGCAGCCAGGAGACGAGAGTGGGGCGACACAAGGTGAGCGGTGCACCCCTCGGTGGCGTGCACGAAACCGACGCCGTGGATCTCAACGCCACGGAGAACGGCCAGTTGATCATTCCGGCTCAGTCGCATATTCGCCTCGCAAGTCACGCCACCAACAGCGGTGCTCGCATGTTGCGGCGTGGCTACTCGTTCCTCGATGGGCTCGATCCCGCCGGCGAGGCGGATGCCGGCCTCTTCTTCATCTGCTACCAACGCGACCCGCGCAGCCAGTTCGTCCGGATCCAGGAACAGCTCGCCGAGCAGGATGCCCTCAACCTCTATCTGATCCACACCGGAAGCGCCGTCTTCGCCTGCCCGCCCGGCGCTCGCGAAGGCGATTGGATCGGCCGCAGTCTGTTTGAATCGTAAGCGCCGACGTGCTGTGATCCGGCTTCCACCCGACACTGCCAGCATGAGTGCGATACGCTGAAGGCATGACGAACGACGCATCGCCCGAGGCTGCCGCCGCGTCCGGCGACGCCGCGCGCTACCGCGCGCTCGTCGAGTCAGCGCCGGACGGCATCGTCGAGGTCGACAGCGGCGGGTGCATCGTGCTGATCAACGCCGAGACGCGGCGGATGTTCGGCTACGAGAACGGTGAGTTGCTCGGACAGCCGGTCGGCACGTTGATACCGGAGCGCTTTCGGCAGGCGCACCTTGGCCACCAGGCTGGTTACGCGCGCAGCCCGACGCTTCGTCCCATGGGGAGCGGCCTCGAGCTGGTCGGGCAGCGCAAGGACGGCAGCGAGTTCCCGGTCGAGATCAGTCTCAGCCCCACGCAGGGCGGCGGCGACGTGTTCGCCATGGCGATCATCCGCGACATCAGCGAGCGCAAGCGCGCCGAGGCGGCGCTGCGTGAGAGCGACGAGCGCTTCCGCCTGATCGTCAACGACGTGCGCGACTACGCGATCTTTATGCTTGATCCTGACGGCCGCATCGCGAGCTGGAACATCGGCGCGCAACTGATCACCGGCTACACGGCGGAGGAGTGCGCCGGCTGGCCTTGCACAGAACTGTACCCGCGCGCGGCGATCGATCAGGGCGTGCCGGCGCATGAGCTGACGCTGGCCGCGGCGGAAGGGCGGTCGGAGTTCGAGGGCGTGCGGGTGCGGAAGGACGGCACGGAGTACCTGGCGAGTGGGGTGGTGACGGCGCTGCGCGGCGAGCGCGGCAACCTTCGCGGCTTCAGCTGCGTGCTGCGCGACATCACCGAGCGCCGCCGCATACAGGACGAGCGCGAGCGCTTGCGCATCGTGGCCGAGGCGGAGCACGAGCGTGAGCGCATCGGCATGGACCTCCATGACGGGATCATCCAATCGATCTATGCCGTTGGCCTCAATCTCGAAGCGGCTGCCGACGACGTCACGCGCGACCCACCGGAGGCGCAGGCGCGCATCGACCAGGCGATCGACCGGCTCAACGACGTGATCCGCGACATCCGCAGCTACATCTTCGAATTGCGTCCGACGCGGTTCACCGGCGAGATTAGAGAATCGCTCGCGAATCTCGCGCAGGAGTTCCGGGTCAACTCGCTGATCGATACGACCATCGAGATCGCGCCGGAGTTGCCGCCGCTCGGCAACGAGCGCGGACTGGCGATCTTCCACGTCGCGCTCGAGGCGCTGGCGAACGCCCGCAAGCATTCGCACGCCACCGCCGTGACGATCGCGCTGACGTCCGTCGCAGGGACGCTTCGCCTCGAAGTGCGCGACAACGGCGTCGGTTTCGATACGTCCGTACGCTACGCCGACGATCACAACGGTCTCCGCAACATGGCGGAGCGCGCGCGTGCCGCCGGCGGCGCCCTCAGCGTCGAAAGCACGCCAGGCGGCGGCGCCACCGTGCGCGTCGAGACACCGTCCGGTGACAAGCTGACGTGCTGACTGGCTGACGTGCTGATTAGTGTCGTGGCTCTGGCACTCCCGTGAGCTTGCTCGAGAACAGCTACCCGCAGTGGGCTTCGCCGCTCCCCGCCCCGACCTAACCACCGGCCCCTTCCCGCGCCGGGAAGGGGAGCCCGGCAGATGTGCTGACGAGGTGATTAGTGTCGTGGCTCTGGCACTCCCGTGAGCTTGCTCGAGAACAGCTACCCGCAGTGGGCTTCGCCGCTCCCCTCCCCGACCTAACCCCCGGCCCCTTCCCGGCGCGGGAAGGGGAGCCCTGCTGATGTGCTGACGAGCTGACGTGCTGATCAGCTGACGAGCTGCGGAGCGATCGGCTGATACCGCACGATCGGCTCGAAGTAGTCGAGCACGGTCGTGTCCGCCGAGGTGATGCCCCGCATCGGCCGCTCGGTGAGCCGTGTCGCGACGAAGTAGCGCGCGATGATCGCCTTCCGTGCCGAGTTCTTGTGCGCCAGTTCCCAGACCGCTTCTTCGACCAGCAGCGCCGCCTGTGCCACGTCCGCCATGTAGTTCGAGAGCCGCCGCGCTTGCAGCAGCCGCACATCCTGCGGCGCCTTGTCGAGCCAGGCGATCGCGTCCTTCACCTCGTCGACCGACCTGCCGATCTGCGATGCGGTGGCGGTAAGAGAAGGATGCTCCGCGCCGCCGAGCGCGCGCTCGATGCGGGCGAACAGCGCCTCGTCGGCGTGCTCCTTTGTTATCGAGCGCAGCACGTCGAGGCAGATGATGTTCTCGGTGCCCTCCCAGATCGTGTGGCATTGCGCGTCGCGCAGCTGGCGCGCGACCGGCCAGTTCTCGATATACCCGTTGCCGCCGTGAATTTCCACCGCCTGCGACGCGAGGTCGAGGCCGCGGCGCGCGCACCGCAGCTTTGCCAGCGGTACCAGGACGCGGTACAGGCGTTTCGACTCCTCGTCCCGCCGGGTGCCCGCCTCCCCCATTTCGAACGCGATGGCGCAGCCCGCCTCCACTTCAACCGCCATCTCGACCAGCGTCTCTCGCACCAGCGGGAAGTCGGCGATGAGCCGCCCGAAGGCGGTCCGGTGATGGGCATAGATCGCCGCTTCGAGGAAGCTCCGGCGCATGATGCCGAGCCCCATCAGCGCGACGCCGGCCCGCGAGCCCTGCACCATTTTCATCATGCGGTTGATGCCGTGTCCATCGCGCGCCGCCGCCTCTCCGTTTTCGCGGCCCATGAGGTACGCCTCAGCATCGATGAAGTCCACCTCGCCCGTAGGCACCGCCCGGGTCCCCAGCTTGTCCTTCAGGCGGCGGATGTGCATGCCGTTGCGCGTGCCGTCGCCCCGGCGCCTGGGGATAAGGAACAGGGCGAGGCCGCGTAGGCCGGGGTCGGCGCCCTCCGGCCGCGCCAGCGCGAGGACCGCCTCCGCGTCGAGGTTCGAGCAGAACCACTTCGAGCCGCTGACGCGCCAGCCGTCCGCGCTCTTCACGGCGCTGCACTCGCTCGCGGCCAGGTCGCTGCCGCCGCGTATCTCCGTCAAGAACATGCCGCCGTCCCAGGCTTCCGCGTAGTCCATCGTCGTCAGGTGCGGCAGGAAGCGCTCCCGCACGTCGGCTGGCGCGTGCTCGTCGACGATGCCGGCGGCGCTGCTGGTCATGCCGATCGCGCACAGCATGCCCGTCTCCGCCTGGCTGAGAAAGTACGAGAAGCCGCTGTTGACGACGGACGGCAGGTGGCCGGCGCGCGTGCGCCGCACTTCCTCCGTCCAGCGCAGGCCGATGAAGCCGTTCTCCCATAGATCGCGCTTCGTCTCGAGAGCGCCCGGGTGGTGCACGACGTTGTTGATCTCGTTGCCCGACGCGTCGTACTTCTCGAGGCTCGGCGGATGCTTGTCCGTCACCTCCGCGCGCGCCGCTACCGGCCCGCCGATTACACCGCCCATGTTGCGCAGGTGCTGTTCCGCGAACACCCGGTCCTCCGGCAGTGCCATCCGCTCGACGAGCTGCTGCAGGTTGGGGTCGGCGTCATACCAGTTCAGGCCGATCGCGCTGTCGATGGCGGTGTAGTCGATGCCGCCCGTGGTGGTGGAGCGAGTTTCTGTCGTCATGGGGTAATCCTCATCGATGCTACATGTAGCCGGTGTCGTAAGCGTATCACGCTCGGCCCAGAACCAAAGACCCGAAACTGACCGAGAACCTAGAATCGGAAACCGCTATCCTCTGCCCTGATGGCTGACCGGCTGACCGACCGACCGACCGACCGATGAGCGGCATCGAGTACCTCGGCCTGATCCTCGCGGCGTTCGTTGCCGGAGCGATCAACGCCGTCGCCGGCGGCGGCTCGCTGATCAGCTTCCCGATGCTGATCGCCGCGGGCTACCCGTCGAAGACGGCGAACGTGACCAACACGGTCGCGCTCTGGCCCGGCTACGTCGGCGGCTCTCTCGGCTACCGCGAGGAGCTGCAGGGTCAGCGTTCGCGGCTGATCCAGATCGCGATTCCGAATATCGCCGGCGCGCTCGTTGGCGCGATCGTGCTGCTCTCGACGCCGTCGTCGGCGTTCGACCGCGCCGTCCCGTTCTTGATCCTGTTCGCCTGCCTGCTGATGGCGCTGCAGGACCGGATCGCCGTCTACACCGCGCACCATCGCGCCGCGTTCGCGGCGACCGGCCGCGTGCCGTTGCCCGTGCACGCCGCGATGTTCGTGTTGGGTGTCTACGGCGCGTACTTCGGGGCCGCGCTGGGCATCATGACGCTCGCTGTGTTCAGCGTGCTTCTCTCGGACGATATCCAGCGGCTGAACGCGCTCAAGGGCATGAGCTCGCTGATCATCAACGCGATGGCGGTGCTGTGGTTCGCGGCGTTCGGGCCTGTCGAGTGGGCGCCCGCCGCCGTGATGGCCACGGCGGCGATGGCGGGCGGCTACCTCGGCGTAGGCGTGGCGCGGCGGCTCGGCAGGCAGTGGCTGCGCATCGCCGTCATCGGCTACGGGCTGGCGGTGGTGGTCGTGCTGCTCGTCCGGTGAAGCCGTACCGGTGCGCCTCCGCGCGGGCGGGGCGAGCCCTGCCCCTACGATGAAGCTTACGCAGTATCCTGAGCTCGACACCGCGGCGGCGCCCGTGGGACGGAGGACACGATGATCGACGCGACACAGCTGGCATCGAAGCCGGAAGATCTGGGTATCGACAGCGAGAAGCTCGAAGCGGTGTTCGCCCGCGCGAAACGTGACGTCGACGACGGCACGCTGCCGAGCGCCCAGGTCGCGATCGCGCGGCACGGCAAGCTCGCCGGCATGCGCACATACGGCTCGGCGGTGCAGGGCGGCGCTGAGCAGCCCGCGACCGACGACACGCTCTACCACTTCTTCTCATCGACCAAAGCCGTCGTGTCGGCGGCGGTCTGGCTGCTGTTCGAAGAAGGCCAGCTGCGCCTCGACGAGAAGGTGGCCGATATCATTCCCGAGTTCGGCACCAACGGTAAAGACGCCATCGACGTCGAGACGCTGATGCTGCATGCCGGCGGCTTTCCGCTCGCGCCGGTTGCGGCGGACCGCTGGACCGATCGCGCGGCTCTGCTGCGCGCCTTCGGTCAGTGGCGGCTGAACTGGCCCGTGGCCAGCCGCTACGAGTATCACGCCACGTCGATGCACTGGGTGCTGTCGGAGATCCTCGAGCGGCGCGGCGGGCTGCCGTGGAAGGAGTTCATTCGCCATCGCATTACGGGCCCGATGGGGCTGGACGAGCTGTACATCGGCTGCCCGCCCGCGCAGCAGCATCGCGTCGCCGACATCGTCTACGTGACGCCGCCGGTTGAGCCGCCCGGCGGCTGGGGCGAAGTGACGCCGGCGGCGATCCTGCGCTTCAATGAGCCGGCCGCGCGCGCGGCCGGTGTGCCGGGCGGTGGCGGCGTCGCGAGCGCGGCGACCATGGCGCTCTTCTACCACCCGCTGATTAACGGCGGCGAAACGGCAGGCGGCACCCGCATCATGAAGCGCGAGACGATCGAATTCGGCACGAAGGTGCGCGCGCGCTCGCATCACATCGACCTCACCCTCAAGCTGGTCGACCCGTCGCTGAACGTCAACACGAACCGCGCGCTCGGTGTCGTCGTCGCCGGCGGCGACGGGAATGCGGTCTACCGCGGCTTCGGCCGCACGTGCTCCCCGCGCGCGTTCGGCCACGGCGGCGCCGGTGGCCAGATCGCCTGGGGCGATCCGGAGACGGGCATCAGCGTCGGGTACGCCACCAACGGCTTCGTCGACGTGATGACGATGGGCCGGCGCGTCACCGCCATCGGCAGCCTTGCGGCGAACTGCGCCGGGTAGCAATCCACGAAGCGCACGAGTGTTCGGCACCTCACCTCCGCGCTTCGCGCTGGTCCTCTCCGCCCGGCGGAGAGGAGATCGGGCGGGGCCACTCCGCGCTACCGGCGATCCTGCCCAGGCCGGTAGCGCGGACTTCAGTCCGCACGGGCTCGGTGCCGGCTCAAATGGCGCTGACCTGCGGCACGATGCGGCTTGGCGGCGGAACGCAGCACCGGGGATAACGATCACGAACATACAAGAGCACGAAGGGGACTACAGGGTGTCGGCGAGCGAGGTGCGCTCGTACAGGACAAGGTGCGGTCCTTCACGCGCGGCGCCGAGTTCTCGGAACGCGCATTTCGTGGCGAGTCGACGCGACGCCATGTTATCGACGGAAGTTATCGCCACGAGCCGCGCAAGGCCCAGCGTGTCGAACGCATAGGAGCAGAGCGCTGTGAGCGCGGCAGTCCCGTAGCCGTGGCCGCGCTGCGCCAACTGGAAGATGTGGTAGCCCACCATCGCCTCACGCTGCGGGGCGTCGATGTCGTGCAACATGATCTGTCCGATGAGTTCGTGCTCGTGCCGGATCGCGAAATACATGCATCGGTCGTCGCGTTGGGCGCGCGCGAACCACATCGTTTGGTCGTCTGAGAGATCCGCCTCGTCCAGAGCTGACGCTACCTGAGCCGCGTCCGGCGGTGTGATCCGAACGGATCCCGAGCCAACGTCGGCGCCTTCGTAGATGCTCACCTAACCCCTTCGTGCTCTTCGCGCTCTTCGTGTACTTCGTGGATCGTCACTACCGAGGCTACTTCCGCACGAGCCGGTCGATCTCGTTGTTGAACGTCACGATGTATAGTTCGCCATTTGGATCCTGCGCGAACGACGTGATATTGCGGCCGGTATCGGCGAGCGGGATTGCCGGGCCGTTCTCGCTGCCGGTGTCGACGCCCCAGATGCGGCCGCTGCAGTAGTCGCCATAGATGTACCAGCCAGTCAGCTCGGGCATCGCCTTCCCGCGATAGACGAAGCCGCCGGTGATCGCGCAACCAAACTCGTGGCTGTACTCGACGCGCGGCGGGACGGTGCCAGACGCGTCGCATCCGCTCGGGGGGAGGTAGCAGTGCGTGCCCTCCGTGCGGTTCCAGCCGTAGTTGCCGCCGGCCACGATGCGGTCGACCTCCTCCCAGTCGTTTTGACCCACATCGGCCGCCCACAGCTGGCCGGTCGCCGGGTCGAAGTTCATGCGCCAGGGGTTGCGCAGGCCGTAGGCGAAGATCTCGCCGCGCGCGTCCTCGCCCACGAATGGGTTGTCGGGCGGGATCGTGTACGCGTCGCCGGAGACGTCGAGCCGCAGGATCTTGCCGTGCAGCGTGTCCAGCCGCTGTCCGTAGCCGGAAGGATCACCCTCAGAGCCGCCATCGCCGACGCCCACATACAGGTCGCCATCGGGTCCGAACGCCAGCGATCCGCCGTTGTGGTTCTGGAACGGTTGGTTGATCTGCAGCAAGACCCGCTCGGATGCGGGGTCGGCCTGGTCGCCCTTCGCGATGAATCGCGACAGTGTGTTGATCATGGGCAAGCCGGCCGTGTAGTAGAGGTAGAACCGGCCGCTGGTGGCGTAGTCGGGCGAGAACGCCAGGCCAAGCAGCCCCTGCTCCGGCCCCGGCGTGCGGATCAACCGGTCGCGAATGTCCAGGAACGTCGTCGGCGGGGCGGCGTTGTCCGTCAGGCTGGCGCGCCGGACGATGCCGTCCTGTGTGAGCAGCAACGCGTGGCCGGCGTCGCCGGGGATCGGCTGCAACCCGAGCATGTTCGCGAACCGCAGTTGCGGGAACGCCTGCCGCACCGTGTACGCGTTCGGCTGCGGGCAGCCCGCCAGGAGCACCCCCGCCAGCAGCAGGACGCCCGCGAACGCAAGATTCTTCGGCAGTGACATAACCGTGAGCCTTCCTTTCGACTCACACAGGGTAGCGCAACATTAACGCGCCGAAGCCACGTGCAACGCCATCTTCACCCTCCGTTAATCGCCGTTAATCGCCTGTTAATCAGGCGGCCTTAGCCTGCGATCGACTCAGTTGGCGGAGTTGGGCGCGCACCGAAGCGCGAGTAATCACCGGTGACAGCCGGAAGGAGCAGACGTGAATCGTAGTCGTATGGGAAGAGCAGCAAGAATCGCGGGGTTGGTGGCAGGCATCGCCGCCGCGAGCACGGTCGCGTTCGCGGCGTGCGGGAGCAGCAGCAGTACGAGCGCAACACCGACGAAGGCGGGCGGGACGACGCCAGCCGCCGGTACGACCGCCGCCGCGACGAAGGCGGTTACCACACCTGCTTCAGGTGGCAGCACGATCCCGTCGGACGTAGGCAAGAGCGACAGCGCGAAGCTGACGGGCGCGGGGGCGACGTTCCCGGCGCCGCTCTATACGCGCTGGTTCTCCGACTACAAGGCGTCGGTCGCGCCGGGCGTGGAAGTGAACTACCAGGCGATCGGGTCGGGCGGCGGCGTCAAGCAGATCACGGAGAGGACGGTCGACTTCGGGGCGAGCGACGCGCCGCTCTCCGACGCGGAGCTGGCGAAGGCGGCGGGCGTGCAGCACATCCCGACGACGCTGGGCGCGGTGGTGATGACGTACAACCTGGACGGCGTCACGGCGCCGCTGAAGCTCGATGGTGACACGATCGCCAAGATCTATCTCGGCAAGATCACGAAGTGGAACGACGCGGCGATCGCGGGCCAGAACAGCGGCGTCGCGCTGCCGTCGACGGACATCACGGTGGTGCATCGATCTGATGGAAGCGGCACGAGCTACGTGTTCACGGACTACCTGAGCGCGGTGAGCGCGGACTGGAAGGGCGGGCCCGGCACCAGCAAGAATCCGCAGTGGCCGGTGGGGCTGGGCGGCAACGGGAACGACGGCGTGACGCAGCAGGTGAAGCAGAACAAGAACTCGATCGGCTACGTGGAGTTGATCTACGCCAACTCCAACAAGCTGCCGGTGGCGCTGCTGAAGAACAAGACGGGCGAGTACATGACGGCGACCAGCGCGTCCACGTCGCTGGCGGCGGCGGGGGTGACGCTGCCGGCCGACTATCGCGTGAGCATCGTCAACTCGGGTGCGGCGGGCGCGTACCCGATGGCGAGCTTCACGTACATCCTGCTGTACAAGGATCAGCAGGATGCGGTGAAGGCGAAAGCGCTGGTGGACTTCCTCTGGTGGGCGGTGCATGACGGACAGAAGACGAACGCGACGCTGGACTACGCGCCGCTGCCGAAAGATGTCGTGACCGCCGTCGAGAAGACGCTCCTGACGGACATAACGTCGGGCGGCAAGCCCGTCTTGAAGGCGCAATAGGGACCAGATCAGCGGGCGGGCCGGTGGGATTTCTCACCGGCCCGCCTTTGCTATCTTAGCGGCAGCACATGCAACGTACTGAGACGCCATCACGGCCCGACTTCACGCGCTCGGCGGGCGGGTTGCACATCGACGTGCGGGAGTGGGCATTCCGAGGCGCCGTCACGCTGGCGGCGCTGACGGTCGTCGTCATCCTGGTGCTGATGGTCGGCGAACTCTTCCGCACCGCTTGGCCCGCCATCGACAAGTTCGGCTTGAAGTTCCTCTGGACCAGCGAGTGGAATCCGCCGAAGGAACGATTCGGCGCCCTGCCGTTCATCGCCGGAACGCTTGTCACGTCCCTCCTCGCGCTCGTCGTCGGGACGGCTATCGGTTTGGGTGCCGCGCTCTTCCTCGTCGAGTTCGCGCCGCCGTGGGTGCGCGTGCCGGTCTCCTACATGGTCGAGTTGCTGGCGGCGATCCCGAGCGTCGTCTACGGCCTGTGGGGCGTGTTCGTCCTCGGGCCATGGATCCAGAAGACGGCGGGGCCGTTCATCCTCGACTACTTCTCGTGGATGCCGTTCGTGAAGGGTCCCGCGCTCAGCGTCGGCGTCCTTGCCGCCGTCCTCATCCTCACGATCATGATCCTGCCGACGATCATCGCGATCTCGCGCGATGTGATCCTCGCCGTGCCGCGTTCGCAGCGCGAGGGCATCCTCGCGCTGGGTGCGACGCGATGGGAGATGATCCGCATCGCCGTGCTCCCCTACGCGCGCTCCGGCGTGCTGGGCGCGGCGATCCTGGGCCTCGCCCGCGCCATCGGCGAGACGCTGGCGGTTGCGCTGGTCATCGGCAACAGCACGAACGTGCCCGACTCGATCTTCTCGCCCGCGTACACCATGGCCAGCGTCATCGCCAACCAGTTCCGCGAAGTCGAGAACTCGATGCACGAGGCGGCGTTGATCTACATCGGTCTGCTGCTGCTGCTGATCACGTTGCTGGTCAACGCCATCGCGCGCGCGCTCGTGTGGCGGGTGACGCGCGGGCAGATCACGACGGTGGTCGAGTGATCGCCGCGCCGGCGCGCGGGCGCCGCCGCAGGAAGACGGTCGACAGGATCGCAACCGGTGCGATCATTGCCGCCGGCATCGGCGTGATCGTGCCGCTCTTCGCCATCCTCCTGTTCATCTTCGTGAAGGGTCTGCCCGCGCTGAACTTTGATCTGTTCACGAAGAATCCGGGCCCCACAGGCGTGCCCGGCGGCGGCATCAAGAACGCCATTGTCGGCAGCGCGGTGTTGCTCGGCATGACATTGATCATCGGATTGCCCGTGGCGATATCTACCGGCGTATACCTGGCTGAGTACGGGCGTGGGCGCGTGGGATTCGCCATCCGATTCCTTGTCGATGTGCTGGCAGGCGTGCCGTCGATCACGATCGGCATCTTTGTATACTCGGCCGTTGTCCTGAACATGGGTCGGCTCCAACGGCTGACCGGCTCCGACCAGAAGTTCACCGCCTTTGCCGGCGCGGTCGCGTTGGCACTGATCCTGCTGCCCGTCGTCGCACGCGTCACCGAGGAGATGCTGCTGCTCGTGCCGCAGCTCACGCGCGAGTCGGCGTACGCGCTCGGTGTGCCGAAGTGGCGGGCGATCCTGACCATCGTTCTACCCGCGGCCTCGAGCGGCATCATGACGGGCGTTGTGCTGGCGACCGCCCGCGTCGCCGGCGAGGCGGCGCCGCTGCTGTTTACGGCGCTCGGCAACAACTTCTACAGCGTCGACGTCTTCCGGCCGATCGACGCGCTGCCGATGCGCATCTACCACTACGCCACGGGACCCTACCAGTATCAGCACGATCAGGCGTTCGCCGGTTCGTTCGTGCTGGTCATGCTGGTGCTGTTGCTCAGCATCGGCGCGCGCGTCGCGCTGCAGAGGAGACGCGGATGACGGCCGAAACCGCCGGTACGCCGGCTGTCACTGTGGCGCGCGCCACCGTAGATCCGGCGATGCGCGTGGCCGGCTTGACGGCCTGGTACGGCGCCGCGGCGGGCGTGCGCGACGTGAGCCTCGACTTCGCGACGAACCGCATCACGGCGATCATCGGCCCGTCCGGCTGCGGGAAGTCGACGCTGCTGCGCTGCCTCAACCGCATGCACGAGGTCGTGAAGCATGCGCGGGTCGATGGTCAGGTGCTGCTCGAAGGGCGCGACATCTACGCCAGCGGCGTCGACGCCGCGGACGTGCGTGAACGCGTGGGCATGGTCTTCCAGCGTCCGAACCCCTTCCCGACGATGTCGATCTGGGACAACGTGGGTGTGGGCCCGCGGCTCGGCGGCGCGCGTGGCAGTGAACTTTCGGACATCAGCGAGTGGGCGCTCAAGAAAGCGGGCCTCTGGGAGGAAGTGCGGGACAAGCTGCGGACGCCGGCCATCGCCCTCTCGGGGGGCCAGCAGCAGCGGCTGTGCATCGCGCGCTGCATCGCCGTGCGCCCCGATGTGATTCTCATGGATGAGCCCTGCAGCGCGCTTGATCCCGTCGCGACGATCCGCATCGAAGACCTGATGCGCGAGCTCGCACGCGACTACACCGTCGTCATCGTCACGCACAACATGCACCAGGCGGCGCGCGTGTCCGACTACACGGCGTTCTTGCTTGCTGAAGATGGACAGGGCGGGCGCCTGGTCGAGTTCGCGGATACCGACACGATCTTCACCGGCCCCGGCGACCCGCGGACCGAGGCATACGTCACGGGTCGATTCGGATGAGTGGTACGATGCCTCTTGAGGTCGTCATGACAGAAGCCAGGCCCATCGCGGCGCGCCAGATAGCCATCGGTGCGAACGTGCGGCGCGAAGCCGTATCAGAGAGGACCGTGCGGCTCAAGGCGCGCCAGGTCAGTGTCCGTTACGGCTCGGCGCTCGCGATCAGCGACGTCAGCCTCGATGTGCACGACCGCGCCATCACGGCCATCATCGGGCCATCGGGCTGCGGCAAGAGCACGCTGCTGCGGGTCTTCAACCGCATGAACGATCTCATCGCCAATGCCCGCTGCGAGGGCCACGTCGAGATGGACGGGGTCGACATCCTCGGCGCCGATATCGACGTCGTCAAGCTGCGGCGCTACATAGGCATGGTGTTCCAGAAGCCGAATCCCTTCCCGATGAGCATCTACGACAACGTGACGTACGGCCCGCGCCAGCACGGCATTCGCGGCAAGTCGAACCTCGACGGTATCGTTGAGCACTGTTTGACGCGCGCGGCACTCTGGGATGAAGTGAAGGACCGCCTTCGCGCGCCGGCGATGGGCATGTCCGGCGGCCAGCAGCAGCGTCTCTGCATCGCGCGCGCACTCGCCGTGGAGCCGAACGTGATCCTCATGGACGAGCCATGCAGTGCGCTCGATCCCCGCGCGACGCTGAAGATCGAGGACTTGATGACGGACCTCGCCCGCGACTACGCGATCGTCATCGTGACTCACAACATGCAGCAGGCGGCGCGCGTGTCACACTACACGGCGTTCATGCTGGCCGGGGAGGAACGTGTGGGGCGGCTTGTGGAGTTCGGGCTGACCGAGCATATCTTCACGGCGCCGGCGGACAAACGCACGGAGGACTACATCACGGGCCGCTTCGGCTAGAAGGATCGTCCCTATGACGCGAGAGCTGTTCGACAAGAAGCTGCGGGAGATGCAGGACGACGTGCTGATCATGGGCAGCATGGTCGAGAAAGCCGTCCAGCGCTCGATGGACGCTCTGCGCAACCGTGACGCGGAGCGCTCCGAGGCGGTGATTCGCGAGGACCGCCTGATCAACGCCAAGCGTTATGAGATCGAAGAAAAGTGCATCCACACCATCGCCTTGCAGCAGCCGATGGCGGCGGATCTGCGCGTCCTCGTTGCGATCCTGTTCATCGCCACCGAGCTCGAGCGCATGGCCGACCACGCCGAGGGCATCGCCCGCATCAATCTTATGCTCGGCGATGAGCCGCTGCCGGCGCTGCTGGCGGACATCGGCGAGATGGCCGACAAGGCGGGCGACATGCTGCGGCGTTCGCTGACCGCGTTCGTCGAGCGCGACGAACGCGCGGCGCGGCTGATCTGCGATGAAGACGACCAGATCGACACGCTCTACGACTCGTCGTACCAATCGCTCATCCACGAGATGATCCGCACGCCTACCGATGTGCAGCGGCTGACGTATTTGATCTGGACGTGCCACAACCTGGAACGCATCGCCGACCGCGTGACGAATATCTGCGAGCGGGTGATCTTCATGGTCACCGGTCAACTCGAGGAGATCAACGTTTCGCGCTATTAACCGCGCGATTGAGGACGCCGCATGGTCAGCCAGCCGTCCGTAGCAACGCCGAACGCAACGACGGTGCTGGTCGTCGAGGATGAGCCGACCCTGGCATCGGCACTCTCTTACAACCTGCGAAAGAATGGCTTCACCGTGGTCTCCGAGGCCGACGGTCTCGCAGGGCTGCAGGCCGCGCGCCGCGCAAGGCCGGACGTCATCGTCCTCGACGTCATGATGCCGAAAATGGACGGGCTCGAAGTCTGCCGCCGCCTGCGTGCCGAATCCGACGTGCCCATTCTGATGCTGACGGCGAAGGGCGAGGAGATGGACAGGGTGGTCGGCCTGGAGCTGGGCGCCGACGACTACCTGACCAAGCCGTTCAGCATGCGCGAGTTGATGGCGCGCGTGAAGGCACTGCTTCGCCGCTCGGCCGTCCGTGCGGACGGCGGCAGCGCCTCGAAGATCGTCGCGGGTGATATCGAGCTGGACGTGCGAGGCCGCACCGTCACGCGCTCGGGCCATGGCGTACCGCTGAAACCGAAGGAGTTCGACCTGTTCGTCTTCATGGCGAAGAACGCCGGACAGGTGTTCACCCGTGCCCAGATTCTCGAGCAGGTCTGGGGGTATGACTTCTTCGGCGGGAGCCGCACGGTCGACGTGCATATTCGTTGGCTGCGCGAGAAGCTCGAGCACGAGCCGGGTCACCCGATACACCTTCTGACTGTGCGCGGCGTCGGGTACAAGTTTGTCCGGTGAGGCGCGGCTGTGGCGCCGCGTAGTGGTGCGGGTCGCCGCGCTCTATGTGGGCGTCATCGGCGTCGCCATGCTCATCGTCCGGATCAACGGCGGCGGCGCGTGGCCGTCGTGGATCGCGTTCGGCGTCGGTGCGGGGGGCGTCACCGCGATCACGGCAGCGCTGGTGTTTCCCCGGGTCCGGCACCTCAGCCAGGCGACGGCCGCCGCCGAATCTCTCGCCCGTGGCAACTTCAACGTCCATATCGCCGCGGCCGATGACGAGTTCGCGCGGCTGGCGTCCGCGCTCAACGCCGCCAGCGCCAGCCTCTCCGCCACCATCGGCGCATTGCGGCAGGAGCGAGCGCAGCTCGAAGCGCTGCTCAACGCCAGCAGCGACTCGACGCTCGCCATCGACCGCTCGGGCGCCGTCGTCTATCTGAACGACGCCGCAACGCAGATGTTCACCGACGCCAGCGATCGGAGCATCGGCCGGCCGTTCATCGAAGTCGTCCGCGACCACGACCTGAACGACCTGCTCGTCGCGGCCGCGCAGCGCGGCGAGCGCAGCGTGCGCGTCGTTGCGTACGGGCAGGCACAGCGCTGGCTCCAGGCGACGGCGGTGCCCATCGACGACGCGGGCGCATGGGCGGCGCTCGCCGTCTTTCACGACCTCACCGAGGTGCGCCGGCTCGAAGGTATGCGCCGCGACTTCATCAGCAACGTCTCGCACGAGCTGAGGACGCCACTGGCCGGCATCCGCGCCGCCGCGGAGACGCTGCAGGAGGGCGCGATCGACGACCGGCCCGCCGCGATCGAATTCATGGGGCACATCCAGCGCGAAGTCGACCGGATGACGCAGCTCGTTGAAGAACTGCTGGAGCTATCGCGCATCGAATCCGGAGCGGCGCCGTTGCGCTTCGAGCAGCTGGATGCTTCCGTGCTGGTTGTCGATGCGGTGAAGCGCTTCGCTCAGCAAGCCGAGCGCGTGGGGCTCAAGCTCACCGCTCGGACGCCGCCAGACGCGCCGCGGATCATCGGCGACGGCGAGCGTCTCGAGCGAGCGCTCGGCAACCTCGTGGCGAACGCGATGAAGTTCACGCCCGCCGGCGGCAGCATCACCGTAGCCGCCGACGCGGACGACGGTCACGTCGCGATCAGCGTCACCGATACGGGCATCGGCATCGAGCCCGAACAGCGCGCCCGCGTCTTCGAGCGCTTCTACAAGGCCGACCGCGGCCGCGGCGATGGCGGCACGGGCCTCGGCCTGGCCATCGTCAAGCACATCGTGCTCGCGCACGAGGGCACGGTCTCCGTCGAGAGCCGACCCGGCCACGGCTCGACGTTTACGATGCGGCTGCCGCGGCGGTAGTCACCCGCAACAGATCGGCTAGCCGCCCAGCGCAGCGCGGACGCCGTCAGCAGTCATCCCATCGACATCCACCGTCTTGACGCGCGCCTGCGCCCCGGAGACGAGCGCGAGCCGCGACGGCGCGACGCCCAGCGCCTTCGCCAGCATGCGCAACAGCGCGTCGTTCGCCTTGCCGTCGACCGGGGCCGCGGCGACACGCACACGCAGCACATCGCCGTCCCAGCCGTCGATGGCGTCGCGGCCGCCGCGCGGCGTCAGCCGCACCGTGATGCGAGCCACGGCGGCTACGCCTTCCGCCACATCGCGTGGACATCGGGGACGAGGTCGCCGTTCTGTTGGATGAATTGGTACTGCCAGCATGCGCGGGGTGCGGCCTTCCAGTCCTCCAGCGCGACCTCTTCGAAGCCGTAGTGCTGCCAGAACGGGAGGGCATCGGCGGTGAAGAGGTAGAGGTCAGACGCGCCGGCTTCGCGCGCACGCGTCATCAGCAGCTCGGCCAACCGGCCGCCAAGCCCGCGGCCGCGGCCCGCATCGTCGACGACGACGCTCCGGAGCACCGCGCAGTCGTCGTACAGTTCGATGCCGCCGCAGGCGATGACAGCGCCCCCGAACTCGGCGGCGATGAACCCGTCGAGGTATTCCTCGACGAACAGTGGCGGCAGGTGCGCGGCCGCCATCAATTCCACCATGCGCGGGACATCGGGCGGGTGTGCAGGGCGAAACGTGACGTGCTCTGTCGATGCGAACGTTGGCAACACAACTCCTGGAACGAAGCTCCTCGGTTCCTTGAGTGTACCGTCGTCGCGTCGCTACTTCTTCTGCCATCGCCGTAGCGGCGCCTCCCGCCGAATCGAGTATAGTTGTGCCGGCGTAGCGGTTCGTTCCCGTTGTGCGGAGGGTAATCGAATGCGGGGGTCTCGTTGGATGATGCTGGCAGCGGTGCTGAGCGCTGGCGCGATCGTCGCGGCGTGTGGCGGCAGCAGTAAGAAGGCCAGCACGACGCCGGGCGCATCGGCGGCCGCCGGCGGCAGTACGGGCGCGGCGGCCACGGCGGCGGCGACCACCCCAGGCAGCGGCGGCGCGGTGGATCCCGAGTTGCGCGCCCTCGGCGTGAAGTTTACGAAGAGCACGTTCAACGCCACCTACAAAGTCACCGGCGCGAATGCCGCGCAGTTCTCGGACGGGTTGCTCAAGCTCGAGAAGGACGGAGACAAGAAGTTCCGAATGGATGTGAACACCACGCAGGACGGCGTTGATACGACGATCATCTTCATCGAGTCCGACGCGGTTCAGGCGTTCTGCCTGAAGGACGCGGGCGCGCTGGGCGCGGTGCTCGGCCTCGAAGCCGGCAAGGGTGTGTGCTTTCCGTCGAAGTCCGGCGATCCCAACAACCCGGTGGGCAGCCTTCGCGATTCGTTAAAGGATTTCGAGAACGCGAACGTCGTGCTGCTCGAGAAGAGCACGAAGAAGGTCGCCGGCCAGGACGGGCAGTGCTACAAGACGAAGGACAACACCACCGCCGAGATCTCCACGACGTGCTTCAACGGCGACGGCGTCATCCTGTACCTCAAGACCGAAGGCGATGCCGGCTCCGAGATCGTCGCCCAGAGCGTCAGCGGCAGCGTGAACGCCGACGATTTCAAGCTGCCGTACGAAGAGAAGAGTCTGCCCGGCAACCTCGGCGGCTAATCCGCCGCATCGCCCGGCGGGTGACGACCGGCGATCGCGGGCGCATGCGGGTTGCCGCCGCCCGCTTCGGATCATTCCACCCGTATAATGCGGCGATGCGATACCGACGCCTGCCCGTTGCACGTGTGCGCCCGACCGTGCGGCGCATCGACGTAGTGTTGCCCGGCCTGACCGCCCGTGGATGAACAGCCGCCTCCCGCGCCTGCGCGCTCCGTAATCAGCACGCGCGTCGGCGCGTCGATAGCGGTCCTGCTCTCGATCGCGGCGGTGGCGCTATCCGTCGTCGCGTTCATGTCGACCATCCGCAACGACGGTGCGGTCCCAGGGCGGCTCGTGCAGTCCCGCCTCACGAACGACTACACAGGGCAGCCCGTGCTCTTCCCGCTCGACGAATTCTTCGTGGGCCGCGACAGCGAGGGACACATTCGCGCCTTCTACACCTACCCTCCCGGCTACTTCGGCCACATGCGCGGGTGCAAGGTTGTCTGGGATAATCTGGCCGTCATCGACACGGAGAAGGGGAGGGTCGGGCCCGGGCTCTACGTCGAGCCGTGCAGCGGCGCCCGCTTCGACCGCGACGGACTGCTGGTGTACGCTCCGGCCGATCGCGGGCTCGACTACTTTGCGACGCAGGCCGGCATTGAAGGCGTGATCGTCGATACGCGGAAGCTCTACTGCGGCCCCGAGTACGTGCCCCCGACGCCCTCGCCCGCGACTGCGACGGCGCAGGCCGCGACGGCTACCGTGAAGGCGCTCACCGAGACGCCCGAAGTGGCCACGCCTACGGCCGAGGGAACGCCAACCCCTCGCACGTGCGAACGCGTGTCGCCGAATAGCAGGTAGCGTCCGGCTGAGCTGCCCGCTGCCTCATGATGGTGACGCGACGCTACGGCGTGGCTAGTTCGCCGCCGCGCGCGCCAGGTCGCGCTGGTGACGTGCGATCTCGTGGTCGCCCCAGCGGTAGATCGCGTGGCGCAGCGGCCCGAGTTTCTTGGGCAGATCGGGATACGTGATTTCGCCGCGGATGATCTCCGTGAGGTAGCGCCAGAACGTGCCATTGTACTTCAGCATCATCACGGAGAGCGCCGGCAGGCGCTGGAAGACGGCCATCAGCCGCCGCGACGTCAGGATCTCCTCACGCATCTCCGCATCGAGTGCTCGTTGGTAGCCCGACAGGTCGGCGACCTCGCCGGCGAGTAGCCGCTGCGCCTCCTCCGCCGCAAGCCGTCCGCTCACGAACGCCGCCCAGATCCCTTCGCCCGAGAGCGGGTCGACGAGCGCCGCCGCGTCGCCGGCCAGCATCGCCGGTCCGTGCACGATCGGCTGATCGTCGCGCCGCAGCGGCAACTGGTAGCCGCGATGCGCGAACAGCTTGGCCTCGTCGAAGCCGTAGTACGCGCAGTATTTCGACAGTAGCCGACGCAGATCCGGCCCGACGGTCTTCCAGCCGCCGACACCGACGTTCAGGTGGTCGCCCTTTGGGAACACCCAGCCGTAGCCGCCGGGGATGCCTCCGAGATCGAGCGCGATGAACCGCTCCCATTGCGCCATCACGGCGGCGTCCGCGGGATAGTTCGCCTCCAGCGCCACCGCGTGCTCGCCCGCGGGCCGCAGCCCCAGCGCCTTCGCCGACATGCCGTTGACGCCGTCGCTGCCGATCAGCAGCTGCGCTTCATAGAGGTCGCCGTTCGAGCGCACGCGTACGCCCGCGGCGTCAATCTCGATCGCCGCGACGGGCACGCCGTCGCGGAACTCGGCGCCCGCGCATGCGGCGTGCTCCGCCAGGAAGTGATCGAGCTTGCTGCGTTGCGTCATGCGCGCCAGCAGGTTTGGGCTCGTCCGGTCGAACTGGCGGCCCATCGCGGCGCTCACGCGCACGCCGTAGATCTCCCGTTCGGTGACCGGCGACAGGTCGAGGTCGTTGGCAGCGTCGGCGCGGAAGGTGACGCCGCCGCCGCACGGCTTGTCGCGCGGAAACTTCGCCTTGTCGAGCAGCAGCACCCGCGCGCCCGAACGCGCCAGATGGCGCGCGGCCGTGCTCCCGGCAGGGCCGGCGCCGACGACGATGGCATCGTATCGATCAGTCATCGATGAAGTCTACGCAACACGGGGCGGTAGGGCTCATAGTGACGGGCACGACGGAGACTTGATCGACGATCGCTGGCCTATCGCTTGAAGGCGTCGACGAGGAATGCACAGGTCCGTGCGAGGATTTCGTTCGCGTGGGCAACAGTGAAGGCGCTGTGGCCGTATCCCTCGAGCACGTCAACGCGATGGTGCTGATCTGTTCGATCGACAAGTGCCTGCCGGTTCGTCTGGTCGACGAGATGATCCATGGTGCCGAACAAGAGGTAGGTTGGTGCTTCGATAAGCTCGAATTTTTCGGCGATCCGGGCCTCATGTGCCTCACGCCAATAGCTGTCTCGAGCGAGTTGGCCGCCTTCTTCGACGAAGCCTGTCGCAGAAGGGACGAAGGGCTCGACGTTCGGATCACCAGACCATGCAACGACCGCAGCGAGGCCGCGAACTTCTGCCGCGACGCCGAGCGCAGCGACGGCTCCCATGCTATGGCCGAACAGGGCGACCCGGTAGCCCGAGGCAATGTAGCGTTCCGCTATCGCGCGCGTCGTCGCGATCCAGTCGCGAAAGCTCGAGTCGGTCGAGTCGCCGTCCGAATCTCCGCAACCGTACTGGTCGAAACGCAGCGAAGAAATGCCATGACCTGCGAGTGTCCTGGCTGCGCGGACGAAGAATCTCCCATTTGGACCACCTTTGTGTCCCTGAAAGCCGTGGCAAAATACGACAATGTCCGACGTGCTCGCGTCGTGGAGGACGGTGGCGAGGCGGTGCCCGTTGAACGTTGCCGCGGCGAATCGCTCCTCGTGCCTCGGCCCGCCGGCGGCTGCGGAGGACGTCCCGATCTCTTCGGGTGGCTCCGCGCCACCACTGGCCGCGGCGAGGAAGCCGCGCGCCTGCTCGACGGTGACGCCCTGGTCCATGTAGCCGATGATCTGATCTGGTGTGGCGCCGAACGCGAGCGCCTGCCGGACGAGATCGTCGGGCCATCCACTCTCGCGCGCCTTGGCGCGAAGGTTGCCGGGGATTGTGACGACGCCGCGGGTCATGGTGGTTCGTTCCGTCTATAGAGAGTGGCACAGCCGTCCCCGGCTGTGAACCGTCCAGTTGGTGCGAGCTGTCGGAAGTTAGTGCAGCGCGATGATCGCCGCTGCCAGCAGGATGCCCTCTGCGCCGATGGCGGCGAGCAGCAGTACGTAGCCGACCATGCGCTCCCACGAATGTGCGACGAACCCGAGTCCGAGGTTGAGCAGCAGCAGGCCGACGCCCGTCATGGGGATCTTGAGCAGCTCGTCCTTCGATGCCACGCGCGTGACGCCGTTCAGCTGAGGGAACGAGAGCGCGATGCTCTGCGGCAGCCCCGGATACTGCTGATAGACGTACGCGAACATCGCAAAGAACGTCGCGAACGCGGCGAGTGCCAGCGCCTGCGCCGCGCGATCCTCCCAGAACGGTTGCGCTGCCAGGTACAGGCGATCCGGCGCCTGGGGTACGGCCACCAGCGATCCAAGCCGCTGCTGCGCCTGCACCGCTTCGGCGAACGCTACTTCGTCGTCGATGCTCACGGCGTAGGACTGGTTCGCCGTGACGATGTAGAGCAGGTCCGCCGGCGAGCGATGTGTCGAGTAGAACAGCGTGTCGCCGATGCTGCCCTCTACCTGGGCGTGGCCGATGTGATGCCCGAGCCAGCTCACGCCCGCCACGTGCGGGTTCGGCAGCTCGCGCCCCGGCACCAGCCGCTCGATCTGCGACATCGGCACCATCTGCCGGATGTCGCCCCAGGTGATCGTCAGCGCGTTGCGATCGAGCGTGTAGCGCAGCGTGCCGAGACTGTACGTCCAGTAGGCGAACAGCAGGCCGATGAAGAAGAACACCGACGCCGCGACGTAGAGCGAGATGATGCCCAGGCTGATGTCCTGCGTCAGACCGCGCACGACGAGCGCCAGCGCCACGATGAAGCACCACGCGGCGAGCCCGCCACCGAACAGCGACCCGATGGCGCGGGAGGGGCGGAATTCCATCAGGCGTTTGCTCGTGCGGTCACGGGATCCGCTACCGGCGTGACGCCGTGCACCCAATGGGCGTACTTCTCGTTGCGCCCGCGGATCGCGTCGAAGAAGAGCCCCTGCAGTTGCTTTGTGATCGGGCCGGCGCCTCCGTTGCCAATCGTGCGCCGGTCCAGTTCAACCACGGGGGTGATGTGCGCCGCCGTGCCGGTCAGGAACACCTCATCGGCGACGTACAGCTCGGACCGCGCGATCGACCGCTCGATCACCTCGATGCCGAGCTCTTCGCGCGCAAGCTGGAACACCGATGCCAGTGTGATGCCTTCGAGCACGTTATCGCTGCGCTCCGGCGTGATGAGCTTGCCGTGGCGGATCATGGCGAGGTTCTCGCCGGAGCCCTCGGCAACGTGGCCGTCGTCGTTGAGCATGATCGCTTCGTCGTAGCCGTTCTCGATCGCCTCGGTCTTCGCCAGCGCTGAATTGACGTACAGCCCGTTCACCTTCGCGCGCGCCGGGATCGACGTGTCCGGCACGCGCCGCCATGTCGACGTCTGGCAGCGGATGCCGGCGTCGAGGTCCAGGTAGTTGCCGAACGGGATGGCGAACACCATGAAGTCGTCGGCGACCCCATCCAGGCGCGGCCCGATCACCTCACCGCTCTTGTAGGCGATGGGGCGGATGTACGTGTCCTCGCGGAAGCCCGTGGCCGCGACGACCTGGCCGCAGATGTCAGTCAGCTCTTCGGCCGACTGCGGCAGGCCGATGTGCATGATGTGCGCCGACTGCTTGAGCCGGCGAAAGTGCTCGAGCGGCCGGAAGATCAGCGACTGGCCGCGCTCGTCGCTCCAGTTGCCGCGGACGCCCTCGAAGACGGCGGTCCCGTAGAGGAACGCGTGCGTCATGACGCCTACCTTGGCTTCCTCCAGCGGGACGATGCGCTTCTGGAAGTAGCAGCAGGGAGTTGCCATAACGTCACATTCCTTTCTGTTGGGGTTGCGCTGAGTATAGGTGGCGCGCAGCGGCTTCGCCACCCGTTGACCGGCGACGAATGTGCGGCTACCGTCTCAGGACGACGTCCGCGTGGACGACGCCGTCTGCAATCGCATGCAAAGGGGAGCCCATGAGCGCCAGCCCGATCCGCATTGGCAACGTGGAGATCACGCCTATTCTCGATGCAGCCATCCAGGCGCCGCCGGTGCGGGCGCTGTTCCCCAGCGTGCCGCTGGAGGCCTGGGCGCCGTACCGGGATCTGCTGGAAGGGAACGCTGACCTGCTGCCGCTATCGATTGGCTGTTTCGTTGTGCGATCCGGCGGGAAGACCGTGCTGGTTGACTCCGGCATTGGCGCGAAGGATCGTCAGGGCTTCGCGAACGGACGGCTGCCGGACGCGCTCGGCGAGGCGGGCGTCAAGCTCGAAGACGTCGACATCGTGATTGCGACGCACATTCATATCGACCACGTCGGCTGGCACACGACCGCGCGTGGTGACGGCTTCGCGCCGACGTTTCCCCGTGCGACGCACGTCTTCAATCGCGACGAGTGGGCGTACTGGACCGCACCCGATGTGGCGGCGAAGACGTCGTGGGTGCTCGACTGCGTACAGCCGCTGGAAGGCGTCGCGGAGATTTCGCTCGTCGACAGCGAGCACAAGGTCACGGATGAGTTGACGCTGCTGCCGACGCCAGGGCATACGCCGGCGCACATCTCCGTTGCGATCATGTCCGCCGGCGAGTCAGCCGTGATCATCGGCGACGTCTGCCACCATCCGGCGCAGATCACGGAGGGCTGGTCGCCCGTCTTCGACATGAATCCGGCGCTGGCGATGGAGTCGCGCGAGAAGCTGCTGCAACGCATCGAGGCCGACCGCATGACCGTGATCGCGGGCCACTTTCCGCACCCCGGCTTCGGCCGCGTCGTCCGGGTGGAGGGTAAGCGGTACTGGCGCGCGCTGTAGAGGCCCGCTCAGTGCTCGCCCACATCCTCCGCGGCGACGCCCGCCAGTTCGGGCCGCCCGGACCACACCCACGCGAGGTTCGTGCGGCTGCAGCCCATCAGCACGCCGTGCAGTGTTGACGGGTGGAGGAAGATCCCTTCCGGGTTGGGGCTCTGCGGATCGCGGCCGGCGTAGCGCATGCCGCGCTTGTCGAGCCGCTGCACGATCGGCGCGATCTCTTCCGCCTCGATGTAGCACATGTAGAGCGTTTCGCCGCCGCGCCGCGTCATGAAACGCCCCATCGGCCGCGTGTCGTCGGTGATGTGCGACAGCTCGATGCGGTCGAGGCGCCCCGGTGGGTTGAACATTGTCAACTGGCCGTCGTACCCGTACTGCTTGCTCTTGATCGGGACGAAGCGCGACGCATCGAGCCCGAATCGGTCGGCGTAGAAGTTCGCCGCCGCGACGTGATCGTTGATCAGGTTCGTCGCCTCGTACAGGTAGCGCATCAGCCCGATCATCGGGCGCACCACCTCTTGCGAGATCACCATCCGCAGCCCTGGCGTCTGGTCCGGCGCGATGACGAGCTGCCCGCCCTCGTCCGCGAACTGCACACCCTTCGACTGCAGGCGCGCCGCGAGCGCGGCAACGTCGTTCGTCGAGAAGCCCGCCGCGAACAACCCCTCGCCCCATTCCTGTATGTACGCCTGCACCGGCCCGACGCCGTCCGGCTCCAGCAGCTCGAACTCGCTCGTGCCGGCGTGGACGACGCGCCGCTTCGCGCCCAGCACCCGTACCTCGTCGTCCTTCACGAGCTTTCCATCGAAGACGTCGATGAACGTCTGCGCGGCGGCGGCGCGGTCCTTCACGGCAATCTGCACGCGGTCGACGTGTTCCAGCATGGCACGACTCCTTGCTTCCAGCGTTGGTGCGCCATCGTACCGCCGAGCACGTACAATGTCGATACCAGCCCACGCCTCGAAAGGAGCCCGCCGTGTCGAGTGACATCCCGCCGACCCCGGCCCGCGAAGACCGCGCCAAAGACGAGGGCGGGCTCGCCGCGATCGTCCGCTTCCTGCTGACGATCTTCGCCTACATCCTGCTCATCCCGCCATGGGGCTTCCTCGTCTGGTTCTACTCCGTGAAGATCGTCGCCGAGTACGAGCGCGGCGTCATCTTCCGCCTCGGCCGTCTCGTTGGCGCCCGCGGCCCCGGCCTCTTCGTCATCCTGCCGATCGTCGACCGCATGGTGAAGATGGATCTCCGTACGGTAACGATGGACGTGCCCAGCCAGGAATGCATCACGCGCGACAACGTGACGGTGAAAGTGAACGCCGTCATCTACTTCCGCGTCACTGCCCCGGAGGACGCCGTGACAAAGGTCCTCGACCACTTCCGCGCGACATCGCAGATCGCCCAGACGACGCTTCGCAGCGTGCTCGGCCAGTCCGATCTCGACGAGCTGCTGTCCGAGCGCGAGAAGATCAACGCGCGGTTGCAGAAGATCATCGACGAACAGACCGAGCCGTGGGGCGTGAAGGTGTCGACGGTCGAGGTGAAGGACGTCGAGCTGCCGCAGAGCATGCAGCGCGCGATGGCGCGCCAGGCGGAAGCCGAGCGCGAGCGCCGCGCGAAGGTGATCAACGCTGACGGCGAGCTGCAAGCATCGCAGCGCCTCGCCGAGGCGGGAGCCGTGATGTCGACGAACCCGGTGACGCTGCAGTTGCGCCTGCTGCAAACGCTGGCCGAAATCGCGACCGAGAAGAACAGCACAATCGTGCTGCCCGTGCCGTTCGGGCTCTTCGAATCGATCACGCAAATCGCCGAAAGCATGGGTGGCGGCGGCCCGTCGCAGCGCGTGCGCGTCGGCGCTGCGCCGGGCGCCGCAGCATCAGGCGACCCTTCCGAGGACATGACGCCGCCTGAGCGCCTGGAGCCCGGTTCCCGTGAAGGCACGGTCTCGTGACGAACGGCGACATGGACTCGATCCCGAACCGTAGCGCGGGCTTTTCAGCCCGCGCGGTGCTCGTTGCACGCACGCGAGGGCGTGCTGCATCGTGCCCCGTAGCGCGGACTTCAGTCCGCGCGGAGTTCGCTCGCGGGGCGATCGTCGATCAATCGCGTACCCCCGCGCGCGGTGGCGACCACCGGCGCACCGCCAGCGCGACCAACACGTACACGGCAAGCATCGCAACGACAATGACCGTCAGCTCCGGGCCCCACGCGACGCTGCCGCGATCGAAGAACAGCAGGACGCCGATGCCGACGACAAATCGCAGGATGCAGAATAAGATGACCAGCCGGAACAGCCGCTGGATCTTGGACGCGAAGGCATGCCATCGTGCGCGCATGCGGCGAGTATAACCACGGAGCGGCCCTGTGCCTGACATCGCAGCCAACAGCATCAGCCTGCACTACCGCGACGATGGCGAAGGCCAGCCCGTCCTGTTCATCCAGGGCCTCGGCGTCGACCATCGCGGCTGGGGCGGCGTCACGCGCCCGCTCGCGAAGCGCTTTCGCTGCATCTCCTACGATAACCGCGACGTCGGCCGCTCAGCGGCTGTCGATGCCGCGTACGATGTGCTCGATATGGCCGGCGACGCCATCGGCCTGCTGGACGCGCTCGGCGTCGCGCAGGCCGACATCGCCGGCGTGTCGATGGGCGGCGTCATCGCGCAGGAGATCGCTATCCGTCACCCGGAGCGGGTGCGCAGGCTGGTGCTCGTCAGCACGTACACCAGCGGCGACCCGCGCGGCTCGGCGATCTTCGCAGGGCAGGCGCTGCTCCGCCGCACGCTCTCGCGCGAGGACTACTGCCGCGCGACGTTCTGGAGCGTCTACAGCCACCAGGACTATCGTCGCGAGGATGGCTTCGTCGAGCAGATGATCGCTCGCACCGCCGGCAACGATCTGTGGCAGCACCAAGACGCCTACGAGCGTCACGTCCGCGCCGTCACCACCGCCAACACCGAGGGCCGTCTCGACAAGATCGCCGCGCCCACGCTCATCCTGGCCGGCGCCGAAGACATCCTGACACCGCCGCGCTTCTCGGAGCGACTCGCGAGCGATATTCCTAACAACCGCTTCGAAGTGGTCGAAGGCGCGGGCCACGGCATGATCTGGAGTCACCCCGATGTCGTCGTGGATCACATCGGCAAGTTCTTAGCGGACTAACCCGACACTCCAATCACCAATCACCAATCACCAGTCTCTAACCTCTAACCTCCGACCGCCAACCTCCAGGAGCCCAACGAAATGGCCCATCTCGACATCCGCAAGTACATCGCCGCCAGCCCCGACGCCGTCTGGGCCGTTCTCGCCGATCTTGAGCATCAGGCGGCGTGGATGGTCGACGTCCGCAAGCTCGATATCGTGACCGAACAGAAGCAGGGCGTCGGCGCGGTCATGCACGTGACGAGCGAGTTGTTCGGCCGGCCCGTCGTCAAAGACGTGATGGCGATCACCGCCTGGGATCCGCCGTATCGCATGGACGTCGAGCACCGAGGCCAGTTCCACGGCAGCGGCCAGTTCCTGCTCGAAGCTGTTGACAACGGCACGATCTTCACCTGGATCGAAGACTTCGCCCCGCCGCTCGGCCCGCTCGGCGAGGTCGTCTTCGCGCTCGTCATCCGCCCGCACCTGCTGCGCGTGTTCGCCCGCTCGATGGAGAACGCGCGGCGGTTGGCGGAAGCCGTTGAGGACGACGGATCCGGTTCCAGGTAGGGGCGCAGCCCGCTGCGCCCGCCGTCTGGATCGACGACAAACGTCTCGTTCCAAAAGCGATCGTTCATCTGGACCCCTCTCCACGCTGTGGAGAGGGGTGGCCGAAGGCCGGGGTGAGGCCGCGGCCTACGCCCCGCCCGCCGCCTCCAACACCCGCACCAGCGTGTCGCGCCAGCCGTCGCCCGCCAGCACGAGATCGATCGTGATCCGCGCGTGCCCGATCGTCACGCCGTCTACGCGCTCCAGATCGCGCCGTGCCTTCGCGGCGATCCGCGCGCCGAAGTCGTAGCCGTCGAGCGCCCGCACCGACAGCACGCGTGCGCCCGCCGCGCTCTCGTCGCGCGAGATCGAGGCGATGTGCGCGCGCTTCGCCAGCCCGCGCACCCGTACGATGTACAGCAGGTTGCGCACCGGCGCCGGCGGCGGCCCGAATCGGTCGCCTAGTTCGCGCTCCAGGTCGGTGGCGGCGTCCGCCTGCTCGCCGGGGCGAGGCGCGTCGGTCGACGCCATCCGCTGGTACAGCGCGAGTCGCACGTTGAGGTCGCCGATGTAGCTCTCCGGGATGAACGCCGTCAGCGGCACATCGATCTGCACCGGCGGCTGCATCTTCGATGGCGGCGGCGGCTCGCCGCGCGCAAGCGCCTTCAGACCCTCGACGGCGTCGGCGAGCAGCTTCACGTACAGGTCGAATCCCACGGTGCCGATCTGCCCGCTCTGCTCGGCGCCCAGCAAGTTGCCGGCGCCGCGGATCTCGAGATCGCGCAGCGCGATCTGGAAGCCGGCGCCCAGCTCCGTCGCCTCGAAGATCGTCTGCAGGCGCTTCTGCGCCACCTCACTCAGCGCCTTGTGCTTCTCGTACAGCAGGTAGGCGTAGGCGCGCGCCGCGCCGCGCCCGACGCGGCCGCGCAGCTGGTAGAGCTGCGCCAGCCCGAACTTGTCGGCGTTGTTGATGATGATCGTGTTGACGTTCGGGATATCCAGCCCGGACTCGATGATCGTCGTGCAGACCAGCACGTCGGCCTTGCCCTCGGTGAAGTCGAGCATCACCTGTTCGAGCTGGTCCTCGTGCATCTGCCCGTGGCCGATCAGGATCTCCGCTTCAGGCACGATCTCGCGCAGTTGCCGCGTGAGCAGCTCGATGTTGTGAACGCGATTGTGGACGAAGTACACCTGCCCGCCGCGCTCCATCTCGCGCGTGATCGCTTCGCGCACCAGGTGGTCGTCGAACTCCGTCACGTACGTTTTGATCGGCAGGCGCTCTTCCGGCGGCGTTTCGATCGTCGACATGTCGCGAATGCCGGTCAGCGCCATGTTCAGCGTGCGCGGGATCGGCGTCGCCGTTAGCGTCAGCACGTCGACCTGGCTGCGCATCTGCTTCAGCCGCTCCTTGTGCGTCACGCCGAAACGCTGCTCCTCGTCGATGACGATCAGCCCCAGGTTCTTGAACGCCACATCCTTCTGCAGCAGCCGGTGCGTGCCGATGACGATGTCGACGCTGCCCGCCGCGGCGTCCGTCACGACCTGCCGCTGCTCGCGGTCGCTGCGGAAGCGCGAGAGCATCTCGACCTTCACCGGAAAGCCCGCGAGGCGCTGGCGGAACGTGTTGTAGTGCTGCTGCGCGAGCACCGTCGTCGGCACGAGAACGGCTACCTGCGTGCCGTCGGTGACGGCCTTGAACGCCGCGCGCACGGCAACTTCCGTCTTGCCGTAGCCGACATCGCCGCAGACCAGGCGGTCCATCGGCCGCACCTCTTCCATATCGCGCTTCACGTCGCGGATCGCGCTCGCCTGGTCTGTCGTCTCGACGTACGGGAACGACGCCTCCAGTTCGGTCTGCCACGCGGCATCCGGCGAGAACGCGTGACCCTCGGCGACCTCGCGCGATGCATAGAGGCGCAACAGCTCGGTCGCCAGCTCCTGCACGGCGCGCCGCACGCGCGCTTTGGCGCGCGGCCACTCCTGCGATCCCAGCCGCGTCAGCGACGGGCGGTGTTCGCTGGGCCCGACGTAGCGGCTGACGCGGTCCACCTGCTCGGTCGGCACGTAGAGACGATCGCCATCGGCGTACTGCAGTTCCAGGAACTCATGCTCGTTGCCACCGACATCCTTGCGGACGAGGCCGGCGAAGCGCGCGATGCCGTGCTCGATGTGCACGACGTATTCGCCGGCGACGAGATCGGCGAGGAACGCCTCGCGCGACGCGCCCTTCCGCGGCGGCGCCCGGCGCTGCTTCGTGAAGCCGAAGACTTCGGCGTCGGTGAGCAGCGTCAGCCCGCCGCCGTCGTCGCCGACGGACCAGCCGTGCGGCAGCGAGCCATGGATGATCGTCAGCGCGCCACGTCCGAGCTGCGGCGCCTCGATGGCATCGGCGACGCGGCCGAAGACGTCGTGCTCCTCAAGCAGTTGCGCCAGCCGCTTCGACTGCGTCGACACCATGACGATCTGCTGCCCGCCCCGCAGCGTCTGGGTCAGCTCTTCGGCGAGGACGCGCAGGCGCCCGCCATACGCTGCCGCCGGCCCGAACGGCAGCCGCACCGCGGCGTCGGCGTCCGCTGCCTCGTGCTCGCCCGTTGCCCAGCGCGAGAGGCTCAATCGCCGCGGCATCGTTTCGATCGCCGCATGCAGCTCCGCCCAGCCGATGTGCGGCTCCGGCATGCCGTGCGGCAGCTCGCCGCGCAGCTCCAACTCCCGCCGTGCCTCGCGCGCCTGCTCGTCGCGCTCCTGCTGCACCGCCGCCACATCCGCAGGCTCGTCGATGACGATCAGCGCCGCTATCTCCTGTAGAGGCGCAACCCGTTGCGCCCGCGTTCGCGCTGGCTCCGTGCTTTCTCTGGCGCGACGGCCCGTGGCGCGCGCTCTCAGCCCGCGTCGCTCGTCGTCCGACGCAACCACCACGAAGTCCAACAGTGACCCTGCCGCCAGGAACGGCGTGTACAGCTCGTCGCCCGGAAACGCTTCTCCATCGCGCAGCGCCGCGATATCGGCATCGAACCGCTCGCGCGCCTCGCCGCGCGTACTCGCGACCTGCATCTGGTCCGCGAGGTGCTGCATCCGGGCGTGATCGAGCACCATCTCCCGTGCCGGACCGATGCGCACCGCGTCGCGCAGCTCGCTCGAACGCTGCGTCGCCGGGTCGAAGGAGCGGATGCTCTCGATCTCATCGCCAAACAGCTCGATGCGCAGCGGCAGATCCTCGGCCGGCGGCCAGACGTCGATGATGCCGCCGCGCCGCGATGCCTCGCCCGGCGCGCTCACCTGCGGCTCGATGCGATATCCGCCCGCATCGAGCGCGCGCAACAGGTCGTCCTGACGCATCGTCCCGCCGCGCGTCAGCGCCACCGTTGCGCGAATCAGTTCATCCGGCGTGAGCGTCCGCTGCGCGACGGCCGCCGCACACGCCACGATGATGGGAGCCGTACTCCCCCTCTCCACGTCGTGGAGAGGGGGTTGGGGGGTGAGGTGCTCGGATAGCACGTCAATGACCTGCAACCGCCGCTGCACGTCGTCCGGGTCGGGCGCCAGCCGCTCGTACGGCAGCGCGTCGCGCTCGGGGAACAGCAGCACGCGGCCCGCGTGGTCGCCCAGCCACGCCTGCAGCTCGTCGACGAGCGCCTCGGCGTGTTGCGGCTTCGGCGTGATGATGAGGATCGGCTGCGCCGCGTCGCGTGCGAGCGCGGCCAGTACGGCAGCCTTCGCGCCATCGCTGACGCCGAGCATGAGCGCGCCGCCGGCGGACATGCGGCCGCGGAGCCGGTCGAGCCCGACGGCACCGTCGATTACCGGCAGCAGCGCCGAAAGATCCATCCGCCTCGATTCTCCGCGCGGCGCGGATAGCACGAACAGGGCCTGATCGTGGGATCAGCCCCTTTGTGGCGTCATTGTAGCAGCGGGAGCGCGCGATTGGTGTGCCGATATACACTAAGCGAGGAGGCGACTGTGGTAAGGGCGAAGCTGGACGTACACGTCCCCGAAGAACTCGTTGAGTTGTTGTCAGGAACAACGCTGTCGTCCCTGACCCTCGACGAGCAGGTGCGGTGTGCGCTCGCGATACACCTTCTTCTGACGCGACGGGTGTCGCTTGGTCGCGCCGCGGAGCTTGCGGGCTTGCCGTACCGGGGGTTCTGGGACCTTCTGGTGCAGCTCGATCTTCCGGCGTTCGCCTACGGCGCTGGGGAGTTCGAAGTCGACCTTCCATCATTGGAGGAAGCGGAGCGTCGTGAGACGCGCTCGTGACCGTCGTTGCCGACACGAGCGTCATCTTGGTGCTCGCGAAGCTTGGCCTCCTGCATACTTCGTGACCTACACGGCGAGGTGGTGATCCCGGCATCGGTTGCCGCGGAAGCCCTTGACGATGCGTACAGCGATTCGGCGGAGAATCGCAGTATTCGTGACGCGATTGTCGCGGGCTGGCTGACAGTCGAGAAAGACCCTGATGCCGATACCCGATTCGCTGCGCTTGGGCGCGGAGAGCGCGCCGTCATCGCGCTGGCGCTCGCGACGTCAGCGACCTTGGTGCTGATCGACGATTGGGCTGCCCGCCGTGCCGCCGCGAGTGCGGGCTTGCGGGTAAGCGGCACGGTCGCGGTGCTCGCGGTCGCGAAGCGTGACGGCCGCATCGGCGCAGCGGTAAAGCTGGCGGAGCGCCTTCGTGAAGTAGGATTCCGCGTCAGCGACGATGTCCTCGAAGCGGCGGGTCTCGATTGAGCGGATTACCGCGGCCGCGCGAGCACCGTCGTCACCCCATACGCCGCGATCGCCACCGCAGCGATTGCCGTCGCCACGACGGCGATCGTCTGCCACGGCAGGCCGGTCGAGCCGCAGCCGCACGTCGCGTCCTTGTACCAGGCGGAGGTCGCGAGCAGCGCGGAGAGGACGACGATTGACGCAATCACGAGCCGGATGCGCGGTAGGGCAGTAGGCGTACCTCCATCTGAAGGTGGAGAAGTGGGGTGCGGATCCCCTTCTGGGATGAGCGTGTCAGGCAACTGCCGGTTCCAACTCGATCGTTGCGATGATCACCGGCTCGGGAGCAAGTCCGATCTCGGCGAGTTGCTCATCCTCCAGAGCGAGTGCCACGACTTCGCGGAGGTTTACGGCAACTTCATCGAGCGTCGCGCCCTGCGTGACGGCGCGCAACTCGGGACACTTCGCGACGTATCCGGACTGCTCTCCCGGGCGAATGATGGCTTGTACCGTGCGTTGTAACTTCATCATCGTCGTCCTATCAGGTAGTCGCAATGGTAACGCACGCGCGTCATCCTGTCGCCATCAGGCTACTCATCACGATTGTAGCGATTCATCGCAGCCTCCACGCCCTCCGCGATCGCGCACTCGATCGCCTCGACCGCGCGGTCGACGCCGCCGTCAAGCAGGCGGCGCTCGTCGGGCGTCGGGTCGCCGAGCACCCACGCCGCCACGTGCTCGGGGTCGCGCGTCGGCTCGCCGCGGTGGTTCGGCCGGCCGATGCCGATGCGCACGCGCGGAAACGCGTCCGTGCGAGTCTTCGCGATGATGTCGGCGACGCCCTTCTGGCCGCCGCCGCTGCCGTCGCGCCGGATGCGTACCTTGCCGGTCGGCAGATCGAGATGGTCGCACACGACCAGCATCTCGCGCGCGTGGTCGAGCTTCAACTTCGAAATGAGCGCCATCACCGCGCGCCCGCTGTCGTTGTTGTAGGTGCGCGTCTTCGCGATGGCGATACGTCGCCCGCCGATCTCGCCCTCGGCCAGCGCGTACGTGCCGGTTTTCGTCGCGAAGTCCAGATCGTGCTCTTTGGCGAGCCGCGTCACTGCCCAGAAGCCCACGTTTCGTCGATTCCCGGCGTACTCCTTGCCGGGATTGCCCAGCGCGAACACCAGCCGGATCGCGAAGTCGCGATCGTCGTCGGGCGCCTGCGAGCCGCCGCCGAAGATGCGCTTCAGGATGCCGGTCACCCGCCCCTCCGCGGTTTCCGCGGCCGGAACGGGACGATGTGTGTCGGCGCATCGGCCGGCGTGTCGGTCGCTGCCGGCTTTCGCGCCTTGGACGCGGGCATGGCGATGACGTTCGCCAGCAAGTCATCGATCGCCTCGCTCGACCAGCTGCTCGTGCCCTCCTCGAAGATGCGCAGGAATCGCAAGTCCTCCGCGAACTGGTCCAGCGAGTCGGCGGGCGTCGTGTGCCGGCGCAGTCGCTGGAGGGCCCGCGCGAGCCGCGCGATGCCGGGCGCCCGCGCCGGTGGCCGCTGGTTCGGGTCGGCGGGTGCGAGTCGCACTTCGAGTTCGAGCAGCGCATCGGCGCCGCGAGGCAGCTTCAGCTCGTGCCGCAACACGCCCACATAGGCCGCTACCAGCTCCGGCTCGTTCATCGACGCATGATATCAGGGGATTGTGAGGCTGATCGGGGCGCCGGCTGTCCGCTCGCGTCCCTCAGCCCGCTGCTGAGGCGGACGAGTCCGGAGCGTGCTTCGCGCGCGAGCGTTCGACGATCGCCGGCAGCGACGCGAGCACGTAGTCGATGTCGGCGGCCGTCGTCTCGTGGCCGACGCTGAAGCGAAGCGTCGAGACGGCGCGTTCGAGCGGCACGCCCATCGCCAGCAGCACGTGCGATGGCTCCAGTGTCGTCGCTCCGCACGCGGCGCCGGCGCTGCAGGCGATGCCGGCGTCGTCGAGGTCGCCGAGCAGGTCACGCGCATCGGCCCCGTGGAAGCTGATGCTGACGTTGTTCGCCAGCCGCTGCTCCGGGTGCCCGTTGAGCGTGCTGTTGGGGATCGCGCGGAGCGCTCCATCGCGGAGTTGTCGCGAGAGCGTTCCGATTCTCTCGCGGTCGGTGTCGAGCGCGTCCTGCGTGATGCGCAGCGCCTCCGCCGTGCCGACGATGCCGGCGACGTTCTCGGTTCCGGCGCGCCGCTGCCGCTCCTGCCCGCCGCCGTTCTGCTGCGCCAGAAACGGGGTGCCGCGCCGGATGTACAGCACGCCCATCCCTTTTGGCCCGCGGAACTTGTGCGCGGCGAGGCTCAGCATGTCGATGCCGTGGTGCGCGAAGTCCATCCGGAGGGAGTTCGGCGCCTGTACGGCGTCCGTGTGGAACGGGATGCGCTTCTTCATCGTGGCCGCGCGCTCTCGCACCGCCTGCGCGATCTCGAACACAGGCTCGATCGTGCCGACCTCATTGTTCGCCGTCATGATGCTGACGAGCACGGTCTGATCCGTGATCGCGCGCGCCACGTCGTCGGGCGTCACGAGGCCGAAGCGGTCCACGGGCAGGTACGTCACCTCGAAGCCGAAGCGCTCGAGGTACTGGCATGCGTGGAGGACCGCGTGATGCTCGATCTGCGATGTCACGATGTGGTTGCCCGCCCGAGCTTTCTTCTGTTGAAAGGCGACGCCCTTGATGGCCGTGTTGATCGACTCCGTCCCGGCCCCCGTGAAGACGACTTCGGTTGGCCGCGCGCCCAGGATCGCGGCGACCGTCTTGCGCGATCGGACGACGGCGTCGTTCGCCTGCTTCGCCAGCCGATACGTCGCCGATGGATTCCCGAACGACCCGCTCAGGTACGGCATCATCGCTTCGAGCGCCTGCGGGTGCAGCGGCGTCGTGGCAGCGTGGTCGAGGTAGATCAGGCGTTCCATAGGGTGTTCTGAGCGTAGCCTGAGCAGTGGAAGAAGTAAAGCGCAACTCAGGAACCGCAGATTTCGCAGATGACGCAGATTGTCAGGGGGCGACGGCGGGAAGCACGGATGAACCCCGCCTTATGAGCCCGAATCGGCGATCCCGGCGGCGCCGCCGAGGCCCGCGAGCGCACTGATATCGCCGAGGCCGAAGGGCATCTGGCCGCCGCGCGACGGCTTGCCGCGCAGCACCGTGCGCATCGCGCGCGGCAGCGACGGCAGCAGATCGCTGGCCAGCATGCCGCGGTCACCCAACTCCTCGCCGAGATCCTCCGCGGCCAACCCGTGGAGGTAGACGCCGCATGCCGCCGCCTCGAAGGGTGCCATCCCCTGCGCCAGCAGCCCCGCGATCGCTCCCGCCAGCACATCGCCCGTGCCTGCTGTCGCGAGCAGAGGATTCGCGTGCGGGCTGATCGCCGCGCGCCCGTCCGGCGCGGCGATGACGGTGTGCGCGCCCTTCAGGACGACGATTTGTCGCCAGTCCGCCGCGGCCTTCATCGCGATGTTCAGCCGGTCGTTCTGCACCTCCGCAACCGTCGCGCCGAGCAGCCGCGCCATCTCGCCGGGATGCGGCGTCAGGATTGCGGGTGTCGCCAGGCGGTGCTGCCATTGCGGCGTCCGGGCCAGCGCGTTCAGCGCGTCGGCATCGATGACGCACGATCGCACGCTTGCCGGCACGGCCGCGAGCACGCGCGCGACCGCATCGGGCACGCCGCGTCGTTGGCTGACGCCGGGGCCGATGAGCAATACGTCATATGATGCGAGCGCGTCGATAATCTGCCCGGTGGCGCGGCCTGAGATCGCACCTGCGTCGTCGTCGAGCGGGAGCCACGTCGCCTCGGGGATCGCCGGCGCCAGCATCGCCTGCACGGTTGCCGGGCAGGCGATCGTCACGAGCCCCGCGCCCGCGCGATAGCACGCCTCCGCCGCCAGCCGCGCGGCGCCAACGTAGTGCGCGGACCCCGCGACGACCAGCACGCGCCCGAACGCGCCCTTGTTCGACGCCTTCGGCCGCTTCGGCAGCCGTTCTTTTACCCACGCCGAGTTGATCAGATCGAGCGGCACCGCCGCGACCGCGTCCTTCGGCAGGCCGATATCGACCACCTGCACCTGGCCCGCGTATTCGGATCCGGGCAGCGTGTACAGCCCGACCTTCGCCAGCCCGAACGTCACCGTCATGTCCGCCATCACGGCGAGCGGATCCGCGCGTCCCGAGTCCGCGTCCACGCCAGTAGGCAGATCGACAGCGATGATCTTTGGCGGCATCGAGCGCCCGCGTGCGGCGTGAAGGTGGCGCAGCACGCCGGCGAGCGTGCCTTCGATCGGGCGGCTGCGCCCGATGCCCAGCAGCGCGTCGATCACCATCTCGGCGCCTTCGAGCGCCTCGCGCAGCGACACGAAGCCGGCGTCATCCGCGGCGACGAACACCGGCACGCCGGCTTCGGCCACCAGGTCGAGGTGCGTGTCGCCGATGCGGGTCGCGAGCATGTAGACCGCGACATCCGCGCCCCATTCGGTGAGATGCCGCGCGGCGACGAGGCCGTCGCCGCCGTTGTTGCCCGGGCCGACGAGCACGAGGATGCGCCGCCCCTCGACGACGCCAAGGCTCATCCACGCCTCTTGTGCCACCGCGAGGGCGGCCTGCTCCATCAGCTCGTCGAGCGGCGTCCCGGCCGCCACGGCGGCCTGCTCCAGCTCGCGCATCTGGGCCGCCGTCACGAGCTTCACAGGCGTCCCTGTTCTTTCAGCCAGTCGACGAGATACGTGCGGTGCGCATCCCGATCGAGCGGCGATGCCTCCGCCATCCCGACCACCGCGGCAATCGCCAGATCGCCTTCGTGCGTCAGGCTGATGTCGACGCCGCGCAGTCCGATCGTCTCGCCGCGCTTCTTCGCGTCGCCGTGCAGGTAGACCAGCGGCTTGCCGCGGCGGTTCGGCAGAGTCTCAATCTCTCGCCAGGCGAGGCCGCGCGCGCCCGTGCCGAGGGCTTTCATCACGGCTTCTTTTGCGGCGAATCGCGCGGCCAGCTCATGCACGCGGCCGCGGCAGAAGGCCACTTCCTCTGGCGTGAAGACGCGGCGCAGGAAGCGCTCCGGGTGTCGCCGGAGCACCTTCGCCACGCGCGAGATCACGATCACATCGATGCCGACGGCCATCTCCATGCGTCGATTGTACGAGCGTGATCCGCGTAGAGCACGTGGGGAGCGATCGCGCGCTGGAGGGCCGAAGCGACCCTCGTTACACTGGCCACACTACCCGGCCAGCCACGGAGCATCCCATGACCGCCACCATCATCGACGGCAACGCCATCGCGCAGCAGGTGCGCGACGAGGTGCGCGCGGACGTCGCGCGCCTCCGCGCTTCCGGCACCGAACCGGGGCTCGCCGTCGTGCTCGTGGGCGACGATCCCGGGTCCGTTTCGTACGTTCGCGGCAAGGCCCGTGACGCGACGGAAGTCGGCATGCGATCAGAGACGCTACGCATCTCCGCCGAGATATCGCAGGAGGATCTGCTCGGGCTTGTCGCCGACCTCAACGCCGATGCCCGCTGGCACGGCATCATCGTCCAGCTGCCGCTGCCCGCGCACATCGACGAGTCGGCGATCGCGTCAGCGGTCATACCAGCGAAGGACGTCGACGGACTCAACCCGATCAACGTCGGCCGCCTCTTTCGTGGCGAGCCCGGCTTCCTCTCCTGCACGCCGCATGGCGTCATCCAGATGCTCATGCGCTCGGGGTACGACCCCGCCGGCAGGCACGCTGTCGTCGTCGGGCGCTCGAACCTGGTGGGGAAGCCGCTCGCCGGGCTGCTGATGCGGAAGCGCGCCGGTGGCAACGCGACGGTCACCGTGTGTCATACGGCAACGCCCGATATCGGCATCTACACCCGCCAGGCGGACATCCTCATCGCCGTCATGGGGCGGCCGAGGGCGGTCACAGCGGACATGGTGCGCGAGGGCGCCGTCGTCATCGATGTCGGCGTCAACGCCATCCCTGATGCGACGAAGAAGAAGGGCACTCGTCTCGTCGGAGACGTCGACTATGACACCGTCGCCGAAAAGGCCGCCGCGATCACGCCCGTCCCCGGCGGGGTCGGCCCGATGACGCGGGCGATGCTGCTTCACAATACGGTGCTGGCGGCGTCCGGCGGGCCGAAGTAGCCGGGCGCGCGGGTTGCTGTCGGCGCGCGCGGGTAGGCGTCCGGTCTCCGCAGACACACGAAAAAGCCGGCCCTCCCGCCGGCTCTCTCGCTGCTGTTGCCTTGGACAACCCCTACCAGTGCTTCCTGCAGGGAAGGGCGGTCGGCCAAACCGCCCCCGGTGCCTCTTCCTCAACAGCCGGATCCCCGCCTTGTTTGCCACCAAAGCATCCGGCGCCTCAGAATCGACAACCTACCCGGGACCCTCTCCTTTCGGATCCGCCGCTCCCCTCACTCGCCTCCTGCGAGGCTCCTCCGCATCATCCGCCGGGGAGTGGCGCCGTTAAATTTCACTGCTTCTGACGTTATGGCTTCTCCAACTCTTGCGAACCGATGAAAACTAATGCATGATGCCTGAGAACTGATTGCCATAACACGTGTGTAAGTTCGTGAAATCAAGCACATGAACAATGAACCGTGATTCGAATACCGTGATTACATATGCCTGATTGCTTATACATGCATTGTAGTTCCTGAAATCAACCTGTCAAGTACCTTTGCCAACGAATTTCGGACTATTTTCGCGCACCGCCAATGGGGGATTGTTCTAGGGAAGGACGGCCATCGGTGAAGCAGCAGCGTTGGGGCTTCCTCACAAACCACGCCCTCGTCCTCATCTACGTCGTACGCCACAGCGGCGCGACCGTGCGCGAGATCTCGGCCGGTGTCGGCGTGACCGAGCGCGCCACGCTGGAGATCCTGCGCATCCTCAGAGAAGATGGCATCGTCGAGCGCCATCGCGCGGGCCGGCGCAATACGTACTCGGTCGATTTCGACGCGATGGCCGCGTATCGGCGCGAGGGCACCGTCTCGCTCACCCCGCGCGAGTTCGTCGACGCCCTCATCAAGACGTTGCTGGCGATCTCCAACTACCACGGCGACGGCAGCAAGCATCGTGATATGCCCGACTCCGGCGCTCTCGAACCGAAGATCGGCACCTGGGGCTTTTTCACGAACCATGCATTGATGCTCCTGTCCGTCGTGATGGAGCCGGAGAGCACGGTGCGTGAGATGGCGCTCAGCGTCGGCGTGACGGAGCGTGCCGTCGTCGCCATCCTGAATCAACTCGAGGATGAGGGGATCGTATTGCGTCAGAAGCAGGGCAGGCGAAACAGCTACCTGGTCGACTTCGTCGCGCTGCGTGGCTTCGCCCGCTGGTCGCCCGGCGACTGGCCGCTGCCACCTCAACTCGTCGATATGGCTGTGAAGGGGCTGCAGGCGATGGCGAGCCGCAGCGGCGCCATGAGCGTGGCGAGCTAGGTATCGCGCACGCTCACGCATCGCAACCCCTCGCCGAAACACCTCGTCCGCCGTTTGACGGAGCGTGAGGTGCGGCGCGTTCAGTTGATGCTGTAGAACGCGCTGCCCTGGATGAGCAGGGCGACCAGGGCGCCGCCGGCGATGAATGGGGCGTAGGGGATGGGGTCACCCTTGCCGCGCAGTTTCGTGATGAGCAGGATCGCCGCGGCGAGGCCGCCGGACATCGCCATGATCAGCATTGCGGGTATGACGAACGTCAGGCCAAGCGCGAAGCCGACGAACAGCGCCAGCTTTACGTCGCCCATGCCCATCGCGCCGCCGGTGAGGATCGACGGGACGAACAGCAGGCCGCCAAAAATGAGGCCGCCGGCGATCACGTCGAGCCGGTTCGCGCCGGGCACGAGCATGCCAATGATGAAGGTGCCGACGATGGCCGGATAGGTCACGGCGTTCGGAACACGGTACGCCAGGATGTCTGTTGCCGTGCAGATGATCAGCACCGAGGCGTAGAACGCCACGATCGCCAGTTGCCAGTCTCCGCCCTGGTACTGGCGGCCGAGCAGCGCGAAGATACCCGCCGTGACGAGAACGATGGCGATGCGGCGGTACGTTGCGTCCGTGGTGAGCAGCCGCGGCATCTCCAGCACGCCGGCCTCGCTGGCCAGCTCAATCTGGCCGCCGTTGGAGTGCTGTTTCGGTTGCGGCATGTCGTCGTCGGCGTCGTCGCGCTCGTACGGCTCGCGCGCCAGACGCGCGACCAACTCGTCGAGCACGAAGCCAGCGATGACGCCGATGATAGCCATGATCATGATGGTCAATGGGGCGCTCCTCGATCCTATGGTCGGCAGCGGAACACCGGGTCTGCGTAGGGAGTTTGCGTAGTGGCCGCGCCCCGGCAGGCTCGGCGGCCCAGGAGCACGTCGCGCGCGCCGCGACGGCGCCGTCAGCGCGTCCGCCACGCCGGGGGCGATGTATCGAGCCATGCATCGGCCAGCGTGTCGTTGTGCCCGTACCACACCGGCAGCGCGACGTTGCGCGCGTAGCCCCAGCGCAGCTGGCGCTGTAGGGGCGCGCAGTAGTCCAGCCGCGCGTTCGCCTTCGCCAGCAGGTAGTCCTGGATGTCGAGGCCGATCTTGCGGCGCGCGTCCGCGTTGAATTCGGCGCGCGATTTGTCGAGCAGCGCGTCGATCTGCTGATCCTGCAGCCGGTACGAGTTCATCGGTTGGCCGCTGCGGAACTGCGAATACAGCCAGTCGTCGAGATCGACGCCGCCGTCTTCGAACGTGAAGGTGAACGGCGCGACGCCCTCGGTTGCTCCTTCGGTGTTGCGTACCATCGCGGCGCCGATCAGTACCTGCCCGGTAGGATCGGTACTGGGCGAGACCTTCGCGCCCAGCACGTCGCCCAGCTGGCGGGTGATGGCAGCTACGGCGCGATCGGGAATCGTCTTCGGTATGCCGGCGAACGTGATGCGCAGTTCGGTGACGGCGCCGCCGGTCGCGGCCGCCCAGAGCTGCTTCGCCGCGGCGATGTCTTCCGCGCGACCGGCGGGGTCGGAGCGGTAGCCGGCGCGCCGGGCGAGCTCGTCGTTCGCGATGGCCCAGCGTCCCATGACGGGCGCAATCGGCCCGCTCAGCTGCGCGGACGGACGGCCGTCCATCGGTGGATACATCAGATCGATCAGCGCGGCGCGGTCGATCGCGAGGTGGATCGCCCGTCGCAGGCGGTCGTCGTCGAAGGGCTTGCGGTCGAGCAGGAACCGGCTGGCCAGGATGCCGCCGGCGGCGGTTTCGTCGAGTGCGATGTCGGCGAGATTAGTCTTCCGTTCCGTGTCGAGCACGGCGGGGTCGGTGAAGCCGGTCGCATCGACGACGCGCCGCTGGAACGCCGCGCGCTGGAACGTATCCTCCTGCGGCGAGTAGTACGCCACGTACTCGTCCAGGAACGGGCGCGCGGCGCCGATGCCGCCCGGGTTGTCGTCGCGCGCGAACCACTGCGGGTTGCGGCGCAGGCGTACGGCCACGCCCTGTTCGAACGAATCGAGCATGAACGGGCCGCTGCCGATCATCGCGGCGTCGGTCGCCAGGGTATCGGTGCGCGTGACGATGTCGGCGGGCACGATGAACGCGTGGCGGCCGGCGAGGAAGTCGAGGAACGGCGCGACGGGCGACTTCGTCGTGATCACGATCGTGCGTGCGTCGCGCGATTCGACCTTGTCGATGACATCCCAGTTGCCCCGGCGGAAGAAGCGCCGCCCCTGCGGGCTGTTCTTATTCAGCTGCCGTTCGATGCTGTATTTGACATCATCGGCGGTGAGCGGGCGGCCGGCCGACCGGGGGTAGGCCTTCCGGTACTTCGGCGTATCGTGGAAGGTGATGCCATCCCGCAGGCGGAAGATGTACGTGGTGCGATCGGGCTGCTCGGGCATCGATGCGGCGAGGTCCGGCACGATGCTTCCGGCGCGCTCGTCGTCGTAACGCAGCAGCTTGCTGAACACCGCCGAGTGCATGTTGGCAATCGCCCCCATCTGTGTTTGATGCGGGTCGAGCGTGTCGTACGGCATCGCGTCGAAGTTGTAGACGCGCAGCGACCCGCCGCGCGTGCCAACCGGCGATGCGGACGGCGTTGCCGAGTCCGACAGCACAACGCTGCGCTTCGGTGGCTTCGCCTTCGCGTTGTAGCCGACGATCGCCACGCCGGCCGCGGCCGCCGAGATGGCGGCGGAGGCGGCGAGAAAGCCGCGCCGGCTCACGCGGTGGAGCACGGCGTGCGACCGCGCCGAACGTGGGTTAGGTCTGGGAAGCGTCATCGGCGGCGCGTTGTCCGTGCGAGCGCGTTGGTCACGCCGGCACTTTCGCCAGTTCCGGCTCGGGCGCCGATTCGTCGATGTCGCCCTTCCAGTCGCATTGCGTGCACTTCGCCGTGCTCTTCGTCGCGATCACGGTCAGGCTGCCGCAGGTGGGGCAGCCCGTTTTCAGCGGCCGTGTCCAGCTCGTGAAATCGCACTTCGGGTAGTTCGCGCAGGAATAGAAGATGCGGCCGCGCTTGCTCTTCTTCTCGACGAGGTCGCCGCCGTCTTTCGGGCACAACACGCCGACCTTCTTGAGGATCGGCCGCGAGCCCTTGCATTCCGGGTACTTCGAGCACGCCAGGAACTGGCCGAAACGTCCGCGCTTGACCACCATCGGCGATTCGCAGAGATCGCACTTCTCGTCGCTCATCGCCGGCTGCTGCGCCGCCTCATCGCCGATAGGCCGCGTATTCTTGCACTCCGGGAAGCCGGTGCACGCCAAGAACTGGCCGAAGCGGCCCCAGCGCACAATCATCGGCTTCCCGCACTTGTCGCACTTCTCGTCGGTCTGCTCCTCAACGCGGGGCGCATCCCCAGCCTTCTCGAGCGCGATCTTCAGCGGGTCGTAGAACTCCTTCACGACGGGCGGCCACTTGCGTTCGCCGCTCGCCACCTCGTCGAGTTCGTCCTCCATCAGCGCAGTAAATCCCGCGTCGACGACCGCGGGAAAGTGCTCGCTCAGCATGTCGCTGACGATGATCCCCAGTTCTTCCGGCTTGAGCGCGCGTCCATCCTTGCGCACGTAGCCGCGGTCCTGGATCGTCGACATGATCGGCGCGTAGGTAGACGGGCGTCCGATGCCGTTCTCCTCGAGCGCCTTCACTAGCGTCGCCTCTGTGAAACGCGGCGGCGGCTCCGTGAAGTGCTGGTCGGGCGTCACCTGGAGCAGGCGCAGGATGTCGGCGTCGTTGAGATCGGGAAGCGTCTTCTCGGCGTCCTCATCGTCCTCGCTGTCGCGGCCTTCGATGTAGACCTGGCGGAAGCCGGGGAAGCGCATGTGGCTCGCCGAGGCACGCAGGAGGTACGGCGCCGGCTGCGTGTCGACCGCGGCGTCGATCTCGGCGCTGACCTGGTCGAACACGGCGTCAGCCATCTGGCTCGCGAGAAAGCGCTGCCAGATCAACGTGTACAGCTTCGTCTGATCCAGCGATAGCGACTTCTTGAGCTCTGCGGGATCGCGCGTGGCTGAAGTGGGGCGGATCGCCTCGTGGGCTTCCTGCGCGCCCTTGGACTTCGTCTTGTAGATGCGTGGCTGCGACGGCACGAAGTCCGCACCGTAGCGCTGCGTGATGACGCCCTTCGCTTCTTCGCGCGCAACCTCCGCGACGTTCAGCGAGTCGGTACGCATATACGTGATGAGACCGACTTGCCCCTGCCCGGGCACGTTGAGCCCCTCGTATAGCTGCTGCGCCACCGCCATCGTGCGCTTTGCCGAGAAGCCGAAGCGGCGCGATGCTTCTTGCTGCAGCGTGCTGGTCGTGAACGGCGCTGACGGGCGCCGAAGTTGCTGCTTCTTCTTGACCTCGCGCACCTGGTAGGCGGCGCGCCGCAGGTCGTTCGTGATCGCCTCGGCCTGCTCGCCGTTGCCGATCTCCGCCTTCTTCGTGCCCGGCAAGCCCGCCAGTCGCGCGACGAATGCGTTCTCGTCGGCATCGGCCTGCTTCGCCAGGCGCGTGTCGATCGTCCAGTACTCTTGCGGCACGAACGCCTCGATCTCGCGCTCGCGGTCCACCACCATCTTCAGCGCGACCGACTGCACCCGCCCCGCGCTCAGCCCGCGGCGGATCTTCGTCCAGAGGATCGGGCTGATCTTGTAGCCGACGAGCCGGTCGAGCACGCGTCGGCCCTGCTGTGCGTCGACCATGCGCATGTCGATCTCGCGCGGGTGTTCGAACGCCTCGCGGATCGCCGTCGCCGTGATCTCGTGGAACTCGACGCGCTGGTACCCCTTCGCCGAGAGGTCCATCGCCTCGAGCAGGTGCCACGAGATCGCCTCGCCCTCGCGGTCAGGGTCTGTCGCCAGGTAGACCAGCTTGGCGTCCTGAGCGGCGGCCTTCAGCTGCTTGACGATCTCCTTCTTGTCCTTCGGCACGATGTATCGCGGCGCGAAGTCGTCGTCGACGTTGACGCCCAGCTGCGACTTGGGCAGATCGCGCACATGCCCGACCGATGCGCGCACGTCGTATTCGCGGCCGAGGATGCTTGAGAGGGTGCGCGCCTTCGCGGGCGACTCGACGATGACGAGACTCTTGCCCTTGGCGCTCGTGCGCACGGTCTTCGCCTTGGCACCCTTGGCCGATGCCTTGGAAGCGGCCTTCTTCTTCGCGGCGGGCTTCTTTGCCGCCTTCCGGGGCGCAGCCTCCTTCACCGAAGCCCTTGGGGCAGGCTCGGTCTTCATCTCTATAGCGTCAGCGTTTGCGTTTTGGGCTTCGATGCCCGTCTCGTCGGTCATGCGCTCTTTCTTCTCTCGCCTATCGCAGGCCCCGAGTGTTATACACGACTCGGACGGCGGCACAACAGCTTCATCGGCTGAGCATACGCAAACCTGAATACGGCCGCAGCCGCGTTCAGGAATCGCGGATCACCCTCGGGTCGTCGAGTTGCGCTGCACTCCGAGCGTAGCAGAACTGTCAAGCCGCCCGCCAAAATCAAAGGCGGAGGCCGCATTTTGGCTTCTATCGTCGAGCGGGCGTGTGGCGAGGTCGATGCCGTTGTTCTGGGATGCGGGCACGCCACCGCGTGCCCCTACAGTGCGGCTTTCGCGACCGCGAACGGAGTGCGAAAACGTACCTGCGGAGCTTCAGCTCCGCCCGATCGTTCGCTCCAGGCTGGAACATCGATGTAGCGGCACGCGGTGGCGTGCCCGTGCGGCTTGGGGCGGCGTGGGGTACGGCGAATGAACGCCTACCCGTCGCCGATCAGAGAGTCGTCCTGAAAAACGTGCGTCCACCGCAGCGCCTATGGCGTCGCGAGCAGCTTCCGCACCAACGGCGGCATCAGCGCCGCCAGCGCCGACGGCGGCTCCGACACGTCGTTGACCTCGAACCCGCGCGGCGTCGTGCGCCACGTGCGGTAGCCCTCGACGGGGATCTTGAGCTTCTTGCAGATGCGCTTGGCCGCGGCGCCGTAGCCGACCGGCACATAGAGGTAGAAGACCTGGTCCGGGATCGACGCGTAGCGCGCCCACGCCCGCTGCGCCTCGCCCTCGGTCACGCCCTCTTTGTCGACGACCGCCGCCGTCATCACGAGCTTCGTTTCGCCCGTGCTGATCTTGTCGACGACAACGATGTCCGGCGCGATCTGCTCGTCGCCGACCTGCACCGCCATCGTGACGGCGGGCACGTTGCTGTGGGCACGGTACGAGGCGTGCTCGGGAGTCGGGAACTTGAACCGCAGGTCGACGATCTCCTTCACGGCCTTGACCAACGTCTCGTCCTTGGTTCGAGTCGTGCGGTTCAGCAGCGTATCGACGTCTTCCCAGCGCGTATCGAGTCCCATGCGACCCTCCCGTGAGGCGGCGTTAGATTCGCTCGCAGGTTAGTGCACGCCGTCACGAAGCTCAAGCGGGGAGTGGCGGAGGGGGTGGGATTCGAACCCACAACCGTTTTCAAGACGGCTAAACCCGATGAACATACTGTGTTTCCTTCGTTCCGATTCCACTGCCGGCGCTCACTGTCCATGGTTCAAATCGCTAACAATCACACGAAAAGTGCGCGTCTCGTCGGGTGGGGGCTGACCCTTCGCGATCGCCGGATCGCTGGGCACAGTATCAGTCCGCGCGAAATTTTTCAGAACTTTCGAGTCGCGTTTCCCTGTCGTCCTCCTAGTCTGCTGTCCTCTCAGGCTCGTACGGCCGGTGGACTTCCGTTGATTGCAGACAACATCTGTGAACAGCACTTTTCGGCGGCAACTCTATTGGACACTTCCAGCGAAATGTTCAGCCCGGTAGGAGAAGTCAGGTAGACCTTCCCATAGCGTAGGACGGGAATCTGCCTGTTGTTCTTGAATCGTTTGTCTGGGCCACCGGATTTGTTTACGTACTGCCACGAGCGGCCAACGACTTCGGCATCGGTCGGGACAGACCCGCTCTCGCGGAACTGTGATTCGCCCGGCGCGACCTTCAGCTCGGCATATGCAATAGCCCCGTACTTCCCGCGCTGATGAACAAGAAGACGATCAGGAAAGAACAGCAGTTGCTGAACGCCGGTGTCGATACCGAAGATTTCGACGTTAGTGGCGATTCGCGGGGGAGCGATACGGCCCACGCGGATGGGTCGACGCGTCACTAGTGTGCCTGCACCGGCATGATACTTGGGGTCACTCTTCTCCAGCCGTTCTTCGAGCCAGACTGTCTTGGATTGGGCCAAAGACTGGATAGCCGTCTGAAGGCCGCCGAAAGTCTCAAGCGCATCCGGGTCTAGCTCGAAGTGAACGGGTATGGGCCTTGTGAGTCTCAGCAATCGCCTGAGCCAGTTGCCTCTGGTTGTGTTTAGGTCGGCTAGAACGGCTTCGCTTGACGAGTCGATAAGTTCTTCAATGTCGGCAGTTTGGATGACGTTGCCTGACTTGTCCGGTATCGGCGCTGTCCCAGCCTGAACATTGGGCTCACTCCGCTTTGAGCTAGCTGGAGTCGATAGGCTCTTGCGGTAGTAAACGCCGTTCCGGCCCATGTTCACGCGCGTGCCTTTCGGCCCGATGGCGACGCGCGCGCCCTTCACTCCTACCGAAGCTCCGACGCCGGACTTCGAGAAGTTGATGCGCAAGGGGCCAAATAGCTTCTTACTCTTACGCAGATAGAAAGGCATTTGAACTGACACCCCCTTACGGCGACGGATCTGCTGGCGTCAGCGTACCCGCTGACCCACCCTGCTCGTGGTGTCCGGAGTTCTGCAAACAGCCGCATGGTGGGGGGCCTTCCGGGATCGCCGCCTGATGGGGCGAAGTGGTGGAGATGATCCGGTTCGCCCGTATACTAACCGGCGTGAGTGTAACGCAACCAATAAAGCAACCCACGTTGGACTTCATCCTCGAGCAGACTCATGGTGCCGTCGATAAGCAACTCGCCGACTACGACACCATGGACTCGAAGGCGAGCGGCGTGTTCACAATCGCCAGCGCGGTGATTGCGCTCGCTGGTGCCCTTGTGGCGTTTCACTCCTCAGCCACCACAACCGTTGCTACAAGCTCCGGAGCAACGATTACTCAAGGAAGCCGCGAGTCGTGGTTCGTCATTGGGCTACTCGTCGCGGCAGTGGCAACGTATTCGGTGGGAGCCCTAGCTACTTTGCTTGGGTGGCGCATAAGGGCGTTGCAGCGAGCGGACTTCGCGATGTCGCTCTGGCAAGAGTACTGGGACGACGAAGTTCCCGACATCAAACACATGATCGTCGCGTCGATCCCAGACATCCTCGCCACCAACGCCCGCACTATCCAGACGAAGGCGAATTACCTCAGCATCGCGCTGACCAGCACCGCGGCAGAGGTGCTGATTGTCGGAGTCGCAGTTGTGGCGCTGCTAGTCGGTTAACCGCGATGCGGGCGCGGACGTGGCGGCCTGCCACCCTTCTGCACTTCGTCAGGTTGCGGTGCCGGTCGCGACGGCGGAGGTGGCGGTGGCCGTTGTGGCTCCCTAAATTGCATCCTCGTTGAGCTTCCTAATTCCCTGTTACACATCTGGCCATCCGCGCGGCAAGTGACCTCAGTCTATCAATCTTTCCGCGCGCCTCAGGTCGGGGTGGGAGGCTGCCCTTCCGCGATCGCCGCAACGACGCACCCCACCTCCGACCTCCCAGAGCGCCAACAAGCTGGCGGAGGGGGTGGGATTCGAACCCACGGTGGTGTTGAGCCACAACCGTTTTCAAGACGGTCTCCATAGTCCACTCGGACACCCCTCCGTACGGGAATTGTAGGAGATTGGTCGTCGGTCGTCAGTCGTTAGTCGTCGGTTGTTGTCGGTGTCAATCGCCGCGTGGGTGCCGAAAACGGATGGAGCAGCCAGCCGAGCAAGATTCTTCACTGCGTTCAGAATGACAAACCAACTCACCGACGACAGTTCGAGGAGCAAGAGTACGTCCGGGCCGGTTCTGCGCCAAACCGTGTTCAGCTACCATTCGACTTGTCGCGATGCATCGCCGGTGATGCTGACAGGCTGACCCGCTGACTAGCTGAAAGCTCGCGCTCCGTGAAAATCTGCTTTCTCATGTATCAGGGCAACATGTATTCGGGCGGGCAGGGCGTGTACCTGTTCTACCTGACGCGCGAGCTTGCCCGCATGGGCCACGACGTACACGTCATCGCCGGGCCGCCGTACCCGCAGCTCGATGAGCGCGTTACGACGCACAACATCACCGACTACAGCTACTGGACGTACCACCACTACAAGAAGGACTTCGTCTTCAACCGTCCGCCGCTCAGCTACTTCCATCCCGTCAACTTCTACGAATTCATCTCGACGCGCATCGCGCTGTCGTCGTTGCTGGCGAACTACAGCGTGCGCGCGTACTTCAAGCTGCGCGAGTTGGCGCGCGAGCATCGCTTTGATGTCGTGCACGACAACCAGACGCTCAGCTACGGCGTCTGGGCCACGCACGCCAGCGGCTTCCCGCTCGTCGCGACGATCCACCACCCGCTGTCGTACGACCTCAAGAACCAGCTCCGCCAGGCGCGCTCGACGTACGAGAAGGCGCGCCGCATCCTCTGGTCGCCCTGGAAGATGCAGGAGTGGGCCGCGAAGAGCGTCGATCGCGTGATCGTCGTCTCGGAGACGTCGCGCGTCGATGTCGAGGAGGCGTTCCAGCTACCGCCCGAGAAGGTACGTACCGTGTACAACGGCATCGACATCGACATCTTCCGCCCGCTGCCGGGCGTCGAGCGCCAGCCGGACAAGCTGCTGTACGTCGGCAACTCGGAGGACCGGAACAAGGGCGCGCGCTACTTCCTCAAGGCGCTCGACATCCTCAAAGACGAGATTGATTTCCGCGTCACGTTCGTCGATAACGTGAAGCACAACCTCAAGCTCGCCCCGCGCCTGGTCGACGAGTACGGCCTGAACTCGCGCATCGATTTCACCGGCCGCATCCCGACGGACGAGCTGGTGCGGCACTACAACTCGGCGAAGCTGCTCGTCACGGCGTCCGTCCACGAAGGCTTCGGGCTGCCGCTGGCGGAAGCGATGTCGTGCGGCACGCCGACCGTTGCGACCGACATCGGCGCCTATCGCGAGATCGTCGAGCACGGCAAGAGCGGCTGGCTCGTGCCGCCGTCGGATCCGCAGGCGCTTGCGGACGCGATCCGGATGATGTGGAATGACGCTGGCCTCCGGCAGCGACTGAGCGAGGGTGGCCGCCAGCGCATCGAGCAGAAGTTCAACTGGCGCAAAGCCGCCGAGGAGACGCTGGCGGTGTACGAGGAGATAGTCCCAGCCAAGCGGCGTTCGTTCACTATGGTAGAACCTGGAACCTAGTGTAGTGTCTCAGTTTTGATTCGTCGGTTGGAGGGGGCGCTGTCCCGATCAGGAATGGATAGACAACCGCACGGCCATTTTGGAGACACTACACTAGAACCAAGAACCTCTTGGTCGCAGTCTTGGTTCTGGGTTCGAACTTCTAGGTTCTAGGTTCTAGGTCCTTAGTTCTAGGTTCTCACAAGTGCCCGACAACATCGTCAACATCGACTTCAAGCGCCACTTCCACATCCAGCCGGGAGACTGGGTGCTGGACCTCGGCTGCGGCAACGGCCGACACACGATGGAGGCAGCGCGCTACCCCGGCCGGATCATCGGCCTCGATTTCTCGCGCGACGATCTCGTCGCCGCGAAGTTCATGTACGACGACATGGTGCGGCAGGGCAAGATCAAAGGGCGGGCCGACTTCATCGTCGGCGACGCGCAGAACCTGCCGTTCAAGGATGGCGCGTTCGACAAGTCGCTCTGCACGGAGGTCTTCGAGCACATCCCGGACGACCGGCGTGGCATCGTCGAGTTCATCCGCGTGACGAAGCCCGGCGCGCAGACCGCCGTCAGCGTGCCGGCGTACTGGCCCGAGCGCGCGTACTGGGCGCTCAGCTGGGACTACTGGCACTCACCCGGCGGTCACGTGCGCTGGTACCGCCCCGGCCAGATGCGCCAGATCCTCGAAGAGAGCGGCATGGACGTCGAGTTCATGCGCCGCCGCCACTCGTCGCAGAGCTTCTACTGGTTCCTGCGCTGCATCCACGGCCTCCCGAACGAGAACTTCCCGCCCGTGCGCCTCACGTGGAAGCTGATCAACGTCCACCACAACCGCCGCTTCAAGCTGCTCGAGTACATCGAGACAGTGGCGAATCTCGTGATCGGCAAAGACCTCGTCCACTATGGCCGCAAACGCGCGTCGCGCACATCGAGCAACGGCGTCACGCAGACGCAGTACGCCTCAACCGCGGCTGAATAGCGAATTCACCACAGAGGCACAGAGGCACAGAGGATCAAAGGGTCGTTGGGTGAGGTTGCTGTGCGTCCGCGGGACATTCGAGTGGCAAACTACCGGCCCTCCTCTCCGCCGGGCGGAGAGGACCAGCGCGAAGCGCGGAGGTGAGGTCGCTATTGGCACACGCAGCGGCCGGCATTCGTAGCGCACGTCGAACAACGGCGCCGCCCACACGCAGCTCGCCGCAACCGTGGCAGACTGACGGATTCACCACAGAGATCACAGAGGGCACAGGGATCAAGGGGTCGTTGGGTGAGGTCGCCAGGCGCTCGCCATGCGTTCACCCGGCGTGCACGAACCCTCCTCTCCGCCCGGCGGAGAGGACCAGCGCGAAGCGCGGAGGTGAGGTCACCACCGTAACGTGCATCGATCCGCAACCGTCTTCACAATCAATTCCCCAGGCAACTCCAACGAAACCTCCGCGCCCTTCGCGGCTTCGCGGTGAATTCGTCCCGCCGACCCAACCAAACCTCTGTGCCTCTGTGTCTCTGTGGTGAATCCGCGCTAACATTCACGCGATATGGTCTCCACGCTCGACCGCTTCCAGTCGATCGATCCGGCGCTGCTCGATATCGCGCCGACGGATCGCGTGATCGACCTTGGCTGCGGCACCGGCCGCCACGTGCTCGAACTGTCGAAGATGCCGGCCGACATCATCGGCGCCGATATCTCGCGCGACGACATCCGCGCCGGGCGCTACCTGCTCGAGATCATGCGCCGCCGCGACGAAGTGAAGGCGCGCGTCCACTGGCTGCAGACCGCTGGCGAGCGCCTGCCGTTCAAGGATGGCGCCTTTGACCGCGTCATCTGCACTGAGACGCTGGAGCACGTCGACGACGAGCACGTGCTCGCCCGCGAACTGGTGCGCGTGCTGAAGCCCGGCGGCATCCTCGCCATCAGCGTGCCAGACGAGTATTCCGAGAAGGTGTTCTGGAAGCTCTCGAAGAACTACCGCACGCACGCCGGCGGGCACGTCCGCATCTTCGGGCGCAGCGAGATCGTGCGGTTGATGCGGACCTCCGGGCTGCATCCGTATGCCGTTCGCTACCGGCACTCACTCGAAACGGTGTACTGGCTCAGCCACGTCGCGTTCTGGAGCGACTGGGGGAAGCAGGGGCCGATCACCAGCGCCTTCCGCCGCATCCTCGACTCGCAGCGTGCGCGCCGTTCGACCATCGTCACCGCGCTCGACGACATCGGCAACCGCATTCTGCCGAAGAGCATCGTCGTCTACAGCCGCAAGCCGCTGCACGAGCGATCCGAAGACGGCGCGAAGAGCCCGAACGGCCACAGCGACGTCTTTGACATCGACGACCGCTCGACCGTCGAAGTGCGTGCGGTACCCGCGCCGTTCGCGATCGATCCTGGCCTGCCCACGCCCACCGGCGACGTACCCGCAACCGTTTTCTCGCTGAAAGACGAGCTGCGCATCGCGCTCAAGCTCGAAGGCGAGGCGCAGAAGCAGCGCTTGATCGAGCTGCTGCGCTCGTGCCGCTTCAGCATGATGCGCGAGGTGCAGGACCTCAGCGGCGAGCAGGCATCGACGCCCTGGACGCCCGATGGACGCTCGATGAAGGAGATCGTCGGGCACATCACCGGCTGGGAGCGATGGGTCGAGGCCGCGCTCGACCAGATCGCGACCGGTGTCAGCGAGCCGTCGATCATGTCGCTCAGCGGCTACCCGCTCGGCATCCGCCGCTACGCCTCCGTCGACGTCTTCAACGCCGCGCGCATGGGCGAAGCGCGCGAGCAGCCGTGGGCCGAGATCCTCGACCAGTCCGCTGCCGCGTTCGAGGCGCTCATCGCGGCCGCGGAGCGCACGCCGGCGGAGTCACTCCAGGCGACGGCGGACTTCTTCTGGCCCGATCTCGGCGGCACCGTCCCGTGCGGCATCTATCTGCTGATGGTCTCGGCGCATCACTATCAGGAAGAGCATCTCCAGGAAGTTCGTAGTTCGTAGTGGGTAGTTTGTAGTTTGGCGCTGAACCGGATGATGTGTGCAGGACTATAAAAAGCTCAAGGTCTGGGAGAAATCGCACGCGCTTACGCTCGCCGTCTATAGAACGACGGCGACGTTCCCCAAGCACGAGCAGTATGGCCTCAGCAGCCAACTTCAGCGCTGCTCTAGTTCGGTCCCATCCAACATTGTCGAAGGTTGCGGACTGAACACGAACCCCGAACTCCTCAAGCATCTCCACTACGCAATGGGCTCTGCGAAAGAGATGGAATACCAGTTGCTACTAGCTAAGGATCTCGGCTACATCCTCCAAGTGGCCTACGAACCACTCGCCAACGATGTCGACGAAGTCGAACGCATGCTCTCCGCGCTAATCTCCACAATCCGGCGAGGCGGCAAATAGCGTGCGAGAACTACAAACCACAAACCACAAACTACGAACACCCGACCGCATGCTCTCCAACCTCATCTCGACAATCCGCCGAGGCGGCGCGTAGCGTGGAAGAACTACAAACTACAAACTACAAACTACAAACTCCCCTAAAACTCGCCTTCATCATGTACCAGGGCAACATGTACTCGGGTGGGCAGGGCGTCTACCTGCACTACATCACGCGCGAGCTGGTGAAGCTGGGCCACGAAGTACACGTGATCTCGGGGCGGCCGTACCCGCGGCTCGCCGACGGCGTCATGCACCACAAGCTGCACACGTACACGCTATGGGCGTTCCTCGATGGCCGTGACGAGCACGCCTACGACGATGCGCCGCAGGCGTTCCTGCACCCATGGAACTTCTACGAATTCGCCTCGACGCGCGTGTCGCTCGGATCGCTCTTCTTCTCATTCAGCGTGCGCGCCTACCAGAAGCTCGCCGAGATCGAGCGCGAGTTCGGGCCGTTCGATCTCGTGCACGACAACCAGACGCTCGGCTACGGCATCCTCGCCATGAAGAAGCTGATGGGCAAGCCGGTCGTCGCGTCGCTCCACCACCCGCTCGCCATCGACAAGGCGAACAACCTGCGCGAGGCGAAGACGCTCGCGCGCCGCCTCTCGCGCGAGATCTGGTTTCCCGGCCGCATGCAGTCGATCGTCGCCAACGGCATCGACATGATCTTCACCGGCTCGCGCAACTCGGCGCAGAGCGTCAGCGCGTCGATGGACATCCCGCTGGAGCACATCCGGCAGACGCCGTACGGCGTCGACCACGAGATTATGCACCCGCTGCCCGACGCGGCGCGCGTACCCGGCACGATCCTCTTCGTCGGCGATTCCGAAGACCGCAACAAGGGCGCAAAGTTCCTCATCGAGGCCTGCGCGCGGTTGCAGCACGACACCGATTTCCGCCTGCTCTTCAAAGACAAGAACGAGAAGGACATGACGGTTGTGCCGCCGCTCGTCTGGAAACACGGGCTGCAGCGCTTCGTCGAGTACATCCCGCGGCTCTCGACCGACGAGCTTGTGCGCCTCTACAACAGCGCGCAAATCGTCGTCTCGCCGTCGCTGTACGAGGGCTTCGGGCTGCCCGCGGCGGAAGCGATGGCGTGCGGCGCCGCCGTCATCGCGACGACCGCGGGCGCCTTTCCGGAGTTCATCGATGACGGCCGCACCGGCATCCTCGTCCCGCCCGGCGACCCCGATGCGCTCGCCGACGCCATCCGCTCGCTGCTTGCAGATCCGGAGCGCTGCGTCCGCATGGGCGCTGCCGCCAGCGAGCACATCCGCACGAACTTCACGTGGCAGCGCACCGCAAAGATCACGCTCGATCTGTACGGTGAAGTGCTGGCAAAGCAGCCACGGGGGGGCAGCGGTTAATTCTCCGTAGAATGATCATTGCAGCACCGTCCCACCATGGGTGACGGAGCCGTATCGACTCTGGAGCCTCAAGGTAATGATCTACGAGCTAAGCCTTAACTCGCTCATGGCAAACAGCCGTTTCATGGGTACATGCATCGGCGATCTCCAGACGTCGACGTTGAACTATGGTGAAGACGTTCCACTCTCGAAGCCGTCCCGCGACACCGCACGAATGTGTCTCGAGGATTTGACGGCGGGCATGCCAGTCTCGCCCGCAATGCGGGTGATGGTTGAGCGGGCGTTGGTTCGCCTACGCAAGGACAAAGAACTGACAGAGCGAGAAACGGCGAACCTGCTGGACGATCTGCACGAAGTGGCGGAAGCCGAATTTAGGACGTTCTTTTGCTTGGTCATCGACGAGGCGAAAGCGCAATTCTACGGTCAGAAGGCCCCGTTCGGGCTCAGAGTCGCTGACCGATTCTCAGATGCCTCCAGCGACATCGCTGCCGCTTCGCGGTGTATCGCGCTAGGTGAATCAACCGCGGCAGTCTTCCACCTCATGCGGGCCGTGGAACTCGCGCTGCAATCCCTCGCGACCAAGCTTGGTGTCAAAGGCGTAGTGGTGAAGGAGTGGTCGCGGCTCTTGCATGACATCGATGCCGCCCTCGCCGCCTTGCGCCAAAAGCCGCGAACGGCGAAGCGTGATCGCGACCTGGAGTACTTCTCTCAGGCACGAGCAATGATCTCGGGCTTCAACGACGCTTGGCGGAAGCACGTCGCACATAGCAGAGGAAAGTACGACGAGCGCGACGCGATGGACGTCTGGAACAGCGTCAAACCGTTTATGCAGCTACTAGCTCGTCGGACGGCTGCCCGATGAAAGCTGCTTTTGCACTTGGATTTGTCGCTCTCGGCCTTTGGCACTGCGACCAGCTTTCGCGCGAGCCGCGCTTGTCCACACCATCGGGTATCGACGCTAGGCTTCATCAAACATCCCTCGCGCACCGAAACCCCGTATTCCCCGTCGAACTGTCCGGCGTGTTCGCGCTGCGTGCCGCGACGCGATAGCGGTAGCAGTACGACTCGTGGCACAGGTACGAGCCGCCGCGTATCACGCGATGCGTGCCGTCGTGCGGCCCGACCGGATCCTCGCGCGGCCCGTTGATGTGGAAGCGCGGGCTGAACCAGTCGCCGCACCACTCCCACGCGTTGCCGCACATGTTGTACAGCCCGAAGCCGTTCGGCTCGAACGCATCGACGGGGGCCGTGCCGTCGTAGCCGTCGTCGACCGTGTTCGTGCGCGGGAACTCGCCCTGCCAGATGTTGCAGCGATGCACCCCGCCCGGCGTCAGCTCATCGCCCCACGGATAGCGCTTCTGCTCGAGGCCGCCGCGCGCCGCGTACTCCCACTCGGCCTCCGTCGGCAGCCGCGCGCCCGCCCACGAGCAGTACGCCATCGCGTCGCTCCACGTCACGTGCACGACAGGATGCTGTGCGCGTGACGAGATGTCCGATTGCGGCCCCTCAGGGTGCCGCCAGTCCGCGCCTTCGACCTGCCTCCACCACGGCGCCGCCGCCACGCCGCGCGTGTCCGGAAAATCGTCCGGCAGCAGTCCGGCGAACACGAACGACCACCCGTACCGCTCCGCCTCCGTCAGGTAGCCGGTCGCCTCGACGAACGCCGCAAAGCGCTCGTTGCTCACCACCGCCGCATCGATCCAAAACGCCCGCAACGATACCCGCCGCACCGGCCCCTCGCCGTCCTGCGGATACCCGACACGATCGTCGGTACCCATGAGAAACGAGCCGCCGGGGAGCAGCACCATGCCCGAGGTAGCATCGGTGCTTAGAAGTGGCTCCCCCTCTCCCCCGCGGGGAGGGGGGGCTGGGGGGGGGGGGGCTCGCCTTGGGGTCCGGGCGCCGGCAGGGGGGGGGCAGCACGCGGGC
>Ga0080064_1000586_pt1 | contig 92734 bp, 83 predicted proteins | sample Subgrocontami54m_FD_69260 | JGI IMG/M metagenome (GOLD analysis project Ga0080064, IMG submission 69260) | Subsurface groundwater microbial communities from S. Glens Falls, New York, USA - GMW46 contaminated, 5.4 m (SPADES assembly) (version 2) ... | reverse complement strand
CGTCAAGGAACTGCGGTTTCGGGCCACGTTTCCCCTTCGCCTTCTTGGCCATCCTCTCCTCCTTTTCCGGAGAGGATAGCAAGAGAGAAGCATTTTATCAATGAATTACAGGGTCACTACCGAATTCTTGGCCAGACGACGATTTGGATGCCAAACTCCGTGAGGCTCAATTCGGCGTGATCTGTTTAACCCGGGAGAACCTCAAAGAGCCGTGGATCCAATTTGAAGCTGGCGCTCTGTACATGCGATTAGAGCAAGAGCGTGTCTGCCCCTATTTATTGGGCCTTCAGCCCTCAGAAATCCCTTGGCCTATAGCCAGATTCATGGCCACCAAGGCGGAGAAGGAGGACACCAGAAAACTCATGGACAAAATCAACAAGTCCTTGGGTGAGGCAGCCCTCGATTCAGGGCGTCTCAGCGAGGCTGTTGATGTGTGGTGGCCAAGACTTGAAGACGCTCTGACTGCTGCCAGGAAATTAGAGGCGAAACCACCGCTTAAGGACTCTAAGAGGAGCCTGACTAAGCGCAGAGCTTAGAATGACATTCAAGAGGCGAGGCATACTGATCAAGGAAGTACGGCAGGCGAAGGGGCTGACCCAAGATGGGCTGGCCAAAAAGGCCGGAATCCATCCGATCTACCTCGCGCAGATCGAGGGCAGCACAAAGAATCCGCCGACGCGCACGCCGAGCCTCCCCATGCTGGGGAAACTGGCCAAGGTCCTGAAGGTGAAGGTGGCGGAGCTGCTCGAGTGAACGAACTCGGAATGCTTCACTCACCAACACGGGGGAGGCAAGAAATGAGCTTGAAGAAAATCGAACCCTACCGGGGGTTCAACATCTACACGGAGGAGATCCGGGGAGGCATCTGGGGAATCTCTGCGGTCGAGATTCCCTCAGGAGAGGCGGATATCATCCGTGCCCCTTCCCAGGGGCGTGTGCCGGGAGAGTATCAATCCAAGGAGGCCGCACTGGAGGCGGCAAGGGCGCATATTGATCGGATCCAGAAGAACAGAAGGAACAGAGCCAGCCAGGGAGCAAGATAGTCAAGTGCCCCCGCGCAGCGGCCGCCGCCGCCGGGGGCATGGCTCAAGACCCCTAGCTTTAGAGCGGGCCTTCATTGCCTTGCACGAGGAGGCGGGGACGCACCCCAAGCTGGTGCAGGCCAGGGTCAGCCACAGCAACATCAAGCTCACCATGGACGTGTACGGGAAGCTGGCCGGGAACATGGCCCTGGCCGAGGATCAGGCGGCGCGGCTGAACGCCCTCACCGCGAAGGCGTTCCCCGCCCTGGCGCAATTCCCGTTAAACATCTGGTAAACACGAGCCTCCGAAACGGCCTGAAATGACCCGGATCAGCCTACAAGACGAAAGGCCGTAAGTGCTTGACAAACTGGAACATCCCGTAATATCCTGCATCGTCATGAAAGGTCTGAGGTCGCTTGACGCGCAAGAGGTCGGCGGTTCGAAACCGCCCGGGCCTACCATCTCTTTTCTCGTGACGGCGTAGTGGATGACTTGAGCATCACGATGCAGGTGGTGTCGTGATGCTTTTTTATTCTGTGAATGCCGATGGCTGACGCTGAACTCCTGCTGGCCGACGGCCGACACGCCCGCGTCCCGGCCGGGCAGCCGATTCTCCCCACGCTCCAGGCGATGGGAGAGCCGGCGGAGCTGTCCGCCGTTGCGGCCGCGTGGAACGGACGGGTGCTGGACTTCATGACACCCGTCCCGCCGAATGCGGCCCTCACACTGGTCCCGCCCGATTCGGCGGAAGGTCTGCAAGTGCTCCGGCACAGCACGGCTCACCTGATGGCGGCGGCGGTCCAGGTCCTCTTCCCGGAGGCCAAGTTCGCCATCGGGCCAGCCATTGAGGAGGGTTTCTATTACGACATGGAACTCCCGCGGCCCCTGGCACCCGAGGATCTGCCGATCATCGAGGTCAAGATGCGGGAACTGGCGGCGCAACGGCTGCCGTATGTCCGCCGGGAGATGCCGCTTCCTGATGCGCTGGGATGGGCGCGCGAGAACCGGCAGGACTACAAGATCGAGATTCTGGAGACAATCCAGAAGTATGGGACCTCCCGGCCGGAGAGCCGAGAGCCGAGAGCCGAGAGCCGAGAGGTTGGAGTTGAAGAACTCACGGGGGAGGTCGAGCCGGGGAAGGCCACGGTGAGTTTTTACCAGACCGGGACATTCGTGGATCTCTGCCGCGGACCCCACGTCCCGAATACGTCCTGGCTGACGGCGTTCCGCCTCACCCACATCGCCGGGGCCTACTGGCGCGGGGACGAACGCCGCCCGATGCTCCAGCGGATCTATGGGACCGCCTTCCCCACCCAGGAGGCGCTGGACCGGCACCTGTTCCGGCTGGAGGAGGCGCGCCGCCGTGACCACCGCCGCCTGGGGCGGGACCTGGACCTGTTCAGCGTGGCGGACGAGGTGGGCAGCGGGCTGATTCTGTGGCATCCCAAGGGCGGGATCATCCGCAAGATCATCGAGGACTTCTGGCGCGACGAACACCTGGCCAACGGCTACGACTTGGTGTACACCCCCCACGTGGGGCGGGCCAAGCTGTGGCAGAAGAGCGGGCACCTGGATTACTACCAGGACCTCATGTATCCCCGGATGGAAGGGGAGGGCAATGACTATTACGTCAAGCCCATGAACTGCCCCTTCCACATCATGATCTACCAGTCCAAAGTGCGGAGCTACCGGGACCTGCCCCTGCGATTCGCCGAGCTGGGGACGGTCTACCGGTTCGAGCGGGCCGGCGTGCTGCACGGCCTCCTGCGGGTCCGGGGATTCACCCAGGACGACGCGCACATCTTCTGCACCCCCGGGCAGATGGACGAGGAGATCACCCGGGCGGTGCGATTCAGCCTGTTCTTCCTCCGGACCTTCGGGTTCAAGGATTACGAGGTCTACGTGGCCACCCGCCCGGAGAAGTTCGTAGGCGAACCCGGGCAATGGGACGTGGCCACCGAGGCGCTGAAACGCGCGGCCGAGCGCGCCGGCCAGGCGTACGAGCTGGATCCGGGTGGCGGCGCCTTCTACGGGCCCAAGATCGACATCAAGGTCAAGGATGCCCTCGGGCGTCCCTGGCAGTGCACCACGGTCCAGTTCGACTTCAATCTGCCCGAGCGGTTCGGCATCAGCTTCGTGGGCGAGGATAACCGCCAGCACCGGCCCTTCATGGTCCACCGGGCCCTCCTGGGCTCCATGGAGCGCTTCCTGGGCGTCCTGATCGAGCACTACGGGGGCGCCTTCCCGACCTGGCTGGCGCCGGTGCAGGTCCGGGTGCTGCCGGTGGCGGACCGCCATCATGAGTATGCGGCGAGCGTCGTCGCCCGCCTGCGGGCCGACGGCCTGCGGGGCGAGGTGGATACCCGGAACGAGAAGATCGGCTTCAAGATCCGGGAGGCAGAGGTTCAGAAGATTCCGTACATCCCGGTGGTGGGAGACAAGGAAACGGCAGCGGGGACGGTGTCTGTCCGCCTGCGGGGCGGCCAGGATCGCGGCGTGATGCCCCTGGCGGATTTCGTCCACTCGCTGGCCACTGAGAGCAAGCCGCAGGCCGCCTGATCCGGCGGCCGCCGACCGCGGCTGGAGGTGAGGCCCATAAGTAAAGGCCTTCGCGTCAACGAGCGGATCCGCATCAAGGAAGTGCGGGTGATCAGTCCCGACGGGACCCAGCTTGGCGTCCTGCCCATCGAGCAGGCGCTCCAGACTGCCTACGGACTCAACATGGACCTGGTCGAGGTGGCGCCCGAGGCCCGGCCGCCCGTCTGCCGGATCATGGATTACGGCAAGTACCGGTACGAGCAGAGCAAGAAGGCGCGGGAGGCCAAGAAGAAGCAGACGATCATCGAGCTCAAGGAGATCAAGCTCCGCCCGAAGACGGAGGAGCACGATTTCCAGTTCAAGGTGCGACACACCGAGCGCTTCCTGAAGGAAGGGAACAAGGCCAAGATCACCATGATGTTCCGGGGGCGCGAGGTGATCCGCATGGACCGGGGGAAGGCGCTGCTGAATCGGTTCGTGGAGGCCCTGAAGGACGTGGCCGTCGTGGAGCAACAGACCAAGGTCGAGGGCCGAAACATGACGATGATCCTGGCGCCGAAACACTAGCGGTTAATCAACAATGACCAATGACCAATGACCAATAGCTGATGAGACCGGCGGCCAGCCCCCGGCCTAAAGCCGGGGGTTCGGGAGATGCCCCCGCCGGAGATTCAGCCAGCGAAGCCCAAACCCCCGGGTTCAGCCCGGGGGACGACGAGGAGATCTCACTCATGCCGAAAATGAAAACGAACCGTGGTGCGGCCAAGCGATTCAAGATCACCGGGACCGGGAAGCTGCGGCGCGCCCATTCCTCCAAGAGCCATCTGCTGACGGGAAAATCGGCCAAGCGGATGCGGCCGCTGCGCAAGGAAACCGTGGTGCATCCCGCGGACGCCAAGCGGATGAAGATTCTCGTTCCATACTTGTAAACAAGTTATTGAGTCTGGGAATGGCGGATGTGAAGGTGCGAGTCGGACGTCGAAGGTCCGCACCGAGACGGATGTAAGAAGCGAGGAGCACGGATCATGCCACGCACAAAGGGTGGGTTCACGACACGCCAGCGACGGAACCGGGTCCTGAAGCAGGCGGAAGGGTACTGGGGGAAACGCAAGAATTGCTTCCGGAGCGCCCAGGAGGCGGTGGATCGCGCCCTGGCGTACAGCTACCGCGACCGGCGAAACCGGAAGCGGGATTTCCGGAACTTGTGGGTGATCCGGATCAACGCGGCGGCGCGCCTGGCCGGCCTGTCCTACAGCCGCCTGATGGGCGGCCTCCGCAAGGCCGGCGTCACCGTGGATCGCAAGATGCTGGCGGATCTGGCAGTGCGGGATGCGGCTGCCTTCAACGTGCTGGCGGACTTGGCCAAGGCACAGGTGGCCGCCTAGCCCGCTGGATCGGTCCTTCCCGTTGCGCCCCGAATCCCTCGGGGCGCTTTTTTTGCCAAAGGCCGATCCCCATGATCCGAGTAACCACACCTCCGGAGAGTGTGAGACAACGTTCGGTCACACCTCGTGAGTCTCGCTGGAGTCAAGGGGAGAGGCCGATTTTGGACAGTGGCGCATGACAGACATTCCGCAAGCCCTGACGGTTCTGCAGGCCGAGGCATTGACGGCGCTGGAGGCCACGGCGGACGAGGCCGCCCTGGAACAGGTTCGGGTGCGCTACCTCGGCCGGAAGGGATCCCTGGCAGCGATCCTTCGCGGTCTGGCCGACCTGCCTCCGGCCGAGCGACCGGCTGTTGGGAAGCTGGCCAACGAGGTGAAGGAACGGCTGGAGGCGGCCCTGGCGGCCAGACGCGAGGCCCTTCAGGCAGCCGCCCGTGCGGCGGCGCTGGCAGCGGAGCAGGTGGACGTGACGCTGCCAGGGCGGCCGGTCCCCATGGGGCGCCTGCACCCCAGCACGCAGGTCCTGCGGCGGATCTGTCAGATCTGGGGGGACATGGGGTTCCAGATCTATCGCAGCCGGGACATCGAGACCGAGGAGATGAATTTCGAGCTGCTGAATATCCCCGCGCACCATCCCGCCCGGGACATGTGGGACACCTTCTACACCATGGTGGATGGCATCCTGCTCCGGACGCATACGTCCCCTGGACAGATCCGCGCCATGCGGGAGTTCTGTCCACAACCCATCCGGGTGATCCTCCCGGGGATGTGCTACCGCTACGAGCAGATCACCGCCCGGTCGGAGATCCAGTTCCACCAGGTCGAGGGGCTGGCGGTGGGACGGCACGTCAGCATGACCGACCTGAAGGGGACGCTGATCAGCTTCGCCCATCGGATGTTCGGGGCCGTCCGGCGGGTGCGATTCCGGGCCAGCCACTTCCCCTTCACCGAGCCCAGCGCCGAGATGGACGTGGAATGCATGCTGTGCGAAGGGGTCGGCTGCGTGGTCTGCAAACAGACCGGCTGGCTGGAAATCCTGGGCTGCGGCATGGTGCACCCCGAGGTCCTGAAGAACGGCGGCTATGACCCGGCGGTCTACTCGGGCTTCGCCTTCGGCATGGGCCCGGAACGTATCACGATGCTGAAGCACCGGATCGAGGACATTCGCTACTTCTGGACCAACGATCTTCGGTTCCTCGAACAGTTCTGAGGGGGGATCGCCGTCCCGACGGCGCGGCGGTTACCCGCGGACCCACGACCCATGCGCGTCCCGATCAGTTGGCTCAAGGAGTATGTGGACATCCCCCTGCCGGTGCAGGAGGTGGCCGAGCGCCTGACCTTCGCCGGGCTCGAGGTGGCCGACATTCAGACCATCGGCTTGCCGGGCAGCGCCTTGCCCTGGGATCCCGAGCGAATCGTGGTGGGCGAGGTCCTGGAGGTCCGTCCGCATCCCGATGCGGATCGGCTGGTGCTGGCCACGGTGGAGTACGGTGGCGGCCAGCCCAAGACCGTAGTGACGGGCGCCCCGAACCTGCGCGTCGGCGACACAGGCCACAAGGTGGCCTTCGCGCTGGAAGGGGCGCGCCACTGGGATGGGTACAGCGGGACACCGGTCCCCACCGGCCTCAAGGGACGGAAGGTCCGGGGGATCTACTCCGATGCGATGATCCTGTCGGAGAAGGAGCTGGGCCTCTCGGACGATCACACCGGCGTCCTGCTCCTGGATGCCATGGCGCCCGTGGGGATGCCCCTGGCGACCTACATGGGGGATGTGGTCCTGGACCTGGAGATCACCCCCAACATGGCCCGCTGTCTCTCCGTGCTGGGGGTGGCCCGGGAGGTCGCGGCGCTCACCGGCGGCGGGGTGCGCTATCCCCAGACTCGGATGCAGGCCGGAGGAGAGTCCATCGAGGGACGGGTGGCAATCGCCATCGCGGACCCCACGCTCTGCGCCCGCTATGCGGCCACGCTGATCGCGGACGTCACCATCGGACCTTCGCCGGAGTGGATGCGCCGCCGGCTGCGGCTGGCGGGCATCCGGCCCATCAACAACGTGGTGGACGTCACCAACTATGTGATGCTCGAATGGGGTCAGCCGCTGCACGCCTTTGACTACGACGTGCTGGTCCGTCGCGCCAAGGGTATGCCGCAGATCACGGTTCGCCCCGCCAAGGCGGGCGAGGTGCTGACCACCCTGGACGGGGTGGTGCGCCACATGACAGCCGAGCGGCTGTTGATCACGGACACGGCGGGTCCCATCGCCATTGCTGGCGTGATGGGCGGAGCCGAGACCGAGGTCACCGACGCCACGCGGACCGTCCTGCTGGAGGCGGCCAACTTTCACTTCGTCTCCATCCGAAAGACCACCCAGGCGCTGAAGCTCCCCAGCGAGGCCAGCGCCCGATTCGGCCGGGGGGTGCCGCCTTCGGCGGCGGCCCCGGCCGTCATGCGGGCTACGGATCTGATGCGGGAGCTGGGGGGCGGGCGGATCGCCCGGGGCGTGGCCGACTGCTACCCGGTGCCCCAGGTCCCCTCCGTGGTCGTCCTGACCACCGAGGAAGTGCGGCGCATCCTGGGCATGGACCTGTCCCGTGCCGAGATCGAGCGGATCCTCACGGCCCTCGAGTTCCGCTGCGAGCCGCGGGGGGAGACGGGGTTGCGCGTGACGGCCCCGGACCACCGGCTGGACATCGGGACCGGCGTGACGGGGGCGGCCGACCTCATCGAGGAGGTGGCGCGCATCCACGGGTACGATCGGATCCCCGTAACCGAAATGGCAGACCGGCTGCCGCCGCAGCGGGACATCGTCCCGGTGAACCTGGAAGAGCAAACGCGGGACCTGTTGGCGGTCGCCGGACTGCAAGAGGTCATCACCTACCGACTGACGACACCCCAACGCGAGGCACAGCTCACCCCGGGGAACGATTCGCCCGCGGAGCGGGCCTACGTCCGTGTGGCCAACCCCATCAGCGCCGATCGGGTGGTGATGCGGCAGTGCCTCCTGCCCGGCCTATTGGAGGTCATGGCGCATAACGCACGGCTTCGGGATCGGCTCTGGTTCTTCGAGATCGGTCCGATCTATCTCCCCGGCGGTGCGACGGAGTTGCCGGCCGAGCCTCGGCGGTTGGCCATTGGGATGGCCGGGCGGCTGGCGTCGGCCTCCTGGCGGGATCCGGACCCGTCCCGCACCGACTTCTTCGACCTGAAGGGCGTGGTGGAGGCGTTGCTGCGCGGGCTCCACCTCGGGGCCGCCCGCTTCGAGCCGACCACGCATCCCACCTTCGCGCCGGGTCGGACCGCCCGGCTCATCGTCGAAGAGCACGAGGTGGGTTTCCTGGGGGAGGTCCATCCACAGGTGCGGGCGGCCTTCGACCTGCCGCCTGGGCCGGTCTGCCTGGCGGAACTCGATCTGGAAGAACTCCTCGCGCGCGTCCCACTGACCCACCCCGTGGTCGGGGTTCCCCGATTCCCTCCGGCGCTGCAGGACATCGCCCTCGTCGTCGATGACGGGGTGACGGCGGCCGACCTCACGGCGGTCATCCGATCTGCGGGCGGGCCGCTGCTCGCGGACGCCCGGCTCTTCGACGTGTACCGGGGACAGCAGCTCCCATCCGGCAAGAAGAGCCTGGCCTTCTCCCTCGTCTTTCAGGCCGCGGATCGGACCCTGACCGATGCGGAGGTGGAGGCCGAGAAGCGCCGCATCGTCGAGGCGGCGGCCCGCCGCCTGGGAGCGGAGCCCAGGGCCTGAGCCCTCCCCCAGGACGCGGCTGGTGTCCTCACCCTCGCCTTCGGTGAAATCCCCCTTTACAAAGGTCTGGGGCTTTGGTAGGGTCTCGTCGGCCGTCACGGAGATGATCTGATGGACGCAGTGATCGAGCGGCTCGCGGCCCTGGAAATGAAGGTCCGTGAGACGCTGGCAGAGTTGGAGCAAGCCCGACGCGGGCAGGCTGCCCTGGAGGCGAAGATCCAGGCCCTCCAGGCCGACCTCCGAGCCCGCGAGCAGGAGGTTGTGACCCTGCTGGCAGAGCGGGAGCGCGATGGCGCCGATCTGGCGCGCCTGCGCGCGGAGCGGGAGGAAGTCCGCGTGCGGGTGGAAGGGCTCCTGGGGGAGATCGCCCGTCTCGAGGCGGCCATGCAGGGGGTCGGCACGTAAGGGGGGCCGGGGATGACGGCCGGCGAGCGGACCACCGAGGTCGAGATCTTCGGAGAGCGATACACGCTCCGGGGAACCGACAGCCCCGAGTACCTCGCGCGGGTGGCGGAGTACGTGGACGGAAAGTTCCACGAGGTGGTCAAGGAGAGCCCCACACTCCCGCCTGCCAAGATCGCGGTGCTGGCGTCGCTCAACATCGCCGACGATCTGTTCAAGCGGGACGAGGCGCTCCGCCGGGCCGAACAGGAGGTCCTGGCCCGGATCGAGGGGATTTTTCAACTGCTGCATCGCGGGGGCGTCGCCGGATAACCCGACGGGCGCGTCGGAGCGCGATCATCCTCGGCAGGGTGCAGCAGGGTGCGGAAAGGGCTTGCAACGGGGAAGTGGCCTGTGCTAGCGTGCGCAGCAGAGATCAGGGATACCGAGAACCCCTACCGTGCGCGTGATGCGGTAACTTTTTTTGAGCCAACACCCTCAGAACGGGGATCCCTCCGAGAACGTGGTGAGCAGGCCTGTCCGCCTCGGCGGAAGGGAAGCCTAAAGCGTTTGCGGGACCCCCACCTGGTTATCCAGGTTCAAACGAGGACCAACACACGGCACAATGGTAGGGGTTGTTTCTTCTCTCGGCCGGTAGATCGCCCTGCCTGCTCCGCCAGCCTCAGGCAGTTCTGAGTCCATCCAGTCCTTTCCTGCCAGCACGCGTCTTTCCGAACGCTCCGCGCAAGATTGCGCTCTGCGTGGCCTAACTCTCCGCGCACCATCGGACTCGGCGTGGCCTAAGGCTCAGCGCAACAAGGCGCTTTGCGTGGCCTAGCGCTCCACGTGGCCCGATGCTCCGCGTTATTTGAGAATTCGCACTGCTTCACGCTCCGTGTGGGTTGTCGCTCCGGGTCATTCATCTTCCCGAGCGCGGTGAGCGCGGCGCTCGGGGTGAGCCCTCCCGGGCGCGCCCCCCTGGGGCGTTCCAAACGGATCCCCTGGCCCTCGGATATTCCGCAGGGGACAAGAGGTACGACGGCAGGCCGGATCGTTCCGGGCCGCCCGCTGCGTCCAGCAACTCCCGGAACATGTCGGTCCGGTCCAGGATCGGATCGGGTGGATGGGAACGGGTCGGTCCGAAAGGTCGGGCGCGACCCCGTGAAGGCACAGGAGCGAGGGAGGGATTCCCGTGGACATATGGGTCACCATCGTGCTGGGGTTGGCGATGGGCCTGGTGGGGCTGGGCATCGGCTGGGTCCTTGAGCGCCAACGGCAGACGCGACTGAAACAGCAGGCGGAGGACGAGGCACGGCGCATCGTTCGAGAGGCAGAGCGCGAGATCGAGACCCGTCGAAAGGAAGCGGACCTGGAGATCAAGGGCAAGACCCTCCAGGCCCGGACCGAGTTCGAACAGGAGACGCGCGCGCGGCGGGAGGAACTGCAGGGGCTGGAGAAGCGCCTGAACCAGCGCGAGGAGATCCTGGACCGCAAGCTGGAGGTGCTGGATCGCCGCGAGCGCGAGGTGGCCGGGCGGGAACAGGAGCTCCGGACGCGAGAGGCAACCGTCGTCCAGCAGGAGGGACACTGGCGCCACCTGGTGGAGGAGGCCAAACGGAAACTCGAGCAGGTCGCCGGCCTGACGTCGGAGGAGGCCAAGGCCCAGCTCATGCAGGCCCTGGAGGATGAAGCCAAGCTCCACGCCGCCGGCCGCATCAAGCGCATCGAGGACGAAGCCAACGAGACGGGCGAGGAGCGGGCCAAGCAGATCATCGGGCGGGTCATCTGCCGGATCGCTTCCGAGTACGTGGCGGAGGCGGCGGTGTCGGTGGTGGACCTGCCCAGCGATGACATGAAGGGCCGCATCATCGGTCGCGAGGGCCGTAACATCCGCGCGCTGGAGAAGGCCACGGGGATCGACATCATCGTGGACGACACCCCCGAGACGATCATCCTGTCCGGGTTCGACTCCGTCCGCCGGGAGATCGCCCGCGTGGCCATCCAGCGCCTGATCCAGGACGGCCGGATCCACCCGACCCGCATCGAGGAGATGGTGGAGAAGGTCACCAAGGAAGTCGAGAAGGACATCCGGGAGGCGGGGGAGCAGGCTTGCTTCGAGCTGGGGATTACCGGCCTCCATCCCGAGCTCGTCCGGATGGTGGGGCGGCTGAAGTACCGCTACAGCTACTCGCAGAACCAGCTCGCCCACACGAAGGAGGTGGCGACCCTGGCCGGCCTCCTGGCGGCCGAGCTGGGCCTGGACGTGAAGGCGCTGAAGCGGGCGGCCCTCCTCCACGATATCGGCAAGGCCGCCGACCAGGGGACCGAAACCTCCCACGCGCTGCTGTCGGCGGAGCTGGCCAAGAAGTATAACGAGGATGCCCGGGTGGTGAACATCATCGCCGCCCACCACGAAGAGGTGGCCCCGCAATATCCAGAGGCCGTCATCCTCCAGGCCGCCGACGGCCTGTCGGCCGCCCGGCCCGGTGCCCGGCGCGAGATCATGGAGACCTACGTCAAGCGCCTGGCCAAGCTGGAGGAGATCGCGACCTCCTTCAAGGGCGTGGAGAAGTGCTTCGCCATCCAGGCAGGCCGGGAGATCCGGGTAGTGGTCGAGAGCGAGCAGATCAATGACCAGGCCGCCTACGTCATGGCCCGGGACATCGCCAAGCGGATCGAGGACGAGATGGAATATCCGGGCCAGATCAAGGTCACGGTCATTCGCGAGACTCGCGCGGTGGAATATGCCCGGTAGCGGCAGGGGCTGGGGGACAGGGGTTGGGGACTGGGGAGAGCCCGGGTCCCCGGCCTCCGTTCGTTTTCCCAATCCCTAGTCCCCAACCCCCAACCCCCGTCCTGAGATGCGAGTCCTCTTCATCGGCGACATCATCGGACAGCCGGGACGTCGGATGGTGGCCCGCCACCTGAAGGCGCTGGTGGCGGACCACGCCGCCGAGCTGGTGCTGGCCAACGCCGAGAATGCCGCGGGAGGCTTCGGCATCACCCCCTCCGTCGGAGAAGAGCTGTTCAGCCTGGGGATTGATCTTCTCACCTCCGGGAATCACGTCTGGGACAAGAAAGAGGCCGAGGGGTACCTGGCCAAAGAGGCGCGGGTGCTGCGGCCAGCCAACTACCCGGAGGAGGCGCCCGGCACCGGCGTCCACATCCTTGCGAAGAACGGCCGGATGGTGGGCGTGGTGAACATCCAGGGCAGGGCATTCCTCCCGGCGATTGACTGCCCCTTCAAGGCCGCGGACCGGGAGGTGGCGCAGCTCCGCCAGGTCACCGACACGATCCTGGTGGACTTCCACGCCGAGGCGACAGCGGAGAAGCAGGCGTTTGGGTGGTATCTGGACGGGCGCGTGTCGGCGGTGATCGGGACCCACACCCACGTCCAGACCGCGGACGAGCGAATCCTGCCGGGCCGGACGGCCTACATCACGGACGTGGGCATGACCGGTCCGCGGGACTCGGTCATCGGGATCAGGCCAGAGGATGCCATCCATCGGTTCATCACCCAGATGCCACGGAAGTTCACCATCAGCGACGGTCCGGCACACCTTTGCGCGGTGGTGGTGGACATCGCAGACGACGGCCGGGCGCGGAGCATTACGCGCCTCCAGGTATGCGACGACTAGCGCCGAGCGTCGAGACGTGATGTGTTCCGGATCCCTGTCGCTATCCCTGTCCCTGTCGCCCATCGGGGGGCATGCCGTGAGCGCGCGGATCATTGACGGGAAGAAGATCGCCGCCGGAATCCGCGAGGAGATCCGGCAACGGGTGCTCCAGCTCCAGGAGGCCACGGGCAAGGTCCCCGGCCTTGCCGCCGTTCTGGTCGGCGATGATCCCGCTTCCGCCACTTATGTCCGGACCAAGACCAAGGCCTGTCACGAGGTAGGGGTCGCCTCCCGCCAGCTTACACCGCCGGGGGATATCGAGCAGGCTGACCTGCAGCGTCTCATTCGGGATTTGAACGGCGACCCCGAGATTCACGGGATCCTGGTGCAACTGCCGCTGCCCAAACACCTCGACGAGCGAGCCGTCTTGGAAACAGTCGATCCCCGGAAGGACGTGGACGGGTTCACCTTCGCCAATATCGGCCGCCTGGTCGAGAACCAGCCCCAGTTCGTTCCCTGCACGCCTGCAGGAATTATCGAACTGCTGGACCGCGAGGGCGTCGAGATCAAAGGGAAGCACGCGGTGGTGGTGGGTCGGAGCGAGATCGTGGGGAAGCCGGTCGCGTTCCTGCTGCTCCATCGCCATGCGACGGTGACCATCTGCCACTCGCGCACGGCCGATCTCGCTGCCGAGACGCGCCGGGCCGACATTCTCGTGGCCGCTGTGGGCCGACCCCGTCTGATCACGGGGGCCATGCTGAAGGCCGGGGCGGTCGTGATCGACGTCGGCATCAACCGGGTGGATGGGAAGCTGGTGGGCGATGTGGACTTCGAGTCCGCGGTCAGTGTGGCATCCGCCATCACCCCGGTCCCCGGCGGCGTCGGCCCCATGACTGTCGCGATGCTGCTTCGCAATACGCTCCAGGCGCTCGAGCAATCGGTCCGCGGTTCGTGAACCGCGGCTTGCCCGTCCCGGGCGGTGCCCCCGATTCACACAGAAAATGGCCCCAGGGCGCCCGCCGCCTCTCGGCGGCGTGCGGGGTCAGGCCGAGGTCTCGGCGTACTCCTCCAGGAGCGTCCCGATCAATTCCTTGACGGACACGATCTCGGTGGCCCGGTAGGCGTTCTCACCGGCGAAGGCGAATCCACGCTTGAGGTTGCCCCGCTGGGCATTGATGAGGGCCAGGGCGATGCAGTATGGAGTCTTGGTGTAGTCGCAGGTGATGATGCAGTGGTACGGGCACTGGACCGGCGCCTTCTTGGCGTTGTTCACGTCGTCGATGAACTGGTTCCGGATGGCCCGGCCCGGCATGCCCACCGGGCTCTTGATGATCACGATGTCCTCGCGCCTCGCCCGGATATAGGTCTCCTTGAAGGCGAGGGAGGCATCGCACTCGTGCGTCGTCACGAAGCGCGTCGCCATCTGGACCCCGGCCGCGCCGAGCTGCAGGAACTTGTGAATGTCCGCACCGGTGTAGATACCCCCGGCGGCGATCACGGGGATCGCCCTCTGGTGCTTCTCCTCGAAGGGACGCACCTCAGCCAGGACCTCCGCGACCAGTCGTTCCAAGGCGTAGGCAGGGTCGCCGATCTGCTCCGGCTTGAATCCGAGGTGCCCGCCGGCCAGTGACCCCTCGACCACGATGGCGTCGGGGAGATAAGCGTACCGCTCCGTCCATCGCTTGGCGATGATCCGAGCCGCCCGGCCGGAAGACACGATAGGCACCAGCTTCGTCCGGGCCGTCCCGGTGAAGAAGTAGTGCGGGAGGTCGAGCGGGAGTCCCGCCCCGGAGAAGATGATGTCGATTCCCTCCTCGAGGGCCGTCTTCACCAGGTCCCCATAATTTGACAGCACCCCCATGATGTTGACGCCGAGGATGCCCTGGCTCAGCTCCTTCGCCCTGCGGATCTCCCGCCTCAGGGCCCGGGTGTTGGCTTCGAGGTAGTTCACATAGAAGTCCGCCTCGAACATCCCGATCCCCGCACAGGCGATGACGCCGATCCCGCCCTCGTTAGCAACCGCCGATGCCAGCCCGGACAGCGACACCCCAACCCCCATTCCTCCCTGGATGATGGGAAGGGGCGCGGTGAGATCCCCGATGTGCAACGCCTGCGGACGGCGATCGCTCATTGACGACATCCTTTCTCGGGCATGCCCAACCACCCACTCTTTCCCACCGGAATCGACTCGACCCGCCGAGGAGTACCGCCCGTGCGCCGCGGCCAAGTCTCCGGTATGGCTCTCACCATGCAGCCGGGGTGCGAGGAAGGGTCCGGGCTGCACGCGGCGTTCGGCGCAGGCAATGACGGACGCCGCAGCAGGATGTGTATCCCGGGTGGACAATGGCTAGACAGACTAGCCTACTGGCGGGTGTCTTGGCAATCACCGATTTTCCCGTGGCTGCAGGTAGATACCTAACGCGGCTTATTCGCGAAGCTGTTCGCGAATCATCACGGGTAATGACCAATTACCAAGGGCCAATGACCAACAGGGGAGCCGGGCCTCCTTCGTCTTCTTGTGGTAGGCTTCCCCCTGCCATGCCGCGCCGCCGGACCCGGACTCGCTGGAACTGATCGTTTCGCTCGCCTACGCGGCCGACCACACGGAGCGGCTGAAACTCGGGCAGCTCGTCTCGCCCGCCTCGCTCCGCGATCCGGTGATGCTGACGCGCCAGATGCTCGCCCTGGATGACTTGAGCGGCGGGCGGATGGTCTTTGGCGTCGGCGCGGGCTGGAACGTCCGCGAGCACGAGATGTTCGGCTACGACCTTGGCGACCTCCGCATGCGGATGGACCGGTTCGCGGAGGCGGTGGAAGTGATCACCCACCTCAAGTGGAGCGACAGGCCCGTCTCCTACTCCGGCCGCTACTACACCCTGAAGGACGCGACGCTCCTGCCCCGCCCGCGGCGCCCCGGGGGCCCGCCCTTACTCATCGGCGGCGGTGGCCCGAAGCGGACGCTCCCGCTCGCGGCGCGCTATGCGGACATCTGGAATGTCGCGATGGTCGCGCCCGATGCCCTGCAGGAGAAGCTGAGGCTCCTCGACTCGTTGATCGTCGCGGCCGGGCGGCAGCCGGGTGATGTCGCGCGCACGCTGATGATCCCGGTCTTCTGCGGGCACGGCGACGCCGAACTCCTCCATTGGGCGAGGGGACGGCGCCGTATGGCCGCGTACGCCAACCTGTCGGATGAGGCCCTGCTCGACGCTCTCCGGGGTCGCGGCGCCATCATGGGCACGCCGGAGGGGGTGGTCAGCGCATCCGCGCCTACGAGCGATTAGGCATCGAGGAGATCATGGTCCAGTGGTTCGCGCGGGACGACCTCGACGGCCTCCGGATGATCGCGGACAAGGTGATGCCGAAGGTGGCGGGATGACGGTTAGTTCAGCCTGGTGGTGAAGGAGCAACCAGGAGGGTTATTCGACTCAGGAAGACGGCTCGACTCCACTCTTCCTGCGCCTCAACTGAGCAAAAGCCTCGATGCCTTTCTCACCTGAACGCAGGAAATCGAGGAAGTCCAGCCCTTGGTACTCGCAGGTCTCACAGATGCTCAGCAGGATGAGGTATTCTTCGATGCCCGCTCGCGTCGATGTCCCTCCCATGACGTTTCGGAGTGCCGCATAGGCCTTGATCGCGTGCTCGGCGTTATTGTTGTTCCACGGGATCCCGTCGTAATTCAGGAAAGTGAAGAGCTTGCTCCGATTCTTCTCGAAACGCTCTTTGCACTTCGAAGCCGCTTCGCTCTGGTAAAGTGCTTTCGCTAGTCCTCTGTAGAATCGATCCACGAACACACGGTGCTTTCTCAGGAAATGGCGTTTCAGCCCGTACCGATCCACAGTCTCCACCATTGGCTTCACCAGCGCCGCGAAAGTCACAGCCAGTTGCTTCATTTCTTCGTCGTATGGGTGCTTCAAGATCTCATCGTTGAGGTCCCGCAGGAGGTGGATAAGGCACTTCTGTTGCGGACAATCGAGCAAATCGTACGCTGCGTAGAAGTCAGAGACCAAGACACCCTTGAAACCTGTCAGCGTGGCTTGCAGCACTTCGGCTTCGCGAGTGTCGGCATACAGGTAGGCAACTTCCCGGAGATTCGTGAACACCCAGACATAGGCAGCCTGTCCCTTCACGTTTGCCCTCGTCTCGTCTGCATGAACCAGATCACCACCCGCGAGTCGGCTAAGAATCTGCTGGTACGTCTCCCTGTAGAACTCAGCCGCTCTGGACTTAAACTGGTTGGTTGTGGTGCATGTCAGATTGAAACCGAAGAGTCGGTTGATGGTCTCGGTGACGATGCGTTGAGGGATGCACAGTTCGATGACTTGATAGACGAAGTAGGCCACCAAGTTCCATCCGAACTTGAGTTTGGTCCGAAAACGGTTTTCTGGCCCAAAAATGAGCTGACAGCGCGAACAGTAGAATGTCTCGTAAGTGTACTTGACGACCCATCTTCTGATACTGAAACGACCAAAGCGAAGGTCATAGAGGATTCTCGCTCGGGTGGCTGCCGGTCTGGTTGAAATCCGTTTGCAGGTTGGGCATTCCGGCAACAATTCAGATACAATGACCTTGCTGATTCGCATGGAAGTTGCATTGCACCCAGCAAGCACCTTTCGGGCTTTGCGGCTCCGTCGGCCAGAGGATCTGAAATAAAGCCGATCACGTTGATAGTCCCAATAGGCTGCTTTCCGCAGGAATTCCATCTCGCGTATCGAGGAAGTCTTGTGGCCGAAGGAATACGGCAACTGCCGTTTCATCGATTCGACGCTCACCACGTCGTCCGCCATGGATGTGTCAACGTTGGGTCGTCCTTTTGGCTGGGCGATCTGTACCAGCGCGTTGGTAACGATCTCGAGGGCTTCACAGTCCTCGGCGTTGTACCCGATGAGAGCCTGCTTCAAAGCGAAATCTCGGGATTGCTCCCAGGTGTAGCGCCACACGACAGATTGAGGGCCTGAAGCGATCGGGTCCGACCACTTGAACCCCAAGGAACCAGCCACGTCTTTCAGTCCGTTGGAATACGTCGGGAAGTAGACCTGCGCGAAGATGACGGGAAGAAGATTGAGAGGCGATTTCAGCGCCTTTGCCGCGGCTGAGTCTTCCAGCGGATCACCATAGCGGTCACGCATTCGTTTGAGGAAAGTCGTCTCAAAGCGACCGTAGTGGATGAGCACGGGGCTCCCGACGTTTTCCAGAACACCGAGGAAGGTACTCCAAGTCTTCTTTTCGTCATCCACGCTGTCTGCCCACAGACTGTGCTGCACGACTGATTCGCCGTTCCTGATTCGCACGCCGATGAGGTAGTAGAAATCGCGGTCTGGCAGCCCTTCGACGTCCAAATAGACTGGCGTCCCTTCTATCTTCAGTTCCGGGCTTCCGACGACATGGATTTTCTTCTCTCGAATCGCGAGCGCTTTGAGCGAGTGGTGATACCTCTCTCGTTTGTTCCTGAGCCGCCTGGGGCGGCGACGCGGCCGGAACGTGTAGGAGAGTTGGGTGACGGTGAAGATACCCTTGCTGTTGAACTTCTTCCGCTCCTTGTCCGTCATGCGGGCCAAAAGACTGAGGTCGTCTTTCTCCATCGCCTTGTGCCGACAACGAGCTTGGAACTCGCATTCGGCACAGTGTCGATTCAGGGCGAGGTCGGGCGGCACATTGTTCGAGAGCAGCGCGATGATCTTTGCGGTGATTTTCCGCACGTCGGCCACCAGAGCCGAGGTCTTCACCTTCAACGTGGCGTGGTCGGCGCCGTGAATTATCTTACCGTGGCTGACCTCGCGTCCGAGCGTTTCCGATAACACGAGCGCATCAAACGCCAGTAGCAGTTTGTCGTCCTTGGTGATTTTGTTGCTGAAAACAAAGCGAATCGGGACAAACTGAGCGGCCTTGCCACGGCCTTCAGACGGTACACGCTCCAGGGCGTGAAGGCGGGATTCCAGATTCCGCGCCCGCGCCACGAAGTCCACTGCCATTCGCCACTTGGCCGTCTTCAAATTCACTGGTTCGGGTGGAGCGATGGCACATTCATGACGAGGAACTGCGTCAGCCAGACGTTTGGCTTCCCCGTTGCGGTAGGATGCATTCTGCGTTCTTACCCAGTCGCCATAACTGTTCCCTGCTCTCGTTTCCCCGAGTGCCCTGAGAAGGCACTTGGTCGGGCAATTCAGGTAGGCATCGAGGAGATTTGATGTGATCTTCATATCCTGGAGACTACCACATTGTTTTTGAGGATTGAAAGCCAGTGCCTATTTTGAGAAGAGGAGATCGATGCCTCTTCCCGCAAACAACGGGTACTATCGGGTGGAACCAGGGGGTCCTTGACGGTTCCGCCCTTCCCGTACGTGTAGCAGTTGGGGATTTTGTAAGCGGGGTACGTTGCGCGGAAAGCTGGATTTCGCCAGGATCTGCCTATGCCACGCGGTCCTCGGTTTGATGCTCCGGGTGTCCTCCACCACGTGATCGTGCGCGGGATCGTGCGGCGGCCCAGCTTCCGCGGTGACACGGATCGGGCCGACTCCATGGCTGGGCTGCGTCCGGGCGTGGGCTATCTCTGGCCGGCCTGCGGCGGGAGGGGTGCGACTGGAATGGTCGGCCTGGAGGGGGGCGCGGGTGACCTGCCGGCCTGCGGCGGGGCCTCGGCGGCCCGTGGGGGGCGCGGCGGGGGGCCGGCAGGAGTCGCGGACGGCTGCGGCGCGCCGCCGCCGGGAGACGTCTCGACGGCGCTGGGCGCCGTGCGAGACGGAGCGCCGGTCACCGGAGGACCGGCCGCCGCGGCCCGGGGTGGCGTTCCCGAGGCCGCCTGCGAGACGACGGGCTCGGTCCCCTTGATGAAGTATTCCAAGATCGCGCCCTTCTCGTCCTGGGGGACGGGGCGCCCGGTCATGTGGTTCACGGGGATGGCCACCACGTTCTCCGGAGGCGTAAAGTCCTCCGGCGGGAAATCGGGCAGGATCTTTTGCATGAAGGTGATCCAGAGCGGCAGGGCCAGGCGGCCTCCCGTCTCGGCCGGACCCAGCGATTTCTTCACGTCGTAGCCAACCCACACCCCGGCGACGAGATTGGGCGTGAACCCGATGAACCACACATCCGTCGCCTCGGACGTGGTCCCGGTCTTTCCCGCCAGGGGTCGCTTCAGCACCCGGGCGCGCGCAGCGGTCCCCCGCTCGACCACCCCTTTCATGACGTTGACCAGGACGTAGGCGGTTTCGGGCCGGATGACCTCCTGGGGCTCCGCCACGTGTTCCTCCAGGATGCGGCCCTGGCTGTCGGTGACCTTGCGGATGGCGAACGGTTCCGCCCGGACGCCCCCGTTGGCTAGGACTCCGTAGGCCGAGATCAGTTCCAGCGGGGTGACCTCGGAGACGCCCAGGGCCAGGGCGATCTCGCGCCGGAGCTCGCTCTCGATTCCCATCTGGTGGGCCATCCGGATGACCGGGTCCACGCCGACCTGCTCGATCAATTTCACGGTCACGACGTTGACCGAGTTCTCCAGTCCCCGGCGTAGCGTCGTGGGCCCGTGGAATTTCCGGTCGTAGTTCTCCGGCGACCATTCGACCACCTTCCCCCCGACCCGGAAGTGGAAGCTGATGGGGGAATCCTCGATGATCGTCGAGGGTGTGAGGCCCCGATCAAAGGCGGTGGCGTAGACGAAGGGTTTGAAGGCGGAGCCGGGCTGGCGTCGCGCCTGTACGGCGCGATTGAACTTGCTGCGCTCGAAATCGTACCCGCCGATCATGGCCTTGATGGCCCCATCCCGCGGGTCGAGGGCCGCCAGTGCCCCTTCCAGCTCCGGATCCTGCTCCAGCGCCAGGTCCGTGACTTTCCGGCGCTCGTCCACCGACAGCACCTGGACCAGGACGGAATCCCCCTCCCGGAACGCCTCGGCGAAGTTGGTGATCTTGGTCCACTTCATGCTCTCAAGGGGGACCTCCCCTCGGTAGCGGCCGAGCTGCACCTCCAGGGACTTCGCCTTCAGCTTCAGGACGGTGCCTGGCAGGATCTCGCCCGGGCGCGGCGTGTAGGGTCCGATGCGGACCCGCGGGACCTCCGTGGCCCGCTCTGGCCGCGGCCGATAGCCTCGGGCCTTGTCGAGGTCGCGGAGGCCGCCCACCAGGGCCTCCTCGGCCGCCCGCTGCATCTTTAAGTTGAGGGTGGTGTAGACCTTCAGCCCGCTGTTGTAGAGCGCGTACGCCCCGTAGGTCTCTTCCAGCGATTGCCTAACGTGCTCGACGAAGTAGGGGGCGATGGTGCGGCTGCGGGTGAACAGCGTCTCGTCGAAGGGGGTCCGGCTGGCCGCCTCGGCCTGCACCCGCGCGATGATCTTCTGCTCGACCATGCGGTTCAGCACGTGGTCGCGCCGCCGCCGGGCGCGGGCCGGGTCCACGATGGGGGAAAACCGGTTGGGGGCGCTGGGGAGGCCGGCCAACATGGCCGCCTCGGCCAGGGTGAGCTCGCCCACCGATTTCTTGAAGTACGTCTGCGCCGCCGCCTCCACGCCATAGGCCCCATGACCGAAGTAGACCTGGTTGAAATAGAGTTCCAGGATCTTGTCCTTGGGGTACTTTTTTTCGATCTCGACGGCCAGGAGGGCCTCCTTCAGTTTCCGGGCGAAGCTCTTCTCGGGGGTGAGGAAGAGGGCGCGGGCAAGTTGCTGGGTGATGGTGCTGCCCCCCTGGGACTTCCGTCGGGTGAGGAGGTTCATGATCATGGCGCGAGCGATGGCCCGTGGGGACAGGCCGCGATGCTCGTAGAACCGGGAGTCCTCGACCGCCAAGACAGCCTGCTTGAGATGGGCGGGAATCTTGGAGAGGGGCAGCAGGATGCGCCGCTGTTCGTAGAACGAGGCGAAGGGCTCGTCCTGGTCCGTGTAGAGGGTGGTCGCGATGCTCGGCTGGTATTCCTCGAGGCCGTCCAGGCTGGGCAGGTCGCGCAGGAACCCGGCAAAGACGCCGGCGGCTGCGCCCAGGCTGATGACCAGGAAGATCAGCAGGGCCCACAGGCCAGCGAAAACCAGGCTGCGACGGAATGCCTGCCGGCTGGCGTATGATCGCCCGGCGCGTCTCCTGAACGGCATGTCAGGGAAACTATAGCACAGGGAGGTGGTGGTGCAAAGCGCGTGGTCCTTCCGTCCGATCCGCTGGAAGGGACGCAGCAGGGCGGATCGGTGGAGCGCTCCACCGGAGGGGTTGGGGGCCCTTTTCGGTTGCGACCCTCCCAACGCTGTGGTACAAGATGCGCCTGCCTGGCGAATGGAAGTGAGCTTCTATGGACGTGAAAGGGGAAGCCCGACGACAATTGGTCGTGCTCAAGGCCCGGAGTGTGGATCTCCTGGTCGAGGAGGAGCTGTACCAGAAGCTCTGCCGGGCGCTGCGCACGGAGACCCCGTTGCGGGTGAAGCTCGGATTGGATCCCACGGCGCCCGACCTGCACATCGGGCACACCGTCGTCATCCACAAGCTGCGGGAGTTTCAAGCCCTGGGGCACCAGGTCATCTTCCTCATCGGCGACTTCACGGGCATGATCGGCGACCCGAGCGGCCGATCCGAGACCCGGAAGCCCCTGACCCCGGAGCAGATCCAGGAGAATGCGGAGACCTACAAGCGCCAGATCTTCAAGATCCTGGATCCGGAGCGGACGATTATCGAATACAACAGTCGCTGGGGCAAGGCGCTGGGGTCCGAGGGGATCATCAAGTTGGCGGCCCAATACACGGTGGCCCGGCTGCTGGAGCGAGATGACTTTCAGAAGCGCTTCAGCGAGGGGCGCCCCATCAGCCTCCACGAGTTCCTCTACCCGCTCTTGCAGGGGTACGACTCCGTAGCGTTGCGGGCCGACGTCGAGTTGGGCGGGACCGACCAGAAATTCAACCTGCTGGTCGGGCGCGAGCTCATGCGGGACAGCGGGCTGGAGCCGCAGGTCATCATGACCCTGCCGATCCTGGAGGGGCTGGACGGGGTGCAGAAGATGAGCAAGAGCCTGGGGAACTACATCGGGATCGACGAGCCCCCCCAGGCGATCTTCGGGAAGGCCATGTCCATCCCCGACCACCTGATCGTTCGCTACATGGAGCTGGCGACCGCCATCCCCCGAGAGGACATCACGGCGATCCGCACGGGGCTGGCCGATGGCTCGGTGCACCCCCGGGACGCCAAGGACCGGTTGGCGATGGCCCTGGTCACCCAGTACCATTCGAACGAGGCGGCCGAGGAAGCGGCCCAATGGTTCCGGGAGACCTTCGTCGCCCGGATCTTCCCGGCCGATGCTCCGCCTGTAATCCCCCCTGCTGACCTGGTGGAGCCCGGGGGGGGTGTCTGGATCATCCGGCTGGTTACCCTGGCCGGCGCCGCCCCCAGCGGGTCGGAGGCCAGGCGCCTGATCCGGCAAGGGGGCGTCGAGGTAGACGGGGTGGTCGTCCGGGACGAGGACTACCGTGTGATCCTGGACCGGGAGCGGCGGCTCCAGGTCGGAAAACGCCGATTTTTCAGGGTGTTGCCACCGAAATCGGCCGCTTAGAGAGTAGGGGCCCTGGCGAAAAATTCTCTTGACAAATCTCGCCGGGACGAGTAAAAAGACAATTCACCCGACCGGTCGGCCCAGCGAGCGAGGTCTTGACCGGAACGGCTAAGTGTTCTATATTAGTGTGTGGCGGGAGGCGTTGTGGCCCGCCACTTCTGTTCTCTGACAATTGAATATCATTGCTACTGGCTTGTGGGTGGACACACGCGTAATTCCTCCCCGTCTGCCAGAGACGGGGTGGTCCGAGATCTCTCTGAAGAGAGAAAAGAAGTTCTCGGAGAGTTTGATCCTGGCTCAGAACGAACGCTGGCGGCGTGCCTAACACATGCAAGTCGAGCGAGAAAATCCCCGCAAGGGGATGAGTACAGCGGCGAACGGGTGAGTAACACGTGGGCAACCTGCCCTTCAGTCAGGAATAACCCCGCGAAAGCGGGGCTAATACCAGATGACGTCCATTGGGGGCATCCCTGGGGGACCAAAGGGGGCGAGCGAAAGCAGCTCTCGCTGAAGGATGGGCCTGCGGCTGATTAGCTAGTTGGTGGGGTAATGGCCTACCAAGGCGACGATCAGTAGCCGACCTGAGAGGGTGACCGGCCACACTGGGACTGAGACACGGCCCAGACTCCTACGGGAGGCAGCAGTGGGGAATATTGCGCAATGGGCGAAAGCCTGACGCAGCGACGCCGCGTGGGTGATGAAGGCCTTCGGGTCGTAAAACCCTGTCGGGTGGAACGAATCCCCGCACCTCGAATACAGGGGCGGGTTGACGGTACCACCGAAGGAAGCCCCGGCTAACTACGTGCCAGCAGCCGCGGTAATACGTAGGGGGCGAGCGTTGTTCGGATTTACTGGGCGTAAAGAGCGCGTAGGCGGTTCGATAAGTCGGAGGTGAAAGCCCTCGGCTCAACCGAGGATCCGCGTCCGATACTGTCGAACTTGAGTGCAGGAGAGGAGAGCGGAATTCCCAGTGTAGCGGTGAAATGCGTAGATATTGGGAGGAACACCAGTGGCGAAGGCGGCTCTCTGGACTGCTACTGACGCTGAGGCGCGAAAGCTAGGGGAGCAAACGGGATTAGATACCCCGGTAGTCCTAGCCGTAAACGATGGGCACTAGGTGTGGGAGGTATCGACCCCTTCCGTGCCGCAGCTAACGCATTAAGTGCCCCGCCTGGGGAGTACGGCCGCAAGGTTGAAACTCAAAGGAATTGACGGGGGCCCGCACAAGCGGTGGAGCATGTGGTTTAATTCGACGCAACGCGAAGAACCTTACCAGGGCTTGACATCCCGCGAATCCTATCGAAAGATGGGAGTGCCCGCAAGGGAGCGCGGAGACAGGTGGTGCATGGCTGTCGTCAGCTCGTGTCGTGAGATGTTGGGTTAAGTCCCGCAACGAGCGCAACCCTCACCCCTTGTTGCCACCAGGTCATGCTGGGCACTCTAGGGGAACTGCCTCGGTTAACGAGGAGGAAGGTGGGGATGACGTCAAGTCATCATGCCCCTTACGTCCTGGGCTACACACGTGCTACAATGGCCGGTACAAAGGGATGCAAGACCGCGAGGTGGAGCTAAACCCAAAAAGCCGGTCTAAGTTCAGATTGGAGTCTGCAACTCGACTCCATGAAGGAGGAATCGCTAGTAATCGCGCATCAGCACGGCGCGGTGAATACGTTCCCGGGCCTTGTACACACCGCCCGTCACACCACGAAAGCCAGTTGTACTCGAAGTCGCTGAGCTAACCCCGCCGCAAGGCGGGGAGGTACGCGCCGAAGGTATGACTGGTGATTGGGGTGAAGTCGTAACAAGGTAGCCGTATCGGAAGGTGCGGCTGGATCACCTCCTTTCTAAGGAGCTGACCCCCCCGCCGAAAGGCGGGGTGCGATGCTTCGTGGTCGATTTACCCCAAGCTGGTAGCAATGATATCCCATGCACGCGCGCATCTGTGCTGATGCGCCGGCACGAGCGTGGAGGGACGCGATCCCTCCCAGATTTGTGTCGGGGGAGACATCCTGGCCGTGTGCGCAACCGGGCGGGCCCCTTGGGGCTCGAGCCGGGCTGGTCGGACATGCGGGCGGCCGCGGATGGGCCTTTAGCTCAGCCGGTCAGAGCGCACGCTTGATAAGCGTGAGGTCCCTGGTTCGATCCCAGGAAGGCCCACCACACAGGATTGACGATTTCGGATTGACGATTTTGGATTTTCAATTCTCAATCGGAAATCGGTAATCGGCAATTCGGTTGTGGGGATGTAGCTCAGACGGGAGAGCACCTGCTTTGCACGCAGGGGGTCAGCGGTTCGATTCCGCTCATCTCCACCAGCACAGCGTCCAGATGCAATGCGCGGGAGCCTTTGTCTCCGCCATGGGCGGGGATCAGCTCTTTGACAACTGAATAGCGATCGGGTATCCACTCTGTTTCACCGAAGCAAAGTGGGGTCAAGCTACTAAGGGTATACGGTGGATGCCTTGGTACCAGCAGGCGATGAAGGGCGTGGTAAGCTGCGATAAGCCCCGGGTAGTCGCACACAGACGCCAATCCGGGGATTCCCGAATGGGGCAACCCCTCCCGGCTAATCCCGGGAGATCCTGTCCTGAATCCATAGGGGCAGGAAGCCAACGCGGGGAACTGAAACATCTCAGTACCCGTAGGAAGAGAAAGCAACCGCGATTCCCCCAGTAGCGGCGAGCGAACAGGGAATAGCCCAAACCGACGTCACGTGATAGCCCGCAAGCGTTGTGACGTCGGGGTCGCGGGACCTGACCGGTTTCGATTGCGGTCGGAACGGGGAGTCACAAATCCCACGCGTAACCGAAGCGCCTGGAAAGGCGCACCACAGAAGGTGACAGTCCTGTAGGGTAAACGTGTGGGACTCCCTGGGTCGGGCTCCCAAGTACCACGGGACACGTGGAATCCTGTGGGAATTTGGGGGGACCACCCTCCAAGGCTAAATACTTGCTGGTGACCGATAGTGAACCAGTACCGTGAGGGAAAGGTGAAAAGCACCCCGAGAGGGGAGTGAAATAGTACCTGAAACCGTATACCTACAAGCAGTCGGAGCCCTATGTTCCGCCTCTGGCGGAACAGGGTGACGGCGTGCCTTTTGCTTAATGAGCCGGCGAGTTACCGTACGTAGCAAGGTTAAGCCGAACAGGCGAAGCCGGAGCGAAAGCGAGTCCGAATAGGGCGATTGAGTTGCGTGCGGTAGACCCGAAGCCAGGTGAGCTATCCTTGGCCAGGGTGAAGTGGCGGTAACACGCCATGGAGGCCCGAACTCATCACGGTTGAAAACGTGTGGGATGAGCTGAGGATAGGAGTGAAAGGCCAATCAAACCTGGAGATAGCTGGTTCTCCCTGAAATAGCTCTAGGGCTAGCCTCGGAGGGTCAGCAGCGGCGGTAGAGCACTGGATGAGCTAGGGCTCTTACCAGGGTACCGACCTCAACCAAACTCCGAATGCCGCTGACTGCACTCCGGGAGTCAGACTACGGGGGCTAAGCTCCGTGGTCGAGAGGGAAACAGCCCAGATCGCCAGCTAAGGTCCCCAAATGCAGGCTAAGTGGGAAAGGCTGTCACATCGCTGAGACAACCAGGAGGTTGGCTTAGAGGCAGCCATCCTTGAAAGAGTGCGTAACAGCTCACTGGTCAAGTGACGTGGCGCCGACAATGTAACGGGGCTCAAGCCTGCTACCGAAGCTGCGAATCGTTCCGCCTCGAGCGGAACGGTGGTAAGGGAGCGTTCTGCCGCCAGCGAAGCCGGACCGGAAGGACCGGTGGAGGTTGCAGAAGCGATTATGCCGGCCCGAGTAGCGATAATCTCGGTGAAAAACCGGGACGCCGTAAGTCTAAGGTTTCCTGGGGAAGGTTAATCCGCCCAGGGTTAGTCGGTACCTAAGCCGAGGCCGAAAGGCGTAGGCGATGGACAACAGGTTAACATTCCTGTACCACCGGACGGCGACAAAGACGCAATGGGGGGACGCAGGAGGGTAGGTCATCGCGCGATCGGACGTGCGCGTCTAAGCCCGTAGGGGGCTCCGATAGGCAAATCCGTCGGGGCGCATTCCCTGAGAGGTGATGGGGATCCTTTTCTACGGAAGAGGAGAACTGGCTGATCCCACGCTGCCTAGAAAAACCTCTAGCGAGCCGTCAGGTGACCGTACCGCAAACCGACACAGGTAGACGGGGAGAGCATCCCAAGGCGCTCGAGAGAACACGCGTTAAGGAACTCGGCAAAATGTCCCCGTAACTTCGGGAGAAGGGGAACCGACCGCTGTCAGCAGCTTCGCGCTGCGAAGCGGCGGACGGTCGCAGAGAATCAGGCCAACCGACTGTTTACTAAAAACACAGGTGGGTGCGAAGCCGCAAGGCGCTGTATACCCACTGACGCCTGCCCGGTGCCGGACGGTTAACAGGAGGGGTCAGCCGCAAGGCGAAGCCCTGAATCGAAGCCCCGGTAAACGGCGGCCGTAACTATAACGGTCCTAAGGTAGCGAAATTCCTTGTCGGGTAAGTTCCGACCTGCACGAATGGCGTAACGAGTTGGCCGCTGTCTCAACGCGTGGCTCGGTGAAACTGTAGTTCCGGTGAAGATGCCGGATACCCGCCGTAAGACGGAAAGACCCCGTGAACCTTTACTGTAGCTTGGCATGGGATTTTGGTGCAGCTTGTGCAGGATAGGTGGGAGGCGCTGAACCTCGCCCGTCAGGGTGGGGGGAGCCAACCTTGAGATACCACCCTAGCTACGCTGAAATTCTAACCTACGCTTGTGATCCAGGTGGGGGACAGTGCCAGGTGGGCAGTTTGACTGGGGCGGTCGCCTCCTAAAATGTAACGGAGGCGCCCAAAGGTTCCCTCAGCACGGTCGGTAATCGTGCGACGAGTGCAAAGGCATAAGGGAGCTTAACTGCGAGACCCACACGTCAAGCAGGTGCGAAAGCAGGGCTTAGTGATCCGGTGGTCCCGCGTGGAAGGGCCATCGCTCAACGGATAAAAGGTACTCCGGGGATAACAGGCTTATCGCGTCCAAGAGTCCACATCGACGACGCGGTTTGGCACCTCGATGTCGGCTCATCGCATCCTGGGGCTGAAGCAGGTCCCAAGGGTTGGGCTGTTCGCCCATTAAAGCGGTACGTGAGCTGGGTTTAGAACGTCGTGAGACAGTTCGGTCCCTATCTACGGTGGGCGCAGGAGATTTGCGGGGAGCTGTCCTTAGTACGAGAGGACCGGGATGGACGAACCGCTAGTGTCCCAGTTGTTCCGCCAGGAGCATTGCTGGGTAGCTATGTTCGGTCGGGATAAGCGCTGAAGGCATCTAAGCGCGAAGCCCCCCCCAAGATCAGATCTCCCGGGCGCAAGCCCCTAAAGGCCCCTCGAAGACCACGAGGTTGATAGGCCGGAGGTGTACATCCCGTGAGGGATTCAGCTTACCGGTACTAATCGGCCGTGCGGCTTGACCCCATATTTCTTTCTCTTATCATCGTTCCGGGGAGCAGGGTGGATACCTCGATCGCTATTCCTCATCGCCCATGCGACGCGCCTTCGTCCTGATCGGCATCGGTGCGGCAGTGATCCTGGCCGGGGTGGCGTGGCTCGCCGCGGCGCAGTTCGGAGGGGGGGAGAACACGCCTCTCGCGCCGACGCGCGCGGAAGCGCCCACGCCGATGAAGGTGGACCTCAACCAGGCGAGGGTGGAGGAACTGGGTCGCCTTCCAGGCATCACGCCGTCGCTCGCCGAGCGCATCGCCAGGAACCGGCCGTATCGGAAGCTGGACGATCTCGTTACGCGGAAGGTCCTGGGGAAGAAACAGTTCGCACGGATCCGGGAGTTGGTGGTGGTAAACCGGGGCTCCCAGTGAGGTGTCGCGCCCCAGGGCATCTTTTCGATTTCCGGTGGCTATAGCGGAGGGGAAACACCCGTTCCCATCCCGAACACGGAAGTTAAGCCCTCCAGCGCCGATGATACTGCCTGGGCAACTGGGTGGGAAAGTAGGTCGCCGCCGGGATATTTACCGAAGGCCTCACGCCGTTTGGCGTGAGGCCTTCGTGCTTTCTGGCCAACGAAGGCTGCTGGAATGCCGGGGATGTTCCGGACACGGACACTCCACGCCGGCCAGGTGGACACCGCACGTGTGGAGATGTCTGGGAATTCAATGGCTTGCTTGACAGCCATGCGAGGAATGTGTTACACAGAATTGCAAAACTTCTTGGAAAACAAGGGATGAATTCCTGTCGGGTCGGAAGGAAATTCAGGTACCTTCCGGGGTGGCGAGTTGCTGTCCTGGTCGGGCTGTGTACGCTCTGCATTGCTCAGCAGGCCTGGGCAGCGCGGGCGAGCGGCGGCTCTTCTGCGGCGGACGCTACGATCACCCAGCTCCGCGTCGGGACCTATCCCACGTATACGCGCGTCGTCCTGGACACGGCAGGTCCTCTGGAATGGTCCATCCAGGAGGAGGGAAAGCAGGCCCTGCGGGTCGTGGTGCCCGGAGGCGTGCTGGCCCAGGGCATTCGCCGGCTGGAGCTGCGGAAGGGCATCGTGCGGGCCGTCGAGCCGATCCAGCGAACCGGGGGCGCTGAGGTCACGCTCCTCTCTCCGCACCCGCGCGGCAAGGTCCGCGCGTTCTCCCTCAAAGATCCCGACAGGATCGTCATCGACGTTCTGGTTGCCGCGGGAGGCGAAGGGGGTGAACCGCCGATTCAGCCACAGACGGTCGCCTCGTCCCCGGCTGCCTCCGCCTCGATTGCGTCTCCGCCCGCGGGAGGGCGCGGTCCAGGGGCGGAGGCTCGACCGACCGGAAGCACCGCAGCGACCCCAGGACGGGTCACCCGGTCCCCGGACGCCACAGGCTCATCGCCCACGGATTCCCTCAAGGAAGAAGGGCGGCCGTCCCCGACGATGCCCAACCGTGGGGTCGGGGCCGCGGGGCTGACCGTGGTCCTGGATCCCGGGCACGGGGGCCACGACACCGGGGCCGTGGGGCCCACGGGTCTCATGGAGAAGGACGTCGTCCTGGACCTGGCCTTGCGGTTGCGACGCCTCCTCCAGGAGCGGCTCGGTGTCCGGGTGATCCTGACGCGGGAGGAGGATGTCTCCGTCCCATTACAGGTGCGCACCGCCATCGCCAACCGGGCCAAGGCGGATTTCTTCATCAGCCTGCATGTGAATGGCGCTGCCAAGCGCGGCGCGGTCGGCTTCGAGACCTTCTACTTCACCCGCGAGCCGTCCGACAACGATGCTCGGGGGTCGGCCCAACGGGAAAACCTGCTGATCGAGACGGACGGCACCCGGGCGAAAGATCAGGAATCCCTGCTCCGAATCACCCTGGCGGATATGGCCGTGACCCGGGACATGCGAGAATCGAGTGAACTGGCCGAACTCGTGTTGGGCTCGCTGGACAAGCTGCTGAAAGTGGAGAATCGGGGGGTGAAGTCCGGGCCCTTCTACGTCCTGGCCACGGCTGCCATGCCGGCTATTCTGGTAGAGGGCGCCTTCATCACCAACCCCAAGGAGGAGCGCAAGCTCCAACGGGAGGCCTACCGTCAGCGCGTGGCCGAGGCGTTGTACGAGGGGATCGCCAAGTACAAGGCGCGGTACGAACGGCGGGTGGGGATGGGCAGCGGCGCCCCGGCCGCCGCGGATTCGTGACCCGATGTCCGGCGCCGTCCGCCAGCCCGTGCTCTGGCCATGGGTGGGTTTCCTCGTCGCCAGCCTGGGCGTGACCGGCACCATCGCCTGGCATGCCTGGTCCCGTCTGCCGGACCAGTTGACCGCGGGATCGCGCCCGGCGGCCGTGCAGCGCCCCGCGCAGCCCCCCGCGGTCGAGCGCCAACGGATTCGTCTGTTCTTCCCGCAGGAATCGGGTGACGCCCTCAAGGAGCAGGAGCGGGAGATCCCGCGCCGGGCCACCCTGGAGGAGCAGGTGCGGGCCGTCCTCCGCGAGCTGGCCATCGGCGGGGTCCCCGGGAGCCGGCCTCCCCTTCCACCGGGGATCGAAATCCGCCAGGTGTTCCTGGATGCCTTCGGGATCGTCTATCTGGATTTCGGCAAGGGGCTCCAGTCGGTGATCAACGCGCCGGGGGCCCAGCCGGAGCTTGTCGTATCGGCCATCGTCACCACCCTCTCCAGCACCTTCAGCGAGATCAAGCGCGTGCAGTTCCTCGTCGAGGGCCAGGAGTTGACAGTGGCGGCCGGGGGCCTGGACCTCCGCCGTCCCATCGGGCCCCGTTTCCCCGGCGAGGAGAGTCCGCCCGTCGTGTCTCAACCTCAGGAATAGGGATAAGGGGCTCATGCGGCCAGACGGACGGCGAGCGGATGAGATGCGCCCGGTGACCATCCACCGAGACTTCCTCCGGCACGCGGAGGGATCGGTGCTGATCACGGTGGGGGAGACCAAGGTCATCTGCACGGCCAGCGTGGAGGACCGGGTCCCGCAGTTCCTGCGCGAGACCGGGCAGGGCTGGGTGACGGCGGAGTACGGGATGCTCCCCCGTTCGACCAAGACCCGCACTCCGCGGGAGGTATCGGCCGGCCGGCCCAGCGGCCGCACGTTCGAAATCCAGCGCTTGGTCGGGCGTTCCCTCCGCGGCGTCACCGACCTGGCCGCCCTGGGCGAGCGGACCATCTGGATCGACTGCGACGTCATCCAGGCGGATGGGGGCACCCGCACGGCTGCCATCACCGGGGCCTTCATCGCCCTGGCCGACGCGCTGCACACCTTGCGGGATAACGGCCGGATCACCAGTCTGCCCCTGAAGGACTTCGTGGCGGCCACCAGCATCGGGCTCGTGGAAGGGGAGGTGGTGCTGGACCTGTGCTATGCCGAAGATTCCATCGCGGACGTTGACATGAACGTCGTGATGACGGGCGCCGGAAAATACATCGAGATCCAGGGTACGGCCGAGGAATCGCCGTTCGACCGGTCGCAGCTGGAGTCCATGTTGCAACTGGCCGGGACCGGCATCCGAGAACTCATTGCCATACAGCGAAAACTTCTCGGGGAGAGGTTCGCAGGCGGCAAATAGTCCCTTGACAAATCTGCCCCCCCTTCCTAGAATCACGCTGGTCGTCGCGACCGGGAACCCCGGAAAATTCAACGAGATCGCCGCGTTGCTGCAGGGCCTGGAGGTCCTGCTCCTGCCGCTCGACCGGATCGGACAGATCGAGGTTCCTCCGGAGGGCGGCGAGTCGTTTCAGGAGAACGCCTGTCGCAAGGCGCGAGCGGTGGCGAAGGCGTCGGGCCACCTTGCGCTTGCGGATGACTCGGGGCTGGAGGTGGACGCGTTGGGAGGCCGGCCGGGAGTCCTCTCGGCCCGGTTCGGCGGACCGCAGGCCACCGATCCTGACCGCAATGCGTTGCTGCTGGAGATGCTGCGGGGCATCCCGTCAGACCGGCGGACGGCGCGATTTCGGTGTGTGGTGGCGATCGCCGAACCCGCGGGTCGCGTGCGGGTAGCCGAGGGAATCTGCGAGGGGCGGATTGCCGCGGCGGCGCGGGGGTTTCACGGCTTTGGCTACGATTCCATCTTCGAGGTCCCGTCCCTGGGAAAGACCTTCGCCGAAGTATCTCCGGAGGTCAAGAACCGCCTGAGCCACCGCGCCCAGGCCATGGCAGGAGCGCGGGAGATCCTGCGGGAGATCCCGGCGGGTCGCGGCTGATCCCACGAGGACCGGATGCGCTTCTGCGGGGGCTTGGCGGTGGGTCGTCTCTGGGTGCGGCACAGCCCTGGTAGCGCACCTGCTTTGGGACAGGGTGTCCCGCAACAACCGCAATCGGATCTCTGGTCGGGGCGAGGGACTGGGAGAGATCGGGGCGTGGCGCAGCCTGGTAGCGCACCTGCTTTGGGAGCAGGGGGCCGGAGGTTCAAATCCTCTCGCCCCGACCAGTTATTATGACGGTATTGCGGGATCACCCCGACCAGACGGGACGGAAGAGCAAGAATCCGAATGACCAATGACCGATGACCGATGATGGTTTCCCATTGGTCAATTGGAATTGGAAATTGGTCATTGAGTACCTTGCGCCTGTAGCTCAGCCCGGATAGAGCAACGGCCTCCGGAGCCGTGTGTCGGGTGTTCAAATCACCCCAGGCGCGCCAGACGATTTGTGATTGATGATTTGCGATTGACGATTTGACTGAGGCTGTGATGTTAGGCGGTCCGGGAAATCGAAAATCCTCAATCACCAATCGCAAATGGACATGGTGAGCGTAGCTCAAATGGTCAGAGCACTGGACTGTGGCTCCAGGGGTTGAGGGTTCGAGTCCCTCCGTTCACCCCAGGAAGGATTTTCGATTGGTGATTTAGGATTGAGGATTGACGCGGAGCCTGTTACGTGTGGTGGCCCGGAAAATCGAAAATCCTCAATCATCAATCACCAATGAACAGAGGGGCGCCCGTAGCTCAGTTGGATAGAGCGGCTGGCTTCGAACCAGCAGGTCGGGAGTTCAATCCTCTCCGGGCGCGCCACACGGGCAAAGCCCGAATGACAAATGACCAATGACGAATGACCAATGAATCTTGTGGCAAATTGGTCATTGGGAATTGGACATTGGTCATTGTGAAGAGAGCGCCTGTAGCTCAGTGGATAGAGCAACTGCCTTCTAAGCAGTGGGCCGGGCGTTCGAGTCGCCCCAGGCGCGCCACGAACGATTGCGGATTTTGGATTGCGGATTTTGGATTTGAGTACGAGTCTGACCGCTCTGTTCAATCCGAAATTGGCAATCCGAAATCCGAAATGAGAGAATGGGCCGCTAGCTCAGTTGGTAGAGCAGCTGACTCTTAATCAGCGGGTCCAAGGTTCGAGTCCTTGGCGGCCCACCACACTCACAAGTGGATTTCCGATTGTGGATTGGTGAATGCCGATTGAACTGCGATGCCGAGCGTTGAAATCGAAAATCCTCAATCGGCAATCGACAATCACCCTGGCGAGAGTGGCGGAATGGCAGACGCGTCCCGTTTAGGGCGGGATGGGGCGACCCGTGGGGGTTCAACTCCCCCCTCTCGCACCACCCGGGCGTCGGATCGCCGAGACAACGCGAGCACGCATGAAAGTCACCGTTGAGGAGTTGAGTCCATCCAAGCGGGCCCTTCACGTGGAGCTCCCGCCCGAGCGGGTCGCCGCGACGATGGAGGCGACCCTGCGCGAGTTGGGCCGGAGGATCCAGGTCCCCGGGTTCCGCCGGGGGAAAGTCCCCCCCGAGATCATCCAGCGCCGCTTCCAATCGGACCTCCAGGAGGAGGTCCTCCGGGAGTTGATCCCGGACTCCTACCGGCAGGCCCTGGCCCAGACCGACCTCACGCCGGTGAGCCAGCCCCGGGTGGACGACGTCCACTTCCACGAAGGGGAACCATTGCGCTATCGGGCCGTGGTGGAGGTGAAACCGCCGGTGGATGTGACCAACTACCGGGGTATCGCGCTGGAGCGAAATTCCGTCGAGGTGACGGACCAGGAGGTGGACCGCGCCCTGGAGTACCTCCGGGAGGACGCGGCGGAGTACGTGCCCATGGAAGGCTGGCCGGCCCTGCGGGACGACCTGATCATCCTGGACCACGAAGGCACGATTCACGGAAAGCCCTTCAAGGGGGGCAGCGGAAAGAATCTGACCCTGCTCGTGGGACGCGGAGGGCACCTCCCGGGATTCGAGGCACAGGTCCTGGGGATGCAGAAGGGCGACGCCAAACAGTTCCGCCTCCCCTTCCCCGAGGACTTCCCCCGCAAAGAGCTGGCAGGGCGCACGGCCGAGTTCAAGGTGACAGTCAAGGAGGTCAAGAAGCGCCGCGTGCCGGAACTCAACGACGAGTTCGCCCGGACGGTGGGGGACGTGGATTCCCTGGCGGCGCTCCGCGACAAGCTGCGGGACCAGCTCAAGGAACGCAAGACCCGCGATCAGGAGGCGGAGCTGAAGCACGCGCTGCTGGAGAAGCTGGCCGCGACCCACGAGGTGGAGGCGCCGGAATCGCTGGTCGAGGTCGAGGCCGGCTCGCTGCTCCGGGAGATGCTGGGAACGGTCCGGGCCTCCGGCGGCCGGGTCGAGGGGCTGCCCGAGAACGCCGAGGGGCTGACGGCCAAGGCCCTCGAGGTCGCTCGGCGGCGGGTCAAGGAGTCGCTCCTCTTGGAGGCGGTGGCGCGGCAGGAGTCCCTGACGGTCAGCCAGGAGGAGATCGAGGCTGAGATCCAGGCGATCGCGACGGCCTATCCCGCCGGAGGCGAGGCCGCGGTGCGGCGCGCCCTGGAGGATCCGGCCCGGCGGGCCGGCCTCACGGCCCGCCTGTTGGAGCGGAAGGCGCTGGATTTCCTGTACCAGCACGCGACGATCACGGACGCATACAATCTCATCACACCCGGATAGCCATCGGGCGGGCCGGCGCGGGCCGGAGGCGAGAGGGAACGACATCCGGGTGAGGAGGCGGCATGTACCTCATTCCCATGGTGGTAGAGCAGACGAGCCGGGGCGAGCGCGCGTACGACATCTTCTCCCGGCTCCTGAAGGACCGGATCATCTTCATCGGGACCCCCATTGACGACGCCGGAGCGAACCTGGTCATCGCCCAGCTCCTGTTCTTGGAGGCCGAGGATCCGGACAAGGACATTCACCTGTACATCAACTCCCCCGGGGGGTCGGTGACGGCCAGCCTGGCCATCTACGACACCATGCAGTTCGTGAAGCCGGCCCTCGAGACCATCTGCATGGGCCAGGCGGCCAGCGGGGCCGCGCTCCTGTTGGCGGCCGGGACCAAGGGCAAGCGCATGGCCTTGCCGCACGCCCGGATCATGATCCACCAGCCCTACGGCGGGGTGCAGGGCCAGGCGGTGGATATCCAGATCCAGGCGAAGGAGATCCTGCGCATGCGGGAGGAGCTGAACCGGATCCTCGCGAACCATACCGGGCAGTCGCTGGAGCGGGTGGAGAAGGACAGCGATCGGGACTTCTTCATGTCGCCGGAGGAGGCCAAGGTGTACGGGCTGGTGGACGAGGTGATCTTCTATCGGGATCTGGCCAAGCGGTCGATTGACGCTCCGGTCCCGGCGACGTCCTAGCGCGGCGGCGACGGGCTGGGGTGGGCCCACGCCCGGGAGTCAACCGGCAACTTCTGAACGGAGGCCTGCGGATGGCCAAAGCGGTCAAGGGTGGCAGCAAGCTCCAGTGCTCGTTCTGCGGCAAGAGCCAGGACGACGTGCGCAAGCTGATCGCCGGCCCCACCGTCTACATCTGCGACGAATGCATCGAACTCTGCAATGACATCATCGCCGAGGAGTGGGAGGAGGAGCGGTCGAAAGGCCTGAGCCAGCTCTCCAAGCCGGCGGAGATCAAGGCCATCCTGGACCAGTACGTGATCGGGCAGGAGCGGGCCAAGAAGACCCTCTCGGTCGCCGTCCACAACCACTACAAGCGGATCAACGCCCGGCAGAGCTTCGACGATGTCGAGTTGACCAAGTCGAACATCCTCCTGATCGGCCCCACCGGCTGCGGCAAGACCCTGCTGGCCCAGACCCTGGCCAAGATTCTGGACGTGCCGTTCACCATCGCCGACGCCACCACGCTGACCGAGGCGGGCTACGTGGGCGAGGACGTCGAGAACATCATCCTGCGCCTCCTCCAGGTGGCCGATTACGACGTGGAGCGGGCCGAGCGGGGCATCATCTACATCGACGAGATCGACAAGATCGCTCGCAAGTCGGAGAACCCGTCCATCACCCGGGACGTCTCGGGGGAGGGGGTCCAGCAGGCCCTCCTGAAGATCCTGGAAGGCACGGTGGCCAACGTGCCCCCCCAGGGCGGCCGCAAGCACCCGCAACAGGAGTATCTCCAGGTGGACACCACCAACATCCTGTTCGTCTGCGGGGGCGCCTTCGTGGGCCTGGACAAGATCATTCAGGCGCGCGTGGGCGAGCGACGGGTCGGCTTCGGGGCGGAGATCAAGGGCCGGAAAGACCGGAAGGTCAGCGAGCTGCTGAGCCAGATCCAACCCGAGGACCTGCTGCGGTACGGTCTCATCCCGGAGTTGGTGGGGCGGCTCCCCGTGGCGGCCGTCCTGCACGAGCTGGACGAGAAGCTGCTGGTGCGCATCCTCAAGGAGCCGAAGAGCGCGCTCCTGCGCCAGTACCAGAAGTTCTTCGACTTCGAGCACGTGAAGTTGACCTTCACGGACGATGCGGTGGCGGCCATCGCCGAGGAGGCGGCCAAGCGAGGAACCGGGGCCCGCGGCCTCCGGGCCATCCTGGAAGATGTCATGCTCGACATCATGTACGAGCTCCCCTCCCAGTCGGGGATCAGCGAGTGCATCATCAACCGGGACGTGGTGATCGAGCGGACCCATCCCATCATCCTCTACAAAAAGAAGGCAGAGTCCGCCTGATCGCCTCGCCAATCTCCCCGACTGCTCCGGTGATCCCGACCCCCGTGCCCGGCCGGGGTCAGCCGGCCGGGGCGGAGACCGGGATTCGCAGGCCGGAGCACAACCTCATGCCCGTTGTCAACCTCGCACCCCCGCCGAGCATCTCCATGACATCACGGTCCATCCGCCTCCGATGCCTCACGCGGGGATGGCTCCTCCTGGTGGGGCTGAGCCTCCTGCTCCAGGGGTGCGGTATCTACGAGTATTTCTACGGGCGGTCCTCGCAGCGAGAGAGCCAGCGGAGCGATCAGGACCTGCTGCGGTCCGCGGAGGTGGCGGTGGAGCGCCGCCGGTACGAGGAGGCCCGCAAGGATCTCCAGCGCCTCATGAACCAGTACCCGGAGAGCGATCTGCTGGCGGTGGCCCGTCTGACGTCGGCCAAGGTGCTCTATCTGGAGAAGAAATTTGACGAGGCCCGGGCGGAGTACCAGCGTTTCCTGGACCTCCATCCCCAGCACGAGCGGGCCGACGAGGCCCACTACTATCTGGGCATGTCCTACTTCCGCCAGGCTGACTCTTCGGACCGGGACCAGACGTTCACGCGAAAGGCCCTGGAGGAGTTCGACCTGCTCTTGAGCCAGATGCCGGACTCCCAGTACGCACCCGACGCCCTCGAGCGGAGAAACCTGGCCCGGCGGAAGCTGGCCGAGAAGGAGCTGTACGTCGGGACCTTCTACTTCACGCGGGGCAACTATGCGGCCGCGGTGGGCCGGTTCAACAACCTGCTGGCCCAGTACGGGGGGGGCGGCTTCGACGACCAGGCCCTCTACCTCCTGGGGGAGTCGCTCTGGCAGCTCGAGCAGAAGGACGAGGCGCGCGCCGCATTCCAGCGCGTGGTGCAGTCGTACTCGCAGTCCGAGTGGGCTGCGGCGGCCGCCGCCCGGCTGGGGGTCACCCTGGTCCGAACGGGCCCGCCCAAGCCCAAAGGCCCCGGAGCCGTTGATCGCCTGTGGCAGGGCATGAAGGAGACCTGGGACGAGCTGGCGGACACCGTGAAGGACTACCAGGTCTTCCGGTAGGGGGTGGGAAGCCATCAGCCCTCAGCCTCCAGCGGTCAGCACAGGTGCTGGGCAGAAAGGCTGAGGGCTGAGGGCTGAACGCTTTCGGGACAGCCGACGATGACCGCGGAGATCCGGCAACTGGTCCAGCAGAGCACCAGCGCCTTCGAGGCGGGGAACTATGACGAGGCGGAGGCCCTCCTGCTTCGTGTCGTGGACCGCACCCCCACCTATGCCAACGTGTACAATATGCTGGGGTTCATCGCCAGCCAGCGCAATGCGGGAGAGCAGGCGGTCACGCTGTTCCGCCGGGCCCTGAGCCTGAACCCCAATTACACCGAGGCGCGGCTCAACCTGGTCCTGACCCTGACCGACATGGGGGCCTACGAGCAGGCGGCACAGGAAGCAACCCGGCTGGAGTCACCCGACGCGCCAGGTCCCCAGCGGCTCAGCCTGGGGGTTCGGGGCAAGCTGGCCAACGCCCACGCCGACCTGGGCAGGAAGTACCACGAGCTGGGTCTGTACGCCGAGGCCATCGCCGAGTACGACAAGGCGCTCCTGCTGTGCCCCACCTTCCCCGATCTCCACAACCGCCGGGCGGTGAGCTGTCGCGAGCTGGGCCTGTACGCCGAGGCCAAGGCCTCCCTCCTGCGGGCCCTGGAGCTCAAGCCGAACTACGTCGAGGCCCACGTGAGCCTTGGCGTGCTTCACCAGAAGCTGGGGAACCTGACCGACGCGGTGAAGACGTGGGAGCGCGCCCTGCAGCTCGATCCCAAGCACCGGCTCGCCCGCATGTACCTGAAACAGGCGACGGTCTCCGGAACGACCGCCCGGTGACCCAGACGCCCCTGTCCTCGCCTTCCCTCCTGTCCCGGACGCGGGTGTTCCTGGCCAGCCGGGGCCTGCGCCCGCGAACGGCGCGCGGACAGCACTTCCTGGTGGACCCGCGGGTGCGTGACGCCATCGTGGCCGCGGCCGGTATCACGCCCGGCCGCATGGTGGTGGAGATCGGCCCCGGCACGGGGGTCCTCACCGAGGCGCTGCTGCAGGCTGGAGCCACCGTCCTGGCGGTGGAGCTGGATCGGGATCTCGCCGCGGCCCTGACCGAGACGCTCGGATCCCATCCCGGCCTGACCGTGCGGGTCGCCGATGCCCTCCGCGTCGATTTCGCCGCGCACTACGGCGACCATCCGGAGCGGGGGCGGATCCGGGTCGTGGCCAACATCCCCTACTACATCACCACGCCCCTGATCCTTCGCCTCCTGCGGTGCCGGGAGGTGTTCGAGGCGCTGTACCTGACGGTGCAGCGGGAGGTGGCGGAGCGCATCAGTGCCAGCCCGGGGGGCAAGGCCTACGGCGCCCTCACCCTGGCCTGCCAGTATCGCGCCGAGGCGCGACCGGTCCTGGCCATCCCGCGCGGCGCCTTCTACCCGACGCCGGAGGTGGAATCGACGCTCCTCCGATTCGATCTTCTGGATGCCCCACGCGTCGCGGTGTCGAGCGAGGCCCGGCTCTTCGCCGTGATCCGGGCGGCCTTCAGCCAGCGGCGCAAGACGCTCCGGAACACGCTGCTGCACCGCGGGTGGCCGGCCGCCGTCCTGGACGCCGCCCTGGAGGCCTGCGGCATCGCGGGAGGGCGGCGGGGGGAGACCCTCGCGCTGGAGGAATTCGCCCGGCTGAGCCAGGCGCTGCCGGCGCGGAATACACCCGACAGCGACTAGGGATATCCGAGAGGGATACCCGACAGCGAGAGCCGACGGGGAAACGGACAGCGAGTCGGATTTCGCTGTCGCAAGACAAGGGGACGGGATCGCGATGACTGAAAGGTTGTTTCACACGGCCAAGGACGAAGAGATCAAGGCCGGTCAGGTCACGGACGTCTACTTCCTGCGGACGCTGGAGATCCTCAAGCGACAGGGGGTCACCAAGCGCGCCGTGGCCGAGGTGATCCTAAAGAGCTTCCCGCCCGGCTGGTCCTGGGGGGTGCTGGCCGGCATCGAGGAGGCGGCTGCGCTTCTCACGGGCCTGCCGGTCACGGTGCACGCCTTCCCGGAGGGCACGCTCTTCGGCGCCATGCAGCCGGTCCTGATGATCGAGGGCCGCTACATCGACTTTGCCCACTACGAGACGGCACTCCTGGGGCTGCTCTGCCAGGCCTCGGGGGTGGCCACCAAGGCCGCCCGGTGCAAGAAGGCCGCGGCCGGCCACCCGGTGGTGAGCTTCGGGGCCCGGCGCATGCACCCGGCCCTGGCGCCCATGATCGAGCGGAACGCCTACCTGGGGGGCTGCGACGGGGTGGCGGTGGTGAAGAGCGCCGAACTCATCAAGGTCGAGCCGAGCGGGACCATGCCCCATTCGCTCATCCTCATGCTTGGCGACACGGTGGTGGCGGCGAAGGCGTTTCACGAGATCATCGACCGGGCCGTGCGCCGGGTGGTCCTGATCGACACCTTCGGCGACGAGAAGATGGAGGCGGTGCGGGTGGCCGAGGCGTTGGGGCCGGATCTGTACGCGGTCCGGCTGGATACCCCGGCCTCGCGCCGGGGGGACCTGGCGGGCATCCTCCGGGAGGTTCGCTGGGAGTTGGATCTCCGGGGGTTCCAGCATGTCCGGCTCTTCGTGAGCGGCGGCCTGGACGAGGAAGAGATCCTGCGCCTGAATTCCGTGGCGGACGCCTACGGCGTGGGGACCTGCATCAGCAACGCGCCCGTCCTGAACTTTTCCATGGACATCGTCGAGGTGGACGGAGTCCCCGTAGCGAAGCGAGGGAAACTCTCGGGCCGGAAGGCGGTCTATCGCTGTGCCGGCTGCGGGCGCCTCCAGGTGGTCCCTGCCGCGGTGCCGCGCCCTGACTGCTGCGGTGGAGAACCCACCTCCCTCCTGCAGCCTCTCGTGCAGGACGGCCGGCTGGTCCGGACGCTTCCGGACGTGCAAACCATCCGACAGCAGGTGCTGGCGGATCTGGAACGGGTCTCACTTTGACCTCGCCAATGAAAAACCGACAACCGACAACCGACGATGCAAAATGACGAAGTTCGGAAGTGTGGGCGCGGCGTGCCGTTGTTCGTTGTCAGTTGTCGGTTTGAAATTTGACATTGGATATCCCCTATGGACCCAGCCTTGGCCGCCCTGGGCGAGTTCGGCCTGATCGACCTGATCCGTCAGCGCGTGCAACAGCGCTCGCCCGGGACCATCCTCGGGATCGGGGACGACGCCGCCCTGCTGGCGATCCCAGCGGGCGGCGGGCTCCTGGTGACCACCGACATGCTGCTGGAGGGGATCCACTTCCAGTGGCGCTGGGGTCGCCCCCGGGATCTGGGCCGCAAGGCCATGGCGGTCAACGTGAGCGACATCGCGGCCATGGGGGGACGCCCCCTGCACGCCTTGCTGGGGTTGGCCATTCCCCCCGCCGGGCCCAGCCTGGCGGAACTGGAAGCCCTGTTGGCCGGCCTGGAAGAGGAGGCTGCGACCTACGGCGTCACCCTGGTGGGCGGTGACACCTGCAGCTCCAGGAGCGGCCTGGTGCTGGCCGTGACGCTTCTGGGGGTGGCTCCGACGGGGCGCGCGCTGCTGCGGTCCGGGGCAAAACCGGGCGATGGGCTCTGGGTGACGGGGATGCTGGGGGGGGCGGCCGCGGGCCTCCTGGCCCTGGAGCTGGGGCTGCGACCGGGCGCCCCATGGCCGGCGGACATCGCCAGGCCTGCCTGGCTCGCTACGGAGGAGGAGGCGGCGATCCAGGCGGCCATGACAGTCCACCTGACGCCTGCCCCCCGACTCGCGGCGGGGCAGGCCCTGGTCGGATGTGCGACAGCCATGATCGATGTCAGCGATGGCGTGGCCTCGGATGCCGGCCACCTGTGCACGGAGAGCCGGGTGGCGGCTCGTATCCTGGCGAGTCGGATCCCCATTCACGCCGGGGCCGCGGCCATGGCGCGGCTCACCGCTCGGGATCCCCTGGACCTTGCCCTGCGGGGCGGGGAGGACTACGAACTGCTCTTCACCACCCCCGCTGATCCGCGGCCCATCCTGGCGGAGATTGCCCCAGGCTTGGCAGTCACCCGGATCGGCGAGGTGTCTGCGGGTCAGCCGGTCCCCAGGCTGGCCCGTGCGGACGGCCGGGAGGAGATCCTGGCTGGCGGGTTCGATCACCTGGGGGTCTCCGAGTGACCGTGCTCTGACCACTCGCAGGGCTGGTCGTGGCCCTGTGCGTCGGAGCCCGGGGGCCCCGCGGGTGAGGCGAGAGGAGGGAGGTATGGCCGAGGATCTTCGTATTCGCTTCCGTGCCGGACGGGCACGGCTCACGAAGGCGCTTCAGGGTGCCGTGACCATCCTGGCCTTCACCGAATCGGGACGCATGCGCCGGATGCGCCTGCCCAAGCGTCTGCTGGTGGTTACCAGCGTCATCCTGCTGATCCTGGTGGCCGGCTCCACGGTCTCGATCCTCAGCCTTTTCCGGGGCCAGGTGGACTTGGCGCGCATGGCGTATCTCGAGCGGGAGAACCGGTCCCTCACTTCGCTCCTGGAGGGACAGGCGGAACAGCTCAGCCGGTTGAAACTTGAGGTCGCGCGGCTCAAGGAGTTCGAGGAGAACCTCCGTGTCGTCTCGGGACTCGACTCTCAGACGACGCCGATGGTGGGGACCGGCCAGGCTCGCGGGGCCCGGCAGGAATTGCCCCGGAAACGATAAGGGGACGGACTGCGCATTGCCCCCTCCACGCCTGGATGGACGAATGGCCGGAGGAAACCGGGGCGGGGGATTGGCCCCAGACCCACCGCGAACGGCACCCAGCATCGCCGGCAGCGCCCTCCAGGGCAAGGTGGAGGCCGAAGCATTTGCCGGGTTGCGCGATCTCATCCTCCGGGCCGGGGGGATTGACCTCGATCTCTACAAGGAGAAGTGCGTCCTTCGCCGGATCACCGTCCGCCAGCGGGCCTGCGGGGCGTCAAGCCTGCGGGCCTACCTGAAGCTGGTGAGCGGCGATCTGGCGGAGCGAAGTCGGCTGGTCAAGGCCCTCACCATCCACGTCTCCCAGTTCTTCCGGAACCCGAGCACCTTCCGCGCGATCCAGGAGGACATCCTCCCCGCCATCCTGGCGAAGAAGCAGCGCGGCGGCGGCCGCGCCCTGCGCCTCTGGAGCGTGGGGTGTGCCTACGGGGAGGAGCCCTACTCCCTGGCCATCCTCCTGCTGGAGACGAGGGCGCAGGCCCTGCAAGAGTACTCCAGCGCGATCTACGCCACCGACATCGACCCGTCCAGCCTGCAGCACGCCAAAGAGGCCCGGTATCCTGCGGCCAGCCTGACGCACCTCCCGACCCGCTGGTGCCAGCGGTATTTCCTTCAGGATGGGGATCGCTCCCTGGTTGTCCCCGAGGTACGCCGCCTGGTCTTTTTCAAGCAACACAATATTCTGGATCCGCTGCCCTTCGGTCGCATTGACCTGCTGGTCTGCCGGAACGTGCTGATCTATATGACCGAGGCTCTGCAGGAGCGCGTGCTCCTGGCCCTGCACGAGGCCCTCACCCCCGGCGGCTTTCTGGTCCTGGGGAAGGTGGAGGGGCTGGCCGGCGCGGCCCGGGATTGCTTCGAGCCGATGGACGTCGCCGAACGGATCTACCAGAAGCCCGAGTTGCGCTCCACGCGGGCGGCGTGACACGGCCCGCCCTCGGTGGCGCCGGACCTCTCGGAAACGGGGCTTTCTGCTTGACTTCGGAATTCGGGCTGGGTATGGTACCTCGCACGTATCAACTGACAATGCTCCCGGAGGCGATGCGGCGGCACATCCGGCGGAATCCCTGCGGGGAGGGGTAGTCATGGAATCCGCGACGACGATCGGCAAGAAACTCTACGTCGGTTTTCTCCTGGTGATCTTCGCGACGGTCGTCCTGTCCGGCCTGCTGTCCTGGGTGCTCGGGCGGTTCCTCCCCCAGGAGTACATCTTCATCATCACGGGGCTGCTGGCCATCGTGGCCGGCATGGTCCTGGCCTTCGTCATGTCCAAGAACCTGACTACGGAGATCCGGTCCCTGGCCATGACGGCCGGCATCGTGGCGGAGGGCGACCTGACCCGGGACGTGCCGGTGAATACGTCGGACGAGGTGGGGGAGCTGGCCTCGGCCTTCAACCTGATGGTGGGGAGCCTGCGGGAGATCGTGCGGGAGGTCAAGACGACCTCGGACGCAGTGACCAGCTCGGCCATGGCCCTCTCCGCGTCGGCCGAGGAGATGAACGCCTCCACCGAGGAAATCGCCTCCACGGTCGAGCAGATCGCCAAGGGGGCGGAGCACCAGGCCGGGCTGGTGGAGCAGACCTCCAAGGTGATGCGGGAGATGGCCAACTCCATCAACGAGATCGCGGCCCGCGCCAAGTCGGCGGCCGAGGCGGCGGCCGAGGCCGGCTACACGGCGCAGACCGGCGGCAAGTCTGCCCGCGAGGCTATGGAGAAGATGAAGGGGGTCTTCAGCATCATCGAGAGCGCCGCCACCGGGGTGAAGGGCTTCAGCGAGAAGACCCAGCAGATCGGCAGCATCGTGGACGTCATCACGAAGATCGCGCAGCAGACGCACCTCCTGGCCCTGAACGCCACCATCGAGGCGGCGCGGGCCGGCGAGGCGGGCCGCGGCTTCGCCGTCGTGGCCGAGGAGGTGCGGAAGCTCGCCACCGAAGCCGCCGGCTCCGCCGAGAAGATCGCGGAGATCATCAAGCAGATCCAGGGAGAGAACAGCAAGGTGGTCGCCTCCATCGAGGTGGCCACGCGGGAGATCACCTCGGGCCGCGAGGTGCTGACCTACACCGGCGATGCCCTGGAGGACATCGTGCGGGTGGTGGTGGAGGAGGTCAAGAAGGTGCAGGAGATCTCCGCCCTCACCCAGCAGCAGACGCAGGGCGCCCAGGAGCTGGTGAAGACGATCGACGAGATCGCCAAGGTGGCCGAGGACAACGCGGCCTCCACGGAGGAAGCCTCGGCGGCGACCACGGAGCAGACGGCCTCCATGGAACAGATGGCCCAGTCCGCCCAGCAGTTGAGCCGACTGGCGGACACACTCAAGACGCTGGTGGCGCGATTCAATGTCGGAGCCTGAAGGGCAGGCCCTGGCCCCCATTGACCTGGAGCGGGAAACGGATGAGGCGCCGGAGGAGCTCCGACGCCTCATTCTATTCCAGGCCTGCGACGAGTGGTTCGGCCTGCCCCTCGAGTGGGTTCGGGAGATCCAACCGCTGGAGGGGGTCACGCGCGTCCCCAACGCCCCGGCCGAGATCCTGGGCATCCTGAACCTCCGGGGGCGGGTCCTCACGCTGTTCGACCTGGCCGGATGTCTGGGGATCCCGCCCGGGACACAGCCGAACACCCACGCGGTGGTGTTGGACTTTGCCGACCCGGAGATCAACGTGGGCCTGGCGGCGCAGCAAATCGCCCAGGTGCGGGGGGTCCCGGTCTCGGCCCTCGAAGCGCAGCCCCGGGAGGGAAGCCTGGGGGTCCTGGAAGGCGTCTTCGAGCTGGAAGGCAAGGTGGTGGGCGTCCTGGATCTGACCCGCGTGTTCGCGCGCGCCCTGCCGGAATGGGGGGTGGCGTTGCAGATGCGGGGAGCCGGGTGACCCTGCGGCCGGCGGGACGGGAGTGGACGTGCCCTTCAAGATCCTGATCGTGGACGACGCCATCTTCATGCGGAGCATGATCCGGGACTTGTTCGCCCGCGGGCCTTTCGTCGTCGCCGGCGAGGCAGGGAACGGGGTGGAGGCGATCCGGCTGTACCAGGAGTTGCGGCCGGACCTGACGACCATGGACATCGTCATGCCCGAGATGGACGGGATCACGGCGCTGAAGGAGATCATGCGCTTCGATCCCTCGGCCAAGGTGGTGATGTGCAGCGCCCTGGGGCAGGAGGCACTGATCGCCGAGGCCATCGAGTCCGGGGCGCGGGACTTCATCGTCAAACCCTTTCAACCCGGCCGCGTCCTGAAGGTGGTGCAGAGCGTGCTCGGGCTGGATGACGAGTTCCAGCCGGTGGTGCTGCCTGGGTCAGGGGGGGAGGCGCGGTGACCGGCGGTGGGGGCCAGCCCGTGCGCAACGGGCGTCGGCCCCGAGGGGGATTGCCCCTGGCGCTGGCCATCGGGGCCTCCACCGGAGGCCCCCGGGCCCTGCTGATCTTGCTGGCGGATTTGCAGCTGCCCGTCCCCGCTCCCATCTTCCTGGTTCAGCACATCCATCCGAAGTTCACCCGGATCCTGAGTCGGCGACTCGGCGAGGTTTCGTCCCTCCCGGTCCTGGAGGCGGAGGAGGCGGCGGTCGTCCAGCCCGGCCGGATCTACATCGCGCCGGGCGGCCGCCACCTGGTGGTGGAGCGCGGGGTGGGCGGTACCTGCCGGACGCGGCTCACGGTGGACCCCCCGCGCCACGGAGTGCGTCCCTCCGTTGACGCGCTGTTCACCTCGGTGGCGGAAGCCTTTGGCCCCCGGGCCGTGGGGGTCGTCCTCACGGGCATGGGGCGAGACGGGCTTGCCGGAGCGCGCGCCATCAAGGCCCGGGGGGGCACGGTCCTGGCCGAGGCCGAGGAGACGTGTGTGGTCTATGGGATGCCACGGGCACTGGCAGAGGCGGATCTGGCGGATCGCGTGGTCCCCATCGGCGAGATGGCGGAAGCCATCCGCCAGGTGTGCCTGGGCCTCACGGCGGGTACCGCCTCGGCGCTGCTCCCGATGTCCGAGTAGGTGACTCCATGGACATGTCGAAGTACGTCAAGATGTTCGTCAGCGAGTCGCAGGAGCACCTGCAGAAGATGGACGGGCTCCTGCTGGCGCTGGAACAGAACAGCGGGGACCGCGCGGCCCTCGACACCCTGTTTCGCGAGGCCCACTCCCTCAAGGGGATGTCCGCCTCCATGGGCTACGACCAGCTCGCCAAGGTCTCCCACCGGATGGAGGACTACCTGGACCGGTTCCGGGGCGGCAAGGGGGTCCTGGAACGCCGCGGCGTGGATCTCTTGTTCGAAGGCGTGGACCTGCTGCGCCGGGCGGTGGAGGAGATCGCCGCCGGCCAGGCGCCGACGCTGGTCGCCGAGTCGTACGTGGCGAAGATGGCGTCCCTGATGGTGGCCGAGCCTGCAGCCGCGGCTCCGGCGCCGTCCGATGAGGCCGAGGTGGCGGCCGCGCGTCAGCGGGCGGAGGCCCAGGGCCTCACCCTCTTCACGGTGGAGCTCCAGATCGCGGCAGACGCCCCGCTGCCCTCGGCGCGGGCCTACATCACGCTGCGGCGGACGCGGGATCTGGGCGAGTTGATCCGGTCCTCGCCCTCGGTGGATCAGGTGCAGGCCGGCGAGTTCTCGGGGAGCCTCTCGATGCTCCTCGCCACGGCCCGTTCGCCCGCCGAGGTCCAAGCCTTTCTGGCCAGCCTCCCGGACGTCGCCTCGGTCATCGTGCGCCCGCTGGAAGACGGACGGGGGCCGGATCGGCCCGGACCCGCCCCGGGCGGACGACAGGACGCGCCCCGTCGGGAGGGAGGGTCCACCGAGATCCGTCCTGCTCCCTCCCTCGTCGTGTCCCATCAGGCGGCGACCCCTGTCCCACCCCCCACGGCTCCGGCCGGAGGGCCTTCAGGGCCGCAGAGTCGGACCGCGACCATGATCCGGGTTGACACCCGCCTCCTGGACGACCTGATGGACCAGGTGGGGGAGCTGGTGACCGCCAAGGGGACTCTCCTGGAGGAGAGCCAGACGATCCCCTCCCGGGCCCTGCACGAGACCGTGGGACGGGTGGAGACCCTGGTGAAAGGCCTCCAGCAGCAGACCATGAAGCTGCGCATGATGCCCCTGGAGATGATCGCCGACCGTTTCCCGCGGGCCGTTCGGGACCTGGCGCGCAAGCGGGGGAAGGAGTTGAACTTCGAGATCCTGGGGAAGGAGATCGAGCTGGACCGCGCGATCCTGGAGGAATTGCCGGACCCGCTGCTCCATATCTTCCGGAATGCCATCGACCATGGCATCGAGGCGCCGGAGGAGCGGGTGCGGAACGGGAAACCGCCGACCGGGACGATCCGTCTGGAGGCCAGCAAGGAGCGCGAGAGCGTCCTCATCCGGGTGAGCGACGATGGTCGCGGCATGGACCCCGCGCACCTCCGTCGCGTGGCGCTGGAGCGTGGGGTGATCACCCGCGAACAGCATGACAGCCTGCCGGACGGCGAGACCCTGGCCCTGATCACGGTCCCGGGATTCAGCACCGCCAAGGAGGTCACCGACGTTTCGGGCCGCGGCGTGGGCATGGACGTGGTGAAGACCGTGATCGAGTCGCTGCGCGGGATTCTGCTCATCGAGTCGGTCCCGGGCCGGGGGAGCACCTTCACGCTGAAGCTCCCGCTGACCTTGGCGGTGGTGGCCGTCCTGCTGGTCGATGTGGGAGGAGAACGCTATGCCCTCCCGGTGACCTACGTCCAGCAGATCCTGGAGGTTCCGGTGACGGAGATCCAGCGGTCCCAGGGCCAGGAGATGATCGCCTACGACGGCGCCCTCATCCCGCTGGTGCGCCTGGGACGGATCCTGGGCTGCCCCGAGGAAGACGCCGGTCCCTACCGGCTGCTGGTCCTGTCCGAGATGCGGGGGCGCCTGGTGGGGCTGGCGGTGGATCGCCTGGTCGGCTATCGTGAGGTCGTGGTCAAGTCGCTGGGCAAGGCGCTGAAAGGTCTCCGCGGCTTCGCGGGGGTGACCATTCTGGGGGACGGCAGCACGGTCCTCATTCTGGATCTCAATACGCTGTGAGGCCATTCCCGGGGGATCTCGGGTCTGCGCGTGGGAGTGGCGGCTCACCCGCCGGGTGCGGGGGTCGGGCTCCGGACCCGCCGGCCGCCGGGGGCGCGTTTCTCCGCTGGGGGGGCGCAAGCGGGATGCAAGAGGTGTGGTGGCGTTGGACCGGGCAGAGAGTCTGATGACCGATCACGGTGCGCTCAGCGACGTGATCCTGCGCCAGCTCCAGGACCTGAGCACGCAGAGCATGCGCCGGGCCAGCGAATCCCTGGCCGCCCTGCTGGGGCATCCGGTGCGGCTGTCGGTCTCCGACATCCGGGCCATGCCCACCAGCGCCCTGCCCGGCCTGGTGGAGGGGTCGGGAGCCGTCCTCATGGCCGGCCTGGGTTTCCAAATCGTCGGGGAGGTCAGGGGACGGATGATCATCCTCTTCCCCCTGACCACGATCTTCCGCATGCTGCAGGCGCTCCTGGGAACGCCGGGGAACCCCCGGTCGCTGTCGGGCGAGGAGCAGTCTGCCGTCCAGGAAGTCGGAAACATCGTGGCGTCGTCGTTCCTGAGCGGGCTCGGCGATCTCCTGGGGAAGCGCCTGATGCCCACGCCACCAGAGTTCCACTTTGACGATTTCCCCACCCTGATGCGGCAGGTGACGGCAGACCTGGAGGGGCAGGGGGCGGAGGTCCTGGTGGTCCAGGCGCTCTTCGAGGATCCCGAGCAGCACATCGAGGGGCGGTTCTTCGTCCTGCCGGAGGTGGCCTCCCTGGCGGCGATGTTCCAGCGGGCAGCCGGTGACAGGAGGGCAGGGGCGTGACGCCACCCGCGGTGGCTTCCATGGAGCCGGCGCTGGCGGCTCGCTACGAGGGGCTGCGCACCCTGCTGCGGGACATGGGCCGCGTCCTGGTCGCCTTTTCGGGAGGGGTGGACAGCACCTTCCTCCTGGCAGTGGCGGCCGAGTGTCTGGGAGAGAGCGTCCTGGCGGTCACGGGCCTGTCGCCCAGCGTTCCCGCCGCGGAACGCGAGGAGGCGGCCGCGCTGGCCCGTCGCCTGGGGGTCCGGCATCGCTGGATCGAGACGACGGAGCTCGCGCGGCCGGGGTACGTGGCCAACGCTCCGGACCGCTGCTATTTCTGCAAGACGGAACTCTACGAACGGCTGGTGGTCCTGGCGCGATTCGAAGGCTACGCCTGGGTGGTGGATGGGGCCAACCTGGACGACCTCGGGGATGTCCGCCCGGGCCGGGAGGCGGCCCGCCAGCACGGCGTTCGAAGCCCGCTGGTGGACGCCGGATTGCACAAGGCGGAGATCCGGGAGCTGTCCCGCAGGCTGGGCCTGCCCACATGGGAGAAGCCCGCCATGGCCTGCCTGGCCTCCCGGATCCCGCACGGCATTCCCGTGACGATCGAGCGGCTGGGACAGGTCGAGGCGGCGGAGGCGGCGCTCCGCGCGCTGGGCTTCCGGCAGGTCCGCGTCCGGCACCACGAGGCCATCGCGCGGCTCGAGCTTCCGCCGGAAGAGCGCGGAAGGCTGCTGGATCCTGCCCTGGCGGCCGACGTGGTCCGGCGGGTCAAGGCGGCCGGCTACCAGTTCGTGGTCCTGGACCTGGAAGGCTACCGCCCGGGGGGGCGGCCCAAGGCGTGACGGGGTGAACCGTGGTCCCCGCGGGGTCTGCCCATGCGGAGCGGAGGCGAGGCGGAGTGATGCATCCTGACAGTCCGGAGCCAGCGACGGGCTCGGAGCGGAGGCAGTACAGGCGTTACCCGGTGATGTTCTCGGTGACCGTGGAGTCCGCGGGGGCCCTGCAGCAGCTTGCCGGAGAGCTGCTGGACGTCAGCGACGGAGGACTGCTCCTGGCCCTCCCGGAGAGCCTCGCCGTGGGGACACGCGTGGAAGTGCAACTGGAGACGCCCGTCATGGCCTTTGCCTTGCCCGGCCGGATCGTCTGGACGGGGACGCTGCGCGGCCCCTCCCAGCCGCACGGCGTGGCGTTCGACCTCGAGCAAGGCCCGCCCCTCGCGCAGCGCCTCTACGAGATCGCCCGCCAATCCTGGTAAACCGAGAAGCTGCGACGACACGCCCCCCAGAGGGGAAGGGCAGATTCCCGGCCGTACACCAGTTGGCACCGGCACCCATCCCGCCGGTAGATCACGGCCCGGAGCCGCTGCCCATCTGACCGATGGGCTGCCTATGACTCCGGGCCGATCGTCCCACCGTCGAGCTCCCGCTAACGAGCCTCCGCCTGCAGCTCTTCCAACAGCTTCAGCGACGCCTCGTGAACGCCGGCGCCGGTCTCCTCCGCCTCGAACCGTTCGAATTCCTTCTCCAGGTACGCCTGGTCCTGGGGGCTCAGGACGCTGTCCGCCATGGGGAACAGGATGGTGTTCTCCTTGTCGATGTGCGCCCGCAGGAGCCGGATGTATCCCCGCCCGTTCTGGATGATCTGCTGTGCCGCGGCCGGATCCCGCCCGATCCCGGCCGCCCCCTCGGCGAGACCGCGGATGAATCCGCGGCCGGTGTCGTGTTCGGACAGCATCACCGCGATCGGCCCACCCTGCAACGGGAAGCCCTGGTCCACCATGGTCTTGAACAGCAGGTTCTCTTCCTTGCCGTGGTGGCACTGATCCGCGAAGGTCCGGAGGAACGTCACCGCCTTCTCGAAATAGGCCCGATCGGGGGCGGCGCCGGCCTCCAATGCGGCGATCTTCCGCTCCAGGGCATCCAGGGCCTGGAGGATCAGGGTATGCTCGTCCTTGAGGACCTGGGTCGGGGGACCGGTGTGGGCATGCTGGTGCGCGTGGCCGTGGCTGCCCCCGGTGTGGTGCCCGCAGCAGCCCAGCGCCTCGGCGGGCGCCTGTTCGCCTGCGGCACCGGCGACCCGGCGGATCTCCACCTTCCACACCTCGGGACCGTTCTCCAGATAGCGCCATTCGAACTGCCCGGTCCGCTCTGCGGCGAACTGGTAGTAGAGCGGCTTGGGGTCGTGGTCGTTGACCAGGAGCATGGAGTCCCCGACCGCCAGGCCCTCGAAGGTGCGGAAGATGGTCGGGTGCTTCTGCGGGATCGGCAGGACTCGGGCATCCACGGTGGCTGCGTAGGTGGCTGGCATGGTGGCTTCCTCCTCAGAGAGACACAGGGTTTTTACGGGACCTCCTTCACCACGCCGAAGGAGATGATATCGTGGCTGAAGCCCGGGTACTTCACCGTGCGAAGGGTCGTGAGAATCGCTTCGAGCGTCAACGGGGGCGTTATCATGCGGGGCCCCTCCGTCCCGTGCCGGCCAGGGCCTGCTTCCCCTCAGGCGAGATCATGTCGGGGTTCCAGCGGGGCGCCCACACGACCTCGGCAGATGCCGCGGTGACGCCGGCCAGTTCGCGAATCGCACGCTCGACCGCCTGGACGAAGCTGCCGTGCAGGGGGCAGCCGCGCGTGGTGAGGGTCATCCGAATGGCGACCTCGCCGCCCTGGATCTGGACGTCGTAGATGAGGCCCAGATCCACGATGTTGATTCCCAGCTCCGGATCAATGATCTGCCGGAGCGCGTTGTAGATCCGCTCCTCGGTGACTGGGGGTGCTCCCGCTTGCGTCATGGTGTCTCCTTCCGCTGTGTCGTCGCGCCCGGAGCCCCCCGCGCCTCATGGCGGGGGGTTTCAAGCTGCGCGGTTGATCCTCCCCGCGGAATGAATCTCGGGGTCTCACGTTCTCGCTGCCTGGACCTCGGGAAGCGGGGTCAGGCGGGGGATCAGGTGCCGGTAGATCCGGGACAGGGCCAGGGCGAAGGCCAGGCCGGCCAGCGCCAGCACGATGGTTCCCGCCTGGACGAGCAGGCCGGAGGCGACGATCAGCCCGACCACGGTCATCTGGATGCCCGTGTGGAGCAGCCAGAACTCGACCCGGGGCACCGTCTCGCCCAGGAACTGGGTGGCGGGCGGGACGGGCCGCAGGCCCACGAAGTCGCTGTAGCGGTGGTGCCAGACCAGAAAGGGAATGATCTTGTACATCATGCCGATGATCATGACGGACACCCAGCCCAGGAGCGCCAGGACCCCGTAGCCGAAGGCCAGGCGGGCACCGAATTCCTCGCTCCAGACCCAGCCGGTCGCGAGCCACAGTCCCAGCACCGTCAGGACCGCCAGGGTGGCGTTGGCGCTCAGGGCGTGCCGCAGCCCCCAATCCAGCCGGGGGCGCCGCCGCGCCCGCAGGACCTCGCGCATCTTCCAGAGAAACAGGCCGATCGCCCCGGCGATCAGCAGGGCGAAGAGCAAGGCCCACCCGCTCTGCAGCAGCAGCGTTCCGAACAGGCCCACGATGCCGAGGTTCAGCAACCAGAACTGCCAGCGCGCCAGTCGCTCGTCGCGAAGCTCGCCCAGGCTGAACATGGGGATCAGCTTGTAGCTGGCCCCGAAGATCATCATGGTGACCCAGCCGATGCCGGCCAGGTGGGAGTGCGCGTGGATCGTGCGCAGGACCTGGCCGCCCAGGAAGTCGTAGATCTTGTCCAGGGCCATCAGGTTCCCCATGACCGCGGTGGCGGCCAGGTAGGTGAGTGCGGCCGCCACGTGCTGCGCCACAATGTCCCAGCGCGGAAGCTTCCACAGGGTGCGCCCCATGTTGATCAAGTGAAGGATGACGGCGACCAGGACCAGGCCGGCACCGAAGGCCATGCCTGCGTGGCGACCGATCCAGAAGTGCCCCACCATGGCCGTCACGCCGAGGAGCATGATCCAGAACTGCCAGCGGGCCAGGCGCTCGCTGTAGAGCGTGGTCTCCAGGGAGACCGGGACCAACTGGAACGATGCGCCCATGATCGTCATGGTGATCCAGCCCAGGGTGAGGAGGTGGGTGAGGGCGAGGTCATGCCCCTGGTAGTAGAAATCCAGCAGATCGCTCACCCGGAAGGGCGCCCAGAGCAGGGTCGCCACGAAGGCGCCCTGGGCCGCTATAAAATACCGCAGCGGCACCCAGAGCGATGGCAGCCGGGCCGGAAGGCTACTTCCAGATCCGGGTCTCGAACCAGCCATTTCCTGTCTCCTGGGTGGAGTAGGCGAAGCCCCGTTCCTCGAGCTTCGGGTACAACAGCATCGGCCGCCGATCGGTGAGGGCCAGGATTTGCCCGCCCGCTTCGATCCGGGGGAGCGTCTCCAGGATCTTCGCCATGGGCTGCGGCGGCTCCAACCCACGGGCATCTACAACGAAGGGGCTCGGGGCGGGGGCCTGGGAGCTGGACGCGGCGGAAGGCGCCGAAGACCTCTCGGCCGGGGTGGCCGCCCGATAGAATGTAATCCACCATTCCTGCGGGCCACGCCGCTCAGTCCAGTGGGCGAAGCCCCGCTGCGCCAGGATATCGTACAGCGGCACGGGTTCGAAGATGTTGCAGAGTTGGAGCACCTGGTCGGCTCGGAGGGAGGCGACGGTCTTCATGATCCGGTGATAGGGTTCTTCTCCTCCCCGCACCTGTTCGCGGACATCCAGAATCACCCGGCGTTCCTCGGACAGGTTCCGGAGTTCCTCGGGCATCGGCGCTCCCGCCGATCGGGGGGCGGGGCTCGGGCCGCCCAGGTCCGGCGGCAAAGGTTCCCCGATGGCGCGGTAGATCTCCGCAAGCATCTCGTTGGGGTCAACCTGGGCGGTCCGGGCAGCCTTCTCGATGGTGACCAAGGGGGTCATCAACTTCCGCAAGGTTGGCCGCCGCAAAAGCTCGAAGTGTTTGTTGTACCGGACCAGGACCTCGACCATGTCCGGATAGGCCTTGAGCAGCTCGGAGATCTTCGTCCCGCGCGTTGGCCTGAGGACCCCTGCATGACCAGATGTCTGGTTGCCCGCCATGGTTACTCGCCCCCTTCTCCCCTGTGGCGTCCGATTCCCCGTTCTCACGCCCGCCGTATCAGGCAACCGAATGCGATCCCATTGCGATGGGTGGCCGGCTGGCGACTATCCGGCGACGACGACCTCGAACGGACACGCGATCGCGAAGACCGGACACACCGCTTCGCAATCGGTGCAGTAGTCGCAGTCGGCCGCGCTTACGATGGCTACCTTCAGTTCCCGGATGACCAGGGCGCCCACGCGGCAGACATCCACGCAGTCCCCGCATCCGTTGCAGGTGTCGCGATCGATCCTGGGCAGAACCAAGGTGGTACCCATCTCTCTTCGCTCCGCTCTCGGGTTCCTTGCGCAGTGTCGAGCGCAGGATAGGGCAGAAGAGTTCGCAGGTCTGCGACTTTAGTCTCGCCGCGAACCAGGAAGATTCTCTATGGCGAAGCGAAAAACAGGCAGGATGAACAATCCACTACTTTCAATAGGATGGCCATCATCCAGAAGAAAACGGATCATCTTCTATGGAAACAGGAAAGATGGCTCGTATGGCGGGATTGGGTCACTTGGAAGGGCAAGTCATGGGGCGGGGATGGCTCGGAGGAACGGGTGGAGTTTGGAGCAGAAGACGACCCGGCGTGTGGCTTTCGTGCGTCCCCGATTACAGCATCCGGGTCAGGGCGGCCCGGCTCACGATGACGACCCGGTGGCGATCGAGCCTGATGGCCCCTTCCTTTTCCAACGCCTTGAAGGCGCGCCCGATCATCTCACGCGCCGTTCCCACGACGGACGCCATCTCCTGTTGCGTGAACTGCTGCTTCAGGCGGAGGCCCCCCTTACCATCGTCTTCCGCCATCTCCAGGAGGAGCTTGGCCACACGGCTGGTCACGCTGCGGAAGGACAGGTCCTCGACCTTGCGGGTGAAGTAGCGGAGCTTCCCCGCAAACGCCTTGAGGAAGCCGATGGCGATGGCCGGGTGCTCCTCGACCAGGCGCCGCATGTCCGCCTGCCGGATGCCCCAGAGCGCGGCCGGCTCCACCGCCTGGGCGTTGGCGGGGTTCGGCCCATCATCGAAGATCGGGACCTCGTTGAAGCAGTCGCCGGCCCCCGCCATCCGCAGGACCTGTTCGCGCCCGTCGGGGGAAAGCTTGAAGATCTTCACCTGGCCGGACCGGACCACGTACATCGCCTGGGCCGGCTCTCCCTCCGTGAACAGGACCTGCCCCTTCTGCAATTGCACCTCGAACACGCTGGCCCGGATGCGGTCCAGTACCCGCGCGTCGAGGTCGTGAAAATACGGAATGGCTTTCAACTGCTCTGGCAACATGGCCACCCGGGGATGGCGACGGAGAGGATGCTGCGAATGCCGGTATTGTAGGAGGATGGACGGGACAGGTCAATCGTTCCCCTGATGGGGGGATGGGGTGGGTGGGGCGGGCGATAGGATTTGCTCTTGGGCGATGTGGCGAAGAGGCTCTTGCCGGCCTGGGGCAGGGGGTGGGTGCCCTCCAGAGCGGCCGGGGCATGTCGCAGCGGGGGCAGGGATGTCAAGCCAAAACTGGTGAGGACGGGTGGGGGAGGAGGGTGCCGAGGGGCCGGACTGGCCGGTTGCTGAGAGAAACAGGGCACCGGGTCGCCCGCGGACGGTCCAGCCCGATTGACGGGATTAGGCGATCGGGCTATGCTGCCGATCGCCCGCCTCTGGCGGGCCAGTGCAGGTAGAAAGGATAGAGTTCCAGCTTCTTCCCGTCGGTCTTCTTGTTGTATTCTTCTACCAGTGCCTCCGCCTGGCGGAGGCAGGTCGGGTCCCACAGTTCCAGGCGGAAGCCGATGTTATCGGAGAACTCGCCGACGGTCTTCCATCCGATCCGGAGACCCAGAAGCTTCTGTGGGGCCGCGACGCGGCGGGGCAGCGCCGAGGGGATGTATTTCCCCCTGGCAAAGCTCCAGGTGACCCTTGAAGTGAATTCCGGCCCGAAGTGTATCTTCACCAATTCCTCGACGAGTTCGACCTTGACCCCGACGGCTTTCCGTAGCTCGGCCATCGCGCTCCTCTTTTTCCGGGATCACACGGGGTGGACATGCACTCCCGCCTCCGGGGGAAGCCCGGGGGCGGCTTGCCCCGGCGGAGGCCGGGCGAAGAACCGTCCAAGTTCTTACTGTAAACGGCCGGAATCTGCAAGGGGCCGTTTGGGATTGTCCGTCCGGATGGGCCGTGGGCATCCGGTTCCCGCCCGCTGGATTGGGGGGCGGTGGTTCCGAGCGATTATCATTCCCTTGCCACGGCGATCTGGTTGGGGTGACAGATGAAGGTGGTGATCATCACGCGAGCCAACGTCGGACGGGTCAGCCGCTGGCAAGGGGAACGGAGCGGGACCCACACCTATCTGCAAGCGCTGCTGGACGGGGAGTGGTGTCAGGTCGTGGTGACGCGCAGCGACCCCGCCTGTCTCCCCCCGCGAAGCCTCCGCTTGAAAGCCGGGGAGTACGTGTGGCATCCCCCACGACAGCGATAGCCGGGGACCCAGCCGACCGGGATCGCCAGATCCTGTCGGCTGGGTGCCCACTGGGTGGCGACAGCGAATCCGAAATCGCTGTCCCTGTCGCTGTCCCTGTCGGCCATCCCTGTCCCTGTCGGGCAGGTCGTACTGGTCAGGGATGCCTGACATTCAGTCGCCTTGCGTTGACCCGCTGAAACCCCACGGCATATACTCTCCGCCGGTCGCCGACCGATCCTGACGGCCTCAGTCCACTCACCCTGGCGGGGCCGCATCCATCCCGATCCACGACCCTTACCGCTGGAGGCACTCTGCTATGAAAGCCCTGGTTCACACCGCTCCGTTGCAGTTCGACCTCCGGGACGTCCCTCAGCCCCAGCCGGGGGAAGACGAGGTCCTGGTACGCGTGAAAGCCTGCGGCATCTGTGGTTCCGACGTGCACGGCTACACGGGGTCCACCGGACGCCGCATCCCACCCATCATCATGGGACACGAGGCCGCGGGGGTAGTCGAGGCGGTGGGGAAGAACGTCCGGAATCTCGCCGCGGGGGATCGGATCACCTTTGACTCTACGGTGTACTGCAACCAGTGCCCGGCGTGTCGCCAGGGCCGCATGAACCTGTGCCAGAGTCGGAAGGTCCTGGGCGTCTCCACGCCGGCCTTTCGCAGGGACGGGGCCATGGCGGAGTATGTCGTGGTGCCCTGGTGGATCACGCACCGGTTGCCGGATGCCGTCTCGTTCGAAGAGGCGGCGCTGATCGAGCCGGCTTCGGTGAGCCTGCACGCGGCCCGGATCACGCCAATCGAGGTGAACGACGTGGTGGCGGTGGTGGGCGCGGGACAGATCGGCCTCTTTGCCATGCAGGCCGCCCGGGTCAAGGGGGCCGGAATCGTCATCGCCCTGGACGTGAAGGAGGAACGACTGAAGTTGGCACGCCAGCTCGGCGCCGATGTCACGATCAATCCCGCCGCCGGCGATGTCGCGGCGGAGATGCGACGGGCGGTGGGGCGGCCCGACGCCGATGTGGTGCTGGAGGCCGTCGGCACCGAGGCGACCGTGCGCCTGGCGATGGATCTCACGAAACTGGGAGGGAACCTGACCCTGATCGGCAACGTCACGCCCCGCATCCAGGTGAACCTGCAGGACATCGTCTCGCGCGAGCTGACCATCCGGGGCTCGTGTGCTATCGCGGGGGAGTACCGGGCCTGCCTGGACCTCATGGCCGCGGGGCGCATCCAGGCAAAGCCGCTGATCAGCCGCATCGTGCCCCTGGCGGAGGGACAGGCCGCATTCGATGCGTTACACCGGGGCGAGCCGGGGTTGATGAAGATCGTCCTGAAACCGTAACTCAAATGCGGAATGGGGAATGCGGAATTAGGAATGGAGGCGAGGATGGCAGGCGAGTTTGACCTGAGCGGGAAGGTGGCGATCGTCACAGGGGCCAGCCGGGGGCTGGGCCAGTACATGTCCCGGGCCCTGGCCCGAGCCGGAGCGGACGTCGTCATCACCAGCCGGACGCTGGACTCGTTGACGCAGACGCGGGCGGACATCGAGGCGGTGGGGCGAAAGGCCCTGCCGTGCGTGCTCGACGTGCGCAAGCTGGACACGATCCAGCCGATGGTGGATCGGGCATTAGCCCAGTTCGGGAAGATCGATATCCTCGTGAACAACGCAGGGTGCAACATCCGGAAGGCCAGCGTGGACGTGACGCCCGAGGACTGGAGCTTTGTGGTGGACACCATTCTCAAGGGAAGCTTCTTCGTGGCCACGGCAGTGGCCCGCTCGGCCATGCTCCCCCAGAAGAAAGGGCGCATCATCGGTGTCGGTTCCGGAACCTCGGTCTTCGGATTTCCCGGCATCGTCCCGTACTGCGCCAGCCGGGGCGGCATCACCCAGATGACCAAGGCACTGGCCGCGGAGTGGGCGCCCTATGGAATCACGGTGAACGTCCTGGCGCCAGGCTGGTTCAGAACGGCCCAGAACGATATCCTCTTCCAGGATCCGGAGTGGGTGGCCCGGGTCGTCGAGAAGATCCCCGTCGGACGGACTGGATCGCCCACGGACCTCGATGGGACCATCGTGTTCCTGGCGTCGGATGCCTCGGCCTACGTCACGGGGCAGCTCCTGTTCGTGGACGGAGGTTTCACCATCGGCGCCATGCCCGCCATGCCAGCGAAGTGTTGAGCAGGCCACCAGGTCAAAGAGAACGGCCCGCCCCGATGTCAGGTCGAGGCGGGCCGTTTTTTCCGATGACCGGTCGGCCAATCAGGTGTGTGCCCGGGACGATGTCATGTGGGATCGTGGCGCTGCCGCCATGCCCTGGTCAACCCGATTCGGGTACCAGATAGCTACTCCCAGGGCGGTGCCGATAAGGACTACGGTAGACGGGGTCCCGGTCGGCTCGGAAGGCTCCGTTCTGATGGCGTCACGCGCCCTGTGTGGTGCCCGACCCGGCGCCGGAGGCTTGCGGGGGATTCTCCTTGACACCCGCAGAGCGGCTGCGTCAAGCTGACACGGGTGGGGCAGCCGTCAGGTTGGCGTGGCCCACGGCTCAATCGTACACAACCCGCACACAAGGAGTGGAGCGTGCAACACAATCTTGCCAAGAAGAAACTGGCGACCGGTAAGCCGATCAGCGTGATTGCTCCCGGCTATAGCTCGGCCGGCTTGGTCGAGCTACTCGGCCGGATGGGCTTCGATGGGATCTTCATCGACTGCGAGCACGGCCCGGCCGGATGGGAGGAGGTCGAGAACATGGTGCGAGCGGCCGAGCTGGTCGATGCCACCCCGATCGTGCGCGTCCAATCGAATGACCCGTCGACGATCACGCGGGCGCTCGACCGGGGGGCTGGCGGCGTGCAGGTTCCGCACATCAACACTCGCGCCCAAGCCGAGGCAGCGGTCCGAGCGGCCAAGTTCGCCCCGCTCGGCCACCGCGGCTATGCTGGTGGCCGCTCCGCCTTGGGCGTGAAAGGCAATTTCACTAACCACGCCAATGAGGAGACGATGGTGGTCGCGATGCTCGAAGAGGTCGAGGCGCTGAAGAACCTGGACGATATCCTGAAGGTCGAGCACATCGATGCCTTCTTCATCGCACCGGGAGACCTCTCGCAGTCGATGGGCTATCCCGGCCATTTGGACCATCCAGACGTCCAGGCGGCGGTCCACGATGCCGTTCGTCGCACGCGCGACGCCGGGCGCGCGCCCGGGGTGCTCACAACCAACGCCGCGAGCGCCCGCCGCTATCTCGATCTAGGCGCGCTTCTCATTTACGTCTCGCTGGCGAGCCTGCTCCAGCCTGGCGCGCGCGATTTCCTATCGGAATTCAAATGAGGTGAAGGGGTGATCCGCTGGGTCACCCCTGCCGGCCTGCTCGAAGGATCGCAAACAGGCCGTCGGCGGGAACCGAGCCGCCTGCCGAGCGTCTGACAGTGGCCGGTCAACAGACCCCGGTCCGGCCCGGATTCCCCTGGGCACCCGCCCCGGCACCGAGTGCGTTCGGCGAATTCCCCTTGACACCCGCGGGCGGCTGCGGCGACGCTCCGATGCGTCGCAGCGCACAGCCGTGCGGCCTGCGGCGGATCGCGTCGGGTTGGTGGGGCCACCCGGGGCCGCGGCAGGCCCAAAAGGCAAGTTCTCACTCAGTCTCGCCACCACGACTACCCGGTCTGCCGAATTGCACTCCTAACCATCCACCGGCAACTTTGGTCGGTGCTTCAGCGATAGCATCCCGAGCTTGACAATCCCTTGGGCACTGATATAGTTGATACAGTCGTATCAATTCAGCCAATAGGGGGGTCTGGACGTGACGAAGACGGTTAATGCCCTCAAGGCCCGAAAGAACCTCGGACAGCTCTTGGAGGAGGTCTACTACAAAGGCGATCAGTACGTCATCGAGCGAGCCGGCCGGCCCATGGCGGCGGTCGTGCCCGTCTGGCAGCTTGAAGTGTGGCAGAAGCGGCGGGACCGATTCTTCGGAATGGTGGAGGAACTGCGACGGAAGAACAAGGCTGTGAAGCCGGAGGTCATTGAGCGAGAGGTCAAGGAAGCCGTCCGCGCGGTCCGGGCGAAGACCACCCGGCGGAAAGCATGATCCGGGCAGTGCTCGATGCCAACGTATTCGTGAGCGCCCTCCTCAGCTCAAGGGGCTTCCCATCAAAGATCCTCGCCGCTTGGCAGGCCGAGCGGTTTCACCTCGTAATCTCCCCGGCGATCCTGGAAGAAATCCGCCGGGTTTATCGTTATCCAAAGATCGCCCGCCGTCACCGTTGGCCAGAAGAGAAAATCAGGCTTTTCATCGAAGACCTGGCGCCCCTCGCCATCCTAACGCCGGGCGAACTCGCGCTCAACGTGATTGCGGAGGATCCCTCAGATAACCGGTACCTTGAGTGTGCCGTGGAAGGGGACGCCGAATACGTCGTCAGCGGCGATCAACACCTCCTGCAATTGGCGACGTACCAGGGGATCAAGATTCTCACCCCGAGGGAGTTCCTCGAAGTTCTCACTCGCCCCCGGATCCTATAATGCCTCGATGTTCATGTCCCGGTCTGCGGGAAGGCTCTTTCCTGACGGCGTCAGGCGCCCCGTGTGGCGCCCGACCCGGCCTGTCTGCGTGCGACGCACAAGCAGGCGCCGGGGGCTTTCGGGGTCGGCTCCGACAACTTGCGTGCCGTGGACATGAGGTCCGCCACTGCCTTGCAGATCATACGCCAGGCCAGGCGGCCGGCGCAGGGCGGTTCATCCCGAACAGTGCAGTTTAACCGCAAAGCACCTGCCCGCCGCTCCGCTCTGGCAGGCGGGCGCGAAGTTCGCAAAGAAACTCCCCCTATTCAACGCACTGCCAAGGGAAAACTCCGAGATGCGGTTCGGAAGTTTTCGGTCCGGCAGCTCCTCTGATCCCGCCTGGGCGGGATTGGCGACTCTTTGCGATCTTTGCGGTCTTGGCGGTGAAATTGTTGGGTTCAATGCCGCGGGGGGATGTGGCCGCATCCGGCCCGCGCGTCCCGCCGAGAGCAGGAAAGCCCCAGACTCCGTCTTCTCGGAGCCGGGTAGGCAGGTCAAAAACCCCATAAGTACCGGTTCTTTTCCTCGGGATGCTCGGATCATATGCTTGTAGGTTTTCCCTTGTGGGGATAGAGTTCGCGAAACCGGGTGAGTTGGGTCGGCGGCTTGGCGGGTCCCGGAGGAACACGAGGCGCACAGAGGTTGTCGTCGTGGGCATGGAACACGTTGTCCGTTTCCCCGGGAAGGACACGCCGGATCTGCGGCGGGTCATGGCGCTTCTCGCGGAGCGTAACTTTCCCGTCCAGGTGCGGATGGTGGACGGCGAGCTGACCTTGCCTGACGAGGCGCCTCCGGAGAGATGGAAAGAGGTGCGTCTCGGGACCTCTTCCGGGATGGTGAGCCTTGTGCGCCGGGGAGGGGAGATCGCCGTGGTCACCTGGGGCAACGCGGACGAGGCGATGCAGCGCGCCTGGAACGCGGTGGCCTGGGCCGTCGCCAAGGCAGGCGACGGACAGATCCTTCGGCCAGAAGGGCCACAGAACCCTGACGACTTCCGAGCATCGGTTCCCTTCCCGGAAGCTTTGGGGGAATAATCGGAGGGAGGCCTGAACTGCCATGCGAGACGTGAGGAGTGGGGTTACGAGGAGACGCGCCAGAAGTATCTGCGTGTATCTGCGTCCATCTGCGGTTGCGAGTGGGTCTTTCCGGGTGCTCTTGGCCTTCTCCATGGCCAGTACCGCCTGGGCCGGCGGGTCGAACTACGGCATCACGCCGGGGGCCAGGCCCAATCTTCAGGGCAAGATCTCCGAGTGGGTCGTGCCGACGCCGAAGTTTGCACGGGACCCTGTCCCCGGGCCGGACGGGAACATCTACATCGCCGTGATGTATGGGAACAAGATTGCACGCTTCGACACCCGCGCGAAGACGTTCAAGGAATGGGACCTCCCCGACGGGGCCAGGCCCCACGGTCTCCTCGTGGATCGCAATGGCCAGGTCTGGTACACGGGCAATGGCAACGGCACCATCGGCCATCTGGACCCGGCGACGGGCAAGGTGATCGAGCACAAGGCGCCCTCGGGTGGCGATCCCCACACGCTAGTCATAGACGACCAGGGTGTGATCTGGTTCACCGTGCAGAACGGGAATCGGATCGGCCGGCTGGATACGCGCACCGGCGTGACCACCGAGTTCCAGGCTTCCGGCCGGCCCTATGGCATTGCGCTCGACAAGGCGGGCAATGTCTGGTTCTGCGAGATCGGTGGGAACAAGCTAGGGAAGCTGGACCCGAAGACGGGGAAGATCACCGAGTTGGCGCTCCCCGCCAGCTCCGCCCCTCGACGGATGGCCACGGCGCCCGACGGATCGCTGTGGGTGACCCTGGCTGGCACCGGGGAATTGATTCGCGTGGATCCGGTGGCCGGGAAAGTGATCAAGGTGTATGCCCTGCCCGCAGGTCCGAGTGGGGGTCCCTACGCCGTGACCGTGGATGGGGCAGGGATCGTGTGGGCCAACGAGATCTCCACCGATACGGTCGTGCGCCTCGATCCGGCAGCGGGACAGGCGCGGCTGTTCACCCTCCCTTCCAAGGGAGTGGGCATCCGGAAGATGATCGTGGATGCCGAGGGGCGGCTCTGGTACATGGGCAGCCAGAACGGCCGCCTCGGCGTGATCGAATAGACTCCCGAGACGAGGAAATCAGGAGCACTGTCATGACGGCGAGAAACAGTTCAACCAACGGCCAGCGTCTGGCCATCTTCTACGAGCACCCCGAGTGGTTCAAGCCCCTCTTCGCGGAGCTGGATCGGAGGGGCGTCACCTACGACCGGCTTTTGGCGCACGAGCATCGGTTCGACCCGGCCGAGCGCGAGTGCCCCTACGCCTTGATCGTGAACCGGATGAGCCCATCGGCCTACACCCGGGGCCACACCCAGGCGATCTTCTACACGCTGCAATACCTGGCCCACCTGAAGGAGATCGGCGCCAACGTCCTCCACGGCTACGACACCTACGTGGTCGAGTTCTCGAAGGCGCGACAGATCAGCCTGCTCCACCGGCTGGGCCTGCGGTATCCGCGGGCCCGGGTCATCAACCATCCGTCGCAGGCGCCGGCCGCGGCCGAGGGTCTGACCTTCCCGGTCATCCTGAAGCCCAACATCGGGGGGAGCGGCGCCAAGATCGTCCGGTTCGACAGCCCGGAGGCCCTCCGCGCGTCGGCCGAGGCGGGGGCGCTGGATCTGGGCATTGATGGCACGGCGCTGATCCAGGAGTACCTGCCGGCCGAGGGCGACAGCATTGTCCGCGTCGAGGTCCTGAACGGATCCTACCTGTACGCCATCCGACTCTTCCTGATGGCCGACGAGTTCAATCTCTGCCCGGCCGACTACTGCCGGGTACCCGGTGAGGAGGGGAGACCGGAGGCCAAGGGACTCGCCGACGGCGTCTCGGGCCGGGGCGTGCCGATCGCCGGCTACACGCCGCCCCCCAAGATCATCGAGGACGTCAAGCGCATCACGGCGGCGGCCGGGATCGAGGTCGGGGGAGTCGAGTACCTGGTCAACAGTCGTGACGGCCAAGTGTACTACTACGACATCAACGCTCTGTCGAACTTCGTGGCCGATGCGCCCAATGTCGTAGGCTTCGACCCGTTCCCACGCCTGGTGGACTTCCTGCTGGCGCGGGCCGGCATGGCCAGTTCAGTGGCTGCGTAAGAGGCTCCACACTCCGTCCTCACTCTCCTTTCTCCACACATGTTCACGGATGGGAAGCCCCAGGGGGATGGGAGGTTCTCCCGGACAGCGGGAGCTTCCGCGATGCCGTGGCCAGCGAATTCTCTTGAGCCCTCATTCAGGGATTTGATAGGATGCCGTGGCGCAGGAGCGGATGTGGAGGGTGAGCGGCGATCTCCTGGAAAGGGGAGGCCGGGGTGAGGTCGAGCGCTTCCGAGAAGGGGCAGCCAGGGCAGGATCGAGCGCCTTCCTCGGGTCCGGAGTGACCCAGGGAAGGCGTTCGTGTTTGGAATCGTCGCTTGCGACAACATTCAGTGACGACGTCCGCGAATCGTGGAAGGGGAGACGATGCGGGTCAATTTGCTGCGACTGAAGCGAGATCTGGAGGAGTTGGGCGCGATCGGCCGGGCTCCCGAGGGCGGCGTGTCGCGCCCGTCCTGGAGTGATGCCGACATGGAGGCGCGCCGGTGGCTGCTGGAGCGGATCGCCGCCGCCGGGCTGGAGACACGCGTGGACGCGGCGGGCAATATCTTCGGCCGCTGGCAGCCGGGGAGGCCCGTCGTCATGGTCGGCTCCCATATTGATTCGGTCCCCAATGGCGGCATCTTCGACGGGCCCCTGGGCGTCCTGGCGGGTTTGGAATGCCTGCGACGGATCAAGGAGGAGGGGATCCGTCTCCGCCATCCGCTGGAGCTGGTCGCCTTCACGGATGAGGAGGGGGCGTTCGGCGGGTTCTTCGGTAGCTACGCCTTCACGGGCGTTCTGAAGGCCGAGAATATCCCGAGCATCAGGGATTCGAAGGGACTCCGGATCATCGATGCCATGGCCCGTCACGGGATAGATGCGATGCAAGCCCCCGCAGCCTACCGGAACCCCAAGGAAATCCGGGCATACGTCGAGCTGCACATCGAGCAGGGGCCGGTCCTGGAGGCTCAGCGGATCCCCATCGGGGTCGTGGAAGCCATCGTGGGAATTCGACGGTACGGCGTCACGTTCCGCGGCCGGGCCGACCATGCGGGGACGACCCCGATGCGAGACCGGAAAGACGCGCTCCTGGGGGCGGCCGATCTGATCCTGAGGGGGCGCGAACTGGTACTCACCGAGGGCACCGAGGCGAGCCGGGTGACGGTGGGCGTCATCCAGGTGAAGCCGGCGGTCGGCAACATCGTGCCGGCTGAGGCCACCCTGACCTATGAGCTGCGAGAGCAATCGGGTGAGCTGCTCGGGAGCCTGGCCGAAAAGTCCCGCGCCCTCGCCGCAAAGGTCGCCTCGGCCCGGGGGTTGGAGGTCTCCATCGAGACGATCCTCGAGATTGATCCGGTGCCCGTGGCGGAGGAGGTCAAGGCCGCTATAATGGCCGCGGCCGACGAGTTGGGACTCAAGCACCTTCGCCTGCCCGCCATGGCAGGCCACGATGCCCAGGTGGTGGGGCGGGTGGCCAGCGCAGGAATGATCTTTGTCCCCAGCCGGGATGGCCGCAGCCACTCGCCTCTGGAGTTCACGGCAGACGAGGACGTGGAGCGAGGGGCGAACGTTCTCCTGCTGACGCTCCTGAGGCTGGCCGCCGAGTGACCGGACCATCAAGCGAGAGAATATGCGCACGATTCAACGCTGTGCGTGGGCCAGGACCGAGCTGTCCATCGCGTATCACGACAAGGAGTGGGGCGTCCCGCTGCACACCGACCGCGCCCTGTTTGAGTTCCTGGTTCTTGAAGGTGCGCAGGCCGGGCTGAGCTGGGAGACGATCCTGAAGAAGCGGGACAACCTCCGCACGGCCTTCGATAACTTCGATCCACGTGTGGTCGCGAAGTACGACCAGCGCAAGGTGGACGAGTTGCTGGCCGATCCCGGCATTATTCGCAACCGGCTCAAGATTTTCGCCGCCATTCAGAATGCCAGAGCCTTCCCGGCCGTTCAGAAAGAGTTCGGCAGCTTCGACGCCTATATCTGGCGGTTCGTCGGGGGGCGGCCGAAGCGAAATACGTGGCGCACGTTGAAACAGATCCCTGCCAGAACCCCCGAGTCCGACGCCATGAGCAAGGACCTGTCCAGGCGCGGCTTCACGTTCGTCGGCCCCACCATCTGCTATGCGTTCATGCAGGCGGTTGGCATGGTCAACGATCACACCGTCAAGTGCTTCCGGTATGCGGAGGTCGGGTGATTCAACGACCTTGAATGCCCGTCCATAAGACCCGAAGGCCCTGGCGCTCAATCACCCTACTGGTCACCAGAGGCGTATAGAGATGCAGCCGGACCACTTTCTGGCGGACGCCATTCGCCAATTCCGGAAGCTCAAGGACCTGACCGAACGGGCCATCGCCCAGGTCACCGGCCAGGATCTGTTCGCCAGGCTCGACGAGGAATCCAACAGCATCGCCATCATCATGAAGCACATGGCCGGCAACATGCGTTCCCGGTGGACGGACTTTCTCACTTCGGACGGGGAGAAGCCCGACCGAAATCGCGAGCGCGAGTTTGTGATCGAGACGGGAGACACGCGGGACCGGATCCTGGAGCGCTGGAATGGGGGCTGGCACTGCCTCTTCGAGGCGCTTGCGCCGCTCAGCGGTGCGGACCTGGGCAGAACGGTGCTCATCCGCGGGGAGCCCCACTCGGTGATGGAAGCGGTCAACCGCCAGCTGACCCACTACGCCTACCACGTCGGCCAAATCGTGTTTCTGGCGAAGCATTATGCAGCGAACACATGGCAGTCGTTGAGCATCCCGCGCGAAAAATCCGAGGAGTTCAACGCCGCGATGCGGTTGAAAAGGGAAACGGCCTGATCACCGCATCGAGGCGAGCGGCTGGGGTTTGAGGAAACGTGGATGGCGTATGATGTGGCGGTGATCGGTGCCGGGGTCTTCGGATCCTGGACAGCCTACCATCTCCAGAAGTCCGGCAAGAAAGTCGTCCTCCTGGATGCCTATGGCGCGGCAAACAGCCGGGCCAGCTCAGGGGGGGAATCTCGGATCATCCGAATGGGGTACGGTCCTGACGAACTGTACACCCGGTGGTCCATGCGCTCGCTCACCCTCTGGCAGGCTTTCTTCCGGCAGATCGGCCAGCAGCTCTTCCATCCGACCGGTGTGCTCTGGATGGCCCGGGATGAGGATCCCCACACCCTCAAGATGCTCGCCACGCTGAAGAAGCTGAACGTCCGCCACGAAACCCTCTCGCAATCAGAACTGGATGCCCGCTATCCCCAGATCACCTTCGGATCGGTCACCTGGTCCATCTTCGAACCGGACAGCGGGGTCTTGATGGCCCGGCGCGCGACGCAGGCTGTGGCCGAAGAGGCTATCCGGAGCGGGGCAGGCTACTTGCCGGAGGCCGTGGGAACCCCCTCGGGCAAAGGACGGTTGGCCTCTGTCACCACCGTGAGCGGAGCGACGATCCGTGCCGGCCACTTCGTCTTCGCCTGCGGGCCCTGGCTGCCCAAGGTCTTCCCCGATCTTCTGGGGGGCCGCATCCTCCCGACACGCCAGGAGGTGTTCTTCTTCGGAACGCTCCCGGGGGACCGCCGCTTTGCGCCCCCGGCGATGCCCACATGGATTGATTTCGCCGACCAGTTCTACGGGATCCCCGATCTCGAGAACCGGGGCTTCAAGATTGCCTGCGACCGCCACGGCCCGGCCTTCGACCCCGACCTGAGCGATCGCACCGTCACCCGCGAGGCGCTCGCCGAGGTGCGCGAGTTCGTCGGCCGGCGCTTCCCGGCCTTGAAGAACGCCCCTCTGGTCGAAGCCCGGGTGTGCCAGTACGAAAACACCTCGAATGGCGACTTCTTGATAGACCGCCACCCCGACCTGGACAATGTCTGGCTGGTGGGGGGTGGATCCGGGCACGGCTTCAAGCACGGCCCCGCGCTGGGGGAATACGTGGCGGCCCGGTTGGCCGATGGCGGGCCTGTCGAGCCCCGCTTCAGCCTGGCCACCAAGGACACGGTCCCAAAACGCTCGGTCTTCTGAAGCTCTCCGAGGGAACGCCGAAATCTTCTCTCGCATTTCAAGGAAAGGCGCGGGCCACCCGATCCGAGTCGAGATGGTGATCGGGCAATCACCGCGCTGCCTCAAGGAGGAGGTATGATCACGCGCCAGGCACTGAAGTTGAACTGGGAGGGCACGAACCGCATCCTCCAGGCTGCGGTCCGGAAGGTCCAAGAAGGGGACATCCCCATGAGCATTGCTATCGTGGATGAGGGGTGTCACCTGCTGGGCTTCGCCCGGACGGACGGGGGGAAGCCGCACAACATCCGCATTGCGCTCGCCAAGGCGCGGGCGGCGGCGTCGAACAGGAAGCCCACGGGCAAGATCAGCTCGACAGGGCAACCCTTGGACGATCATCTGGCGATCGCCATCCCCCTGGCGGCGGGGACGGACATGTACGTGACCTTCGTCGGCGGTCTGCCGATCATGGTAGACGGCCACTGTGTCGGCGGCGTCGGGGTGAGCGGCGGGACCGGGGAGCAGGACGCCGAGGTGGCACGGGCCGGCATCGCCGCCCTGACGGTGGAGGGGACGTAGAATACTTGCGCCGGCTCAGTGCATGACCGAGCCGCCCGACCCGCGGCGAGGCGGCCGGCCGTCCCCCTGCTCAGGGTGCGGTCGCCAGCCGGCGGACGGCGTGGATGACGCCGTGGGCGGCACGGGCAAACTGGCGCGGGTTGATTCTTTCCGGCAAATCGAAGCGACTGTGATACTCGGGATAGCGATATGGGGCGGTGTCGGTGAGCATGAGGGCTGGGTAGCCCTCCTTCCAGAACGACCAGTGATCGGACCAGTTGATCCCCGGGATCCATTCGAACGTGGCGACGCCCTCCACGGGGAAATCGCTGGCGGCCATGAAGTGGCGGAGGAAATCCACCACCAACGGTCGCGAGGGCAGATTTCCCACGACCGCCAGGAAATTCCCGGTGTTGGGGTACGCCAGGCCGAAGGGGAAGGGGTACCGCTGGGACCCGCGGGCGTTGGAGTAGTAGCCTATGGTCTCGAGGGAGAGCATGGCCAGGATGTTCTCTCCTCGCCGGCGGGCCTGGCGGGCGTGCACGAGGCTGCCCATCTGTCCTGTGAGGAAGAAGGGTGGCTCCTCATTCACGAAGGCCACGAACCGCACAGTCCTGGTGGGAGGTTCCTGCTTGAAGGCGCGCGACATTTCCAGAAGCAGCGCGACGCCCGTGGCGTTGTCGTTGGCACCGGGGGTCCCGATCAGGGAGTCGTAATGGGCCCCCACCAGCACGATCTCCCCCGGCCGGCCTGATCCCTTCTGCTCCACGACCAGGTTGGCACACGACTGGCCCGCGACCTCATAGGACTCCTCTGTCACCGGGAATCCCTGTTCGGTCCATATCCGACGAATGTAGTGTGCTGCCTCCCGCAAGGCCTGCGGGCGATACAGGTTCCGCTCGCCGATGGTGCCCCCGAGCACCCGCACATGCTCCATGAGGCGTCGCTCGAGTGCCTCGATCTCCGTGCGTGCCGCCTCGCCCGGTACAGGCCGGGTGACCTTGGGTTTTACGTCGATCATCACGCGATAGCCGATGGCCAGCAGGAGCGCAAAGCCCACCAGGATGGCGATGTACACCCACATGCGCACTATCACGTTCCCCGGCGTCCCGCTATTCGGGACTTGAGGTGGGAGATGCCGTCATCGTACGTTTCCCCGCTGGGGAGAAGGCGGAGCACCCCCCACGTGTTCCGCTTCGGGGAAACACATGGGCCGTGGAGTCCCCCGCAGGAGCCGCGGAGGCGGGGGGATGCCCCGCGTTGCGGGCCCCTACGGTGGTCCGGGTCGAGTTGCGGCTCTCGCGCGGCGGATCTGGTCGGCATGGTTGTGGGCGTGGTGTGCGTAGATCTCCAGCCACCGCTCCACAGGGTATCGTCCGCTCTCGGTGTGGGTCCCCTCCCGCGCCCACTCGGCATCGCTCATCCGCTCGAGGATCTGGGCGGTCGTTTCGCGCGCGGCGCGAAACGCCTCCAGTGACGCCTGGATCGGCCGATCGTAATACAGCCGGCGCGCGTATTCGTCCTGGTCATACCCCTGGATCACCGGGCGGTCTTCGGCGATCAAGCGGCGCAGGCGGATGGCCGAGGTCATCTCGCTGTCCGCGAGGTGATGGACGATCTCCCGGGCGGACCACTTGCCCGGCGCCGGGCGCGCTTCCAGCTCCTGATCCGAGATGTCCCGCAGCGCCTGGCTGACCACCCGGTACCCATCCTCGTACTTCTCGATCAACGCCCGCCGCGTCTGGCCATCCATCCACTTTCCTCCATCCCCCCTGGACTCGGATCGGATGTTTGCCCACGCGCCAACGTGCAGCGCGAAAGACAGGGCCCGAGCCCGAATTCTCAGGCGGGCACGGTTTCCTGGTGCTTCGGCGGCTCGGGCCGCAGGATGAACAGATCCCTGGGATTCCCGTTCCCGTCGGCCGGGGACGTCGGGCGCCGCATCTCGTACTTGACCGGTCGCCGGTGGTCGGCAAGCTGGCGGTCGGGGTGATAGACACTGTTGAACTTCCACAACATCCGCACGAAATTCGTCTGGCCCTGGGCGAGCAGTTTCGCGGCCAGGAAAGCGGTATTCTTCAGGGCGGTCAGGCCCAGGTGCTTCATGTTGAGGACCTGCTGGGTCTTCACCAGCTCCCGGTAGAAGGTCTCTAGGGGGAGCCTCGTGGGCAAGACCGCGTGCTGGATGTCGAAAAGGCGGTAATCCCGCGTGGCCAGCCTGCCTGCCTCGGTGAGGAACGTCTCGGTGCCGGGATAGGGCGTGTTCACGCTCACGTTGACGATCTCGGGGACGGAGAGGGCCCATTCCCGGATCACCCGGAATCGCGCCTCGTCCCAATCCGGGTCGGCGATGATGTTGACCGCCACCGCGATGCCGAGGGACCGCGCGAACTCCAGGGCCTCGAAGTTGGTGGACAGCTTGACCCGCTTCCGGTGAAGTTTGAGGCCCTCCTCGTCGATGGCCTCAAGGCCCAGGAACATGTATTTGAGGCCCAGCCGCTTCCAGTACTGGAAGACCTCCTTGTTCCGCAGCAGCACGTCGCCCCGCGTCTCGAGGTAGTAGTGCTTCCGGATGCCGCGCCGTTCGATCTCCCGGCCGATGGCGAAGCCGTGCTCGGCCTGGATGAACGCCACGTCGTCCACGATAAAGACGCCGGGTTCCCTGATGGTCTGGAGCTCCTCGACGGCCGCCCGGGGGTCCTTCTTCCGGTAGCTGCGGCCGTAAAAGGTCCAGGCGCTGCAGAACACGCAATCCCACGGGCAGCCCCGCGTGAACTCGATGGAAGCGGTAGGATCGAGGACGCCGATGAAATACTTCCGGCGCTTGGGGAGCAGGTCGCGGGCGGGCAGCAGGTTATCCAGGCTCTCGACCTTGCGGGGCGGCGGCCCTTCGCCGTCCAGCGTCACAACGCCGGGCAGCTTTTGGAGGTTTTTTCGGTCGTTCTCCGCCGCGAGGAGGAGGAGCGGGGTGATCTCCTCGCCTTCGCCCTTCACCACGCAGTCGATGGCCCCGGCGGCGTGCTCGAGGATCTCGTGCGCCGTGAACGACGCGCTGTGGCCGCCCACGAAGAAAAAGCAGTGGGGGAGTTTTTCCTTGGTCGCTTTGGCGAGGTCAATGACCTCCGGGATGTTCGCCAAGTAGTTCAGGCCGAACCCCACCACCTCGGGCTTCCACTCGTGCAGGACCCTGAAGTAGTCCGTGTGGCTGAAAACCTGCAGGTCGAGAATCCGCACGTCGTGTCCGGCGGCGCGGGCGGCTGCGGCGACCAGTTCGACGCCCAGCGGCTCGAGCCGCAGGTAGATCTGCGTGTACATGAGCCCGCTCGGATGGCAGCACAGGACCTTCATTGAGCTCCCTCCTCGCCGAGGCGACCGAATGCCCCCGGCACATCCCGGGTGCGGAGATAACGGGATGTGGACCAGCCGGATGGCATTTCACTCGGTCTTCCTCAGGTGTGTGCACGGGTGGGCCACCTCACGCGTTTTCCCGCGGGTGGGTGTTCCTCAGCAGCCGCTAAAGTATTACCCAAAGACAGCAAGGGTGCCAAGCACTTTTCGCCGGGGAGCCGGAGCGGCTGACCGACGATCCGCGGTTGGAGGGCTTCCAGGTAGGCCAGGATATCGGGAAGCTCTGGCATGGCAAATCCCTGGGCAGACAGCCGAACCGCATCCGGATGAATGACGTTGGGGCAAACGCTACCGGACTGAGGAGGGTCGAAGGAGAGGACGGGGCGCGAGCGGCGAGGTCAGGCCACGAGATAGATGGATCCGGAAGCGCTTTGTCAGAAACGGACTGCGACAGGGACGGGGCCGCCGGCCCCGTGGCTGTCAGCTTCAGCCAATCCCGTCAGCAGTGGTCGCGCAGCTCCCGCGCCCGCTGGTCTGGGCGGCGAAAGTGGACCAGAGCCGCTCGACCTTGTCCCTCCGGCATAGTGGACAGACCGGCACGGTCGTCGAATTCACGCGCTGGACGAGCACCTCAAAGACTTGGCCACACTCCAGGCATTGATACTCGTAGAGTGGCAACGTGGGTACCTCCCGTCGGGTCGTTTTCTCTGGCCTCGATAATATAGCAGGACAAGCCTGAAACCCCAAGGTAAACCGGATCGAGCGAGCCACGTGCCACGAGCCGCGAGCCGAGAAGCTTCGGACATTGGCGGGCTTTCTCAGTAGGTCACGTCATCGAGAACGATCAGGAGCCCTCGGTACGCCTCGTTATCCCAGAGGGGCCCGAAGATCCCCTTGAGCAGTTTCCCCCTCAGGCTGATGACGACCTCCTGTCTCTTGGACGTGGATTCGGAACGAAGCCGTTCCGCCGCCCTCTCGACCTCATCCTGGTAGGCCGGTCCAAACGCCTCCCACAGGCTCGCCCCGATCAGTTCGTGCTCTTCCTTGCCCAGCATCGCCAGGGCGGCCGGGTTGACGTAGAAAATCCGGTCTTCCTCGTCGGCCTCGAGCACCCCCTCGCTCATGGTCCGGAGCAGCAGGTCGTAATGACGCTTCAAGCTCAGCAGCTCACCGACCATGCGTCGCGGCCGGAAGCCCTCGTAGCCGTAGACGCTCTCGTCCAGGGGGATGGAGCGGCCCTGGGCCTCCAGGTGCTGGATGGCGGACAGGACGTTCTTGGTTACGATCTGCAGTGGCCCCTTGGCCACGTAGGCGTCGGCCGACACGCCGGGCAAGCCCGCGATATCCCTGGCCGACAGGCCCGAGAAGATGACGATGGGGATGTGTTGAAACCGGGGGTCTTCGCGGAGGTAGCGGCAGACCCGGCCGCCATCCACCTTGGGCATGATGAGGTCGAGGAGGATGAGATCCGGCGGCTCGTCTCGGACGGCGGCCAGGGCCTCCAGACCATTGGTGGCCCGCCTTACCTCGTACCCCTGCTCCTCCAGGAACTCCCCGAGGGTTTCCCGGAAGAACCGGTCATCGTCAACGAGGAGAACGGATGTCTTCCCCATGGGCTCAGCTCCTCCCCTGTTCCAGCAAGTACCCGATCACCTTCTCCAATCTCGGCCCGAGCTGGTCAGGGGTCGCGTGCGATCCCTTGTTGAGGTAGAGGGCCGGCTGGCAGCGGCCGATGAGCAGACGCAGGGTATCGTCGGACCGTGCGGCCGAGAGGAAGAGGACGGGGGTCGGATGGGCCACCTGCAGTCCCTTCTCCAGCGCCCGGAGGGCCACGGCGGTGTCGATCCCATCCAAGGGCTGCATGATGATGTCGAGGATAGCCAGCTTGAGGGGAAGCCCTTGATGGAAACGTTCGGCCGCCAGGCTCAAGAACTTGGTGCCGCTTTCGCAGGCGATGACGTTCGTCGCCAGGCCACGTTCGGTCAAGAGGTCGGACAACAGCGACAGGAAGAAGCGGTCGTCGTCGGCGATCATGATGCAGTCCAGGGCCTGGGGGGGAGGGCCTGCGTCCACACTCAAAGGGAAGCCGCAGGCGCTGCAGCGGGTCTCGGTGGTGCCCTCCTTCTGGACGGTATAGGTGTAGACCCCCTCTCCGCAGCTCGGGCAATCTTTGAAGGGGAGTCTCTGGTCTGTCGTCACGGGACCTCCCGGGAGCGGTGTGCCTGCTCCATACGCCTCGAGTTTGTTCTTCCGCAGTCACCGGGGCAGGGCGACCCCCCTGATCAATTCTCCGCTGTGGAGGCGACGCCGCGGACCTCGAAGGTGAGGGTGTCCAGGGGGCGCTCTGCGCCGTCGGCGAGGGACAGGATATGCCTCCCTGGATGAGGATCCCAGATCAGGGGTTCGGCAGCCGGGCCGATATCAGCTCCGTCCAGGATCCAGCGGAGGGGCGCACCTGCCACCTGGGCCTCGAAGACGATCCGTTGCCGCGATGCCGGGATGTCCGGGTCGAGGGCGATCACCGTTCCGCGGGCCGGGGCGATGATCCTGGGGTGGCTCGCGGTGAGCGCCTGGGTTGCCGTCCGTGGCTCCGTCCCCTCGAGGAACCACTCGACCCGCTTCGGCTCAAGCTCGCGTGGGAAGGCGATCGTCCTAGGGGTGACGCCGGCGGGCGGCTTCGGCGGAGGGCTCGGCGTCGCCCGGTGCAGCCTGGCCATGACCTCGAGCCAAATCGGCGCGGCGCCCGTGACGCCGCTCACGTCCTGCATCGGCTCGCCGGAGAAGTTGCCCACCCAGACCCCCACCGTGTAGCGCCGCGAGTAGCCCACGCACCAGTTGTCGCGCATCTCCTTGCTGGTCCCGGTCTTGACGGCGCTCCAGAATCGCGTGGCGAGAGGATTCTCCAGGCCGAAGGTCGCACTGCGGCTCTCCCGGTCCGCCAGGATGTTCGAGACGAGGAATGCGGTCGCCTGCGAGTAGACTGGCCGGCGCGCGGGTGCCTGCCGTTCATCCGGTGTCATCCGGAGCGGACCCCACACCCCGCCGTTCGCCAGGGTCCGGTAGGCGTTCACGAGTTCCCGGAGACTCACGTCAGCGGACCCCAGGGCCAGCGAGGGCCCGTAGTAATCCCCCGACTCCGTGAGACCCTCGAATCCCAGACGCCGGAGCTGCTGCACGAAGGTCTCCACACCGACGAGATCGAGTGTCCGGACGGCCGGGATGTTCAGGGACCCGGCCAGCGCCGTCCGGACCGTCACCAGACCCGTGAACTGCTCGTCGTAGTTGTGGGGCCGGTACAGGCCGCCGCCGACCGACAGATCCAGCGGCGTATCTTCCAGGAGCGAAGCGGGGGTGAGGAGGCGCTGTTCCAACGCCAGGCCGTAGAGAAACGGCTTGAGCGCCGAACCGGCCTGGCGTCTCGCCCGGATGCCGTCCACGTGGGGGGCGCCTGAGAGGTCGCCGCTCCCGCCCACGTAGGCCAGGACATCGCCCGTCGCATTCTCCACCACCAGGACGGCCCCGTCCTGGACGTGCCGCTCCTGGGCGGCGAGGAGGTGGCGTCTCAGGGTTTCTGCGGCGAAGCGTTGCGTCGCGCTGTCCAGGGTGGAGCGGACCGATGGCACGGGTGCGGACGACGCGACCATGGGCCGCAGCAGGCGCCGGGCCGCGTGAGGGGCGAACGCCACCCTGGGCCCACCGGCCGAGGCGACGTCGACGGCGCGTGCCACGGCCGCCGCAATCTCCTCGCGGCTGGCACGTCCGCCTTGCGCTTCACGCAGAGCCCAGGCCCGCCGGGTCACCGCCGCTGGACCGGCATTGGGTGAGCGGAGGAGGGCGGCCAGGACGGTAGCCTCGGCTTCGGTGATGCCGTGGGGCGCCTTCCCGAATAGGACGCTCGCCGCCGCCGCGACTCCCTGGACCTCGCCCCGGAAGGTCGCCAGGTTCAGATACGCTTCCAGGATCTCCGCCTTGGACCAGCGCGCTTCGATCGCCCAGGCCAGGCGCATCTGCCGCCACTTCTGGCCGAGACCCCTCGGCGCGCCGTTGTGGCCCAGATCGGCGCGGAGCAGTGCAGCCACCTGCATCGAGATCGTGCTGGCGCCCCGGCGTGGGCCGCCCATAATTCGCCGGACCGCGACAGTCCCGAGGGCCTTTCCATCCACGCCGCCGTGCCGGTAGAAGCGGCGGTCCTCGGAGGCGATCACCGCGGCCTGCAACGCGGGCGAGATCTCCGCCAGGCGGATCCAGCCGAGCCATCGCCGGCTCTCATCGGTGCGGAGTTCCTGCAGGACCTCGCCGTTGCGGTCCAGCAGGCGCGTGTCCGAGGGACGGGTGGCCGCACGCACCGCCTCGAAGGAGGGGACGGACGGGCGGGGCGTCCCGAAGGCGAGCCAGAGCAGAGCGGCCGCGCCGAAGGGGATGACCAGTAGCGTGCGCCGGATCACGGCAAGACTTCCAGGGACGTGTTCGGCAGCTCCCCGAACATCTCCGGCGCGTAGAGCGCCTCGACGCGCGTCGTCGGGAGCTGGAACCGGCCACTCTGGTTGAGGCGGATGGTGTACTCGACGATGAAGCTGCCCTTGGGCACGTAGGCGTAGTAGGCCCGGAAGGCCTCGAAGGCCCGCTCCTCGAAGGCAGGCCACACCCAACCCTCTTGTTGATCTCCCTGCGTGGCGATCTGGGAATCGCGGGCGAGGCCGGTGCCGAGGTGCGAGGCCCCGGCGGGCACCGGATCGCTCACCACCACCCAGGTCATGTCGCTCTGTGCCTCGATGGCCAGGCGGACCCGGACCAGGTCCCCGCGGCTCCACCGACCCGGCTGGCGCGGCTCGATCGGCGTCAGGCTCTTCGTGATCCGGTAGCCGCTCCCGAGCGGCGCCTTCAGGGGGATCGCGGCCTGCGCCTGGACGGTGATCCAGGGGTGGCCGCTCCCCTCGTGGTTCACGAGGAGATCTTCGCCCCTGGGCGGCCAGGGGAAGGCGAGCGTCTTCCCCCTCGGTGTCGTGGACCACTCCAGGCGGTCGGCGGCCCCGGCCAGCGACGCGGTGGTCGTGCCGGTGACCGGCGTGGCCTCGAAGGCGCGCGAGAACTTCTCCACGGCCAGGGCACCCCAGGCGTTGGCCACGGTCAGGTCCCAGGCGCCGCGCCGTTGCCGGGCCAGCGCGCCCCGGACGAGGCGCGGTAAATCCTGCTGCCACTGGGCCGCCTCGAGGAGATGCAGGATCAGCCGCACGGCGTTGACGTCGGAAGAGATCATCAGCCACCAGAGGTGGTCGGACCGCTCGGTGGAGAAGCCCATCGTCGTCCCCTGGAAGTTCAGCCGGGCGCGGACGAGCTGCTCCACCTCGCGCAGGCGCGCCTCCCGGTCCGGGATCCCGGGCATCCGCTGCAACAGGTTCCACCAGTCGAGGAGGGCGGAGGTCGGCCACAGATTCGGCTCGATGGTGACGCTGCCGAGGAGCCTCGGCTCCGCCTTTCCATGGCGAGAGAGCGCCTCCAGGGCGGCCAGCTTCCGGATCGAGAGATCGGCCGTGGGCAAGGCGGAGCGCCGGAGGATGGCCCCCTCGACGAACCGCTGGAGCCCCCGTTCCATTCGCTGCTGGACTTCACTCGGAATCGTCCAGCCCGACTCGTGGACGAGGGCCATGACATAGGCGGTCAGGACCTCGCTCCCCTGCAGCATTCGCGGGAAATACTTGAGGAGACCGTCCGGGTCCAGATACGAGGGCAGGGTCGCGGCCAGGCCCTGCCAGCGGGCCTGATCGCGCAGGGCCACGACGCGGGAGACCTCCTGCTCCAGGCAGGTGTACGGGTAGCGGCTCATCCACTCCCGCACGCCCTCGAGTCCCGCGGTGAGGGCGGGAACGGCGGCGACCTGCACGCCCCCCCGACCGGGGAGGGCATCGGCCGGGCGCTCGACCGGCTGGCGCATGACCTGTTCCCATCGGAAGAGCGTGGCCTGGAAGGTCCGGACCGGAACGGCCGGGATCACCTGTTGCGTCACCCGGACCCGGTCCGCGAGGCCGCCCTGCTCTTGGGCCTGGACTTCGTACCGCAAGGCAGAGACGCCGGCGGGTACCGCGATCTCCCATCCGGCAGTCTTGGCCTCACCGGCGGAGAGACTGATGGCGCGCGGCGCCAGAGATTCAGGGAGCCCTTCGACCCGTGCCCGGACAGCCACCTCCATCCGGCGCTCTGTCGTGTTCCGGACCGTGAACTCGGCCTGGAAGCGGTCGCCCTCGCGGACCAGCGGGGGGAGGCCCGCCAGGACCATCAGGTCCTGCGTGGACCGGATCGTCGCCGAGCCAGTTCCGAACAGGCTGATCCCGCCGGTGGCCACGGCCACGATCCGGAAGCTGGTGAGCGAATCGTTGAGGGGCACCTCGACCGAGGCGTCGCCCGTGGCATCCAGGGGAACGCGCCCCTTCCAGAGGAGGAGCGTGTCGAAGAGTTCCCGGGTGCTCTGGCGCCCGCCCCCGCCTCCCTGCGGCAGGGCCTTGAGGCCGAAGTGCCGCTTGCCGACGACCTGCATCTGGGCCGTGGCCGTGGCGACCCCGTAGCCCCGCTGCCGCATCATCGCCTCCAGGAGATTCCAGCTCCGGTTGGGCAGCAGCTCCAGCAGCCCTTCGTCCACCGCGGCCAGTGCGACCTCGCTCCCCGGCGGGGGAGGTTGCCCGTCGGCCTTCCGCACGGCGACCTTCACGACGGCCTTCTCGCGCACTCGGTACGTCGGCCGCTCGGGGGAAACCTTGACCGTGAGTTCATGCGCCCGCCAGCCGACCCGTATCTCCGCCACCCCCAGCTTGAAGGACGGCCTCCCTAGATCCACCAGCGCCGTCGGTTGAACGCCGCCCACCCGCCCGCGAACGGCGAGGACTGAAATGAAGACGTTGGGCGCGTGCTCTGGCCTGACCGGGACCTCGATGACCGGCTCCTTGCCCGACAGGGGGACGACCGAGGCCTCCAGGACTCCTTCCCGTTCGATGGTCAAGAGGGCCGTGGCCTCGCGGAAGGGCATCCGGACCTGAAGCCGCGCCGTCTCCCCCGGTTCGTAGCGTCGCCGTTCCGGCAGAAGATCCATCCGGTCGCTGTCCTGGACCTCGAACCACCACTGCTCCGAGCCGGCAACCCACACGTCACGATGGGCCGCGGCGATGTTGCCGCCCTGGTCCGAGATGGATGCCTGGAGGATGAGATTGCCATCCACGGGGGGCTTCCCCTCGCAGAGGAGGCGTCCCTTCGCGTCGGTCGCGCCCCGGCATAGCTCGCCAATGCGTCGCGTTTCCTCCACGTGCTCGTAGGCGTAGAAGCCCCCGACAAGGCGCTTGCGGTGGGAATAGGCCTTGCGCTCCAGGAGGTCAACCGTGACCGCAGCGCCCCGGACCGGTCGTCCCGCAACATCCACGACGGCGACCCAGGCCTTCAGGCGCTCCCTGGACGCTACCCACGAGTCGGGCTGGATGCCCACCAGCCACTGTGCCGCCCACAGCGGGACCGTGGAGGAGACGGTCTGGACTTCGCCGTTGGGATCGCGGAATTCCAATTCCGCCAGGACCTCGAGCGGTGTCACCGGCCGGGGCAAGCGGGTGAAGGTGGCGCGCGCCGCGCCGGCGGCATCCAGGACCAGGTTCTCCCGCTGGTGGATCGCCGGTTTCCCCCTCGGCAGGGGGCGGACCGCTTCATCCTCTCCTTCGCCTTCCGCCTCCCACCCCTCCTCCGGTGTCCGCCATCGCGAGATTCCTTCCTTGACGGGACCGTTGCCGAAGGTAAAGTCGGGGAACTCCTCGAACGGGGGAAGGTATCTGGGCCTGATCTGGGCGCGTAGGATTACTGGAAGGTTCCCTGCGCCGCCACCGGCCAGGTATTGAACGCCGAGGTGCACGGGAAGCTCGGAGACCGCGACCTGGGGATCGGCCGGCAACTGGAGGATTCCCTTCATCAGGGGGACCCGAAACTCCTCGACCCGGAATCCGCCGGAGATCCACTCGCGGCTCCGGCCGCCCCCGAATTCGTCATCTAGCTCCGGCCGGGACGAACCGGCCGGTGGCAGTTCCGGCTGGGACGGCCCAGTCAGCGCCTTCGGGGCAGCCGGTCGCACCATCACGGCCTGGTAATTGCCCAGCTTGACCTCTTTGGGAATCCGCCAGGTGGTTTCGGCGATGCCGGCCGCATCCCACTGGATGGGCATATCGTACTTCTGGTCACTCCCCAGATGCCGGATGGAGACGACCGTCGGGCGCTGTTTCTCAGGAACCGATGAGAATCCCCGCATCGTCTGCAGCCGGAGCAGATGCTTCATGTGGACCGTGTCTCCGGCGCGGAAGAGCGGCCGGTCGAAGATCGTGTGGGTTAGGGCCGGGCCGTAATAGCTTTCGGGTGGGAGGCGGAACCGCCAGGGCTCGATCCCCCGGCTCCAGCTCGAGTGGACGAAGCTCATATCGTCCTGGGTCTGGGCCATGACCAGGAGACCCTGACTCAGACCGACGAGGGCGTGACTCTGGGGGTAGTCTTCGAAGTTGCCCTGAGGATCGAGGCAACGGGGAAGCGCCCTCCAGGTCGGCAGCTTCCCCATGCGGGCGATGCCCTGCGGGTCGGTCTCGCCCTTCCACAGGACGGTCCCCTGGCAATCCTGCACCGTGACGTGCGCCTGGGGGACCGGGCGGCCCGCATCCAGCGTCGTCACCCAGGCCAGGGACGCCTCGCGTCCCCACTTGAAATGCACGGAGAGGTTCGTCACCAGGGCGGCCGTGGGGACGTACATGGGCTGGGGCTTCCCCAGAAGGGAGGCGCCCAGGCGGGCACTCTCCAGCTCCACGATGTAGAGGCCCGGCGCCTCCAGGGGAATCCCGACCACCTCGAACGCCTTGGTGCCCAGCGGCTTGGGGAGCATGAACTCCTTGGCGGTGCTGCCCGCTATCCCCGGGCCGAATACGGAAGTTTCCCGCTTGGCCGTGGCCACCTTCCGAAGCCACGGCAGAATTTCCCGGCTCTGCTCGGGAGTCACTCGCCAGATCCTGCCCTTGACCCGCTCTAGCAGTTCCTGGAGCTTCCCCGTGAGTCCGGCGCGGGGCTCTCTGTCCACCCGGAGGAGCCTCGTCCGGATCTGCGGTTCGAGATTCCGGAGCGTGACCGGCAGCGCGGGGTCGGCTTTCCATTCCACGATGCCGAAGCGGGCGGAGAACTTCGCCAGCGGCGGGAACGGGTCGGTCTTTATGAGGAGGGGGAATCTGCTTGCATTGCTCAGGGGGCGACCGGCGTCATCCCTCATCCCGGTGGGGATCTCGACCTGGAAGGTCGAACTTTCGGGGAAGGGACCCATGAAGACGACGCCGGTGACGAAGGACGGGGGCGTTTTCTCCACCTCCGCCTTCCACCGTCGCCCGCCGGGGCCGACCAGGGCGACCCGCTGCGCCTGGTCCCAGGACACCGGCGCGGAAAACTGGACCGTCATGGGGGTCACGGGAATGCAGCCAGCCTGGCGATTCTCCCGTTCGCAGGAGAAGGTCGCCATGAACGGGCCGCGGGTCTTGAAGGGGAGGACCTGGTCCTGATCGGTGGTCACGCCGTTCTGAGACGCCACCCCCTTCCCCCAGATGAGGTTCACCCTGGCCCCGTTGGGGAAGCGCTGCGTGGCCTGGAGGATCACGATGGGCTCGGCGGCGGGTCCCTGGTAGCGCGTCTTGAGGATTTCCTCCCGCTCCTTCCCGGCGATCAGGCGGATGCCGATTCGCTCCGGGATGCCTTCCACGGAGAACGAGACGTGCTGGAGGACGGACGCCTCGGTCGGCTCGGCGTCCAGACGCAGGAGAAACGCCTGTTCCTCGTCAATCCCCTCGTGGCCCTCGTTGGGCACGGAGGATCGGATGGCCGGGCCTCCCGTGGAGAAGGCGAATACCTGCTGGCCTGCGATCGCCTTCCCCGCCAGGCTCATCAGGCCTGAGCTGATCCGGAACGTGCATTGGACCCCGGCCGAAAGATCCCGTGCGAAATCGTAGGCCCAGTTGCGGCTGTCCACCCAGCGGGCCGTCCCCGGCTCGGGGCAGGTGATCTCGAAGGGGTCACTGGCGCCGCGAGGATCGCCCAGGGGGACCATCGGCTCGGAGAACCGGGCGGTCACCTGCCGGACGCGCTTGACGGTGCCCTGGGGAGTGAAGTGAACGACTTGGGCGTCCGAGGAGTCTGCAGCAAGGACGTCGGCGGGGGCGGGGAGGGGAGAAAGCAGCAAGAGGCACGCCGCTCCCACGGTCAACCGCTTCAGGAACTGGATGCGGGCTGGTTCGCCCAAGACGGCCTCTCCCGGAGACAACGAGGTGGCGGCCGCGGGTTCTATCTCGGATGGATCGGTAGGAGTTGTCTAGCGGACTGTCTTGAAGGGAGCAAGGAAAATCGTCACCATGACTGGAGAGCCGGGGACCCAGCCGAGCCAGCGCCGCCCGGCGTCGGCTGGGTGGCCGGGACCCGAGCGCCGAGCGCCGGGCGCCGGACGAGGCGGGGAAAATGGGGGCGGAGGAGAAGGGGAGGTAGACGAGCCTAGAGCCGAGAGCCGCGAGCCGAGCGGCGAGACGCAGAGGGGCCGAGGTGCAGAGCAGGGGACCTGGGCTGAGAGTCAGGGGACGAGCTGGGTGCCGGCGGCGTCAATCACGATCAGGGCATCCACCGGGCAGACGTGGCACGCCTCGATCAGTTGGTCCCGCTCGATGTCCTCAAGGGGATCCTTGAACGCACAGATCTTCTCGGCGTCGAACTCGAACACCTCGGCCCCGAGCTTCATGCAGTTGCCGGTACCGATGCACGTCCCGCGGTCAATGCGGATCGTGAGGTCGCTGATCTTTCGTTCGAGGAACTCGGCCATGGCGCCGGCCATGTTACTGGGGTTCCCAGCGTGGGGTCAAGCCCTTGGGAGCGAGCCGAGAGCCTTCTGGCGGAGGGCGGGGGATTGGGGACCGAAGACCGGAGACCGAAGACCGGGGACCGGGGGCCGAGGACGGTGGATGGGTGACAGGGGACAGGGGTTGGGGGATGGGGGATAGGGAGTGGGGGATGGGGATCGGGGAAAAGCAGAGGAGCCGAGGGGCACAGGGGAATGGGAAACGGGGAAACGGTGAACCGGGGAATCAGAGAGCCGGGGAGCGGGGGCCGGAAAGCGGGACGCGGAAGGCGGAACCACTGCGGAATCCAGGAAATTCTGGGGACCAAAAGACTTGGTGCCCGATGGGTAGGCCCAGAATCGGCGAGGAGGCGGCCCGGGCTACGGGCGCAAGGGCTCGCAGCGTCTCGTTCACTGCCTGGCCGTCGGGGAACACGTCCAGCACATCAGGATCGATGATGACCACGTTCGCTCCTTGCGCGTAGCGTGCTGCCATCACACCGCGGACCGCTTGGGAAAAGTCGTACTCGGGCCGCATCGTGTCCCGATCGGAGGCCCTACGTGGTTGACTACCCTTTCTCTTCATATCGCCTCCGTTCACGTGGCGTTGCCCGCCGCGCAGAAATCAGTCGAGTTCGCGGCGGCCGCTCCGCAAAAGCTACCACCAAGAGGCGCTGCCGATTCCAAAAAGGTACCGGACACCTTTTAACCTCCAAATGCTTGAATTTGCGGAGGCACGGGGAGAATTCTTCGTCGCAGTGGAGGGAGATAGCGAGCCGGAAACGCGGCGCTCCGCACGGCGCGCTGGGTGGTCCAGCGGGGGTCCCGGGCGTCGGCCCGGGGCATAGCCACCCGCAAGACCGGGCGCAGGAGTTCCTCGGCCAGCGGATACGGCTTCATCTTGTTCCTGCTCGAATCCCCGCCCCCGAAGAATCCAGAATGCCCCCCTGAGTAATCACGCAATTACGTCCCGAAAGGTGTCCGGTACCTTTCTTAGGTGGCACCGAGACCGAGGAGAGTCGATCCGACATGCGCTTGACATCAACCGACGGAGCCCATAGACTGAAGATGACGTATGGCACGACCTATTCACAGGAGGGAAACCTTGGATATCACCGAGTATCGCTACACGGTGGTCTTTGAGCCTGCCGAAGAAGGCGGCTACGTTGTGACCGTGCCTGCCCTTCCCGGCCTTGTCACCGAGGGGGATTCCCTGGAAGAAGCCCGGGAAATGGTGAAGGACGCTATCCGCGGCTACCTGGAAAGCCTCCGAAAACACGGCGAAGAAATCCCTCTTGAGCGAGGGGAGCCCGTGACCGAGCGCGTCCTCGTCAGCCTCTCCCCCGCATGACCCGCCTCCCTGCCTGCACCCCCGAAATGGTTATTCGGGCCCTGGAGCGGGCAGGGTTTTTTCTCGATCACTCCACCGGATCCCACCGCTTCTACAGGCACCCTCACCGGCTGGGAATCGTCACCGTCCCTTTCCACCGTAAAGATCTGAAGCGGGGCACTCTCCTCGCTATCCTGAAACAGGCCGGTCTCACGCGGGAGGAGTTCCTGAAACTTCTGTAACCTCAAACCGTGGCTTCCTTCTGGATGTGCTCGCCCACGAGGGCGAGCTTTTTGTTTTGGCCTTCTATCTCCCCGTATCGGAGCACTCCCTCCCGGTAGAAGGTGCCGCGACTCAAGATCGCCGCGACCTGGCGCTGGCTCCATGGTTTCCCATTCCTCCGCTGAAGACCCCTCGAATTCAGAAGCCGACCGATCCCGGATCTGCTCTCGTCAAACAGGACGTTGCCAGGTAAGTCAGGTTACGCTCCGAAATAGGGGACCCGGTGTCACGGGATTACTTCCTCTCCCCAACTATTAGCGTCCACCACCGGGCGTGCCCTCGCAGAGATCCGGCGTCGCCGGCAGTCGTCCCCCGAAGCGCCGGTGAGGTTCGAGCCCGCGGATCCTCAAGGGGTGGAGGACGCCCGGGACATCGCGTCCGAGGTGCGCACCATATGGCAGGTGAGAGCCAGCTACAACCTGTCGTACCTGGCCGGGTCCCCCTTTACTGGCGGCATGACGTATGGCCGCGCCTATTCCCCTGCAGGTCTTCGCGCGAGTTCCTGACGCCGCCACGTCTTTTTCCGGGCGATCTCCTCGGTTCGTTCCTCGTTAGACATGACTCGGTCAGGTCGGCGCTTGCCGAACCGGCGCTCGTACAGCACTTCGATGAACTCCGGCAAGGGCCGCTTCCACGGCTCCTGCCTGTGGTTGGCCAAGCCACCGAGTTTCTTCGGATTCATGCCGAGCTCACGAGCCATCTGCAGGTGCGCATGAGAGAGGTGGTAACGATGTCGAGCCTCGATCCAGGCCTGAAGATTCGCCGGCACTCTTGGTTTGACCATCGGGAGATCCTCGGCTCAAAGGTGGCGGCCTAACGGGGCGGCGGCTGAGCCGCAGGCGGGGGGGCCGGGGCATCACCACCCGCAACGCCGGGCCGAGGAGATCCTCCGCCAGCGGATACGGTTTCATCTTGTTCCTGCTCGAACCCCCGCCCTCGAAGAATCCACAACGCCCCCATGGAAAATCAAGTAGTTACGTCGAAAAAGGTGTCCGGTACCTTTTTTAGTACCTTTTTTAGAAGAGCGGATCCAATTGAAAGGCAGGCGCACTCATCATTGTGTGGCCTAGGCCGCTCACCCGTTTTGACCTCTCACTTCTCACCAGTGTTTCGGCAATGTCGCGTGCATCGAGCGTGGTGAACTTGTTCCCTGAGCGTGCGGACACTATGCCATTCTCAGGTGTATGATGGGCACCTGCAAGTGAGGGAACGTGCCTGTCCACCTTCTCTCTACAATTGACTCGAAAGAATCTTCAATTGTAACCTCGCCAAACGTCCTTTGTTCTCGGATCAAGGTTGATAACCTGGGATTTTGTTCTCCTCGACCGTAGGTAGTGCTGTCTCTTCGCTAGTGATGAATTCCAGCAGTACCGGACGCGCATCCTCCTTCGAAATCCGGGCGGCCCGCTGAAGTGCGGGCTTTATGTCCGTGGGACTTTCCACTCGTTCAGCATACCCTCCGAGCGCCTTCGCGATATCTGCGTAGTTGCCGATAATATCGCGAGTGCGGTAGCGTTCATGAGACACCTTCATAAAGGTAACATTTGAACCCATTGTAAAGTTATTCAATACAATGGTGATGATAGGTATCTTATTTCGGACCGCCGTCTCAAAATCTAGTCCTACCATCCCGAAAGCCGCATCTCCCATGACGTTTATGGTGATCTTCTCTGGCCGCGCCAGCTTGGCGCCGATGATAAGACCCAAACCCGTCCCCAGCCCGTGGGATTTTCCCCACCCAATGTAGCCTCCCGGCTCTACTGCCCGGTAGAAAGGCGCTAGCTGGTCACGGGGGCTCCCTGAATCGTGAGTGATGATGACATCCCGGGGATCGAGGGTATGCATCAAGTCCCAGATGACCCGAAATGGATTCAACGGTACCTCATCTGACGTGAATTTGGGCATCCACGGACCCAACCAGTCTTCTCTTACCTTCTTAATTTCCTCAACGACCTCAGCTCTACCCTGATTTCCACGATTTCCTTTGTGGTCTTTTACTGCATCAATTAGCTGTCGCAGTACCAATTTGGCATCGCCCAGGATGGGATATTGCGTCCGGTAGTGCTTATTGATATCTCTTTCATTGATGGTGGCGTGGATAAAAGTCTTGTCAGGTGGTAACTGCATTGACTGATGATGGCTCGAGAAGCTACATCCGATGCCGAATACAACATCAGCGAGGTTCATGAAGTGAGACACCGGTTGTGGCACTATCCTGTACCCAGGCCCCAGTGAGAGAGGATGGTCTTCAGGAAAGGCGCTCTTGCCTAAAAGGGTCGTCATTACCGGGATTTGAAGGAATTCGGCCAATTGCCTCAGTTCGCTCCATGCTTCAGCATAAAGCACCCCCTGCCCCGCATGAATGAGCGGTCGTCGCGCCGCTAGTAAGGCTTTCGCGGCTTCCTCGATGTCGTGCGAATCAGGGGCGGCGCGTGCTACTCTAACCGGATGGTAGTCGAACGATTCTACTACTTCATTCGCCACATCCTCTGGTATTTCCACCATCACCGGTCCGGGGCTGCCCATCCTTAAGAGAGAAAAAGCACGGCGCATAATATCGGGCACTCTGATGGCTGAGTCTATCATCTCGACCGACTTGGTCACGGCGGCGAAACTGCGCACTGCACTGAAGAAGGGTGGAAGTCCGATCTTATCAAGGGTGTGCCCCGTCGGCAGGAAAAGCACAGGTACGCAGTCAGAAAAGGCAGTAGCGACCCCAGAGAACGCGTTCTCCGCACCGGGACCGCGTTGCATGGCGAAGACACCAATACGCTTTCCAAAAGACGCTCGGCTGTAGCCGTCAGCGATGCCTACGCCAACGCGTTCCTGCCGGCAAAGAATGGGCCGCAATCCCGCTGCCGCAGCGGCTTCTATGAGAGGAGTGGTAGGATAACAACTCAGAAATTGGGTCCCCTCTCGTTTCAGCACCTCAATAATTGCATCCGTTACGCGCATGTCCCACCTCGCTTTCATACCTGCTCGGTTCTCGTCGGAATGCTGAGCGGTGCCCTCCTCTGCGGTGAGGAAACACGGCGCATCTCCGGCGCTGGTTCGATCGTTCAGCGCAGCGCCACAAGCGCGTCCACGGCGATCACCCCCTTGCCCGCCGGAAGCACGAGCGCCGGGTTAATGTCCACCTCACAGACCTCGTCTTCAAGCTCGGAGGCGAGCCGTGATAGACGCATGACGGCATCGGCTAGGGCCTCGACATCGCCGGCAGGGCGCCCCCGGAAGCCGGTCAGGATCCGATACCCCTTCAACTCGCGCAACATCCGGCCCGCCTCGGCCACATCCTCCGGTACACGCGCATGGCCACTTCGTCTATCACCTCGGCGAAGATCCCGCCGAGACCGACCAGGACGACGGGGCCGAACTGCTCGTCCCGGGAGACGCCGAGCAGCATCTCGGCCACCGCCCCCTCGACTTGGTGCTGCACGAGAACACCCTGGAGCCGGGCCGCCGGTCTGTCCGCGGCCACCCGCGCGGTGAGATCCCGAAAAGCGTCGCGAGCGGCCTCCACCTCCTTGAGGCCCAGCGCCACGCCTCCCACGTCGGTCTTGTGCGGCAGATCAGGCGAGACGATCTTCATCGCCCATGGCGGCTCCACAGCTTGCAGCGCCACGTCCAGCTCGTCCAGGGACCCCACTTGCCGCGATGGGGAGACCCGCAGACCGTGCTCAACGAGCAACGCCGAGGCCTCGATCTCCGACAACGTCGTTCGCCCCTCCGCTCGAGCCACTGCCAATGGCCCCTTCACTTCCCGACCTCCTGCCGGAATTCGTCGCCCAGTCGCATATCAGGTACCGGACACCTTTTAGCCTCCAAGTGTATAAATTTGTGGAGGCACGGGGAGAATTCTCCGTCTCCGTCGGGGGAGAGAGCGAGCGAGAAACGCGGCGCTCCCGACGGCGCGCTGGGTGGTCCAGCAGGGGTCCCGGGCGTCGGGCCGGGGCATCGTCACCCGCTGGATGGGGCGGAGGAGATCATCCACCACCGGATACGGCTCCATCTTGTTCCTGCTCGAACCCCGGCCCCCGAAGAATCCCGAACGCTCCCTTTGGGGATCACATCACAAGTTGTTTCAGAACCAACGTCCCCCATTACAACTGCCAACTGCATTGCCGGGTTAGGCGCTCTTGCGTTTTCGCGCAGTAGGTCCCTTCTGCGGCCGGACAAAGGGAGCGAGAGCGCGTAGCACCTCATTGACGGTTGCGGGATTTGGGAATGCCTCGGCCACGTCTGGGTCCAAGAGCACGACATTGGTCCCCTCGGCGTAGCGCGCCGCATGCTTTCCCCGCACCCCGCCACTGAAGTCATACTCGGCCCGGAGATCATCCCCGTTACCGCGAGAACGAGTCTTACGGGCTAGCTTCTTCATACGTGTTCCTCTCCGCGCGGGTCGCCCTCCGCGCACTGATAATCCGGATTCGATTGCCCCGCTCCGTATATGCTACCACGAGAAGCCTGCCAGGGTGAGACAAGCCAACGTCCACGAACCGTTGTTCAGTCCAGGAGTGATCCGGGTCCCGGATCGTTATGGAGAGCGGATCCCCGAACACCGTCGTTGCTTCGGCGAACGCAATCCCATGCTTGGCGAAGTTCGCGTCCGCCTTGGCGGAATCCCATTCAAAGATGAAGCTCAAGTGGTCTGTCCCGTCCGCAGGTCCATATGCATCCGCCTAAAAGGTGTCCGGTACCTTTCTCCACGCGCCGCCGACCATTACGTTAAGGTTCTGGAAGTTTTCCATCGCTTTCCCGGGCGAACAGGGTCGTGGTCACGTAGCGCTCGCCCGTATCGGGCAAAAGCACCACAATCATTTTTCCGGCAGCGTCCTTGCGGCAGGCCACGGCGAGCGCTGCATGGAGCGCTGCGCCAGATGAAACACCAGCCACGATACCTTCCTCTCGCGCAAGCCGTCGTGTGCATTCAAATGCTTCCTCATCCGTCACGGCAATGACTTCGTCGAGGATGGTGCGGTTCAAGACCTCGGGGATAAACCCGACGCCGATGCCCGGCATGAGGTGGTTCCCCACGGGCCCACCGGACAGTACAGCCGCCCCGGCGGGCTCAACAGCGATAATGCGCACGCTGGGTTTGCGCTCCTTAAGCACTTCACCCACCCCAGTGATGGTTCCACCGGTGCCAACAGCAGAAACGAAGACGTCAACAGCGCCCTGCGTGTCTTCCCAGACTTCCACGGCCGTCGTTCGCCTATGCACCTCCGGGTTCGCGGGGTTTGTAAACTGGTCGAGCATCATCGAACCGGGGATTTCCTTTACGAGCTGCGTGGCCCGAGCGATGGCGTCACCCATGAGGATGCCGGGGGTGAGCACGACTTCTGCGCCGAGGTGCCGGAGCAGCGCGACTCTTTCCTTCGACATCGTCTCTGGCATCGTCAGGATGAGCCGGTAGCCGCGGATCGCCGCGACGAAGGCGAGTCCAATACCCGTGTTGCCACCGGTGGCCTCGACAAGCGTCATCCCGGGTCGCAGAACGCCCTGACGCTCGGCGTTTTCGATCAGCGCCACGCCGAGCCGATCTTTCACGCTCCCACACGGGTTTCGCATTTCGAGTTTGGCGACCACTCGGCCGGGCAGCCCCTGAGCCAGGCGTCGGAGTTCGACCATGGGTGTCCTACCCACCGTGGCCGTGACATCGCTAAAAATCACCTGACCTTAATCCTTCTAGGCAAACCACAAGCATGTCAAAGGGGGACCAGGTAAGTCAGGTTACGCTCCGAAATAGGGGGCCCCGCGTCCTGGGATTACTTCCTCTCCCCACTCATTAGCGTCCACCACCGGGCGTGCCCTCGCAGAGATCCGGCGTCGCCGGCCGTCGTCCCCCGAAGCGCCGGTGGTTCCAGCTCGCAGAGCTGCAAGGGATGAAGGACGCCCGGGGCATCGCGTCCGAGGTCCGCACCATATGGCAGGGGAGAGCCAGCCGCATCCTGTCGTACCTGGCCCTGTCCCCCATTACCTTTCCAGTCGGCTGTGGGTTACAGCAGGGGCTTGATGGCGACACTGCCGCCGTCCCTGGCCTGCACAGTCAATTCAAAGCCGTAGAGCAGGGACATGCCGACGAGCGGATCAATGTCCGCTGTGTCCACGGCAATGCGACGTGCCTCACCGTCCCAGACGACTATCGCCTCATGGATGTCAAAAAGACTTTCGCTCCCGTCTGCAAGCAGCGCGCGTCCACGCCTGCGCCAAACAAGACCAAGTGCTGCAATCAGTGGAGGAGGCAGGGTTAAGGAGCCATCGAACCCCGTGTCAATAACCGCCTCGATCTCCTGCTCTTGTCCCTCAGGACCGCGCACTATCAGCCGGATAATGGCTTGGCGGTAGGCGGTGACGATACCGGTTATCATGCCACCGCCGACCGGGGACGTGGCCCAAAGCGACGAGCATAGCGAGAGCCAACTCGCGTCACCCATATCTGGGCGTTGGGATTACGGGCCAAGAGCCGGTCCGACGCTGCGAGTTCGTCCGGGTCTATTTCATAGGCCCCCGTTTCGATGTCAATGGCCACGAACTTACCCTCATTACCCAGTTCAATCCTTGGGCGTATATCGCGCTCGTAAATCTCGTCGCCGCGCCGAGCAAACTCCTCTTTGCTGTAACGTGGCTGTGGTCCCGACATGGCTTTCCTCCCACTTTCACATGCAGCGTGCTTGACGTTTCGTCTGCCCTCATTATACGCGACATGCCCCGGCGCCACTTGCGCCGCCGGAGGGCCTTTCGCCTCACGCATCCCACTCAGGGTATATCTGCCTGACGGGGCGGGGGCTGAGCCGCAGGCGCGGGGGCCGGGGCATGGCCACCCGCAGGATAAGGCGGAGGATATCATCCGCCAGCGGATACGGCTTCATAATCGTTCCTGCTTGACCCCCGCTCCCGAAGAATTCAGAACGCCCCCCTGAGAAATTATGGAGTTACTAACTAGTTCAGAATATAGGCTACACTCGGAGCCCGGAAGAACGACCGCAGCAAGGCCGGGCGGCGCTTGATGGCGGCGAGATCCTGATCGACGCGCTCGTGCAAGGACTCGTTCTG
>Ga0080064_1000585_pt1 | contig 92962 bp, 80 predicted proteins | sample Subgrocontami54m_FD_69260 | JGI IMG/M metagenome (GOLD analysis project Ga0080064, IMG submission 69260) | Subsurface groundwater microbial communities from S. Glens Falls, New York, USA - GMW46 contaminated, 5.4 m (SPADES assembly) (version 2) ... | reverse complement strand
GGCAACAGTAACCGTTGCTCCGGATCGTAGCTCAGGTAGATTCTGCTCATGCCTCACACTATAATCCTGTTCGTCCTTCTTGTAGCAGAAAATCGAGCGCGTTATTCCGACAGACTCCTAGGGTGTGATTGATATCCCCGCAAACGTCATTCACTTCCGATCAGCCCACACTTTTCTCTTGCCCGAGATTACCTTGGTTTTCACCAACACCTCTTACCGCCGCGCCTGAGATCGCGAGACAAGCCTTCTGATGATATTGATCAAGGTGCGAAGTCTAGAGGCTAGGAATCGACGCACTAGCGGTACAACGATAGCGTGTTCGACCTCCCAACTAGACCATCCCAGCAATGATTTGCTGAGAAACGCTGAATGTTGGTTTCGATCACGGAAGTGTCCAGTTGATTGATGCCGTTGTGGGCCGAAGTACTGTACTAATTCGGCACCACTAGAAATGATCAAAGATATTTTTGGTGTCTGTTTGGTGTCTATGATTGGAGAGCACCAGAGAGACTAATGAGAATTAGGAGCACTTAAGAGAAGACGCGCAAACAACCGTGGAATAATTAGTTACAAGAAAGTCGTTAATGGAGAATAAGTTAGAAGGAACGACGCAATCGAGTCCCCCCTTCGGCACCACCGCATTTTATTGAGGTTTTTGCACATCGAGTGTTTTTACACCGTTTGTACTTTGTACCTGATTTGCCCCTAGTTGTGACTTAGTTGTGACACGAGAATTTGCAGAGAAGCTCCGTGAGAGACTCCTGTAAGTGTTCACGGCGAGATGAAGGTCGCGATCGAGAAGCAAGCCAGTGAGCAGATTGCCGGACCCAAATTAGGAGCGTGTGGTATCCCAGGACGAGGGTACAATCTAATTCCTCGTCGACCAGGACCATCGTGCGGCTAAAGTTTTCGGACGGCGAGAGCGATATGCCCCCGGCGAGAGCATGAGCCCACAAGCTATCAACCTCAACACGAGCAAAACACGACACCAGATCTCTGGCCTGAGCGAGATCAGCAGCACCTTTGACCGACCGCGTTCACACCAGATGGTAGTCGGTGATAAACTGATTACGAGTCGGTAAACAGGAGCGACAATGGAAAACTTAGTCCTCAAAGTCAGAAACCCCGAGACAGTACACGCCATCGCAGAGACCGCGAAGCGCCAAGGGACTACTCCCGAGGCCGTGGCGCTGGAACTTCTGGAAACGGCAGTTCTTGCGCAGAGACCGTTTGAAGAGATCGTCGAGCCTGTTGCTAAAAGCTTCGATGAAAGTCGGATGACGGAGGAAGAGCTTGACGAGCTAATAGCACAAACAACTAAGGCCCTCCGCGAAGAACGACGCCGGACCAAATAGCTGATGCCCGAAACCATCCCGCGCGTCGTCTTTGACTGTAATGTTTTTGTTCACGGGATCGCCAATCGCAACAGCCCAGCCCGCAAAGCTCTGCGGCTTTTTTTGATGGCGCTATCCTGCTCTTTGTGAGTGAGACGATCGGTCGGGAAATTCGTGATGTGCTGAGCCGGCCAGAAGTCCGCAGCCGGCTTCCGGGCATCAACGACCGCATAGTCAATGCCTTCCTCACCAAACTTCAAACGAAAGCCATTCTAATCACAAACGTTCCTGAAGAGTATCACTACGAACGTGATCCGGATGATGAGATGTACATCAATCTCGCCATCGTGACGAATGCCTCATATCTCGTGAGCCGAGATCAGGATCTCCTCGATTTAGTTACTACTTCGACGGATGTCGCCCGCCAGTTTCGCTCACGTTATCCGTTTCTGCGCATCATGAAGGCCGCAGACTTCGTCACAGAAATGGAGTCACAGAAGATTGGAAGGTGAAGCATGTCACTACTGCTCAAACTCCAGCCGACGTTGCTCAAGTTGATCCAGAATCTCCGGCATACCTTTTAGCTCTGCCAATGGGCGTAACTGCTCGCGAATGTATGTCCAGTCGAGTTTACCTGTCTGCCGCACAATGATGCGCTCGACATCTACCCAATCCTGGCTGCGCCCAGCGAAGGCCTTCAACACAATCAAGTCTTCAGCAGAGCATGTACGAAGAGCGATATTCGGCGTGTAATCGAAGAAGGAAGAACGCTGCACAATCATTTCTTCAAAAGGCAAAGCGCCGAGTGCTATATCGAGACCGACTCCTTTGCGAGAGCGGAGCAAGAGCACTCGCCGCTTCCGGGCAAATTCGTCGGCATCGGGAATTCTTCCCTCAAAGTGTTCGAGTAGAATCTGAATGAATTGTTCTTCACCGCCAAAGCCAGTAAGGAGCGTGAGATCAACGTCAACTGTTTCGCGGGGCTCGCCCCAACGTTGCAGGGCGAGTCCACCAATGAAACAGAATTGCCAGTCTTGCGACTGGCAGAGAGCCTGAAGCTCAGCGGCGGCCTGGATAACCTCAGTCACGGCGCGCTGCCTTCATGAACAATCGCTGTTGCTCGACAAGACCCGAAAACGGCTTGGGCGCCCGAGGCGGACGCGTATAATCAGCGGCACCGCAGAGCAACGCGATCGTTCGCTGGCTGTCAAGTTCTCGAATTTCCTTCCGCCGGATACGCTCCAGCTCCGGGCCGGCAAGCTTCCAGGTTTCCACCCAACGCTGGGCGATAGCAACCTGCTCCGGTGTCCAATTGGCAATGAGAGAAGCGTCGTCGTTCATGGTCTGGGTCTTTAGTAAGACTTAGCGGGATGAACTATTTGCGTTGCGCAAAATAGTGTAACACACTCCGGGTACACTTTGACCGTAACGGATCTTGATCAATGAGCAACCGAAGCATGGTCGAGCAGTCTACCCTATTGGCGGTGCATCGCCGTTCTCTTGAGCCGCCGTCCACCGGCCCAACATACGAGCGCGTAGTTCGGCGATCTCGGCCTGGTAGTCAGGATTAGACTCCAGTTGCTCTTGAAGAGCATCGGCTGCTGTTTCCTGCTGCTGCAGATACTCTTCAATTTCTTGGCGATGTGTGAGGTAGTAAGCAATACTCGAGTAAACGTCGCCGAGACTGAGAGAAGGAAAGCTCTGGACAATTTGCTCGGCTGTCGCTCCCAGTTTGAAATGATGAACAATGGAGTCCAGACTAACTCGCGAGCCCTTGATGCGAATAGTCCCATGCTCGGTGATAACAAGCGGCATGCTGATGGTTTCTTCCAAGGTCACCATAATGGTTTGATTGTACCTACGGACGCGTCTGATCCGAACATAAACGTAGCGACAATAATGTAGAGAGCCGACAACCGTTTTTTTGCGGTCACTTTTTTCGGGGTTGACTCATGGGCAACGATGAGATTCTGAAGGTTGAGCTCGAAAAGGCGGTAGCAGAATGCGAGCGTTTGCGCGAAGAAAACGCCCGGCTCAAGCTTCGTGTTGGTCAAGCACCAGTTACCCGGGCTTCACGCGCTGAGCAGGCTTCGGCACACAACACGAATGTAAGGACGTCGGCAACCGTAACGGCTGACTCTCCGCCTGAACTAAAAGTCTCCCTGTTCAGGAGTTTGTTTCGTGGAAGAGACGATGTGTATGCGCTCAGGTGGGAGGGAAGAGGCGGTCGAACTGGTTATTCGCCGGCGGGTATTCGCGAATGGGACCAAGCACCGTCCGCTGGTCGTGGCCAGAAGAAATCATTTCGCCACAGCAAACTCTTTCCTCTGAGCGAGGAAGCTATCAGGGATCATCTGCTCGGAAAGCAAACCATCGGAGTCTATCCTCTACTACAAAATGATACCTGTTGGTTCGTAGCAGTAGACTTCGACAAGAAAAGCTGGGAAACAGATGCTTGCGCCTTCCTGAAGATGTGTCAGGAGACTGGTGTGCCTGCGTCGCTTGAGCGTTCAAGATCGGGTAATGGAGGACATGTTTGGATGTTCTTCGCAAGTCCGGTACAGGCGGCACTGGCCCGAAAGCTCGCGAGCGCCGTCCTGACGCGAACGATAGAGCGGCGTTACGCGATGGGCCTCGATTCTTATGACCGCTTGTTTCCAAGTCAGGACACGATGCCCAAGGGCGGATTCGGAAATCTCATAGCCTTGCCCTTACAGCACGGCCCTCGCGAAAACGGCAACAGCGTCTTCGTAGATGATCAACTCCGGCCGTACGACGACCAGTGGGCGTTCCTTTCCTCAATCAAACGGTTGGCTCCGAACGAAGCGCAAGCACTTCTTCGCAAGGTGTATCCAGCCGGCGACGTAATTAATGTTAAGCACAGCGCATCCGATTACGACGAAGCGATTGATCCGTGGATCCTTCCGCCCTCTGGACGGCTTGCTGCTAAGGTCATAACAGAACCGCTGCCTCCAAGCGTATCAATCAAACTTGGAAACCTGATTTACATCGAAAAGAAAGACTTACCTAATGCGTTTCTGGATCGCTTGATTCGGCTGGCCGCGTTTCAGAATCCGGAATTTTACAGCGCTCAAGCGATGCGGCTTTCGACTTTTGGCAAACCCCGGGTCATCGCCTGTGCGGATGACTTGCTTCATCATATCGCTCTGCCTCGTGGCTTGCTGAAGGAAGTGCTCGATCTGTTCCAGAGCCATAGCATCGCAGTCGACGTTACCGACCACCGCTTCGGCGGAGTTCCCATCGAGGTCGATTTCCACGGCGATCGTCGTGCGGGTCAGACAGAGGCGGCAAAGACTCTAGCTGCTTACGATGACGGAATCCTCGGCGCTCCGACTGCATTTGGCAAGACCGCCGTTGCTGCACAACTGATTGCGATGCGCAAGGTGAACACGCTGGTGTTAGTTCATCGGCGTCACTTAATGGATCAATGGCGGGAGCGATTGGCATCGTTCCTCGGGCTCAGTACCAAGGAAATCGGCCAGATTGGAGGCGGAAAGTCCACAAAAACTGGGCGCCTCGATGTAGCAGTCATACAGAGCCTGATTCGAAAGGGGGAGGTGAAGGACATAGTGGCCGAATACGGCCAGGTAATCGTGGATGAATGCCATCATGTCTCAGCTTTTTCCTTCGAGCGAGTATTGAGAAAGGTCAAGGCAAAGTATGTCGTCGGATTGACTGCGACTCCAATTCGCAAAGATGGCCACCACCCAATCATCCTTATGCAATGCGGTCCCATTCGCTTCAATGTGAGCAGTAGAAAGCAGGCTGCAGCTTCAGCATTTCAATACGAGGTCATCCCCAAGATAACCGAGTTCACAGTACCTCCTGAATGGAATGGCATCGGCATACAAGATATTTACACCGCTCTCGTTAACGACGAACGGCGGACGGACCTTGTCGTCGCCGATGTTGTGGGCGCAATCGAGGACGGGCGGTTTCCGCTCCTGCTCACTGAGCGTACAGACCACTTGCGGCTCTTGCTTGAGAAACTCGTGCGACGGGTGCCGAACGTTTTTGTGATGAAGGGCGGAATGGGCAAGAAACAACGTGACGCGCTTGCTTCGGAGATTAGTTCAGTTCCGGAAGGCCAGCCACGAGTCATCATCGCGACCGGACGTTACATTGGAGAAGGCTTCGACGATGCCCGGCTGGACACGCTTTTCCTAGCCATGCCCATTTCCTGGCGTGGAACTCTGCAGCAGTATGTAGGGCGGCTCCATCGACTGCATGAGAAGAAACACGTAGTTCAAGTGTACGACTACGTCGATGCTTTGGCACCAGTGTTGAATCGTATGTACGAAAAGCGCTTGAAGGCGTACAAGGCCGTCGGCTACACCGTGGCTCGGCCCTCTGGCGAGCAAGAAGCTCAGGCTGATCTGAGATTTGCCGCTATCGAACGAATCGCGGTTCAGGCGGCTATTGCTTTTGAAGAAGCGCGAGGCCGCAAGGTCGAAAGTGTGGAGAGCGACACCCGTGGGTTTGATCTGATCTCGCGCCGGTTGGTCACAGATATTGCAGGGGTACCAATCGAGACTCGATTCATCGAGGTAAAGGGGCGAGCTGCGGTTGGTGAGATCGCGCTTACCGCGAACGAATACAAAACGGCCCAGCGTTTGGGCGATGACTACTGGCTCTACGTCGTATTCAACTGCGCGTCTCAACCGCAGGTCACGCTCATTCAGAACCCAGCTCGCTTCGATTGGGAACCGTTGTCAAAGATTGATTGTTACCGCATTGCGGCGGACACCATTTTGAAGGATCCGAACTCATGAAACGCTGAGTCGGGCGAAGTTCTCTATCTCAAGGCCAATAACAAGGTACTTGAATATATATTCAATATGTATATACTGTAAGTGATGCGATTCGAGTGGGACGAAGAGAAAGCCCTGGAGAATGCGAAGAAACATCAAGTGTCGTTCGAAGAGGCTCAACAGGTGTTTGATGATCCGCGCGCAGTTCCTTTTGAGGATTTGGAGCATTCGACTACCGATGAAACTCGTTATGTGATGATTGGGATGTCTTCACTTGGGCTCTTGTTCGTATCGTTCACGTATCGCGACGATATTGTCCGGCTCATTTCGGCCCGGCGGGCGGAAAAATGGATGGTGAAAGTTTATGAAGACGAAAAATAAGAGAGTCTCTGACACGTCGGTCTTTGACCCAAAGAAGCTTAAGCGGTTGCCGCGCGGGTCGTTTTTGACCAAAGCGGGGGAAACGGCAGCTCGAAATACAAAGGTGCGAATCTCAATTCTAATCGATCTCGATGTCTTGAATTTCTTCAAGGAGCGAGCAGTCCAACCTGGCGCCTTGGCGTACCAAACGCAGATGAATCAGGTCCTGCGCGCACAGATGGAGGGCAGGGAAGCGGTCAACGCCGACACGCTCGCTCAAGATGAACGCTTCATCCAGGCTGTAGCGCATCGCGTAAGTGTGTTGTCGACAAAAAAGCAACGCAGGAGCGCGTGAAATCTTCTCGGCGCTGAAGGCCTCGCGGACGCAGGATGCCCTCCTTGCTGGCTAGATCGAGTATCTTTCTCTCTGTCGAGGCGCTGATTGTTCCTTCTCCTCCGCTCAATAGAGCGTCGATAGACATGCACAACTACCGACGTTTCGCCCCGAGTCGTCGGTGAAACCCTTCCCCATCAGTCGTCATTTAGGATTGGAGGCGACATATTTGTCGACGACTAGATTGAACAGCGAAAGTTTGCTGAGTTGCGCAAATAAACCGTAGGCAACTCGCACAGGCTTCGTGTTATCCAAGCTTAGCGAGTGCGTGTTCGCGGATTATGTTTCACAAAAGTGCTTGACAGGATCGGTGGTCCTGTCTTATACAAGGAAGGTTGCGCGATCGTCTGAATTGCGCATCGTGAGGAAAAACTTTCAATGACGACGAGTTGGACATATCAAGAACATACAGCCAAACGGCGGCCGAGCACCGGTATGCCAAGCGTGTGTTTATCGGGCCTGAGCTTGTCATCGGTCAATATTTTTGGCGGCGGACTCGGACAAAGACAGGCAGAGTCCATAGATAGCCGTTACATCAGGCAATAATTCGCGGGAGCGGCCTCCCGCTCCCAAATCTCAAAGCAAAATCGCGAGACTTGTAAGGAGCGGGCAGCTTCCCTGGGAGGCTTAAAGCCCGCTCCTTTTGTTTTTTGACAATTGAAGTACCTTTTTGCGAGATGAAGGCAGGGAGCCTTCAACGGATGACGACGCCGCTTCGTTTGCGAGCGTGTCGAGCGTCGCCATCCTCAGGAGAAGTGTGCCTCGAAGTGTATTCGCGGTACGTTTCTCTCTGCCTTCATCTATTTTTTAGCATAATGAATTTGATTTTGCATGTGTGGCTGAGCAGCAACAACATTTCCAATTTCCGATTGCCAATTGCCGATTTGCTCGAGTCCGGCGGCAAAGCTCTCCAGAGAAACAAGAGCAAAGACCAAAAGCCAAAGACCTAAGAGCAGAATACAAATCGGCAATGGGCAATTGAAAATCGGCAATGATCCAGGGATGTAGGCTAACCGGCAAACCATCGGTCTCCAAAATCGAGATTCTCGGTTCAAATCCGAGCGTCCCTGCCAACTTTTACGGAAGGCCCGACAGTAGAGTGAGTCAAACAGTCTTGAAAACTGCGGCGGCTAATCACCGTGTACGGTTCGACTCCGTAGCCTTCCGCCATTTGGAGATGTCGCCTAACTGGCATGGCAGCACCCCGCTAAGGTGCCGGGAGAAATCCTGTGAGCGTTCGAATCGCTCCATCTCCGCCATTGCCTGAGTCCGAATCCGAAGACCTTGCAGCGGGTAGGTTCGGTGCCAGGAAAGACGGGTCGCTGACTCCTCGCAGAGGATGCCCGTACCAATCTTTGGACCTGTAGCTCAGCGGATCGGAGAGCGCGACTCTGCGAAGGTCGAGGTTGCACGTTCAAATCGTGCCAGGTCCACCAAAAACATTTCCGATTTTTGATTGCCGATTTCCGATTGGTCCGCGGCGTTAGAAACTTTATTCCGAGGGCAAATCGGCAATCGGCAATTGGCAATCGGAAATGCCCTTGCGGAGTAGCCAAGTGGAACGGCGCTCGTCTCTGGAACGAGTCATGCGAAGGTTCGAATCCTTCCTCCGCAGCCAGTTTGAAAAGTTTGACGCGGAGTACACTGGAGTCGTAAAGCCGCCAGGGACGGGCTCATAATCCGTCGACGCAGGTTCAATTCCTGTCTCCGCAACCAAGCTTGGGACCCGTAGTTCAGCGGAATCAGAACAGTCGTTTCCTAAACGACAAGTCGCAGGTTCGAATCCTGCCGGGTTCACCATGCCGGCGTAGCCCAATCGGGAGGAGGCGCTAGTCTTAGGAACTAGACAGTGTGGGTTCGAATCCCTCCGCCGGTACCACTCAACATTGCCGATTTTCAATTGCCGATTTCCGATTGATGTGTTTCAGCAGAGACGCTTGGTCAAGAGAGTGAATTGGCAATTGGCAATCGAAAAGTGGCAATGCTTTTGCTCGCGTAGTCCAACTGGCAGGAGACGACAGATTCAAGATCTGTACAGTGTGGGCTCGAATTCCTCCGCGAGTACCAGTTCAAACAATTCATTGCGCGTGTAGCCCAATTGGAAGAGGCGGCTGACTTAAGATCAGCTTTGTGATGAGTTCGAATCTCTCCACGCGCACCAAGACATTGCCGATTGCCGATTTCCAATTGCCGATTTGAAGCTAGCCTTTCGACAAGAGACCAATCGGCAATTAGCACTTGGAAATCGGCAATGCCTTTGGGGATGAACGCGAAATGGAAAGCGGACTGACCTTCAATCAGTTGATTTGCGAGTTCGAGTCTCGTCATCCCCGCCAGAACATTTGCGATTGCCAATTGTCGATTGCCAATTGGCCTTTTCTCGCGTCGAAACAATCGGCAATCGGAAATCAAAAATTGGCAATGCTTATGTGGGTCGTAGCTCAATTGGCAGAGCACCGCACTGTGACTGCGGCCAGTGAGGGTTCAAGTCCCTTCGACCCACCCAATTCATTTTCGATTTTTGATTGCCGATTGCCGATTGATTGCCGTAACAATCGCATGATGCCGGGGCTGTAGCTTAGTTGGATCAAAGCGCTGCACTGTCGATGCAGAGATCGCGAGTTCAAGTCTCGTCAGCCCCGCCAGCAAACGTACCAATTGGAAATCGGCAATTGGAAATGGCAAATGACCTGCGTCAGTAGCCAAATCGGATCAAGGCACCTGCCTCTTAAGCAGGGGATTGTGAGTTCGAGTCTCACCTGGCGCACCAATTCGATCGGGGTGTGGTGTAACGCAAGCATCCGAGTCCTGGGAACTCGTGGTGACAGTTCAACTCTGTCCTCCCCGACCATTCGCATCGTTGGTCCAGTAGGTTCAAGACACGGCGTTGCCAACGCTGAGACACCGGTTCGAATCCGGTACGATGCTCCAAATCCTTTTACGCTCCTGTAGCTCAACTGGAAGAGCGCGACGCTTCGAACGTCGAGGTTGCGGGTTCGAGTCCTGCCAGGAGTTCCATTAGCTGTCAATAAACGATCTCACCCCACAACCAAGAGGCGGAGGTTACCCAAAACCTGCGTCACCTTAAGGGACGCAAGCTAAACAGCTTGCGCAACAAGCGGAAGTGATGTAGCTGGAAACATGCGAGTCTTCCAAACTCGCTTCGAGAGTTCGAATCTCTCCTTCCGTTCCATTTTGCGCGCGTCGCCAAGCGGCTAAGGCGCCAGATTGCAAATCCGGTATCGTGAGTTCGAGTCTCACCGCGCGCTCCAAATCAAGTGGCACAGACTTCAATCTGTGACTTTTCTCCAATTGTTTAGTTCGGCGCGAAATTCATCACAGACTGAAGTCTGTGCCACTCAATAAAATGAAAGGAGGTGCCGAGTTATGGCACTCAATGGCAGAGTTCTACTGCTCAATCAAACTTACGAACCGCTCGGCACCGTCGGTGTCGCGCGCGCAATCATCATGACTCTCAAGAACACGGTCTTCGTCGAGGAATTGGACGGCGATCGCGTGCTGCATTCGGCGCATGATGAATTCCCGGTGCCGTCGGTGATTCGCCGGCGCACTTACATCAATGTTCGCCGCCGGCGCGAGCAGTCGGGTATGAAGCGTCTGCGGATTTACATGCGCGACAAGTTCCGCTGCCAGTACTGCGGCGAGAAGAAAGGCGTGGCTGAGCTAACGCTCGATCACATCATGCCGCGTTCGCGTGGTGGTGATAACTCGCCGGTGAATATAGTGACGGCTTGCGTTCCTTGTAATAATCGCAAGAGCAATCGCACACCGGAAGAAGCACGCATGCCGCTGTTGACTTCGCAGTCGGCGCTGCGCGTGAAGCTCGAACGCGTAGTGCTCTGTCACTACGCCGAGGCGCGCGCTGAGTGGCGCAAGTACCTCTTCATGGACGTGCACGATGATCGTGCCGTCATTGAAGGTGCATCGGGAGCAAAAGCGGCGCGTCTAAAAACAGCCACAGATTGACGCGGATTTACACGGATAAGAATTAGATTGTCTTTTTGTCTTATCTGTCTGATCCGTGTTCATCTGTGGCGAATCATCTTCGGTCGGATAGCTGAGACGGATTAGCGTGGGTTTGAAAAACCCGAGAGGTTGGTTCGATTCCAACTCCGACCACCAAAGAAGCAGCCACAGAGAGACACGGATTTACACAGATAAGCAACAGAGATGACTCAGCATTCTTTCGGCCGATCTGTTCTGATCCGTGTTCATCTGTGGCGAATTGATTCTCGCCCGAGTAGCTCAACTGATAGAGCGCTGGTCCTACAAACCAGAGGTTGAAGGTTTAAGTCCTTCCTCGGGCACCAAACGAAAAGGAAAAAGGCAAAAGTAAAAAGTAAGAACTCAACCCACGAATCACGATACTTTTTGCCTTTCTACTTTTTCCTTTTTACTTTTCTTCGGCCCGCGTTCCCGGCATCGGTCTTCTAAACCGAACCTGCAAGAGCTGGGTGGAAAGGCACGAGGTTCAACTCCTCCGCGGGCTTCCAAGATCAAGATAGAGGCAGTTGAGAGTTCAATCTTTAGATTGTCTTGAACTGAAAACAGCAAGCTAAAGCTTGAACTCTCAACTGTGAAATGGCTGTGTAGCTCAAGCGGCAGAGCAAGCGTCTCATAAGCGCGAGGTTGGTGGTTCGAATCCACCCACAGCCACCAGATCATTTTCCATATCTCATTTGACATTTCTCATTGGTCATTTGGAAACGCCAGGATAATGCTTGGCTGACCCAGACAGCTCGCCTCCGAAGATGACAAATGGAAAATGTCCAATGACAAATGATAAATGCTTCGGGCTGGTGATGTAACCGAGAGCATAGAAGTCCTGCAAACTTCTTGTGAGGGTTTGACTCCCTCCCAGTCCACCAATTTCAGATGGCGATGTAGCTCAACTGGATAACAGAGCGTCGGTCTTGTAAACCGGACGATAAGGGTTCGACTCCCTTCATCGCCTCCATAGAACGGACACGGGGACGGGGAGACAGGGAGACGCGGAGAAAAAGATATTGTCTTTTCTCCCTGTCGCCCCGTCGCCCCGTCGCCGCGTCTCCCTGTCATGTCTTTTTGTGGCGTAGCCAAGTTGGTAAGGCACCGCACTGTTAATGCGGCCATGCGAAGGTTCGAATCCTTCCGCCACAGCCAATTCATTGCCGATTTACGATTGCCGATTTCCAATTGGCGTCTTCCCGACGATTGATTCTTCTCACGCTGGAAGCCAATCGGCAATCAAGAATCGGCAATCGGAAATGTCTTGACCCGGAGCTCGAGTGACAGAGCGGCGGCCTTTTAAGCCGTGAGGTGCGGGTTTGAGCCCCGTCGGGTCAACCACTTCGCGCGGTGTAGCTCAATGGCCAGAGCACTCGATTGATAATCGAGCGATGTCGGTTCAATTCCTTCCACCGCGACCAATGTCCGACAAACTTCAGTTTGTCGTCGTGCTTTCGATAGAAGGCCTCTTGCGAAACTCAGCGACAAACTGAAGTGTGTCGGACAAAAAACGGGGCATAGCTCAACTGGAAGAGCAGCCGCCTTATAAGCGGTCTTAGCGCCAGATCAGCGCGAGGTTCTGGGTTCGAACCCCAGTGCCCCGACCAAGCGGGACACGGAGAGAGGGCGACACGGAGACGCGGCGAGATAGCACGTCGAAATCAAGGAGGGTTTTGCTTTTCTCCGCGTCTCCCTATCTCCCTTTCTCCGTGTCCAATCATTGCGGGATGGTGTAACCGGCAACACGTCGGGCTTTGAACCCGAAGATGAAGGTTCGATTCCTTCTCCCGCAGCCATTCTTTCAAGCTCGCAAAAGGTACTTCGATTCGTTTGGATCGGAAACGATTTTCTATTTGTAGGAGGTAGACAAGAATGAAACTAACAGAAGCACTAATTCTACGCGCTGATTGCCAGAAGAGAATCGCGCAACTGAAGTCGAGACTACTTACGAACGCGAAGGTTCAGGCAGGCGATGCGCCGGCGGAGACTCCGCAGGATTTGATCGTGGAACTGGAACGCGCTTCGAGTGAGCTGCTCGATTTGATCAAGCGCATCAACAAAACGAACTCGGCGACCGTTCTTGCCGGACGCGGAACGATCTCGGATGCACTGGCTGAGCGCGATGTACTTGCGCTGCAACGCACTGCTTACGCCGATCTGGCGCAAATGGGCGCAATCACGCAAGGTCGCATCACGCGTTCGGAAGTGAAGTACGTCTCGACTATTAACGTGGCTGAGATCCGGAAGCGCGCCGATGAGTTGGCGAACAAATATCGCGATCTCGACGCGCGCATTCAGGAGCTGAACTGGCAGACTGAGCTGGTCGAGTAACCGATGCAGTCGGTAGTCGGAGAGAAATAGAGGCGAGCACACTCCCGCCAACTGGGCTAAGTTGGCTGCGTCTGCAAAACGCCTTGGGTGACGCAAGGGGCAGCGTTAAGGGTTCGATTCCCGTATCACAAGTAATGCCCAGCAAAGTCACAGGGGCACAGGGCAATGTCAATGTAACTAATCGACTCAAACACGAACCGTTCGTAGCCTTCGATCTGATGGTGGGTACTAAACGCGCCCGATATGACGAGTTGATGGCACGCGTAAAGAACGGTGAGTTTGTAACGCCAACTGTTATCCATCGCGGTGCGCCGCTGAGCATTGAGGCCGCAATGCAGGCGCTCGACGCTTATGGCTTCCACGGCGCGAGCGATCCGGTAGAGGGAGCCGTGTGGCGGGTTGAACGAAACGAATTAGTTAATCCCGGCCGGAATGGTGAGCGGAATTGGACCGTTGATTTCGTCGTCAAATATGTCCGGCCTGACAAAATAGATGGCGCTTACTTGCCTGAGATCAGTGGCCAGGAACCCTTATGGAACTGGCGGTGAAGAAAGCGACCACTCATTCCGAGAGATTTGAAAGGAACTTTGGAACCGTTCACTTGCTTTTCAATGAAACGTCGGCACATATGCAGAAGTGCCGACAATTCATTGATAGCATCTTATTCTGATGCCAAACTCTCCTAATGCTTATTCGCGCCATTCAGATGATGCCTATTGGCGCGATTAAACCTCGTAAAATCCTGCCGGTCAGTTTGCCGGTACACTTGCCGATCAGAATTAGCGCTTTCCGTAGATCCCCACGGAGAGGTGCATCCGGTGAGAAAGCTAAATCAACGTCGCGCGTGCGGAGTGGCTGGTACTCTTGAGCAGTCGCCAGCGGGTGGAACCGATGCAGCCGATGGGCCCAACCGCCAACGATGACCATGTGGGCAAGCCATGGGCGTATGGCTTCCACGAGACGCGCGAAGTTGGCAAGGTCCTCCATTACCGCTTCCCCTCGATTACCCGCTGAAGTACGCGGTTTCGAATCAGGTCGGCTTGTTCGCGTCCGCGCGATGGATGCGAGGCGACGTCAGCCCATATCTGTAGAACGTCAGATGCCGCCACGCCATTCGGACGCACGAGGCCACGAAACACCGATTGTGGAGCAGGAGCTTGGCGAAGAATGAGATCAGGAAGTTCGCCAGGTTCCAATTGTCTCAGGGTCTTAAACGCTGAAAGGGTTGAATGCTGAAGGCGTTCGACGTACACGTACGGGGGCACGCCTTCCACGAATCCGAGCTTCAGCGCATCCGCAGCAGCAAATAGCGCGAGACATGCGCGACCACTACCAACGACTTTGCGAAGCTGTGCACTTGAATCTCCTTTGAGCAGATACTTCATTGGCACTTCCTTGACTGATCTTATAGCCGAAGCCTGCCATCGGCGAAAAAGATCTTCGCGACGTACGACCTTCAAGTACGGCTCCGACTCAGATAGGTACCCCTCGTCCTGAAGCTGTTGCACAAACCGAAAAGCGCTCATTACGGAAACATTGGCGGCGCGCGACAGTTGCGACGCGTTTTTGTATTGCCCGCGCGGAGCGGACAGTAATGCCTCGGGGATTTCCGGGGCCAGCAGCACCTTCAGCATCCACTGGTTTAGATCGGAGAATAGATGTCCGGAGACTCGCGGTGACTCCGACGCCTTTAATGACAACCGTGGAGCCTCCGCATTAAGTGCCTCAAGCTGAGATCCGCGAAACATGCGGAGGCCCTCGAAATCGATGACGCCCGCGGCTGCGTCAGGAGCGTAATGCTCGGCGAACTTCAAGACCTGAGCTGCCGCGCGTTGGTTAATCTTCGGCGCAGCAACTACCGCGAGAGGTTTCTCATTGCGGCGCGCAGCACTTACTGACTGGAGCACGGCTTGAGCGAACAAAGGCACTAAGCGATCGCCACGGCCCTCGACGCCGGCCTTCACTTCGACGGCATAAACAACACCAGGACGCCTTACTATCATGTCGCAATGGGATCTCTGATCGTGAGGTTCACGCTCAACCCGCCAGCCGGCATTCTCGAATATTCCGGCAAGCAGAGACTCGGCGCGGTGCCCTCGTTCTCTTGCGGCAGATTTCTTGGATTTCTTTAGGTTCTTCATAACGCTTCCCAAGCCAAGGCCGATTCTTGTTGTCGTTAATTATCATGGCCAAGGTAATTAACATGGCCATGGTAGCACCAATACTGGTCTAAGCTCAAGCAAGTTGCTAGGTGCAGCCTTGGCGCGAAAAGGGTTTGGCGCTAAGTGATGGTTTCCGAAATGGACCGTTTTTCTTGTTTAAGAAAATGGCCGTTCTGAGAGAATCACGGAGTCTCAATTTCGGTATATCTCTGATTGTAGCGCTCAGACAATATAATATCCGTCGTGACGATCGCAGCTACGCCGACGGTTTTCCACTCTACGTCAACGCCAAAGCTACCGTAGCCCAGAACAATCGCATCTTCTGATGAGAAGCCAAACTCTTTCAGCCGACGCGCCCACCGGCGCAGATACCGAGCCTTCTTGAGCGTATGAGTATTGGCGAAGGTCGGAGCGGCAAAGATCTCCGTTCACAGGTTTAGGATATTGGAGGTCTGTTCGGTGATGTAAAGGTGATCAGTGATCGTGGCGCAAAGCGCATAAGCGTTTGCCGCTTCTACCTGAAGCAATGTCGGTCGATCTCCAAGTGCTAACCGGACGCGACGCTCGTAAACGCGCCTGATGACGCCCTTGTCGAATAGGACGCTACTTGGTTGGAAGCTCGATCTCGTCACTCTCTGCTTCAGCCTCGATGGAATCCGCCCCTTCGCTCCAGATTGCGTCTCGCTCTTCCTCGCTTAGACTCTCATAGCGGCATGCTTCCGCAGTGGCAAGTTCGCGCTCTTGATCGTCTAGCCGGCTCCACCACTCCAGAGTCTTCTCATCGAGACCACGCTGGTAAACGAGCAAACCTTCGGCAGACTCTATCAACGCGAGCTCATCGCCCGGGCGCAATCCCCTCTTTTCTATAATCTCGGGCGGGATAGTAATTGTTCCGTCCGGATCGACTGTAAGTTTTTCCATCTCCTGAAAGCCTCGGGATCCTGGCAAGTGCTGGTGATAAGACCGCCCTACCATCTATATGGTCTTCCTTCCTTAGCGGCATTGGAGTTTACACCTGCATCAAGGCCTATTCAATGGAATAGCTGTTAAGACTTCGTAGCTTCAATCTGGACAGCTCGGTTAATCGAACCATGCCCCGACATTGACGAAGTAGAGCCGGCGTCGGCGCTGACCCGCCGGAAGCACTCTGATGCCCACGCATAACATGCGCTAAGGGTCCTGACGCGATCAGATTTGACTGAATCTATCCTTCAGCCTCCTTGGGAGCTACCCGTCTTACGCTTTTTGGCGCTTCCCCCGTTTTGACGTTGGTTGAAATCCCGCGATGTTCGCAAGTCGCGACGAGGCCTTGGCCGCCAGCTCAACCGACTCGGGCATGAACTTTAGGTATCTCTGCGTTTCGACGATCGAAGAGTGACCGGCGTATTCCTTAATTCCATTTATGGGAACGCCAGCCAGCGCTAGATTCGTCAAGCAAGTGTGACGAAGATCATGTGGGCACCATCCTCCGGGTACGCTTTGACCGTAACGAATGCCGACGCTTTCAGAAGCTTTCAGTAGAACTTTGCGAATCCAATTATCAGGGAGGGGAAGTATGTGGGTTGCATTACCACGGCCCTCTGCCCTGCGGTGAGCGATGAGAGACGCCGCTGAAGGTGCTTTGATGGTACGCCATTTCTTGGTTTTCGAAGAGTAGAGCTTCACGATCCCGAACCGCTCGCTCGATTCTTCCCAACGCATTCGCAAAAGCTCTGCCATGCGCCCGCCGGTTATCAAGTTGATTTGGAAAAAGAATAGAGCGTCAGCCCATTCAGATTTGGCGGCCAGCGCAGCGGAGATCTTTGAAATCTCCTCATCGGAGAGAACGCGATCGCGCTCATGTTCCGATTTCTTAGTAAGGGGGCTTCGAGGGACTTGATAGGATTTGAGATCCGAGTACGTTTGCACTGCATGGTTCAAAGCAGCTCGGATTGTGTTAAGTCCTCTTCTGATTGTCGCTTTCTTCAATCCATGCCCATTTTTCTTCTTACCCCGTTCGGTTTCAGCCGCAACCCAAAAGACAAAATCGTCATATCGGATTGAGCTAACATGGCGACTGAGCCCGACAAATTCACCCTAACGTTGGAGGGTCTGCAAGTGCCCCGGCGCATCACGCCAGTACGGGCTGTCATCAGTCTTGTTCGCCATCAAGTTAGCCTTAGTCACCTTGAGGTAGCTTGCAATGGCGTCGTTGATTGAGGTGTGTTGGGCCACCGACGGCGACTTGAGGCCATAGCGCGCCTTCCAGCCGACGGTTTTGAGTGCCGCCAGAGCTTGGTCTGCCTCGGCTTTCGTAGCGAAAGTAAATTCTCGATAACGTCTGCGGTTTCCATCTGGCTGACGAATCCAAACATCATAGCCCCAGAATTCTCCACCGGAACGCTGTTCCTTTCTGATTTGGGCCGACCCCTTTGGTCGCTGCTTCCTTTTAGGTGTTCTCATGTTTGCTGAGAGTTATGGACCGCCTTTTCTTCGGGAGGATTCTGAGGAGTCCTATGATTGTGAAAATTCCAAGATTAGTCTCAAGGCGAAGAGAAGATGTCTGAGTTAGGCTGCTAACTGGTCATCGCTCACGCGGTCCGTAGCTTGGAGAAGTTCGAGGTTCTTGCCTATCCGAGTCTCGCGTTTTCTTTCCAAGGCCTCCACCTCAGCGCGAAGAAAACGAACTGCTCTTCCGTGTCGAATAGGTGTCAATGCGCTCGTGCCGCATTTCCTGGAGTAAATACCGCTGGCCGATACACTCCACCGAGCAGCCAGCGGCCGCAGATGCACTCCGTGCATCTAGATTTTGAGAGTTGTCGGCGACATTGCTGCAACTTTGTGACTTAGTTGTGACTCGAGATTTGAGTGATGTTTGTAACTCTAATCCCCGTAAATGGATACGGAGTCAACGAAACTCCCCCTTCGGCACCATCTCCCTACTCCTCCGTTGTTTTCAGTTCGATCCTGAGCGCAAATCTGGTAACCTACCGCTCGATTCGCCTCGTGTGATCATCGTGAAGTTCCAACGCTACTTTGTCGCCGTGCTGTTCCTGGCCTTGATCGCTATTGCGCGAACCGGGGCCGCTCAGTCCACAGATCAAAGCCTGCCGACTCCCGTTCTCTCAAACGAAGTCAACGGCCGGATTGCGGCGCTGGATTTGGGCGACCCGCGACTGACGCGACACTTCTACGCGTTCGAAGGCGTGCCCGGCGACTTGCTGGTTACTTTGACCAGCCAGAATCTGAACGGCGACATCGACATATTCACGGCCATCACTTTCCGGCCGATCATGAAGATCACGATGTACGCGAGCGGCAATACGCTGGCGGGCGAAGTCACGAAAGGCTTTTACTTGCGCTCTCGCCAGGTTTTGATTTTGCGCGTGGAAGCGCGTACGCCAAATGATGACGTGGGCACTTACCAGGTTCGTTTCGGAGGGGCCTACGAAGCATTCAGCGGCGGCATTCCGGTTGCGGAAGAAAATACGGCGTCACCAACCGAAGTCGCGCGGACAGGCGGCGGAGGCAAGACCCGCCTTTCCTCAGTCGGCGCGCGCATAGAGCAACCAGCGGGCGACACAACCGCAAAGCCGGCAGAGAAGTCAGCAGAGGAAACCGCGAGCAGCTCGACATCGTCGGCGAAAGCTACAAAACCAAAGTTGCCGAGAACTCCGCCGGCAAGAACTGCGCGCGGGCGCGGCCGACCGACGCGATCGAAACCCGCGAGCACGGGAAACGAAGCGAAGACTGAGCCCGCGAAAACAGAAGCTGCTAAGACTGAGACTGCGGAAGAGAAGAAAGAGCCTGCACCCGGGGAAGCGAAGGCGGCTGAATCCACTGAGAAACCTTCGACGCCCGAGAAGCCCGCCGCACAGGAAGCCACGCTTCCTCAGCCAGGCGCGCGTCTGATTATCGAAGAGAAGGACGGCACCAGGATCGATCGACCTATGTCAACGGTGCGCCGCGTGGTGATCGAAGGCGGAACGATCGTAGTCGTGCTCAAGACCGGACGCATCGAACGCGTTCCCATGTCACTCGTCGCCAGGATGTCCATCGAGCCTTAGAGTTGTTTCCAACTCTCTCCCTCGCATCCCAACGAACCGCAAGTGATAACTACTTTGGTTTCTTCAGCGCCGCCAGCTTGTCGCGGAACTGCGCGAGGTCCTGGTTGGTAGGATCGACCTTCGCCAGCTTGTTAATCGCTTCTTCGGCGGCTTTTGCATCGCCCTTGCTCAGCAACGCTGCGCAAAGTCCGTCGAGCAGCGGAACATCATTAGGCGTTTTTATCAAGGCAGCTCGGTACCATTTTTCCGCAGCGTCGAAATGTCCGCCATCAAGATTTGCGACCGCCAGCATTGCCACCACGTCAGCGTCGGTCGGCTTGATCTTGTTAGCAGCCAGCAAGTACTCGATCGCCTGATCGAATCTCTGGATCTGATACTCGAGCTTGGCCGCGGTGACTTGCGCTTCAAAGTCGTTCGGATTCTCGCGCGCTTGCTTCATGGCTGTCTGGACAGACGCGAGCATCTGCTGGCCGGTGTCCCCACCTTGGTCGCCGGCGACCGGCGGATGGTTTGGCGGCATTGATTGCGTCTGCTGCATTGGGCTGCGCGGCGCCGCCTCCCGCTGGCTGAGCACGCTGTGAACCATAAAGCCGATGATAAAGCCCAGCAGCAAACCAATAATCGCAAACATCAGATTGTCTTTGGTCATGATGAGTTTCGCTACTCGCCAGTCTTCAACAGTCCGCGAATCTGTTCGCGCAACTCTGGATTGTCCGTGTGGCCGTGGCGAGTGATTGCGTGATTCACCGCGGCGTCGAGCACCTCTTCTTCAGTGCCTTCGAGGCGCAGCGTGCAACCGCTGTCGCTGGGATGGTCACGGCAATCAATCGTTTTTCTTTGCGGGTCTGACATGTTGCTACCTTCTTTCTTAAGATGTTCGACAAACTTCAGTTTGTCGTTGATGGACTCTGATCTGCGGACTGAACGACAAACTGAAGTTCGTCGGACGGCGAGTTTATCGCGAACCTCGACCGGCCGCCAACTCTTTCGCTTTCGCTAGATGATCCGCAACGGCTTTTCCGGTTTCGGAACCGGCGGGCAACTTCTGCCAGTACTCGATCGCTTTCTTGTAATCAGCGGCTTGAAAAGCCGCCTCGCCCGCCAGCGCCAGCGCCTTGTCATTCCTGGGATCGATTTGCAAAGCTCGATTGAGTGCTTCCATCGGCTTGCCTTCTAGACGCCGACCGTTGGACAAAGCCAGAACCTCGGCATAATCAGTCCAGAGACTTGCATCGCTTCCGTTCAACGTCGTCGCGCGCCCGTATGCGGTCGCCGCGTCCGCGTAGCGTTCCATCATCGTGTAGCTGCGCCCGAGCATCACCCACCCCTGCGCGTCGTTCGGATTCTCTTCGAGCCGCTTGGCCAGCTTGCCGACGTTCGCTTCAATTTGCTGCGGCGTCATTTCGCCGGATTGAGTTTCGGCCGCAGGCATCGTGCTCGGCGCAGTCTCCGGATTAAGCCCCTTCGGATTTCCCCGGACCAGGTAGAAGGCAATCGCCACAATTGGGATCGCGGCGGCGACGGCGTACGCCACTTTTCTGGTCGCTTGTGACGTTGCGGGTAAAGCAGTTGACGCGCGCTTCGCGGTTTCGGTATCCGCGAGCAGGCGACGCTCCAACTCTTCCTTCTCTTTTTGGTATTCCGGCTCTCCAATCAACGCGTTGCGCAAATCGGTCTCGAGTTCCTGACACTGGTCCTGGTAAACGAGGACGTTGGCCGCGCGCGTCTCGTCGCTCTTGGGGCTCTCGGCGTGGGCGAAGAGCGGCGGCAGCACAAACCACAGCGCCAGCAGAGTCATCAACCCACAGATTATCCAGAAAAGGAGCATTGAGATTTACCTGCGCAAGATTTCTTCCGCGCGCTTGTGTTCGGCCTCCGTCAGCGGTGGTTCGTGAATTATTTCTCTGCGATGTTTGAGATAGCGATAAAGCAGCAGGGTTCCGGCAAGCAAAAGGACGAATGGACCAAACCAAAGCAGGTATGTTGTCGGTTGGACTGGCGGCTTGTACAAAACGAAGTTGCCGTAACGCTGCGTCAGGAAAGCAGTGATCTCCTGATCGCTCTTGCCCGCTTTCATCTGTTCGCGAATTTCCTTGCGCAGGTCTTCGGCCAGGTCGGCGTGCGAATCTGCCAGCGTCTCGTTCTGGCAAACCAGACAACGCAATTGCTGCGTCAGAGCCTGCATCCGTTGTTCAATTTGCGGGTCTTCGACAGGCTTCGCCTCTTTCGCGAGCGCGAGCGCGGCCAGCGAGATGAGCAGCAGAATAAGAATCGACACGCGCCTCATTTATTTAACTCTTTCGCCAGCGGCAGAATCTTGTTCTGCCAGACGTCTTCCGTGATTGGGCCGATCTGTTTGAAGCGAATCACTCCGTTGCGATCGATCAGATAACTTTCGGGCGCGCCGTAAACTCCGTAGTCGATCGAAACGCGGCCATCGACATCAAAGGCCGTCAGCGTGTATGGGTTGCCAAATTCATCGAGCCACTGCAAGGCCGCGGCGCGCTCGTCTTTGTAATCGACTCCGTAAATCGGCACGACTCCGGTCTTCGCAAACTCGACCAGCAGCGGGTGCTCTTCCCGACAGGCAACGCACCAGGTTCCCCAAAAGTTCAGCAGCCAAACCTTGCCGCGCATTTCTTTCGCGGAGAAGGTCGCGTTCGCCTTTTGCAACTGCGGCAATTGAAAATCGGGAGCTGATTTGTTAATCAGAGGCGACGGAACCTCGTGCGGATCGCGACGCAGGCCGACGAGCAAGAATACGACGAGCACTACGAACAGAAACAGCGGTAAGAAAAGCAGGCGGTTCATGGGCTATTCTGCCGTTCCGGATGCCGCGGTAGTCGCGACGGTGGCAACTGGTTGGGGATTGGTCGTATCGGTTTCCTGGGATTCCTTCCGCGCCGCTAAGGCGTAGCGACGATCCGATACCGCGAACGCGCCTCCGATCGCCATCAGCAGCGCGCCGCCCCAAATCCAGTTGACCAGTGGCTTGTGATATACGCGCACGGTCCAGGCGCCGTTGCCAACTTCGTCGCCCAGCGCCAAATACAAATCGCGAAACACGCTGCGGTCGATAGCCGTTTCCGAAGTGACGCTTTGGGCGGTCGTGAAAGCGCGCTTTTCCGGATGCATCATCGCTACCGGCGCGCCGTTCTTTGTCACTGCAATATCGGCGCGCACGGCCTGGTAGTTCGGTCCCGGCACCTGCGCCAGGTTTCTCAACTGAAAGTCGTAGCCTCCGACATTGACAGTGTCGCCAATGTTCATCTTTACGTCCTTCTCAGTTTGGTAGCTGGTGACTACGGTCACGCCCGCGATGAAAACCGCCACACCCAAGTGCGCCAATTGCATTCCATAGTAGCTGCGCGAAGTCGTCCTCAGCTTTGTGAAAAAGCTCGATCCCTCGCCGGGCCGGAGCCGGCTCCAAACATTCTGCGCAACCGTAACGGCAATCCAGAATACCAGCAGCAGCCCGAGGCTCACGCGCCACTTCCAACCACCGATTACGAACGGCAGGACTAACGCCATCAGGAAACTCAGGGCGAAGGCCCAGCGCAAACGCACAGCCAGCTCAGGTATCTTCGCCTGTTTCCAGCGCGCGATTGGTCCGACACCAATCAAAAACGCCGCCGGCGCCATCAGCGGCACAAACACCGTGTTGAAGTATGGCGGACCCACCGAGAGCTTTCCCAGATTGAGCGCGTCAACCAGCAACGGATACAAAGTGCCGAGCAAAACTGATCCGGCCGCCACGATCAGCAAAACGTTGTTCGTTAGCAAGAGCGATTCGCGCGAGAGCAGGTCGAACTTTGATCCCAACCCGACCTGTTTCGCGCGCCAGGCGTAAAGCGAAAGTGAGCCGCCGATTACCAGCGTCAGAAATGCCAGGATGAAAATCCCTCGCTTGGGATCGGTTGCGAATGCGTGAACGGAAGTGAGAACTCCAGAGCGCACCAGGAATGTTCCGAGCAAGCTTAAAGAAAACGCCGTAATCGCCAGCAGTACCGTCCAGCTCTTGAAACCGCCACGCTTTTCGGTTACGGCGAGTGAATGAATCAAAGCGGTGCCTACCAGCCAGGGCATGAACGAAGCATTCTCGACCGGATCCCAGAACCACCAGCCGCCCCAGCCCAATTCGTAGTACGCCCAGAAACTTCCCAAAGCGATTCCGCAGGTGAGAAACATCCACGCCACCGTCGTCCATGGTCGCGACCACCGCGCCCACGTAGCGTCCAGCTTGCCCCCGATCAAAGCTGAGATGGCAAACGCGAAGGCGACTGAAAAACCGACATAACCCATGTAAAGCATGGGCGGATGCGCGACCATCGCCGGGTCCTGGAGCAGGGGATTGAGATCTCGTCCATCTGGCGGCACTGGAAACAAACGGTCGAACGGATTTGAGGTGAGTAACATGAAAAGCAAAAAGCCTGTGCTGATCACGGCCATCACGCTCAGGACGCGCGCGACTATTTCGTCAGGAAGATGCCTGCTGAATAGCGTAACCGCGACCATCCAGATCGTCAGCATGAAGGTCCAGAGCAGAAGCGATCCTTCGTGCGATCCCCAGGTTGCGGCCAATCGATAGTGAAGTGGCAATTGCGAGTTTGAGTTTGTCGCGACGTTCAGAACCGAGAAGTCATTTGAAATAAATGAATACGCAAGACAACAAAAAGCCGTCGCGACAAAGATGAATTGAGCCTGGGCAGCAGGGCGCGCGACCGAAACGAGTTGCGGAATACCGCGCGCGGCGCCAATCAGCGGCAGCGTCGCTTGCACGAGCGCCAACATGAGCGCGAGTATCAGCGCAAATTGTCCGATTTCGGGAATCATCTATTCTTGGACTTACTGATTAGATCGGGATGTTATCGCTAAGCTGCCAGCCGTTTCTCCTCAAGAATGCTCAGGCAAAGAGATCGTATAGTCGCCAGCTCGCGTTGAAACTCTCGTTGTGCTTCTTCCGCCGGTAATGCATCGAAGAGGTCGGTTAACTGCACACCGCGACTCATTATTGCCTCTGCACTATGGTCCGTTAGATCTTGCCGCACGAAAAGAGAATTCTTGGCGTTGAAAAAGATTCGAACCGCATCCGTAGCGGACATGAGACCGTTGGCTAAGGACTCGACGATCCCCAAGTTCAACCAGGTAAAAAGGGCCAGCTTCTGCTCGAGTGTTCTATCCGAATTGGACAAAAGCATCTGAAGATCGATCGTGCTTGTCATGCTGTTTTACCAGGAATAAACTTTACGCCGGCAACTTGTCCCGAGTCGTGCTCAAAGTAGTGCGTTTCACCGATGTTGCCCTTCTTAATCACCTTTCGCCATTTCCCGGGCAAACAGTTCCCGCAGATAGCTACGAAGCGCCGCGTTCCTGACTGGGTATTTGATTGTACCACCTTTGATCGGCTCCCAGCCGTCAGGTATCGTTCGAGACGCGCGGATATTTGGATAGATATGAAGAGGCATGTGCCCATCTTATTTATTTCGACAGCGTCTTGGCCGCTTCATTCGCCGAGTTCTTAACCTTGTTCATGTCCTTTGCCTGATCGAGGGCGCGCGCGGCTTCCGGCGGCATATAGTTCTCGTCGTGCTTCGCCATGATTTGATCGGCGTAGAAAGTGCCGTCCGGCCCGACGTGACCTTGCGCGACGCAACCGCGCCCTTCTTTGAAAAGGTCGGGGAGGATTCCTTTATACACGACCGGAATCGTGTTCGCCGTATCCGTCACCGTAAAGCGGATCGTCAATCCATCCGTGTCGCGTTTCAACGTTCCGTCCTGAACCAGACCGCCGATGCGAAATGTTTTTCCGACCGGAGCTTCCTTCGTTGCGATCTGTGTCGGGCTGAAAAAGAAGACAAGATTATTTCGAAAGGCTCCGAGCACGAGCCATGTCGCCAGACCAATCGCGGCCAGGCAAGCAAAGATAAAGACAGCTCTTTTGTGGCGCTTTTTCATAAGATTACAAAGCTTGGTTTATTCGGGAAGAGTTCGGCGCGAGACCTTTCGTTTACGGTTAACCAGCATCAGCACCTCAGCGCCCAGCAACACGAAGGTTACGCCATACGATCCCCAGACGTACAGCGCGTAACCACCCATCGAGAAAAATTCAGACCAACTTGACCAGTGCATAAGTTCAGAGTTCAAGCTTCAGCTTGTCAATCGAACGCAACCTAAAGGTTGAACTCTCAACCAGTAACCGCTTCGGCCAGCCACGGCGCCTCGCGCTCCCGTTCGCGAATGATGCAGCGCACTCGAACAAGGACGACGGCAATCGAATAAATCCAGCACGCGGCGAGCAGAATCAACATGGCCGCGAGCATCGAGGGAGCCATCTTGAAACTCTTGGCGGTGATGGTCGCGCCCTGATGCAGGCTGTTCCACCACTGCACGGAGAAATAAATGATCGGAACATTAATCACGCCCACCAGCGCCAGCACAGCGCCGGCGCGATCGGCGCGGCGCGGATCCTCGATCGATGATTGCAACGAAATAAACCCGATATAGAGAAACATCAGGATCAGAGTCGATGTCAGCCGCGCATCCCAAACCCACCAAACTCCCCACGCCGGGCGGCCCCAAAGCGATCCCGTCACCAGCGAAATAAAAGTGAAGATGGCCCCGGTCGGTGCAATCGCCGTGGCCATCATCGACGCCAGCCGCGCATTGAACGCCCAGCCGACTCCCGCATACAAGGCCAGCATCACGTACAAGAACATTCCCATCCACGCCGCGGGCACGTGAATAAAGATGATGCGATACGCGTCGTGTTGCTGATAATCAGTGGGTGCGACAAAGAAACTAACGTACAAGCCGACGATGAAAATCAGAGCCGAGGCGATCGCGAACCACGGAACCATCTTTCCAGCGAGTGGGTAGAAGTTCGCAGGCGCTGCGTATTTGTACCAGTTGATTCCTTTGCTCACCATCGATTTGATGTACGACAAACTTCAGTTTGTCTCTGATTCTAAGTATGAGACCCGTTCCATTCACGACAAACTGAAGTTTGTCGTACAACTTTCATTCCACAGAAATCCGCAACGCGGCGCTGGTTGCCCACGGAGCGAACACCATTGCGAGAACCAGGGTCGCTGCCTGCAAAAGGATGTACGGCTTCGCGCTCAAGCCGCCAATGCTCGCCTCAATCGCGCCGGCCCCGAAGATCAGGACGGGAACGTAAAGCGGCAAGACAAGTATTGCCACTAGGACGTTCGCGCTCCGCAATCCCAAGGTCAACGCCGCGCCAATCGAACCAATCAAACTGAGGACCGGAGTCCCCAGCAAGAGCGAGACAACAATTATTGCCAGAGTATTCTCCGACAAACCGAACTGAAGTCCAACCACAGGCGCAATCACGACCAGCGGAATCTCTGAAACCAGCCAGTGGGCGAATACTTTGCCGACCACCAAAAGGTAGACTGGTTGCGGTGTTAGCAGGATTTGCTCAAGCGAGCCGTCCTGATAATCGTTCCCGAACAATCTTCCCAGCGAAAGCATCGAGGCCAGCAACGCCGCCACCCAAACGACACCCGGCGCAATCCGGCGGAGCAGTTGAACCTCCGGGCCAATACCGAGCGGGTAGAGGCTGACGACGATTACGAAAAAAAAGAGCGTGGCGAGCACGTCAGTCCTGCGCCGCCAGGCAAGGATCAGATCCCGCCAAACGATCCAACGAAACATCGATTGAAGCGAAGGCGCGGTCACCTACAGTTCTACCCGCTGCATTTGTCCAACCGACAAACCCATTTCCTGATGCGTGGCGATGATTGCCATGCCGTCATTGCCCAGATGTTCGCTGATCAAGTTGCGAGCCAGTGTCGCTCCGTCATCATCGAGCGACGCCAGTGGTTCATCTAGAATCCAAAGCCTTGCACGGGAAGCAAGCAGGCGTGACAGGGCCAGACGCCGTCGCTGTCCGGCCGAAAGCAGGCGCGCCGGCAAGTGTCGCTGCTTGCTCAACCCCATACGTTCCAGAATCACTTGTGCTTCCGGCTTGCTTAGCGCGTGCCCTGCGACGCCGCTGGAAATGCGCAGGTTCTCAATTGGGTTCAACTCGTCCTTCACTCCGTTTTGGTGCGCGACGTAAGCGATCGCGCCGAAATACTCTTCGCCGAGGCGGTGGATGTTCGTTCCCTCCCAGCGAACTTCGCCCGCGGCCGGCGCCGTCAGGCCGCAGACAATTCTCAGCAGGCTGGTCTTGCCGCTTCCGTTTGGTCCAAACGCTTGCAGAAAGTTTCCGGCGGCCAGAGAAAAGTTCAGTCCGCTAAACAATCTGCGTTCGCCGCGCGCGCAGCTTAGGTTCACCGCTTCCAGCATTGTCTCTGCAACTCTCGAACGACCATCAGGTTGGCTACATCTTTCGGCTCTTCCAATACTCAGGTTTCACGAATACTTCTCGCGCAACTTAGCAAATACTTCAAGGGCAGGTTCGCCTTTGCTGCGCCGCTGATAATCTCGTCGCCTCGTCGCGCAAGCTCCGCATCCCAAGCCGCTTCAGTTTCGGCATCCCACGCGGCGTCGAGTGAATGGATCAAGAAATTCGCGAGTTCTGCTCGTTCCTGCATCGGAAGCTTAGCCAGTATTTCCCTTAGCTCTTCAGTCGTCTGTGACATGTGGTGAACCCCCTTGCATTATGATCGCCGAAACGGCCCAGTTTCCATCTCCTCGCTTGCTGCGACGGCTTCTTTCAGCTAAAAGAGAACACATCTTAGCAATGAGACACGACTCTCGCAATGAATCCCAAAGAAAACGAATCTGAGCGCGACCAGCGCGTGCTGCGGCTCTATGAACAGCTGGTTGAAATCGAACAACGGCTGATTCCCACGGGCCTACACATATTTGGCCGGGCGGCGGAGCTCGCCGAAAAGGCGGATCTGCTGCGGATGGTCGCGTCGTTCGACCGGCCAGAGCACGGGGCGCGCGCTTTGCCGAAACTGGTTGCGGAAGCACTGGGCATCGATGACTATGAAGCGTTGCTTCAGGAGACATCGTCGACTGAGACGAGAGATATAGTTGACTCAATTGTTGCGGACGCAGTTCGGCAGTTTTGTGAAGGAGGCGCCGAGACAGCGGTCCTTTGGCTGAATGCGAGGGCCGGGATCGAGAGCAAAGAATCGATTCCCGTTTTCCGGCTGCTTACGAGGATTGCTGAACAGCTTGATTCCAATCACGAAATTGAGTCACTGCTGCGCGCGCTGCGGGGCGAATACATCGAGCCTGGGCCCGGCGCTGATATCGTGCAGAACCCGCTCGTCCTGCCAACCGGCCGCAATACCCATGCGATCAATCCTTACTCAGTTCCTTCTGAAATGGCATTCGCGCGCGCAGAACTCACGGCCGACGCTCTGCTTCGGCGTTGTTTTGAGGAACGTGGCCGCTATCCACGCGCGATGGCGTTGGTGCTTTGGGGGTTGGACAACATCAAGACGCAGGGCGAAGGCGTCGCGCAAGCCTTGTGGCTGCTCGGCGTGCGTCCTGTTCGTGATGCGCTGAATCGGGCAACGGAAATTGAAGTCATTTCTTTGGAAGAGCTGAAGCGCCCGCGCATGGATGTAGTAATGACGGTGTCGGGCATCTTTCGTGATTTGTTTGCGCCGACGATGGCGTTACTCGATAAAGCAGTTCGCCGAGTTGCCGCGCTCGACGAACCCCTTGATATGAATTACGTGCGGCGCAACGTTTCGGAAAAGCTCGACGCGGGCGGTTCGGAGTTTGACGACGCCGTCACGCGCGTGTTTTCAAATGCGCCGGGCAACTACGGCACGAACGTGAATTTCATGGTGATGCAGTCGCAGTGGGAAACGGCTGACACGCTGGGCGATCTCTTCGTCACGCGCAAATGCTTTGCGTACACCCGCGACTCAAAGGGAAGAACGATTGAAGGCCGCGAAGCGCCAGAGTTGATGGACGATGCGCTGTCACGTGTCGAAGCAACCTACCAGAATATTGATTCTTTCGAAGTCGGCATTACCGATGTCGATCATTACTTTGAATATCTCGGCGGCATTTCCAACGCAGTGGAAAAACGCGCACAGGCACGGCCGTCGATCTATCTCTCCGATTCGCTTTCACCGCAGACTAAGATTCGATCACTGAAAGAGACTATCAGGCTCGAGACCCGCGCCAAGACGCTGAATCCCAAATGGTACGAAGGGATGCTGAAGCATGGCTTTCGCGGTGTGGCTGAAATCGAAAATCACGTTTTGAATACGTTCGGGTGGAGTGCGACAGCGGATGCCGTCGATCCCTGGATCTACACTGACATTGCGAAGACGTTTCTGTTGGACTCGATAATGTTCGAACGTCTACAGGAGCTAAATCCGCATTCTGTAGAATCGCTGACGAAGCGCCTGCTCGAAGCGCACGATCGCGGGTACTGGAATCCCGACGAGGACGTTCTGGAAAAGTTGCGGGATCTGGTGAGCAAACTCGAACATAAGGTTGAGGGAATAATGTGAACGTCACCGTCTTCTATGTTGGATCAAGCTTGCTGGCCCCGCTGAAAAACGCGGAACGCGAGATTGTGCGTGAATACGGACTGGATCTGCACGTTGCCGCGTACAACTTTGGCGGGGCGTTTTCCGATGACGAATGGTGCGTGATCGAGAATGACTTGCGCCAACGCGAAGTTGTTTTCGTTATTCACGTGATGGACGGCGAGAATGCTTCTCGCCTGCTGAGCTTGCTCGATGGCCGCGAGACCAGGCGCGGCGCGGTAGTGGTAATCAACTGCATGCCTGAGTTGATGAAGCGGACGCGCATGGGCAAGCTGGACTTCGGCCGATTAGCTGGGATTTCACGCAAAGGCGCAAAGGCGCCAAGCGAGCAAGGCGCAAAACGGCAAAGAGCTAAGAGCGAAGAGCAAGAGGGAAAGGCGAATCGTGTTCTTCACTCGATTAGCTCGTGGATAGGGCGACAGGCTCGGGGCAACGGGAAGAAAAATGGTAAGGGTAAGGGCCATGGTCGGACGCAGTACCTTGAGCTGACCAATCGTTTGCCGTCGCTGCTGCGATTTGTTCCGAGCGCCGGCGCGCTGCGCGACGTAAAGAATTATCTGACGCTGTTCTGCTATTTCCTCCAGCCGACTCCGGCGAACATTCGCTCGATGCTGCTTTATTCGCTAAAGCATTACGTGCCCGGTGAAAAGCTGAAGCGCATTAAGATTCCGCCGCCAGAGACGATGCCGGCAGTGGCAATCTATCATCCGGAGGCGAGCAGCTTGTTTGAGAGTTTTGATGATTACCGAAAGTGGTACCTCGCGCGAAGGCAAAAGGAAAAAGTAAAAAGGCAAAAAGAAGAGATCGCGCTCGATCCGGCATCAACTATCGGCCTGTTGTTGATGCGTCCGCAAATCGTCAGCAACACCCGCAAGCATTACGACGGTTTGATTCGCGCCATTGAAGCTGAGGGGCTGAGCGTGATTCCAGCGATCTCGACCCTGATGGACAATCGCGAAGCGTGCGAGAAGTTTTTCATTGACCGAAGCGAAGCGCAAGAAGGCAGAAGGCAGAGAGCAGAAGGCAGAAAGCGAAAAGCAACTGACAACGGCACTCCGACCACTGACAGCGAGCGAAAGCCGCGCGTCAGCCAAATCGTTTCGCTTACCGGGTTCAGTTTTGTCGGCGGGCCGGCCATGAACGACAGCGACGCGGCGGCGGAGTATCTCACCGGGTTGAACATTCCCTATCGATCCCTGGTGAGCCTGGACACGCAAACGATCGATTCGTGGCGCGAGTCGCTGACCGGTCTTAATCCCGTGCAGACGGGAATGCAAGTGGCAATTCCAGAGATCGACGGCGCGACCGAGCCGTTTGTGTTCGGCGGAATTCCGGAAAGGGGAGTTGAGCCGGCGCCGCTCGAGGTTCGTTGCCACCGCATCGCTCGGCGTTTGAAGCGTTGGCAGTGTTTGCAGACGACGCCGCGAAGTGAAATCAAACTTGCGCTGGTTGTCTATTGCTTTCCGCCGAACAAGGGCAACATCGGCACGGCCGCAGACCTCGACGTACTTGCGAGCGTTTGGGACCTGCTCAAGAGTTTGCAGAACGACGGTTATCACGTGCGCATTCCTGAAAGCGTTGGTGCCTTGCGCGCGATGCTGCTGGGTGGAAGTGCCGAAGGGCCCGGCGCGACGGCGAACGTTGCTTACCGTATGAGCGTCGATGAATACAGGCGGCTGTGCCCGTTTGCTGACGACATCGAAGCTGAATGGGGGCGAGCGCCGGGAGCAATCAACTCATCGCGCGGCGAGCTGCTGATTCAGGGTATTCAACTCGACAAGGTTTTTATCGGCGTGCAGCCGACGTTCGGCTACGAAGGCGATCCCATGCGCTTGCTGGTGGCTAAGGGCGGCGCGCCCCATCATGGATTCGCGGCTTTCTACACTTACATGGAAAACGTTTTCCAGGCCGATGCGGTTGTGCATGTCGGCACGCACGGCGCGATGGAATTCATGCCGGGCAAGCAGGTCGGGCTCTCGGAGAACTGCTGGCCCGATCGTTTAATTGGCGAGCTGCCGAATATCTACATCTACAGCGTCAACAACCCTTCGGAAGGGACCATCGCGAAGCGCCGTTCGTATGCCGAACTGATCTCGTATCTGACCCCGCCGATTGAAAACGCCGGGCTTTATAGGGGGCTCGCAGCGCTAAAGGAATCGATCACGGCTTATCGCCAGGCGACCGACGAGGGGGAGAAAGAGAGTTTGTTCCAATCGATCGAAGAGGGCAGCCGTGAGTTGAATCTCAACTCCGCTGGCCAGTCAGTCTCGCTTTGAAGTCCTCGGCGCGCAGGCGATGCCGGAACGCTTCGACGCCGTCAATTATCAGGACCGGAATCTCATGACGGTATCGCGCGAGCAGGTTCGAATCGGTTTCGATGTTGACCTCGGCCAGCGCATACAATTCGGCGCAACCGGCCCGGCGAATCTCATCTTTCATCTCTTCACAGAGATGACAGCCAGGCTTGCTGTAAAGAATCACTTGTGCTTTTTCGGTCACGCATTTCTCCCGGACAATCTTCTCGGTTCAGCTCCAAGCATAATCTGCTTGCCAATTCCGCCGCGAAAGATGTATAAAACTCGGCTGCCGCGGCATCTTATAACTGTTTCGGGCGGGGCCGCACTTCTAGTGAAAGAAAATAATTTCGGTTTTCGCAGAGACACTCATCCCTGTGTTGGCGGGGGATTGTATAGTTGACGAACAATCCCGGCGTTGAAGTGTGCGCGATTTGGTTTCTCGAAAACGTCTCTTGATCCGCGAACGCGGAGGTTATTCTGAATGGTGGATAGCAGTGGAGACAATCAGACATCGGTGGCCGCGGCCGCGCCTCCTGAAGCGAAGGTGCCGGCAAAAGCCGCGCCGAAATCTCCGGCGGCGGTCGTCGAGTCCGCGCCTGAGCCGAGCGTTTTCAAGACCCGCCGGCTAATCGTTTGGGGCAGCGTGGCGGGATTCCTGACGACCTGCTTTCTGATGTTCGTGCGATTCTTTCTGCCGCGCGCAATCTTTGAGCCTTCCAGCATATTCAAAATTGGGTTTCCCGGCGACTATGCCCTCGGCGTCGATACCAAGTATCAGCAGCAATATCGCATTTGGGTGGACAAGACCTCAGATCGTCTTTTCGTTGTCTATGCGCGTTGCACCCATCTCGGTTGCACGCCCGACTGGAAAGCGAGCGAGAACAAATTCAAGTGCCCGTGTCACGGCAGCGGCTATGACAGCGAGGCGATCAACTTCGAAGGCCCCGCGCCGCGGCCGATGGATCGCGCGCACGTAGAAATCGATGCGGAAGGACAGATAGTCGTGGACACCAGCAAGCTCTACAAATGGCCGAAGGGCGAGCGCAAAGAATTTGACGAACCCGGCGCATACATCCCGTTATAGAGTCCGAAACCGCCTGCGGTAGCGGGCGGGTAAGCGATGGACGACCCTAAAGATCAGAAGGAAACAAAGCAGCTAATCGGCGAGAAGTCTGAGGCCGGTTTGGTTGAGCGCGCCAAGGAATCGGCCGGCGCGCTGAAGGATCGCGCGCTCGAGGAGGCCAAAGAGTACAAGGATCCGCAACAGACTCAGCTTTGGAAATCGATCTTCCGCGTTTCACATGAGCGTTCGGATCCGCGCAACCGCAGCCTGGCGATTCTTTCAAACGTTTTTCTTCATCTTCATCCGGCGAAGATCAATCGCGACGCGGTGCGCTATCAATACACCTGGGGCATGGGCGGAATCACGTTTTATCTTTTCATCGTGCTGACGTTCACCGGCGTGCTGCTGATGTTCTATTACCATCCGAGCAAGATCGTTGCCTTTCGAGACATTCTCTATCTCGAGCACGACGTGCCGTTCGGAAAGCTTCTGCGCAACATGCATCGTTGGGCAGGTCACTTGATGGTGATCACGACCTGGCTGCATATGTTTCGCGTGGTGCTGACGGGATCGTACAAGAAGCCGCGCGAGTTCAACTGGTGCGTCGGCGTGGTTCTGCTCGTGCTGACGCTGCTGCTTTCGTTTACCGGATATCTTTTACCGGACGATCAACTTGGATTCTGGGCGGTCACCGTGGGCACGAATATGGCCCGCGCGACACCGATGCTGGGTAACGAAGGGCCGTTTGGCGCGCAGCTCGGGCTGACGCCGTACAACGATATCCGTTTTGGCTTGCTTGGGGGCTCGATCGTGGACGCGAATGCACTGCTGCGCGCGTACATCTGGCATTGCATCGGCATTCCTTTGGTCGCTTCGATTTTCATGGCGGTCCATTTCTGGCGCATTAGAAAGGACGGAGGAATTTCAGGGCCGGCGCCGGTGATGCTCGAATCGGAAATGAAAGCGGCGAAGAAGAAATGAGCGCAATCGTCAATCCCAAACCGACTTCGCGACGCAACAAGCTGATCGGGCTGGTTGTGTTCGCAGTACTGATCGGCTTGTTCGCGTACTCCGTCCAGGATTGGCATCAGCTTTGGAAAGTCACCTCGGCGCCGGACAACATCCCGATTGTGGCGATGCTCTTCCTGGTGCCGTTCTTTACCTGGCTGGGAATCAAGCAGGCCTACGCTAACGACCAATTGATTGGCGAGCTGGAGAGCGATCCGAAGCTAGCCAAGACCCACCATCGCAAGGCAGAGCCGTGGCGGCCGGGCTGGGCAAAGGAGCTGCACGTCTGGCCTTATCTTGTGCGCATAGAGTTTCTCGCTGCGGTCATCGTTACGGTCATCCTCTATATCTGGTCGATCACGCTGAACGCGCCGCTCGAAGAGCCTTCGAATCCGAATCTGACGATGAATCCGTCGAAGGCTCCGTGGTATTTCCTGGGGTTGCAGGAGATGCTCGTCTATTTTGATCCGTGGATCGCCGGCGTGGTCATGCCTTCGATCATCATGATTGGGTTGATGGTGTTTCCGTATGTGGATTCGAATCCGCTCGGCAACGGTTATTACACGATCAGGCAAAGGCGTTTCGCGGTGAACATGTTTGCGTGGGGCTTTCTGATGTGGATCCTTTTGATCTTCATCGGCACGTTCATACGCGGGCCGGGCTGGATCTGGTTCTGGCCGGGACAGACTTGGGATCACAACACCGTCGTCTTTGATCGCAACCGCGACCTGCACGAGATTGTCGCAACGATTCCCGGTCTGGGCTTCGTCGGGAGCAACTGGATCGCGAAGGCGATCTTCGGCCTGATCATCGTCGGTGGGTTCTATGTGATTGGCGCGCTTTTCTTCCACTGGCTGATGAAGCGAGGGCAATTCCGATTTAGCTATCTGGTATCACCGGCAAAGCTGCGGCAGTGGGCAATGGTGTCGGATGAATTCGAGCTGAAGTTGCTATCAAGGACGAGCATTTTGCAGTACATGACTTTTCAGTTTTTTGCCGTAAGCGTTTTGCTGGCGATGCCGGTGAAGCTTTTCCTGCGGCTGGTTTTTACGATCAAATACGTTTGGGTGACCCCGTGGTTCAACGTCTGAGCACGGTGTCCGACAAACTTCAGTTTGTCGTTTAGGTTGATTGCGACAAACTGAAGTTTGTCGGACATAACTTAGGAATCATAACGTTGGCAGAACCAATCGAATCTCTGGTTAAGAAAGAAGCGGAAGCGCAACGCGATCCCATCGTCAGCACTTCGACGAGCGCGATCATTCTTGTGTGCACGCTGCTCTTGATCGGAGTGTCGGCGTGGGCGCTGTATGACGAAGCTTACGGCCAGCGGCCGTGGAAGGGCGTTCAGCGCGAATTCGTCAAGCGATACACGACTTATCTCAGGAGCATTCGCAAGGATGCCGGCAAGTCGGAAGCAGAAGTAAAAGACACGCCTGAGTACCAGCAGCTTGAAGCCGACGCGAAGGCCGCCGAAGAGAAGGTGCGCGATCGCCGCAAAGAAATCGACGATCAGTATGCGAAAGTCCAGGCCAGGCTCGACGCGGTAACAGATCCTTTCCAAAATCAGCGCGGCCGCATAGTCGTGATCACCTACAAGCTGGAAACCGCGCCCAGCAAGTTCTGGCAGAATCGTTTATCTCGGCAACTGGAGGACAAGAAGAAAGAGGTCGTGCCGGTGGAGATGCCGGCTGACGCGCCGGGAAAAACCGCGCGCCAGCAGATGAACTTTGCCCAGCTTGAGGACATGTTCAATGGCCTGCGCGAAGAGAAAGCGAAGCTCCTTGGTGAGAAGGCCGAACTTTTGAAGGCGCCGAGCGAGCTCGCAAAAAAGCGCGATGATTATCTCAAGAACCACGTCAGCGGACTTACGCAGAAAAGCATCGACGACTTGATCAGAAAGAACGAAAACGCTTTCGACTACACGATCCTCGGTCACCAGATCAACATCAACGAATTCAGCGTCGTCGATCGCTGTGAGATTTGCCACCTCGGCACGCGCGAACCGCTGACGATCACGGCGGCGAACATGGCGCCGGGCGGGCCGGGAAAGAAACCAGACGAGCTGGCAAACGCTTTTGTCAGCCACCCCCGCAAAGAGCTTCTGCAGATTCATAATCCCGAGAAGTTTGGTTGCTCTGCCTGTCACAACGGCAATGGCCGCGCGACGACCAGCGTGGAAAAGGGGCACGGGCTCAATCCGTTCTGGCTGCACCCGCTGTATCACAAAGAAAACACCGAGGCCGGTTGCCAAATGTGCCACGCGAACGATCGCGTGACCCAGGGGGCCGACACGTTGAATCTCGGCAAGGACCTGTTCTATCAACGCGGCTGCATGGGGTGTCATCGGATGGAAGCTTTCGATCGTGAGAGCGACGCGCTCACAAACGCGCGTCAGCAAATCACTCAGCTTGAAGAGCAGATTGCGGCCAATGAACGCCAGGCGAAACAGGACGAAGCCTCGAATGTCGAAGACGAAAAGGAGCTGCAACGTCTGAAGGATCACGCCGAGAGTCTGCGCGTGACGAACAGCCAGTTGGCCGCGCGGATCGACGAGCTGAACGTGCAGACGCGTTATCTGCTTCAGGACCAGAAAAAGATTGGCCCGAATCTAAAAGACGTTCGCCTGAAACTACGCAAGGAGTGGATTCCACTCTGGCTGAAAGACCCGCAGGCATTTCGTCCCGGCACAAAGATGCCGACGTTCTGGCGCTTTGAGGTAGACGGCGAGGAAGGGCAGCAAGATTTGAAGGCCGTAGCCGCGTACCTTTGGCAGCAGAGCTTTGACGGCAAAGTCCCGGCCCAGCAGCAGGGCGACAAAACTCACGGCAAAGACTTGTTCGAGTCGCGCGGCTGTCTCGCCTGTCACTCAATCGGTGAAGAGAGCAACAAGGTCGGCGGCACGTTCGCAGCGAACCTGACCAAGGTGGGCGAGAAGGACAACTTTGATTATATCGTGCGCTGGATTTACAACCCGCGCGAGCGCTGGGCGCCTTACTGTCCGAAAGAGAAGCGCGACCTCACACCCGAAGATTACAGCAAGCACGGCAAGCCATTTGTCTTTGATACTGAACTCAATTCGAAATGTCCGAACGATGGGGCTGAGCTGCAGGTGCAGAACATGACCGTGATGCCGAACCTGCGTCTGTCGGAACAGGACGCGCGCGACATCGCGACGTATCTGTTCTCGCTCTCGTCTCCACCGTCGGCTGGCGACGCATCGTTCATGGATGACCCGAAGCTGGTCGAGGAAGGGAAGGCGGAGATCAAACAGTACGGTTGCGCCGGCTGTCATGAGATCAAAGGCTTCGAAGAGGAGCAACGCATCGGCAAAGAGTTGACGATGGAAGGCGCGACGCCGCTCGAACGACTCGACTTTGCGTTGCTGACACAGGATGCCGAATACGGACGCGATCCGCTGAAGCTGCACCCGAAAGAAAAAGAGAAAGAATGGTTCAACCATCGCGGCTTCTTCGAACACAAGCTGGCGGATCCGGCGATCTACGATACTGGCAAATCGAAATTGTTAGAGCCGAAGGATCGTCTGCGCATGCCGCGGCCGTTCTTGACTGAAGAATGGCGCACCAGTTTGACGACACTTCTGCTCGGCAGTCAGGGCCCGGAAGGCGCGAACGTGCCGGCCTCGCTCTTCTACAATCCGCAGGATCAAAGGCGGCAGGACATTCAAAACGGCTGGTGGGTAATCAAGAAATACAATTGCACTGGCTGCCACATCGTGCAGCCGGGCCAGCACGTGGAGGTCTTTAACAACTCGGCCGACCCGGCGATGGCGGCGGGCGCGGTGCTGACATCGCTTTCGTTCTATGCAAGCCAGAAAGAATTCCTGCCGCCGCAGCTATCGAGCGAGGGCGCGCGCGTCGATCCTGATTGGCTGCTGCGGTTCTTGAAGGATCCTTCGCTGATGCAGGCGAATGAGAAACCAGCCACACCGAACTCGTCGCCGGCAGCCGCAACGGCGCCCGGAGCGAAACCCGCGGGTAGTAGTGCAAACGATCAGAGCGGCGGCCGGTTGCAACCACAACCCGGAGCGAATCGCAACGGGGTGCGGCCTTATCTGCAAGTGCACATGCCGACGTTCAATTTCTCGCCGAACGAGTTGCGCGTGCTGGTGCGTTTCTTCATGGCGGTGTCGTCGCAGAACGAGCCGTACATCAAAGAGCCTATGGATCCGATGACCGAGTCGGAGAAATCGATCGCGCGGAACATCTTTGTCTCAGGCACGCCTTGTTTGAAGTGTCACATCACCGGCGAGCCGGCGCACGACGCGAAAGCCATCGCGCCGAACTTCCTGCTCGCCGGCCAAAGATTGAAGCCCGAGTGGACCTTCCGCTGGTTGCTTGATCCTTCGCAGATCGCGCCGGGCACGGCGATGCCGACCGGTCTGTTCAAGAAGGATGGAGAGCGTTGGATTATGAATCTGCCGAATCCACCGGCTGACGTAGTCAACTATCACAACGACCATGCGCGGTTGCTGGTGCGCTACATGTTCCTGATGACGCCGGACGAACAGCGTCGTCTGTTGTCAGCGTCGCCCGCGCCGGCGGCCGCGCCCGCTGCTCAGCAGCCGCAGAAAGTCGGTCGCAACGGAGTCAGAACCGGGAGCGTTAGCGACCGGTTGGGCCATCACAGAATAAGTCGTCGCAGTAACCGAGCGAGACTAGCTCGAAGGGCCGCGCGAGTCATTGAAGCACCCGATCCGTGACTACCGGCGTTTCCGGGTACCGACTTCAGTCGGGCTGTTAAGTTAAGAACCCAACTAAAGTTGGTACTCTAAACGCTCGTGGGGTATGCTGGGTGCCAAATTAGATCTCATTTCAATTGGAGGAATCAAGAAAGTTATGTTTAGTAAACGCGCAAGATTGTGGCTGGGTTTGATTGCCGCAGCGAGTCTGTTGTCGCTGGCATCGTCATGCGGAGGTCCTAAGACGGATGATGGTGGTACGCCTCCATCAGAGAAGGCCTACGCGTCGAAGGGCGACGAAGGAACCATCAGCGGGAAGATTTCATTCACCGGCGCCGCTCCTGAAGCCAAGAAAATCGATACGTCTGCGGACGCTGCCTGCACCAGCAAGAGCCCGAGCCTGATGACCGAAGACTGGGCCGTCAAGGACGGCAAGCTCGCGAATACGTTCGTCTACATCAAGGACGGTACCCTGGGTGATAACAGTAAGATTGGTGATTACGCTTTCACCGCTCCGTCGACAGCCGGCGCCCTTGATCAGAGCGGCTGTCACTACAAACCGCACGTGCTGGGCGTAATGGTGAATCAGAACATCAGCATCACGAACAGCGACCCGACCACGCACAACATCCACTTCATGCCGGCGACCAATCCTGATTGGAACCAATCGCAGGTAAACGGCGCCCCGGCGCTCACGCATAAACTGGCGCACGCCGAGGTGCTGGTTCCGGTCAAGTGCAATCAGCATCCGTGGATGAAATCGTACGTTGGCGTTTTGAAGCACCCATTCTTTGCGGTCAGCGCAGAAGACGGCAGCTTTACGATCAAGGGCGTCCCGCCGGGCAAGTACACCGTCGTCGCCTGGCACGAAGGCGGAGCCAAGGGTACGGAGAAGACCATGGAAGTGACGGTTCCGGCGAAAGGCGCGGGTACCGCTGACTTCTCGTTCGGCGCTAGCGCGGCGTTGAGCGGACAGCCGAGTTCGCTGCCGATGATGCCGGCGCTCGAAGTGCCGATGGGTATGAAGCACTGAGAGCATTGCCGATTTCCGATTGCCAATTGCCGATTTGAAGGACCACCGGCAACTTGCGCAATCGGAAATCAATCGGCAATTGGCAATCGGCAATTGGAAATGTCAAAGGGTGTTCATCGCTTCGCGCTGCTGGTGGCGGGCGCAACGTTCTTTCTCATCATCGCGGGCGCGAACGTGACCAGCCGTGACGCGGGGCTGTCTGTTCCGGATTGGCCGCTGTCGTTCGGGAAGTTTTTCCCGAAGATGGTCGGCAATGTCTTCTGGGAACACGGCCATCGTCTGGTCGCGACGACTGTCGGAATCCTGACGATCGTCCTCGCGGTCTATTTGCAAGTTCGCGAAAGACGGGCGTGGGTTAAGCGGCTTGGTTGGATCGCGCTGGGCGGAGTCGTAGCCCAAGGCTTGCTCGGTGGTTTGACCGTGAAGATGTATTTGCCGCTGGCGGTTTCCGCCGCTCACGCGACCCTGGCGCAGTTGTTCTTTCTCACAACGGTAAGCCTGGCGGTTTTCACTTCGCGCAAATGGATCGAGCCGCCGATTGAGGTCCGCGAACAAGGAACGGGCGTCTCGTTACGGACGCTGTGCGTCGTCGCTCTGGTGGCGATTCTCGCACAGCTTGTCTTGGGCGCGACGCTGCGTCACTCGGCAACCTGGGACCTGCCGTTGCCGACGGGTTTGCTGCTCAGTCACGTCGCTGGCGCGATCATCGTCACGCTCGTGCTGGGGGCTACCGTAGTGACAGTGCTGACACGTTATCGGGCTGAGAATTATCTCAAGCGCCCGGCGCTAATCGCAGCTGGCTTGTTGCTCGTGCAGCTCGCTCTGGGAGTCACGGCGTACATTGCGCGCGCGGCATCGCCGAACGATCCGCAGCCGCTGAATCCGATGATTTCGGTGACGGTCGCGCACGTAGCTTGTGGCGCGCTGGTTTTCGCGGCGACGATCGTTTTGACGTTGAGAGCATTCCGAATTTTGCGAGTGGAGCGGCAGGCATACGCCCTAGCTACGGCTTGACGCCAACGTGCCAGGGATACTGATAAGCTTCTTATTTCAGCGGCAAGGAAACTAAAGTCTTGATGGAGACTGAGACAATCGAACTGCATTCGCCGCTCGCGCGCGAGGCCGCCCTGCCGGCGTCGACGGTGCGAGCAAGACTGTCCGCATACGTTGAACTCACCAAACCCCGCATAACGGTTCTGATTGTGCTGACCTCGGCGGCGGGCTTTTGTCTCGGCTCGCGAGGTGCGGTTGATTACCTGCTCTTGACGCACGCAATGATCGGAATTGCTCTGCTCTCGTCCGGTCTCGCCACACTCAACCAATTCATGGAACGCGACCTCGATGCGTTGATGCGCCGGACCGAAAAGCGGCCGCTGCCAACCGGAAGGTTGCTGCCGTTCGAAGCTCTTTGGTTTGGCCTGGCCCTGACGCTCACCGCGGAAGTCTATCTCGCTTCGTTTGTAAATCTACTGACGGCGGGGCTCGGGCTGACGATCATCGTGGGTTATTTGTTGCTCTACACGCCTTTGAAAACCCGCACGACGCTCTCGACCGCAGTCGGCGCTTTTCCGGGCGCGATGCCGCCGTTGATTGGTTGGGCAGCCGCGCGGGGGCAAGTCGGCGTGGCCGCGTGGGTTCTGTTTGCGATCTTGTTTCTGTGGCAGTTTCCGCATTTTCTGGCCATCGCCTGGATGTACCGTGAAGATTACGGCCGCGCCGGCATTCGCATGCTGCCGGTCGTCGAGCCTGAGGGCCGCGTAACCGGACAGCAAATTGTCGCCTTCACGATCATGCTAATACCCGTGAGCCTGCTTCCTGCCTTGATGGGAATCTCGGGAAGGATTTACCTGGTCGCGGCGATCGTGCTGGGCTTGCTCTTTCTCGTCACCAGCGTGCGCGCGGCGCTTTCGAAATCGAATCAGCACGCGCGTCAGCTCCTGCTGGCTTCCGTGCTCTACTTGCCGTTGTTGTTCGGAGTGATGGTTTTGGACAGGTGAAGTCCGACAAACTTCAGTTTGTCGTTGCTACTCAAGAAGGCTCTTATGCAGACAACGACAAACTGAAGTTTGTCGGACAGTTATTCAGAAGGAGATAATCGATGGGACGCGCTCTTGGAATAGCCATCTGGATCATAACGCTGGGCTCGGTTTGGATGTTCGTCAGCAAGAACTGGTGGTTTCCCCAGGCCATCTCGGAACACGGACCGGCCGTTGACCGCCAGTTCATAATCACGATCACGGTTTGCGGCATCGCTTTCGCGGCGGCCCAGATTGGCCTCGGCTGGGTGGTCTGGAAGTATCGCGCAACGGCGGACAAGCAACGCGCGACTTACTCGCACGGAAACAACCGGCTCGAAGTCGTGTGGACGCTAGTGACCGCGGTGATTTTCATCAGCCTGGCAGTGATGGGCCAGAGCGTTTGGGCGTCTTTGCACCTGCACTCAGCGCCTCCGGGTTCTTATCAGGTCCGAGTCGTCGCCCAGCAATTCAGCTGGAATTTTCACTACCCGGGCAAGGACAACGTGTTCGGCAAAACCGACCCGAAGCTGATCGACGATTCGTCTCTAAATTACGTCGGCCTCGATGATACTGACCCGAACGCCAAAGATGACTCGGTCGTGCCCACGCTGGCGATTCCCGTCAATCGTCCTGTCGAACTCATCCTCATGTCCAAGGATGTGACGCACAGCTTTTGGGTGCCGCAACTGCGATTCAAGCAGGACCTGGTGCCGGGGATGGCAATTCACGTCCACTTTACCGCGACGAAAATCGGAAAGTACGAACTGGCGTGCGCCGAACTCTGCGGCATGAATCACTACAAGATGAAATCCTACATGCTGGTCTTGCCTGAGAATGAGTTCAACGAGTTGACGGCGCTGCCGCAGGCGAAGTTCCAGGCGCGCAAGGACGAGTTGCTGAACAAGTATCAGCTTCCGCAATACTAAGTTCCGGGAATTTGCTCCGAACCCTTTTAGGAGAGACGCGATGGCAGAAGCAACGCATGATGCAGTTCATCGGCACGAGCCGCCGAAGAGTTTCATTCGCAAATACATCTTCAGCCTCGATCACAAGGTGATCGGCATCCAGTACATCCTCTTGGCGCTGAGTGCCGTAATCGTCGGGATGATCATGTCGGTTCTGATGCGCATGAACCTGAGCTGGCCCGGAACCAGTTGGCCCATCATGGCGACTTTGTTTCCGACCGGCGCGCCGGGCGGGGTGATGACACCAGAGTTTTATCTCAGCTTAGTGACGATGCACGGAACGATCATGGTCTTCTTCGTGCTGACCACTGCGCCGCAGGGCGGATTCGGCAACTACTTTCTGCCGATTCAAATCGGCGCGGAAGACATGGCCTTTCCGTTTCTCAACATGATGTCCTTCTGGGTCACTTTCGTCGGCTTCATCGTTTTGCTGAGCGCGATCTTCGCCGAAGGGAACGTCACGGTTGGCTCATGGTTCTCGAAACTGGGCGAATCATTCGCGGCCGGCAGTGGAACGGTCGGACCAATCGGCGGGTGGACCGGGTATCCGCCATTGAGCGCGTTGGGCAAAGTCGCGGGGCCAGGCCAGGGCGCGGGCTTGAACCTATGGATTATCAGCATTGCTATCTTTTGCGTTGGGTCGCTGCTGGGCGCCCTGAATTTCATCACGACGCTGCTGAACATGCGCACGCGCGGAATGACCTTGATGCGGATGCCCCTGACCTGCTGGGCCTGGTTTACGACCGCCGTGCTGGCGCTGCTTTCGTTTCCGGTGCTGCTCGGTGGCGGAATTTTGTTGTTGCTTGATCGAATCGCGGGAACGAGCTTCTTCATTCCCGGCGGCTTGTATGTAAGCGGTGCGCTCCAGCCGCTGCACAATGGCGGTTCACCACTGCTTTGGCAACACCTCTTCTGGTTTTTTGGCCATCCCGAGGTTTACATCGCAATCCTGCCGGGCATGGGAGCGACTTCGCATATCCTTTCGACCTTTGCGCGCAAACCGATCTTCGGTTATCGCGCGATGGTGTTTGCGATTTTTGCGATCGGGATGCTGGGCTTCTTCGTCTGGGGCCATCACATGTTCATCAGCGGCATGAGTCCCTATTCAGCCATCGCATTCTCGGTCCTGACACTTTCGATTGGCGTGCCTTCGGCGATTAAGACGTTTAACTGGCTGGGCACACTCTGGGGCGCGAAGATTCGCTTCACCACGCCGATGCTGTTTGCGATCGGATTTGTTTCGCTATTTGTCGCGGGCGGCATTACCGGGTTAGTGCTGGGACAGACGTCTTTGGATTTCTTCTTTCACGACACCTATTTCGTGACCGCGCATTTCCATCTGGTGATGGGTGTCGCGTCGATCTTCGGCATGTTCGCGGCGACTTACTTCTGGTTTCCGAAAATGTTTGGCCGCATGATGAACGAGTCCTTAGGCAAGTTTCACTTCTGGATTACGTTTATCGGCGTCTATGCGATCTTTGTTCCGTTCCACGCGATGGGTATGCTGGGCATGCCGCGTCGTTATGCGAACTTCGGCGAGTACGAGTTTCTGAAGAGCTCGCATTCACTGGTCCTTTTCGTGACGATCGCGGCAATTATCACCGTCTCGGTTCAGATCGTTTTCTACTTCAACTTTTTCTGGAGCATGTTCAAGGGCAAGAAGGCCACGGACAATCCGTGGGAAGCGACTACGCTGGAGTGGACGACGGCGACTCCGCCGCCACACGACAATTTCGCGGGACACATACCCGTCGTCTATCGCGGGCCGTACGAATTCTCGGTGCCTGGCGCGCCGAATGATTTCATCATGCAGACGGAACCGGAAGGCGTGGAATTCGCGGCGACTTTGCGAGATGCGGGCGGGAGTGGTGGCAATGGTCAGCAGCACTGAACGCTTAATCAACGCCAAGGTTGGCGCAGGGGCCCGCCCGGGCAACGGCTTTCCCAAAAACGGCCGCGGACGGTTTGGGAAAGACGGCGAGCCGCTACAGTTCTCGCCGTCGCGTTATCGCATCGGCGCCTGGACAGCGATCGCCAGCATCGTGATGCTGTTCACCGCTTTGATCAGCTCGTACATTGTGCGTTCGGCCTCGGGCAATGACTGGGTGCCGATCGGGATGCCGAAAGTGCTCTGGCTGAGCACCTCACTAATTCTGATCAGCAGCGTGACGATGGAAATCTCGCGCCGCTCTTTGAGGTCGTTGAATGACGCGGGCTACGGCCGCTGGCTGATCGTCACCGTTGTTCTGGGCCTTGGCTTTCTCGGTTCGCAGTTAATGGCGTGGCGGCAACTTGTGCGGCAAGGCGTTTACATAGCCAGCAACCCGCACAGTTCCTTCTTTTATTTGTTCACGGCAGCGCACGGCGTGCACCTGCTCGGCGGCCTGGTGGCTTTGAGTTTTCTAATGCTGCGCACTACCAGGAAGCGCGACACGGCTGAGGGGCAACTTCGACGCGTGGGCGCCGCGGACGCCGCGGCGATCTATTGGCACTTCATGGATGGGCTCTGGATCGGTTTGTTCTTACTTTTGTTCTTATGGAAGTAGGTAGCACAGACTTCAGTCTGTGTAACGCTTTTGGTTCGCTCGAAAACGCAAACTAAAGTTTACGCTACTTGGAGGTGAATGGTGGCAACTGAAGCACAGGCTATCGCGGGCGATTGGGGCGGCGGCGTCCATCCCTATCGAGTGGGTCATAGAAAGTTGGGCATGTGGCTCTTCATCGTGTCCGACTCGCTGACGTTTTCGGCGCTGTTAATTGCCTACGCCTACGTGCGCGCGTCAAATGTCTGGCCGACACCGTTTCCGTTTTCGCCGAGTATCGTTTTTTCTTCGGTGATGACGCTGGTGCTCTTGTCGTCCAGTCTGACAATGGTGATGGCAGTGTCAGCGTCGTCGCGCGGCCAGAAGTCAGCAGCCCGGAAATGGATCCTCTTGACCGCTCTACTGGGATTGACATTCATCGTGTTGCACTCGCTCGAGTGGCGGCACCTTTACATGGAAGGGTTGCGGCCCTTCGCTTTGCCGGCAGAGTGGGCCGCAAAGTGGCCCGGTGCGACGCCGCTGTTCGGCGCAACTTTCTTTGGCATCACTGGTCTGCACATGTTCCACGTCTTTACCGGCTGCCTGTACCTGGTGATTGTTGCCGGGCGCGTCAATAAACTAAACCATGAAGATGTTGAGATCAGCGGGCTTTACTGGCACTTCGTCGATCTCGTTTGGATGTTTGTGTTCCCCATGATCTATCTGCTTTCGATCAATATGGGTAAGTAAGCAGTCGTCAGTTGTGGCGGCAGGTGTTGATTTGCATTGGAGGGAATAAGATGAGTTCACATACAATGGACGAAGACGCGCACTTTGCGGGCAGCAACCGTCTGTTCATTTCTGTCTGGGTGTGGCTGCTGGCATTGACTGGCTTTGAAGTGTTTCTTGGCTATAAGCAGGTGCCGGTGATCTATATGCTCGTAATTCTCCTGGGAGTTTCCATCGTCAAAGCGGCCCTGATCGTGGCCTACTTCATGCACCTGCGGTTCGAGCGGTTGAACCTGGTGCTGACAATTGTCCCGGCGCTGGTCATCTGCATCTGCCTCATGCTGCTGGTGTTTTTCCCGGACAGTTTTCGCGCGAAAGCGTTGCGCACCGGAGCGCCCCAGTCCCCGGCTGAGAGCCGCTGACGAAAGCGATATGCGAAGGACTAGCAAACAGCAGGTAATGCGTTACGTTGTGACTGCGGCGGTCATTGGGTTGGCATTCGCACTGTTTTCGGAGTCAACGATGGCCCAGTGCGTGATGTGCCGGGCATCGCTGGGAAGTAACTCAGCGTTTGCGAGAAATCTGAATATTGGCGTGCTCGTGCTGTTGGTGCCGCCGGTTTCGATCTTTTGCACGATTTTCATTCTGGCTATTCGTCATCGCCGGGCCGGCTAGGTCCGAAACCGCCTGCGGTAGCGGGCGGGGAAACTTGAGGGTTTGAGGCATCTTGGAAGATCAGGCTCAACTTCTGAACATCGATGTCGAGCGGCGCACGACTCGTGGCCGATCATGCCCGCGCTGCGGTGGCAAGATTATTCCGTCGGAGCGAGCCGTATATCAGAATGCTGCCGATCCGAGCGCGGTGTTTCCGCTCTGGCAATGTGAGCGCTGCGGATATGAAGAGCTTTCCGAGCGCGCGCAAAAAGCGCCGGCGAAGAAACACTGACCGACGTCCGACAAACTTCAGTTTGTCGTAACTCGCAGAGAGACTAAAGGCAGAAACCGGCGACAAACTGAAGTTTGTCGGACATTGTCGAAGGATTAGTATTGAATGACTGTCGCAGAGGGCAACGAAGTTAGCGGAATGAAGCGCGAAGAAACTCTTTTGAACCTGGTTTGCCTGGTTACGGCCGGCGGTTTTCTGGCGCTGGTTCTTTACAACCTATTTGCCGCCGGGAGCATTATCACGACCGATGGCCTGTTCATGATCGTGGTGCCGATGGTTCTGGCGCTGCCGTTTCTCCTGGTGCCGGCCGGTAAGATCGTCGCCGGACGCCTGGAGAAGCGCGCGCTCAAGAGTGGTAACGCACCGCGACAAGTCGGCGCCGGCAGCTCATCAGCGCCCACCGGCGCGCCCGCGTTGAAGAGCGCGCCAGCCTTGACGGACGCAAGAGGCCGGGCGCTGCCGCCTGATGTCAATCGCCTCATGGCCGAGATGAATAAGACAGAAGGCAGTAAGCAGTAAGCAGTAAGCAGTAAGCAGCGGGACCGCGCAGGCTCTCGTCGCTGTTTGCAGAATTGTGAAGGAAATGCTTGATTTCTATTCGGTCCTCCCCCATCTGAACGCGACCCTCAACGCCTCGAGTTTTGTGCTCCTTTCCAGTGGTTACTATTTCATTCGACGAAAGAATGTCCCGGCCCACCGTAACTGCCAGATAGCGGCGCTCACAGCCTCTGTTCTGTTTCTGATTTCATACATCGTCTATCATTCTCACCACGGGGTAACGAAATTCGCGGGGCAGGGAATTGTGCGTCCCGTCTATTTCACAATCCTTTTCACGCACACGGTCCTGGCGGTGGTGATCGTTCCTTTCGTGATCGTAACCGTCCGGCGCGCGAGGCGAAAAGACTTTCAGCGCCACAAGGCAATCGCGCGCTGGACGCTGCCGCTGTGGCTATACGTTTCGCTCACGGGTGTGATTGTTTACCTGATGCTGTATCACCTTTATCCGTCACAATAGCTCCGAGAGCCGGCTGGGAAGGTGATTACGTGTGGGGCCTATTCTCATTAACACCCGGTTTCAACCGGGTGGACTTGGGTTTTCGCCTTTGCATTCAAGCGGTACTGTGTGGAAATGGCATGACGACGAAAACCGTTGAAACGGTTAATTGAATCTTGTGGTCTATTCCGCCACCCGGCTGAAGCCGTGTGTGAATGAGAGAAGGCAAGACGGGATTTTGCCGAACGCTTAGATGTCATGACCAACGGGAACCAAGTCGAGACCTCAAATTCCGTTCCTCCCAAACGCCGGCGCGCGTCTTTACCGCTGATCATTCTGGCGGCACTGTTCATCATCGTTCCGTTTCTGACGTGGTACACAACCTGGTTTGGCCGCGATCTGTCGGATGACGAAATCACGAAGTACCTGGCCGACGAAAAGAACCCGCGCCACATTCAGCACGCGCTTTCCCAAATCGAGACGAGAATAGAGAAGGGCGATGCCGGGGTGAAGAAGTTCTATCCGCAGATCGTCAGCGTCTCGAAAAGCCCGACCGGTGAAATCCGAAAGACAGCCGCCTGGGTGATGGGCCAGGACAACAGTTCGCCGGAATTTCATCAGGCGCTCGTCGGCTTACTAGACGACGCTGAGCCACTCGTGCGCCGGAATGCCGCTGTGCAACTGGTTCGCTTTGGCGACGCGGCCGGCGGTCCGGAGTTACGCGCAATGCTGCAGCCCTACGATGTGCACTCGCCGATGGCGGGCACGATTGTCAGTTTGCTGGCCGCAGGGTCGAAGGTGAAAGCAGGCGGGCTGCTCGCGAGAATTCGGGACCTCTCAGGCACAGTTCAGGAATTTCGTTCGCCTTTGGACGGGACGATCGGCAAGGTCGTCGTAAGAGAGGGAGATCAGATTGCGGCCGGGCGTACCGTCTTGTGGCTGACGCCCGATCGCGCCACCGTCAACGATGCCTTGCGCGCGCTCCAGTACGTTGGGACCAAGGATGACCTTCCTTTGGTCGAGTCGTTCGTGCAGGGATCCGGGTCCGGCGACGCTGAGACTAAGCAGCAGGCGGTGGTAACAGCAAAGGCTATCGAGAGTCGCGCGAAGAATTAGACCAGTCGTCAATCGCCCGATAGTGCGGGCGTACCCGCGGCGATCGCTGGTGGCGGAGGCGGAGCGTCGGGCAAAGCAATACCATGCATCGCTTCCCAATCGTCGGTCGGGATCATTTCTATCGCATCCCATGGACAGCCATCCAGAAACGCGCCGTCCGGCCCTTTGCTGATGCATTTCTGACAACCGATGCAGAGGTAGGGATCGACTTCGATACGCCCGAACGGCGGATGATCTTCGTCGGGCACCCAGAACATGCAAGCGTCGATTGGACAGTACTCAATGCAGGCCGGTGAGCCGGCGCACCCAGTGCAGCAGTCAGTGGTGATGGCGAGGATTCGAGGCTTTTTCTTGCGTGCGGCCTTGCCGTCGCCTTCCGACATGGGCCAGTGCTTGTCTACAATATCGAACAACTTGCGGCTCCTTAAGAATTGCGTTAAGCGTCTCCGAGCGTTGATAAGTTAACACAGCGGTTCGGTTTCACTCAAGACTAAGTCCGTATCCAAAGATCTGCCGAGCGCTTGTCTTTTCTGTTGGCTATCGGCAAGGATACGAACGCGGCCTGCGCTATCGCCGGTTAAGGAAAGCTACTACGCGTGAAGGAAACCCTGCTGAATATCGCCATCGCTCTCGCGATTCTAGTCGGCAGTGCGCTGATAACCAACTGGTTCGCGCGAACGATGTACGTGCGCTGTCCGTCATGCCATACGCTTAACGCGAGACGCCGAGCGCAGTGTCGATCTTGCGCGGCTGAGCTAAGAAGGATCACAGACTGAGGGAAACTCTGATCAAGCGAAGGTCCCAAAAACATTTCAGCAAAGTCCCGTAGGGACGAAATATTTGTAGCACCGTGAGCGTGCCTGGCCTCAAAGCTCCGTCAGGAGCGACATCACCGTTTCTGCCGCCCATAAATGGGCTGAAAAATTCATTTGGCTCATCTTGTTCTATAGATATTTCGTCCCTACGGGACTGCCCGACTCAAAACCAATAGGACTCAAAGTGTCCGTGCTTTCTTTTCCTGGGTCACTTTAATCAGAGCTTCGTAGGTCTATGCTACAACTAATGCCCGAACGCTTCGGGATGCTCGGCAAGCTCACGCACCGCCCGGCTCCGGGCGCGACGCGTCACCACCAGAACGCCAGCGAAGATGAATAGTGAGGCGATGGCTGCGCGCCAACTTAATGTTTCGCCGAGAATTAGCGGCGCCAGCACGAACGCAATCAACGGCTGCAGATAGATGTACACGGCGACGGTGCTCGGAGGGACGCGCGCCAGGGCCCAGGCGTTCAGGTAATACGCGCCCACAGTGGGCACCAGAATAATGAAGAGAATCTTTAGCCACACGCCGGCTGTGATGTCTGACAGGGAAACGTGCGACAAGCTAACCACGCCGACCGGCACCGTGGTCACACAAGCCGCGATGAAAATCCAGGTGATCACAGTCAGCGCGCTGTAGCGCTTGACCAAATCCTTTGACACCGCAATGTAAGCGCCATAGCAAAGCGAGTTGATTACGATCATCAAATCACCCGCACGTGTCAGCGACGAGAACTCGCTGCGCGTTGGCCCGATCAGGTAGATGACCCCACTGGCGGCGAGCGCGATACCGACCATGCGCCTTAGCGTCGCGCGATCTGTGCGCAGAAGCATTCCCACCAGCAGCGTGAACACCGGAATCGTCGTCGTCAACAACGTCGCGTTGATCGCCGTGGTAAGCGACAGACCCTTCACAAAGAGCCACTGATTCAGAGTTAGCCCGAGTAAGCTCGACACCAAGAGCAGGGGCCAGTCTTCTCTCCGGATTCGACCCACGCCGCCGGTCATTTTGCCGATGATGATAAATGCCAATGATGCGCCGGCAACGCGAAGACCAACCAAGCCGGCGCTGGGAACGGTCCGCAAAACGATCTTCCCAACGATGGGCCACGTTCCAAACATCACTTGCACGGCGATCAGGGCGAGGTGCGGCGCCGCCGTGGATCCGCGAACGCGTTTGACGGTCAGGTATCTTGGTTTGAGCACGACAAATCTCTGAATGACGGGCACAAAAAAGATCGGGCCATATCCCGATCTCGGATTGTAGCGTTATCGGAACAACCTCTTACTCGCTCAGAAACAAGTAAAGCGGGTTCTCGAGTATCTGCTTGAATGTTTGCAAAAACTGCGCCCCGACAGCGCCGTCAATCACGCGATGATCGCAGGACATCGTGACACGCATCGTCTGGCGAATGGCGATTTGGCCCTCGTGCGCAACCGCCTTTGGCGCCATGGCGCCGACGGCCAGGATTGCGCCCTCGGGTGGATTAATCACCGCGGTGAACTCGTCGATGCCGAACATGCCGAGGTTGCTGATCGAAAAACTGGCGCCAGTATATTCTTCGGGCTTAAGCTTGCGCGCCCGCGCGCGCGTCGCTAATTCACGAACTTCGCCGGCGATCTCCAGCAGGCTCTTCAAATCCGCCGAGCGCACGACCGGCGTTATCAGTCCATTCTCAGTCGCCACCGCCACGGCGATATCTGCGTGCTCATAGAATCTGACCGTCTTGTCCTGGAACGACGCGTTGACGTGCGGGTGTTGCATCAAAGCGCCCGCCGCCACCTTGATAACGATGTCGTTGACGCTGAGCTTGGTGTCCGGATACAGCTCGTTGATCGAAGCGCGCATGTCCGCGGCGCGCTCCATATCGATTTCGCTGGTGAGAAAGAAATGCGGCACCGGGCCGAGCGAAGTTACCAGCCGCCGCGCAATCGTGCGCCGCATTTCGCTTAGCGGTTCATCACGGTACGATGAAGGGCCATAAACGACGCCAGGTTGATGCGGCGCGGCGGCCATGGGTTTCAATCGCGCAGCGCCTTTGGCCGGCGCAGCATTCGCGCCAGACGCGGCTTCGATGTCGCGCTTGACGATGCGGCCGCCAGGCCCGCTGCCCTGAACGGATTTGAGATTGATTCCCGCCTCAGCGGCCATCCGCGCCGCGATTGGCGAAATCAGTTGCCGTCCGCCATCGCGAGAATTTTCGGGAGACGGCTTTCCATCGGTAGACACTGCCGGCTTCGCATCGGTGGGCGTGGCGTCGTGCGCCGCCGCGGGTTGTGCCGACTCTGAGGTTGCTGATGGAGCTTTCGCGGGCTTACTTTCGATTGACTTTAGCAAAGCCGAGATGTCTTCGTCGGCGTCGCCGATGATCGCGATGGCTTGTCCCAGCGGCGCGCTTTCGCCAGCGCCGATCAGAATCTTGCGCAGCACGCCGTTCGCCAGGGCCTGCATTTCCATCGTCGCCTTGTCGGTATCGATTTCGGCGAGCGGCTCGCCCATCGAAACCTTGTCGCCCTCTTTCTTCAACCAGCGAGAGAGCTGCCCCTCTTCCATGGTCGGCGAAAGCTTGGGCATCACGACTTGCGTTGCCATCTGAGATTCCTTCGGACTAGTCGAGATAACTTACTTCGCGCACGGCTGCGATAATTTGTTCGAAGCCTGGAATAGCAAGCTGCTCGAGGTTCTTTGCGTAAGGCATCGGCACGTCCGCGCCTGACACACGTTTGACCGGAGCGTCGAGATAATCAAACGCGCGCTCGTTGATCTCGGCGCTAATTTCAGCCCCGACGCCGCAGAAGGGATGCGATTCTTCCGCGACTACCACGCGATTTGTTTTCTTCACCGATGCGACAATCGCGTCGATATCCAGCGGCCGAATCGTCCGCGGGTCGATCACTTCGCACGACACGCCGGCTTTCGCGAGTTCCGCAGCCGCCCGGAGCGCCGCAGGGACCATCAAAGACCGCGCGACGATCGTCGCATCAGTGCCTTCGCGTTTTACCTCGGCGACGCCGAGCGGAATAGTGAAGTTCTTATCCTCAGGAACTTCGCCCTTCATCCCGTACATGCGCTCCTGCTCAATGAAGATTACAGGATCATCATCGCGAATCGCGCTCTTCAACAGTCCTTTCGCGTCCGCGGGCGTCGAAGGCATGACGACTTTTAAGCCAGGAAAGTACGCGTACCATGATTCGAGCGCCTGCGAATGCTGCGATGAAACCTGATAGGCCGAGCCACCCGGTCCACGAAACACAATCGGAATCTTGAACTGGCCTGCCGACATGTAAAGCATCTTGGCCGCGGAGTTAATAATTTGATCGGTAGCCAAAATCGAAAAGTTGAACGTCATGAACTCAACAATCGGCCGCAGGCCGGCCATCGCGGCGCCGACGCCCAGCCCGGCGAATCCCAGTTCCGTAATCGGCGTGTCGATGACTCGCTTCGGCCCAAACTCTTCCAGCAAGCCGCGCGTGACCTTGTATGCGCCCTGATACTCAGCGACTTCCTCGCCCATGAGAAACACGTCCGGGTCGCGCGCCAACTCCTCGCGCAGGGCCAAGTTTAGAGCATCACGCATGGTCATTACTGCCATTGGTCAACTTTGAGATCGAGAAAGTTTACGAGTTGGCGTAAACGTTCGTGTACAACTCCTTCGGATCTGGCTCAGGACTCTCTTCAGCAAAGCGCACTGCTTGCTCGATCTGCTCTTTGATCGTGGCTTCCATGTCGGAAAGGTTGCGATCAGTAAGAATCTCTTGTTCCCGGAGCGCCGCGGTGAAAAGCTTGATCGGATCGCGCTCCTGATATTTTTCAATTTCGGCGCGGGTGCGATAGTTGCCGGGGTCGGACATCGAATGACCCATGTAGCGATAGGTGCGCGCCTCGATCAATGTGGGCAGCGATTCCTTGCGCGCGCGTTCGACGGCGCGCTGGGTCGCGCGGCGCATCGCCATCACGTCCATGCCATCCACGAACTCTGAAGCCAGGTCGTACTCGCGGGCTTTCTGCGCCACGTTCTGCGACGACATGGCGCGCGCCAGCGAAGTCCCCATGCCGTACTTGTTGTTCTCGCAAATGTAAATGCAGGGCAGCTGCCACAGTTGCGCCAGATTCAACGACTCGTGAAAGGCCCCCTGGTTGACCGCCGCCTCGCCAAAGAAGCAGAGCGTCACTCGATCGGTTTCTTTGTATTTCGAAGCAAAGGCAACGCCCGTGGCCAACGGAATCTGCGCGCCAACGATCGCATGGCCGCCGAGAAAGTTGACGCTCTTATCGAACAAGTGCATCGAACCACCCTTGCCGTGCGAGCAGCCGCCCGACTTACCAAACAACTCCGCCATCACAGCGTCGGCGGAGATGCCTTTCGCGAGGGCTTGTCCGTGCTCGCGATAGCTGGTGATTACGTAGTCATCCCGGCGCACGGCGGAGATGGCCCCGACGCCGACCGCCTCCTGGCCGATGTACAAATGACAGAAGCCGCCAATCTTGCCGAGGCTATAGGATTCCGCGGACTTCTCTTCGAAGCGCCGAATCAGCAGCATTTGGTGAAGGAGATCAACGAGCGTCTTGCGATCTTCCTGAAACTGCCCGGCTGGCGAAGCTCGGAGTCCCGAGAGTTCGTCAGTACGATCCATCGCGGCATCGATCACGCTGGCCGCGCTGGCGCTCACTCTTTGTCTGCGATCCGTTGTCTGGCTGCTCATCGAGAAACGCTTTGCTCGTCTAATGAATCGGCCAGCTTATCGCTGGCCTGTAAACAGAGTCTTTCGGTTAACTCGGGCGATTATACGCGAGACGCGTGGGGAGACAAAACCAGCAAAAGAAAAGCACGCCAGACGAAGCCTGGCGCGCCCTGGTCGATTTGCTGGAACCGGTCTTAGGTGTAATGGTCAATTCTCGCCGGCGTGGGCATCGTTGACAGGTTCAGAAGATTCTTGCGGGTATGCTTGTCACGCTGCATGTTGCGCGCGGCGGTGGTCAGCAATTCCTCGGTTGTCTCGCCGTTCACCGGGAAGCAAGCAACGCCGATGCTGATCGTAACCGTGACACTCTTGCCGGTCCTGACCGAAAACTTGTGGGCCGAAACCGCCTGTCGAATTCTTTCTCCGACCATTTCGGACATTGTTTGAGAGGCCATTGGCATGATTGCCACGAATTCGTCGCCCGCGTAGCGGGAAAGAATGTCCATCTGGCGCAACTCTTTGCGAATCACCCGAGCCACGCTGGCCAGCAGGCGATCGCCGATGGCGTGTCCCCACTGATCGTTAATCTTCTTAAAGTCGTCGACGTCCATGCTGATCAAAGCCAGCGACTCGCGATTCAAGCGCTGGCACTCGGCCAGTCTTTGCTCGAGCATCATGTAGAAGCCGCGCGCGTTCGGCAATTCTGTCAGCTGGTCGGTGAGCGCGCTTTCTTTCGTCTTCTCGAAAGTGATCGCGTTGTTCAGCGCCGAGGCCGCGTGCTGGGCAACCGACTCCAGCAGGCGCACATGCTCTGTGGTGTAAGAGGTGCGGCCCTTTGAGTAAAGCGTGATCGCTCCGAAGGCGCCGTCCTCTCGGATCAGAGGCGAAACCAGGACGCCGCGATAATTATGCGCAATGTCATCCGGCAGCCCCGCGAGGTCAAGTTCCGGCGACGAATTACACATTGAGCGAGCGTTCGCTATCACCCAACCGGTGATACCGTCGCCGACGCTGATCCGGCGCCGCGCAAAGAGGTCCGCATGATCTCCAACCACGTGCACCGCGAGCGCCTTGCCAAGCCGATCGTCGACAATGAAAATTATGCAGGTATCAAAAGGCACGATCGCGCGGAGCTTATTCGAGACGAGGGTGACCGTGTCATTCATATTTAGAGACGAGCCGATTGTCTGCGCGATCTCGTGGAGCGCAAACACCTCGCGCTGTGCCTGGGTGATCGAGCGAAAGCCGGTGCTACTGTCCGGCTCGCCGAGCACGTCCGAAGCCAAACCGGCATCCGGCGTTGCCTTGTTACCGAGATCAATATTCTCGGCGACTTGCTCGCCAATGTCCTGCTGGCCGATAAGGGCGTCGAATTCGTTGACGTGCTTGGTGAACAGATCTACCAGCCGTGGATCGAATGACGAGGCAGCCATTTTTTGCAGCAGCGCCAGGGAATCTTCGCGCTTCATTCCTTTTCGGTAAGGACGATCGCAGCGAGTCGCATCATAGAAGTCGACGACCGAAATAATGCGAGCCACCAGCGGGATGTGCTCGGCACTAAGCCCTTTCGGATAGCCGCTGCCGTCCCATTTCTCGTGGTGGTATCGAACTATGTCTTCGACCGGATAGGGAAAGTTGACGCGCTTGAGAATATCGCCGCCGACGGTCGGATGAATCTTCATTTTTGCGAACTCGGATTCGGTGAGCTTTCCCGGCTTGTTAAGAATGTATTCCGGCACGGCAAGCTTGCCGATGTCATGCAACAGAGCGCCGGCGGTCAGGGCGCGCAACTCAGGCTCGCTGATCTTTAAGAGCTTCCCCATTTCCGTCGCGTAGATCTGCGTCCGACGAACGTGGCCGTGGGTCGTCTGGTCTTTTGCGTCGATGGCAATCGCCAGCGACTCGATCGTGTTCATGTGAAGATCAGCGATCTCTTCAACGTAACGAACTTTCTCCGCCTGCGCGCGAGTCACTTCGCTTAGGCGCTTTTCGTTGAAGCGATACAAGAGATGGACTAGCGCCACAATCAAAATGCCGACAAAGAAGAATGGCACGCCGGCTCCGTGGATGGCTGCATAGAACAGGGCCGCTGCGGTCACGTTTGCAACCTGCGTGATTAGCGTCCAAACCAAACTCTCATGCGAGACGACGGCTCGGGTCTTGCCGGAAAAGAACGAATTGAAGGCCACGGTGCCGAAGGTACTCAGTGCATATTGGACGATGCCGAAAACGCAGAGCGGGAACAGAAGCAGGTTGAGGACCAGCCCGCGCTCGTTCGCATCGAGGACGCCACCAGCGAGCAACAGGACCATTGACCGGTACACCAATGAAGCAGCGAAAGTGGAGATGATTGAGGTGCCAACGGCGAACAGAGAGGGCCAACGCTCAACGAAATAGACGGTCGAAACGATACCCACCAGGGCCGCGAGGACGATCGGTGGTCCCAGGTTGTTCGCGGGCGCTAGCGCGTACATCATCACGGCGAGAAAGATGAATGCGTCGGCAACCGACTTGTGCGTCTGGCTAATGCCGTCAACGTTGGTGACTGGAACCGTGAACCGGCTGGAAAACAAAGTAAGGACGAGCAGGCCGGTGAACGCGAGCAGACCGCTCCAGCCGAGGATTGGTAACCGCAGCGTCCATAGGACACCGACGAGCAGCAATCCTGTGCCGGCTACGGCGACGCTGGTGATTAGGAGCAGGCTCTTCCAGTTTAGCTTTGACATCAAGTAATCCGGCGGGCTCGGTTAGCTCAAACTGTGTTAACGAGCGGGGACGATCAGAGACGATACGCAACCGTGGTGGTCGGTCGTTGGCGGTGACTAGACATTGACCAACATCGTTGGCCACCCAAGAATAGCGGGCGTACACACGAATAGTCAATGGATTTCTTCGCTTTGGGCTGCGCAGGAGCCGGGGAAAAGTGGTGCAAAGTCGGCGAAAATCAGGAGCGTGCCTCGAGTTGGAGGGCGAAGTCAGCGGGCTGGGTGGCCGGGATTTGGCATGTCCCGTCGTAACAGACAAAGGCCGTGGGCAGACGCGCGTCGGTGCGTCCGCGGAGAAAAGGAATGACCTCTGCCGCTTGATCCGCCGCTTTCGTGGCGCAGGCAATGACCCGATTCGGCAGATAGGTCTGCCAGAGAACCCGAAGGAGGTCGTTCACTCCGGCCTCGTCGTCCGCGCCAACGATAGCAATTTCTTTCGGCGACGAAAGATAGAAATCCAACCCGCATAGCGCCCAACCGAAGGCCGACGGGTAACGCCGGACCTGATCGGCAATCAGTCGCAATACCGTAGTTGCCCGGCAGCGATAGTCGGCGTTGCCGGTAAGCGCGCTCAACCTTAATAAGGCAAGTGCGGCGACAGAATTTCCCGACGGCGTCGCGTTGTCGAGAAAGTCTTTCGAGCGAACGATCAACTGTTCGTGACTCGTGCCGGTGAAAAAAAAGGCGCCCTGATCTTCGTCCCAGAACTGTTCGATCATCTTGTCACTAAGCTCAACACTGGCTTTGAGCCAGCCGAGCTCACCAGTGGCTTCGTAAAGACAAACCAAACCATCGATCAGACAAGCGTAGTCTTCGAGGTAAGCATTCAGTTTTGCCTCACCGTCCTTACAGGTTCGCAGCAGCAAGTCATCTCGCCGCAGATGCGTCAGTAGAAACTCTGCGTTTGCTTCCGCCACCTTGCGATAATCGGGGCGATCAAGAATCGCGGACGCTTCCGCGAAGCTCGCCAGCATCATTCCGTTCCACGCCGTGAGAATCTTTTCGTCGCGCGCCGGCTTGATGCGACGCTCGCGAAGGACGAAAAGCTTCTTGCGGCCGGCCTCGATCACGGATTCCAAATGAGCGAGCGAAACATCATGGCGGGTTGCGACATCTTCGGCGGTGGTAGTGACGTGCAGGATATTCTGGCCTTCAAAGTTTCCGGCTTGAGTGGCGTTGAAGTACTCGCAAAACAGATCGCCATCCTCTTTTCCCAACGCGTCGACGATTTCCGTCCGAGACCAAACGAAAAACTTTCCCTCATGACCTTCTGAGTCGGCATCCTGGGTTGAATAGAAACCACCGCCTGCATCGGTCATCTCGCGCACGACGTAATCAAGCGTCTCTTCAACGACGCGCCGGAAGAAGTCATCTTTGGTCACCTGGTAAAGATGCAAATAGAGCCGCGAGAGCAACGCATTGTCGTACAGCATCTTTTCGAAGTGCGGAACCAGCCAATGCGCGTCAACCGAGTACCGATGAAAACCGCCGCCGAGTTGATCGTAAATTCCGCCCCCGGCCATCTGCCGTGAGGTATGCTCAATCATCGCCAGTGTTTCAGTGTCTCCAGTGCGATGGTGCATGTGCAGGAAAAACTCGAGCGCCATAGCGGGCGGAAATTTGGGCGCGCTGCCAAAGCCCCCGTTGGTTCGATCGTAGTTGCTGACAATGCGGCGATACGCTGAGTTGAGAATCTCAGTCGTTATCATCTCGCGCGACGGTTCAGCAATTCCCACCCGTCTCAACTCGCCCAGCATGGTCGTCGCGGTGTGTGCCACCTGATCCGCTTGTGAGCGAAAAGCTTCGGCGACACTGAGCAGCACGCGTGGGAATCCGGCCATGTTGTAGCGGTCTTCCGGGGGAAAATACGTTCCCCCATAGAACGGCACGCCTTCAGGCGTGAGGAACACGGTCATCGGCCAGCCGCCGTGTCCGGTCATCATCTGCACCGCGTTCATATAAATCTGATCGAGATCCGGCCGCTCTTCGCGATCAACTTTGATGTTGACAAAGTTTTCGTTCATCAGCTTGGCGGTCGCTTCATTCTCAAACGACTCGTGCTCCATGACATGACACCAGTGACAGGCCGAGTACCCGATGCTGAGCAGAATCGGCTTGTTCTCGGCGCGCGCTTTAGCCAGGGCCGCGTCACCCCACGGATACCAATCAACCGGATTATGCGCGTGCTGAAGAAGGTACGGACTGGTTTCGTTCACCAAGTTGTTTGTGTGCTGGTCTGTCACGCGCTCAACCCTTGAACCAATACTTCGTGTTGTTTGCCCACGTGGTATTTGGATAACGACGGTGGAGAAGATCGTATGCGGCTTTAGACCAGCGGCCCGTCTCTTTGTCGGTGCAACCATAGCGCGTGGATCTCACGGCCAGGTGCAGAGCTTCCGGCGCGCGCGCGTCGGTTGGATTCTTCTCTGCCCATTCGATTGCGATTCGGCATAGATAGTTCGGCGCCGTGCCCAGCGCCTGCAGCGCGGCCGCCTGCCGCAAAGCTATGGCTTGAGACGGCTTCAGAAACTCAGGCGGCGCGATGGGCGCGGCCTTTGGCTTATCTTCTTCGTCGCCTTGCCAGGTTTTCAAAGCTGTCGGCGGCTCGGCGCACCAGTAATTGTCACGGTAACTATCGATCTCTTTTAGTTCCGTCGTCCGGCCGATTCCCGCAGTGACATAAGGCCGCAAGCCGGGGAACTTGAGCGTGAGATAAGCGGCGGCGAAGCGTCTGGCTTCGGGCGTTGTGGCAGTTTGGTAAGTGGCCAGGAAGCCTTTTGTTTCTGGATAAGTCTCGCTGAGAAGCTTCGCGGCCGCCGTCGCGCTTTCTCGGTCGTCGAGCAGCGCCGCGCGCATGAACACGGCTTGCGTCACGTCGCGTCGCAAATTAGTTGCGAGGGAGCCGCTTAGGACCGCGTTTTTCATGACGGCGACCGGCATGCCCTGGTTAAAGATGTTCGCCGAATCGAGATCGAAGAAAAGCTTTGAGCCCTTCGTCGTCGACTCCAAGTCCTTTTCGTCGTCGGGAATTTCGCGGCCGTCGTTGTCGTCGCTAAAGCCCGCGGGCGCGCGCTGAGCGCTTTGCAGGAATTCTTCAAGACTCTGCGCCAGCATCATGCGTTGTCCGACTAGTTGATTCAACGCAGAGGCCGGCAGCCGCGAACGATCTTCGGAGAGAACCTTGTCGAGCGCGGACCGCGCGGCGGCGACGCGTTTGCTTTCAATTAGCAGTCGAACGTTATGGAACGCGAGCGAAGGGAAGCCCGGAGAACTGTGATCGACGCGGGCCGCGGCGGCCAACAGCGAATCGACTCCGGCGTGTTGTCCGGTTGCCTTAGTCATCGCCGCAACCAGCCATGGCAGCGCATGCGTCTTTTTCCAACGCTCGAGCGAATGAGTCACGGCATCCGCAGAAGGGTCCTGAAAAGTGAGCAGCCAGTCTGTCAGTTCATCCGATGTTAGACTGGCCGGGAATGAATGCTTGGTCGTGTCGGCTTCGTCGCCGACGAACTTATCGAACAGCGCCGTGTAATCCCAGACGGACTGTTTGAAATCCGCGGTCGCATCTTTCTTTATGATCGCGTGCGCAAGCTCGTGAAGTGTATCTTCCGGACGAAGGCGCAAACGGACGAGGTTCAAGAGACGTTTCGCCGGCTGATGCGATTTCGCGAGTGACTGGTCCTTGATAACCGCGTTGAGACGCGTTTCAGCTTCGGCCAGTGCGGGGCGGCCGTCCTCTTCCTTTTCCGCAAAGCTACCTTTGCGCAACATCGATCGGGCGGCGAGATAGCCGGACCTTTCACGCCAGGGCGAGGAAGCATCGCGCGCGATCGCGTCGAATTGCTGCTTCGCTTCGTCAAAGTTGCCGGCGTAAAAGTTCGCGGCCGCGATCTGGTAGGCCCTGTCAGCACGGAGCAGTGGCGGCAGATCCGGGGCTTCGGTAGCAGCGTCGGCGGGAATGTGTTTCCCTTCGGAGCAATTGGCAAAAACCAAATCCTGCGCGGTTACCCAGCTCTTGACGCCCAGGCTCTCAGCGCCGAATATCTTGATGCGGTCAACCATGGTCGCCGCGGCATTTTCAAAAGCATCCTGCTGACAGTTGAGATAGGTGTCGTACTCGTGCGGCTTTTCGCGATTGCGGTACGCATGAAGCTGCGGCGGCGCGCTGAGACCCGGTACTTTGCTGCGGGCGTCGAGCCACTTCTTAATCCACGCGTCGTCGTTGAATTCGCCGCCATTGTTCAAGCGGTCGTCCCAGAGACTCTTCAGTGCCGCTTCTTCGGCTTCGCTGAAAGCCGCGTTGGTTAGATTACGATATGCGGCGAAGAGATAAGAGCGCGCGTAGCTTGGACGCAGCACGCCGAGTTGTCCCTTGGCGAAGGGCTCCAACGGAAAATCAGGATGCTTCGTGTAAACGAAAATTGCGTCGGTAAAGAATGGGCCGCACGCCTGACTACGTTGTGGGAACCACAGCGAAGTCGAAGCGATGAGCGCAAGTGCAATCAGTGCTCTGATGGAGATTGTGGTAATCATTTTCTCGAATCCGTAATTGTGCGAACCGAACTTTCGGTCCACGCGTCTGGGTTAAAGACATAGAGCCGCTTGGCGGCCGAAAGATTCCGGAGCGGTTCGTCAGTTGAAATGCCGTAGCTGTTGCGGCATGGCCGGGCCGGGAACTCTTCGCCGAACGCCACTCGATTGCGGATCTGCCGGCCATCAGGGCCCATGCGAAACAACATCGGCACGGCCTCGTCAATCGGCAGATCGGAAATCCAGTCATCGTCGGAGCACCAGGAAGCCAGCGCGGTAATCGACAGAGCAACCGAGGCGGGCAAACGCCCGCGCACCGCCAGAATCACGTCGTGATAGAAGGTTCGTTCAGATCGCGTCGCGTCAAAATCGATTTGAATGCTTGAGATATTCGGGAACCGGGCCATCTCCGCGATTGCCGCGGCCAGCTCGTCAATTTGCTGCGGGGAAAGGTCGAGTTTCCTGCGCGAACTGGATTCAACGCGGGCCACGGCGATAACTCTTGTGCCTTCGGGCAAATCCAGAGGCTGGAGCCGCGGCCGGACGACGACTTCATTAGCCCGGAGATGAATAGTACGGGCGAGGAAGGCCACGCCAGTTTCGCGCGGGTTAATGAAACGCAGATCGACCGGTCGCTCCCACGCCCACAAAACCACAAGCGGCATTTGATCCGATGGCGTGATCGTCACTGCCGTCGTGATCTTACCGAAGCGCGAACGAGCTTTCGTAAAAGCCAGCGCCAGCGACGCCAACAGCAGCGTGGCGACAGCGAAAGCAGCGAAGGCCCTTCTTAACTGACCCGGTCTCATAATTGATCGAAGCAGCGGACGGCAAGTTTACCTCAACAGATCGCGCAAGAGAAGTTCGTCCTTCGAAACCGCGCGCGGTTAGTGGGCCGGCTTAGAGTTCAAGCTTTAGCTTGCGGCTGTAACAAGCAACCTAAAGGTTGAACTCTGAACAAGGACGTTCGAGACCTCGCATCGGTTCTGATATACTCTCGAAACTGAATGGCCATTCATTTTCTGTGGGGGCGGCGGACGATCGATTGATGGAACGCGAAAGTTTAGAGATGGACGTGGTCTTCGTCGGCGCCGGGCCGGCAAACCTGAGCGGCGCGTTGCATCTCGCGCGTCTGGTCAACGATCACAACGAAGGCGTCGCCAACGGAAAGCGGGAAGGGAAGCGGCTCGGTGACATTCAAATTGCGGTGATCGAAAAAGGCGCGACGGTGGGCGCGCACATCCTTTCCGGCGCAGTCATGGATCCACGCGGACTCGCCGAGCTAATCCCTGATTTCGTCGAGCGAGGCGCGCCGCTGGAAACACCGGTTAAGGAAGATCACTTTCTTTACTTAACGAAAAAGCGCGCGATTCGCGTCCCGATCACGCCGCCGCCGCTCAAGAATCACGGCTATTACATCGTCTCGCTTAATCGCCTGACCGCCTGGCTGGGCGAGCAGTGCGAGGGAGCCGGCGTCAATATCTTTCCCGAATTTCCCGGCGCTGAGATGCTTTACGACGATAGTGATCGCGTGCTCGGCGTGCGCACTGGTGACAAAGGAATCGACGCGGAGGGGAAGCGCAAACCGAACTTCGAACCCGGCGTCGACCTGTTTGCAAAAGTGACGGTGCTCGGCGAAGGCGTGCGCGGCTCGCTGACGAAGAAGCTGATTCAACGTCTCGGTCTGAACAAAGGACGCGAGCCGCAGATTTACAGTCTCGGCGTCAAAGAACTTTGGGAGTTGCCGGACGATCGCTATCCGGCGGGGCGAGTCACGCACACGCTCGGCTTTCCCTCCGATCAGTGGACGTACGGCGGCGGTTGGATCTACGGAATGCAAAATCGGGTTGTGAATCTCGGCTACGTTACGGGTCTCGACTATCGCGATCCTTTAATCGATCCGCATGCGGAATTCCAGCGATTCAAAACGCATCCCTTCGTCGCAAAGCTTCTGGCTGGCGGCAAGATGATTCGCTACGGCGCCAAAGCGATCGCGACCGGCGGCCTTCACGCGGTGCCGCAACTCTATTCGGACGGCGTGCTGCTGACCGGCGACAGTGCTGGATTTCTGAACGGCGCGCGCTTGAAGGGAATCCACACTGCGATTAAGAGTGGGATGCTTGCGGCAGAGACGATCTTTGACGCGCTGGTGAGCAATGATGTTTCCGCCGGCAAGTTACAAAGCTACGAGCAGCGAGTGAAAGAGAGTTGGATTACGCCAGAGTTGCGGCGGTATCGGAACTTTCACGCAGGGTTTCGTCATGGACGTTGGCTGGGAATGGTGAACGCCGGCTTGCAATACATCACGGGCGGGCGCGCCTGGGGGATTTTCGATCGCGATCATCAGGAAGCTGGCCACGAAGCTATCCGGAAACTCTCCGCCTACGGCTACCACGGCGACGATTCAGCGCAGCGATACAAAGACTTGCGCTTTGACGGCGCGCTTACCTTCAACAAAGTCACGGACGTTTACCATGCGGGCGTTGCGCACGACGAAGATCAGCCGGCGCATCTCCACGTCCTCGACAGGAATATTTGCGCGACGCGCTGCGCCGAAGAGTACGGGAATCCGTGCCAGCGTTTTTGTCCCGCGGCAGTTTACGAAATGGTCGAGCTGTCAGAACCGCCTGCGGACCGGGGTCCCCGCGCGGGCAGCCCGCGTGGGGTGGTGGATGCGGGCGGGCATTCGCCGCGTCGTCAACTTCAGATTAATTTCTCAAACTGCGTCCACTGCAAGACGTGCGACATCATGGACCCGTATCAGATCATTAACTGGGTCACGCCCGAAGGCGGCGGCGGTCCCGATTACAAGGGAATGTGAGTCGGCCTGTTCGTAACTTAACATCACTTACAAAACTCCCTTACAAAACTCCCTGTTGACTTTCCTCTAGAACGGGCGTAGCGTGTGCGCCATCTCGCACGTTCTTTTGCAATAGTAGTAAGCAGGCTAGCTTCCGAAGCTTGCGGCGTCCGCATACTCGCCAGTTAGCCCGATCACTCAACAGGCAGGGCTCAAAAGAGCAATGCCTTAACCCTAAGGAGTGTCCCGATGACTTCCCGCAACCTGCATCCGCGCCGTAGAAATCGCAAATCCGGATCACAGCCAGAGACGAAATTTGCCGCAGCCACGCTAAGAAGGTTTGCAAGCCTGTTGCTAACCGTTTGCTTGTTATCCAGCGCCACACCGGCGGCGCCGCAGACGATTGTGGGCGTGGCCAGTGAGTGGCGCGTGGGTTTTGCTTTCTGGCTGCGCGCGAGCGGGGCGACAAAACTTCTGGCTGCGGTTCAGGGCCGAGGTGCGCCTGCGCCAAGGGCGCAGGAGAAGCAGGAAGAGCGCAACGCGCGGGTTTTCCGTCTGCTGATTTTGCCGGGCGATGTAACCATTCACGAGGGCGAGCAGGTGAGTTTTGCGGCGGTTGCTTACGACCGTGAAGATAGTGCCGTGGGCGGCGTCAGTTTCACCTGGAGCGCGCATGACGACGACCGCGTTACGGCCACGCGCATCTCACCGCGCGGAGATTTTGAAGCCCGAGTCAGCGGCAACTTCAAGATCACCGTCGAAGGCGCGGGTCGCAAAGCCAATGTCAAGGTCAGGGTGCTGGAAGGCGACCGTCGTCGCTTAACAGACAAGAAGCCGGGCGCGGTCAAGCACGTTTCGAATCGCGACGACGCTCCCGGCAGTTCCTCTGCGGTGAAGAAAGATCGGCGCGGGCGCAGGGCCGCTCATGCGACGAAACGAACTGCTCCGCCTTCACCGATGCTCATCTGTCCGCCCGATGACACCTGGAACGATTGCAACTGGCGCTCGTCTTCCGATCCGGACAATCGGCGTGGCACTCCCCTGGGCGGGGCAATGGATGGCGGCGCCGGCAGCGGCAACTTTCAGATGGCCGCCCCGGTTTACGGTTCACCCAGCCGCGGGATAAACATCTCGCTGGGCTTGGCCTATAACGCGCGGTTGTGGAACAAGTCGGGTTCGCAAATCAACTTTGACATCGATCGCGATTGGCCGGCGCCCGGATGGTCGCTGGGGTTTGGCAAGCTCCTGGGCATGGGCGTTAACAACGGCGCGATGCTGGTCGATGCCGATGGCACGCGGCACAGCTACACCGGTACGATTACGCCATACAGTTGGGGCACCAACGGGGTGATGCATACGACCGACGGCTCATTCATTGATTATACTTACTGGACGGGCACCGGCGGCAGCATGACTTCAGGACAAGCGAAGCTGCCTAATGGAACGGTGATAAGCTATGGAGCTTCCTCTGGACACCTTTATCCCACCCGTATTGAAGATGCGCAAGGCAACTACATCACGATCACCTACGTGAACAATACCGGCCCTCAGCTCCAGGCGGTGACTGACACGATGGGCCGGGTCATCAACTTCTACTACGATGCCAACAATCTGCTGACGGCAATCACGGCGGCGGGCCTGAACGGTGGACCGGCGCGCACGCTGGTGCGGCTGCATTATCGCCAACTCCTTCTCGACTACAACTTTTTCTGGACGATTACGCCGGTCGTGCGCAATTCCTATCCCTGGGTCATCGATGCGATTTATTATCCGAGCACCAGCGCGGGTTACTGGTTCGGCGACAGTGATTCCTATTCCAGCTACGGCATGATTGCGAAAGTTGTCGAGCAGCGCGGGATGACTTTCTCGGCTGCATTGCTCAACGACATGGGCACGGTCGGGCCGGGCCAGATGACGCAACAGGAGCTCTACAATTACCCGTTGTCAACGGCGGATCCGCACGGCAGCGGTTTGATTGACGCGCCCACCTACAGTTCGATGACCGAGACTTGGACGCGCGACGGCGTCGCCACCGATCAGGCCACGACTACTTTTGGAGGAAATCAGAACGCGAGTCCGCGCACGGTCTCGATCACGCTGCCGAACGGGACCACCAGCACGCAGTATTCCCACAACTCGCCCGGGACTTTTCTTGATGGCCTGATCTATCTTGACGAGACGCGCGATTCAGCCGGCAATCTTCTGCAGAGCAGCTCGTCAACCTGGGCTCAGGGAGCTTATGATTCGCCGCGCCCAACGCGCGTGGAAAACACCGACGAGCGCGGGCAGACCACCCCATCCGACTTCATCTATGGAGCGGTTTACAATCAAGTCACTGAAGTGCGTAATGACGATTACGGCGGCCTGAGTCTTTTGCGTTCGACGCGCACGCAGTACCAGAACGCGACGAGCTATACCGGCCGCCACATCTTTAATCTGCCGCTGACGGTCGAAGTTTACGGCCCTGACAATGTGACGCGCGTTTCCCGCACCGATTATCAGTACGATGGTCAGACCCTGACTGATGCTCCGGGCGTGGTGATGCATGACGACGCTTCCAATCCCTATGCGCCACAGCTTTGGGTTGATGGCTACTGGGACTGGCAATGCAGTGACCAAGAGTGCCCGGTCGATATGATCTGTCGGCCACAGTGCTGGCAGGTGTGGGTGCCCGGTTACTGGACCAGCGCTTACAATTCGGCCACCGACTATCGCGGCAACGTCACGCAGGTAACGAGCTATGCGGATGCCATCAATCTCACCGGCGCGGTTACCGAAACGCACCGCTACGACGTTACCGGCAATATGGTGACGGCCTCCACTTCATGTTGTCAGCAGACCAGCTTCAATTACACCATTGACACGCAATACGCATATCCGCTTTCGAAGACGCGCGGCTCGGCGACCGATGCTTACGCGCAGATGACAACCAGCGCGACTTATGATTTCTATACCGGGCTGGGGCTTTCGGCCACGGATGCTAGTGGACGGCAATCGCAAACCAGCTACGATGCAAACACGCTGCGCCCGACGAGCGCAATCTCACCCACTGGCGCGCACACTGACTATACTTATGACGATGCGGGGATGACCGTTACGTCAACCACGTATCCGACGACAGGCGTTGGCGGCGCAATCGCCGATCAAAGCGTGAAGTACCTGAATGGCCACGGACAGGTGCGGCAGGAGAAGGCGCTGGGCGTTAGCAACGTCTGGGATTTTGTCGACACGGTCTATGACAACCTGGGCCGCGTGTCGCAGCAAACGCGACCCTATCGCAGCGGCGAGACTCAACAGTGGAGTTCGACAAGCTACGATGCACTTGGCCGCACAATTAGCGTCACGGCGCCCGACGGCAGCGTAACGCAAACGTTCTACAACGAAGCCACGCGACCGGATGTCGCTTCCGGCAATCCGGGGGAGACCACACGTGTGCAGGACGCCTGGGGTCGCGAGCGCTGGGGCCGCACCGATGCCAGCGGAAGGCTGGTGGAAGTCGTCGAGCCGAATCCTTCAGGCGGAGGCTCAGTGGCCAACGGTAGCTTGTTGACAACTTATACCTACAACACGCTCGGCAATCTCACACAAATCAATCAAGGCGCGCAGACACGTTCTTTCAAGTACGATTCGCTGGGAAGGTTGACGGCCCAGAAGCTGGCGGAGATGAGCCCGACGCTCAACGATGCGGGAACTTATGTTGGTTCGGGAACCTGGAGCGATGTCTTCACCTACGATGATCGTTCGAATCTCACTTCGCGCACGGACGCGCGCGGTGTGAAGAACGTTTACACTTACAACAGCGATCCGCTAAATCGTCTGCAATCGGTTTCCTGGGACACGACCGGATTTGGCGACACGGCCAATCCGGTTTTGGCCGCCGCGACGGTTACTTATCAGTACCGAACAAAAGATTACGCCTCGCAGCTCAGAGACATCACCCAGTTAAGCGGCACGACGGCTGCCGGCGTGAGCACTGAGAGTTATGGTTATGATTCCGAAGGCCGCGTTTACAGCAAGAGTGTAACTGTGAACGGTCGTCCCTCTATGGACACCAATTATTCTTACGACAGTCTCGATCGCGCCACCGACGTGCTCTATCCAGCGGAGTCCGGCAATGGCAGTGCGCTCCGCAAAGTCGTGCATCATGATTACGATGTGGCCAGCCGTTTGACCGGGCTCACGTTTGACGGTCAATCGCACGCTTCGAATATTGTTTACAACGCGGCCAGTCAAACGACTTCGTTGGTCGTGGGCGCGAGTACTGCTAATCCGGTAAACGAAAGCTACAACTACAACGCGCAAACGGGCTTGCTCGACGATCAGACTTTCACGCGCGGCGGCACGACGCTTCTCAATCTTTCTTACGATTACGCGAACCCGAGTGGCAAGCGCACCGGGCAGCTCACGAAGATTCTGAACAATCAGAATCACAACAAGGATCGTGGTTACGAATATGACGCGCTGGGTAGGTTACAGCGAGCAACGGGCGGGCAGAATGTCAATTGGGTCCAGCGCTACGAATACGACCGCTACGGTAACCGCAACAACGTGTTCTCCTACACGGCCGACCAGTATGTAAAGAACTTCTATCAGAGCGCGCTCAACCGGCAGCCAACCACCAGTGAGTTGCAGTCGTGGCTGGGAACTCTCCAATCGGCTTATGCGCAAGGGCAATCGCAGTTTCTCACCGCGATGCAGAACCTCGGCGATACGATCTTCAGTTCGCAGGAATATGCGAACCGCAACCGCAGCGATCGCGATTACGTCTACGATCTTTACAAGGCTTATCTTTTGCGAGATCCGGAGCAGGCTGGCTGGGACTTCTGGACTGCACTAGTACCGATTAACGGGCGGGCTGCTGTGCGCAACGGATTCAATTGGTCCACCGAGTACTCGCTCAAGGTAAATGGTACCAGTCCTTACTCGCCGCCGGGTGGCGCGACCGTACCGGCCGATGGTTTGACGTGGATGGGAATCGATTCGACCTCGAATCGGCTCAACGGACCGGGTTTCGCGTACGACGCGGCCGGCAATCAGACGCGGACGCAGAACAGCGGCGGCGTCTGGCAGCGCTTTCAGTACGACGCGGCGAATCGTTTAGTGAAAGTCAAGGCCGATGACAACGTGACCGTGCTGGCGACTTACACTTACGGCGATTCAAATGAACGTTTGATTGCCGAAGAAGGCGGACTGCGCACTTACTACGACTGTGAAGGCGGCGCAACTATCGCCGAATACACCGAGAGCGGCGGTTCAACGACACCGGCGTGGTCCAAGAGCTACGTCTATCTCGGCATCAGATTACTCGCAACACTGACGCCAAATGGCTCTGGCGGCGAAGCTGTTGAATACCATCACCCAGACCGTCTCGGCACAAGACTGGTTACCAATCCCTCAACCGGCACATCGTTCGAACAAGTCACGCTCCCCTTCGGCTCGGCGCTCGATAATGAATCGACTGGCGCGACGAACAGAAGGTTCACAAGTTACGATCGCAGCGCAACCACGGGCCTCGATTATGCCAACAACCGCCACTACGACTCTCAGCAAGGGAGATTTACCCAAGTCGATCCGATCGGGATGAATTCGACAAGCCTTGCGAATCCGCAAACGCTAAATCTCTACGCGTACTGTGCCAATGACCCGATTAATCATACCGATCCGAGTGGGTTGGGCTTCTTCAGTTGGCTCGGGAAGCTGTTCAAAAGCATCGGGAAGGTCTTGAGTGCGGTAGGCAATGCAATCGCCAGGGTCCTTAACAACCGTTGGGTGCGAATCGGCGTGTTAATCCTCGGTTTTCTGGTTCCGTTTCTTGGAGCACTGGCCAAAGCGATTCAGCTTGCCTTGAAGATCTACAATATAGTCGCTGATATCGCGGGCCAAATGCAGTTATACGGAATGCTCTTGCAAGGAAAGTTCAAACAGTTGGGCATGGCGCTCCTGAGTGGCTTCGTCGGTTCCTTTATTGCCACGATTGAGAATGGAATCATCGAGGGGCTACACAACTATATCGGAGACAAAGAATTTGGTGGTCAGCACTACATCGACTGGGGCAAGTTCTCCTTCAAGGACTTCTTTAATGGAGTTTGGCACGGGCTCAAAACGGGCTTGAGGGATGCCGCGAATCAGTTGCTGAGATACCGAGGCCAAGTGAAGGACAAGAAGACTGGACTAATGCGGAACAAGTCATTTTGGGAGAAATTCAGAGATGCTCTGGTGCCGGGCTACGGTCATTGGTGCGGACCTGGCATTGGACAGGGGGCAGGCGAAACGAGGGCTGGAGTAAACGGGGTTGATGAGGGTGCGTGCAGGCCGCATGATGGACTGTACAACACACCTGGCCAAGACAAGCTGGGTGCTGACTTCGAGATGTTCGGCCATCTGCTGATCAAATTTCCGACGCTTCAGGTAACTGACCTCGCCTTCGGTGGTCCCTCTATTGGAAGCAGATACAAGTTCTCTGCTCTGCCTTTCTTCGGCGCTATTTTGCCAGGCTACAGATATGTCACAGGAAGCGGACGCCCATAGCGAGCACAATATGCGTAGAACCCTGATCGTTGCGCCTCTTGTCTTCTGCTTTCCCCTTGCCATCCTCGTGTCGATTCGGACATCGACTGAGATTAGCCAAACTAATATTGCTACGCCGATAAATGTCTCTGGCTTCCGACTGAGAGCAACTCTGTCCGGACCAAGCGTTCGGTTAGGATATGGATGGAGCGCGCCAATGGCCTTTAGCTCTGGCGGAGAAAGTCTTGCGGTAGGTAGTCATGGTGGAAGCATAAGTTTGTGGGACGTAAGAACGGGCGAATTGCGGGCGACGCTGAGTGGCCATAAGAGATGGGTCAGTGAGCTGGTCTTTGGCCAGGATCGGCGAGTGCTAGCGAGTGCTAGCGGAGATAGAACAGCCAAGCTATGGGACACAGAAACGGGTAACTTGATGGCTTCGTTCCATGATAAAAGCCGTTTCATGAACCTCTCGCTCAGTGCCGACGGAAGGCTGCTGGCGACAGCGAGTTATGAGGACAAGAGCCCGAGAATATGGGACACGAGGGCAGGTCGTTTAGTACAAACCCTCCCCCGTGTTTCGGAGTTGCACAGTATGGCAATAGGTAGTATTGCGTTTAGTCCCGCAGAGCCAACATTGGCGACGACTACCTGGACCAGTATCTACTTATGGGATGCCGAGACTGGCAAGTTACGGGCAACGCTGGTTGATCAAAGCCTATCGCGAACAATCAGTGTCCTCGAACATCGTCACTCGGAAGACCGAGTCGAAACCTTCAGCCATGCCGACACGATCTACCGAATCCTCTTCAGCCCTGATGGCCGTGTACTCGCGACTGGTAGTCGCGACTTCACCGCGAAGCTTTGGGACGTGGCTATTGGACAGCTAAAGGCAACGCTGAAACACGACGGTAAGGTGATCGCTCTAGCCTTCAGTGCCGATGGTAAGACTTTGGCAACCGGGAGTGGAGACTTCACCGCGCGCCTATGGAACGCAAGGACCGGAGAGGTGTTGGCAACGCTGCCGCACAAAGGAACGGTGTGGTCGCTGTCTTTCAGCCCTGACGGAAAGCTGCTAGCGACAGGGAGCGACAATGAGAAAGCAGTGAACGTCTGGGATGCAGCTACTGGAAAGTTGATAGAGAGACTGAGTGATTCGCGCTATCCGGTAGCCTTCAGCCCCGACGGGCGAACTCTTGCAACGGCGAAGTGGGGTCGACCGGGCGTGGTGCTTTTGTGGGATGTTGCGGGGCATTAACATTCCGGCCTAGTTGCCGAATCCTAGTTCCCGGGACTGCTTTCATGACTGGGATGTCCGGGTTGCTCGACAGTCAAACGGCGACGCGCGCCGGGAGCACGTTGCTCAATCTCTCCTACGACTACACGAACGCGAGCGGCAAGCGCACGGGGCAACTCACGAAGATTCTCAACAACCTGAATCACAACAGGGACCGCGGTTATGAATACGACGCGCTGGGCAGATTGCAGCGGGCCACTGGTGGGCAAAACGTCAACTGGGCGCAGCGCTATTACTATGACCGCTACGGCAACCGCAACAACGTTTATTCATATATCCTGGAGGATTACCTAAAGAATTTCTATCAGGGCGCTTTGAACCGGCAGCCTACCAGCGGCGAGCTAAGCTCTTGGTTGTCCACGCTGAAAACAGCCTACGCGCAAGGGCAGACGCAGTTTCTCACGGCGATGCAAGGACTAGGGACGACGCTCTTCACCTCGCAGGAATACCTCAACCGCAATCGGACGGACAGCGAGTTTGTCAATGACCTCTACAAAGCGTTTCTGTATCGCGAGCCGGACTCGGAAGGGTTTGCCTACTGGGTCAGCATGGTGCCGGTGAACGGCAGGAACAACATTCGCTTGGCCTTCGAGTGGGCGCCAGAGTTCTACACGAAAGTCAGCGGCATCAGTCCCTACGCGCCACCCGCGGGTGTGACGATTCCCAGGGATGGATTGCAGGGTCTCGCTTATGACCAGGCGACGAACAGGATTGTAAATTCCGGCTGGAGCTATGACGCGGCCGGCAATCAGACGCGGACGCAGAAGAGCGGAGGCGTCTGGCAGCGGTTTCAGTACGACGCCGCCAACCGTTTAGTGAAGGTCAAAGCCGATGACAACACGACCGTGCTGGCGACCTACACGTATGGTGATTCGAATGAGCGGCTTATCAGCGAAGAGGGAGGAAACAGAACTTATTACTACGGAAACGGTGGAGTTGTTTTTTCTGAGTACTCCGAAAGCGGTACCTCTACAATTCCTCAGTGGTCCAAATCTTATGTCTATCTTGGCGGGCGACTGCTTTCAACTTTAACGCCCAATGGCAGCGGCGGTGAGGCGGTTGAGTTTGACCATCCTGATCGATTAGGCACGCGGCTCGTCACCAATCCATCAACCGGCACTTCATTTGAACAGGTCACGTTGCCCTTCGGCACGGGACTGAATGCGGAATCCACCGGCGCTACCAACCGGAGATTCACAACTTATGACCGAAGTGTGACCACTGGCCTAGATTACGCGGTCAATCGTCATTACGACTCGCAACAGGGAAGGTTTACCCAAGTCGATCCGATCGGGATGAAGGCCGTGAGCCCTGAGAGTCCGCAAACGCTGAACCTCTACAGCTACGCAGGAAACGATCCTGTAAATCACACTGATCCCGATGGCTTGTTTTCATGGAAAAGCTTCTTCAAGGGTTTGCTCCTGGTCGGTACGTTCGGACTGGCCGGCCTACTCGCGTTCAAATCAATTCGACATGCGGTAGTTAAGTTCATCCACGTTGTAGCTCAGGTCGCGGGAAAAATACTTAACAACCGGTGGGTCAGGATCGGAGTATTCATTGCAACTCTCTTAGTACCGGTTCTCGGTCCGGCTCTTGCAGCGATACTTCGAACCGCGCTGGAAATCTTCAACACAATATCGGACATAGTGCAGACGCTGCAGCTTACGGATATGCTCTTGCAGCATAAATACAAAGAGTTCGCGCTTAGCATCGCGATAGGACTGGTCAGCGCCGCGGTCTCGGTAGTCGTGAATGACGTGATCGAACACGTCAAGGCTTATCTGAAAGGCGGATTCAGGTTCAAGGACCTCTTCCAAGGAGCGTGGGACGGACTCAAAGATGGCTTAGCAGATGTGTTCGGCCGGGGATGGGAAAGCTTGATTCCAGTATACGGCAAATACTGCGGGCCGGGTGCGAGCCGTGGAGGTGGAATTGACAAAGGAGCGGGCATCGATGGCATTGACGAAAAGTTGTGCCGGCCACATGACAAAAGGTATGTGGGCGCAGACAACAACGCCCGCTTGGTCGCTGATAAGAAATTCTTTGTGGGCCTGTTTACGGCAATCTCCAGCGTCGGAGTTGGAGATATAGTCTTTGCAGGTCATCCATCAGGCGGGAATGTCTATCGGTTCCTTGCCTTTCCGGGGTTCGGTGGTCTCATAGCTGGCCGAGAGGCATACAAGCACCGGCCCAAATAAGCGAGAAGATCGATGATGCGTATCCGTTCCCTACTGCGTATTCTTTTTGCGGTTATCGGTGTAACTATCGCAGCATCATTAACGATGCCGTCGAAGCTAACGCCAATCAGAGAATACGAACCCGCAAGTCAAGGCAGCAGCCAGCCAAGATCTGTGGTCATGCAGCCGAGGGTGCGGTTAACGGGCCACAAGCGGAGCGTTTATGCCCTTGCATTCAGCCCGGACGGTCACATACTGGCGACGGGCGGAGAGGAGAATGCGGCACGGTTATGGGATGCAGCGACAGGACAAACGAAAGAGGAACTATATGCTGGTTTCCAAGTGCACGGTTTAACTTTCAGTCCGGACGGGCGAATGGTTGCAATGTGGAGTTATGGCGCCAGGATTCCGCTGTGGAACACGGGTACTGGCGAGCTAAAGGCGGTCTTAACAGAGCCGAAAGGTTTCGTGCGGTCGGTTGCATTCAGTCCAGACAGTCACTCAGTAGCTACGGCAAGTATGGATGGTTTATCAGCGCATCTATGGGAGGCAGAGACAGGTGGGTTAAGAGCCACACTCGATCACCCAAACCCATACCGATATGCTAATGGCGTGGCATACGGACATGCTGATGGCGTGGACAAGGTGGCTTTCAGTCCTGACGGTAAGACTCTTGTAACAACCAGCGAACGAATAATCTATTTGTGGGATGTGGCGACCGCAAGAATGAGGATGAAGTTAATTGATCCGGATGTCAGAATCTCAACCCCGACCTGGAGGTCGCTCAAAGGATTCTCGCACGGCGACACGATCTACGACCTCGCCATCAGTCCCGACGGACGTACGATCGCCACTGCGAGCCGAGACGGAACCGCAAAGCTCTGGGACTTGGCTACTGGGAATCTGAAAGCAATCCTCCAGCACGAAGGGAAGGTGTTGCACGTGACTTTCAGTCACGACAGCAAGACATTAGCTACGGGAAGTGAAGACAGAACCGCCCACCTATGGAACGTATCGCTCGGGAAGTTAATCGCGACTTTGCCGCACAAGGGCACAGTTCACACCCTCTCATTTAGTGCGGACAGCGCTCTGATCGCGACGGCCAGCGACAATGAGAAGTGGGCAAACATATGGCGGGTCGCAACCGGCGAACTACTTACACAGCTACCTGACGCACGACCACCAGTTGTATTCAGTCCTATCGGCCGAACGCTAGCTACGGCTTCGAGAGGAAGCGACGTACTTCTGTGGGATGTTCCCAATAACTAAAAAGCCACGACACTTACTCTGTCGCGCCGGCCTTGCTCTTTGACAACTCAACGCACGAACACTGATGACCAGGTACGCGCGATAGCCCTCGCCGGTTTGCAAATGTTTCGCGGGCCCAGAGGAAGAAAAGGACAGGACAAGAAGAAGAAAGAGCCGATCGTTGCAATCTCAATTGATATCGCCACCCGTCAGGTAACCGAGTTGACTCAGAAAGAACTTGATAAGATCAACGAGGAAATCAAGAAGGAAAGGGACTATCAAAAGTGCGTCGACGATGTAGAGAGTGAGCTTGACCACAAAGTTCAACGCACGCACGAGAAAGCTATTGAGAATGCCGAGAACATAATGTCCGGGGGCGTCTCGGGGGCAACCATCACGAGTCCTCTCATCCTGATAGGAACCGGTATAACCACACTTCTCAACCAGCGAAGTTTAGCAAGAGACATCGAAAGTATAAACAACAGTCGTATAACGGAGATTAAGAAACGGTGTGGAACAAGATGACGCTGCCGGAGCTTTTTGAAAGATGCGGGAAGTTTACTCCGAAACCTCGACCGCTCTGGTATTGGGTTTTCGTCCGAGGCAGCGCCCTTTGTCTGTTGATAGTAATCCTAGGGGCACTTCAGGAAGCAGTTTATGACTGTAGGTCGCTGCCTCGTGGAGTCGGGTTTGCAATGTGCTTGAAGACACTCTTTGCTCACTTCTCAAACTTGGACAGACTCTATTCTGACTTTAAGTTGTCGCTGATAGGGGGTTTTCTGTTTGGCCTGCTGGGTTGGGCAGCAGACTACAAGAGGCTTACAGCTCGTTCCGGAATTCGGTGATTTTGTCCGGAACGGGCTCGATGTATGACGCAGCCGGAAACCAAGTGCGCGCCTTGATTTCTTCCGGCGCTTCGCAGCGCTTTCAGGACGACGCCGCGAATCGACTGGTGAAAGTCAAAGCGGATGATAACTCGACGGTGTTGGCAAGTTACACCTACGGCGATTCGAATGAAAGATTGATAGCCGAAGAAGGAAGTCTGCGCACTTATTATGTGGGCGAAGGCGGCGCGACTATCGCCGAGTATATTGAGAGCGGAGGTTCAACCACTCCAGCATGGTCTAAGAGCTATGTCTATCTCGGCGGGCGTTTGCTTTCGACGTTGACTCCGAATGGAAGCGGCGGCGAGGCCGTTCAATATCATCACCCTGATCGTCTCGGGACTCGACTCGTCACTGATCCGTCAAACGGCAGTTCATTCGAACAAGTCACGCTCCCATTCGGTACTCCTTTGAACGCCGAATCGACTGGTGCAACGAACAGAAGATTTACTTCTTATGACCGTAGCGCCATTACAGGTTTGGATTATGCTGTCAATCGTCACTACGACTCGCAGCAGGGCCGGTTCACGCAGGTTGATCCGGCAGGCATGGGCGCAACAAGCTTAAGCAGTCCGCAGACCCTAAATCTTTATGCGTACTGTGCCAATGACCCGATTAATCATACCGATCCGAGTGGGTTGGGCTTCTTCAGTTGGCTCGGGAATCTGTTCAAAAGCATCGGGAAGGTCTTGAGTGCCGTCGGGAACGCCATAGCTCGTGTGCTCAACAACCGGTGGGTGCGAATCGGCGTGTTAATCCTCGGCTTTCTGGTTCCTTTTCTGGGAGCACTGGCCAAAGCGATTCAGCTTGCCTTGAAGATCTACAATATAGTCGCTGATATCGCGGGCCAGATGCAGTTATACGGAATGCTCTTGCAAGGGAAGTTCAAACAGTTGGGCATGGCGCTCCTGAGTGGCATTGTTGGCTCGTTTATTGCCACGATTGAGAACGGAATCATCGAGGGGCTACACAACTATATCGGAGACAAAGAATTTGGCGGTCAGCGTTACATTGACTGGGGCAAGTTCTCGTTCAAGGATTTCGCTCATGGCGTCTGGGATGGATTTAAGACGGGTCTTAGCGATGCGGCGAATCAGTTGTTCAGATTTAGGACTGAACCAGGCAAACCAGCTAAGTCGTTTTGGTCAAAGCTCGCGGATATTCTGATTCCCGGTTACGGCCATTTCTGTGGGCCAGGAATCGGGTTAGGCGCCAACGAAAAGAGAAACCCGGTGCATAAGAAAAAAGCTGGGGTCAGGCCTGATTCTGCGATCTGGAACGGACCTACTCCCGCAAAACTTGGCCGAGATATGTGCTGCGAGGTTAGAATTCTTATTCTTCCGCCGGCTCTTCGTCGTCACTCGTGGTGTGAAAATGAATGGCTCCGCGAATGACTTCCTCGAGCGCTATCCGCGTGGGCTTGTGTTTGACGGCGTCGATGTCGATGCGGGGACGCGCGCCGCGCTGAAGCTGCTTGCTGCGCTTCGCTGCCAGAATAATCAAACGGTATTTTGAATCAATTTCCTGTGATTGTGGTTCTGGTTCAGTAACTACTGCTTTTTTAGTCGCCATTCTGTGTTTGCGTCCTTCCGAATAAGTGAATTCTTGAATCTGAGATTTGAAATGCCAACAACTGAGCCCTCCCTCACGGTCGGGCTACTGCCCCGTCGACTCTGCCCGCCCGCTACCGCAGGCGGTTCTGACAAGAGCCCTCCCTCACGGTCGGGCTTCTGACACTTGAGCGAAATCTGTCAGGGCACCTTTCAATCTGTCTTCCTGCCGCTCGCGGCGCGCGCGCTCCGCGTAAATCACCGAAGCCAGTTGGGCCGAAGCCCGATTGATGTCGTCATTGAGAATCACGTACTGAAAATCCTTGTATTGCTGAACCTCCGCCGGCGCCCCGCGCAAACGGCGTTCGAGATCCGCCGGGGAATCCGTGCCACGCGCGACCAATCTCTTGCGCAACAGTTCAAACGACGGGGGCAGAATGAAAACCGTCACCTCATCAGCAACCAGTTGACGAATACTGGCGGCGCCCTGGACGTCGATCTCCAGAATGATGTCGTGACCGGCGGCGCGCTCCTTTTCGACCTGAGCCCGGCTGGTGCCGTAGAGATAGCCGTAAACGTTTGCCCATTCGAGCAATTCGCCACGGCCGAGCATTGCTTCGAATTCCGCAGGAGAAACAAAGAAGTATTCGCGACCGTTCTGTTCGCCGGGACGCGGCGCGCGCGTCGTATAGGAAATCGAGTAACTAACGCCGGGCACGGTCTTCAAGACGCGATCGATCAAAGTGCCCTTGCCGCCGCCCGAAGGCGAGCTGACCACAATCAGCATTCCGTGACTGCTGATCGCGCTCGCATCAGAATCGCTTGGGTTCGTCAGCTCATTCGACATTTTGCACTTGTTCCCGCAGTTTCTCAACCTCAGCTTTGATCGCGAGCGCCGAGTCTTTGATCGCAATCTCAGTTGATTTCGACAACACGGTGTTGGCTTCGCGGTTCAATTCCTGCAAAAGAAAGTCGAGCCGCTTGCCAACCTCACCATCGGCGTCGATCGACGAACGAAACTGTTCCAGGTGGCTGCGCAGACGCGCCAGCTCTTCGCTGATGTCGCTCCGGTCGGCAAGATACGCGACTTCCTGCGCCAGCCTGCCCGCGTCGAGCTCGACCGCCTGACTTCCGCGGGCGATCAATTCCGTAACGCGCTTTTGCAGACGCTGGCGATAGGAGTCAGCCAATCCGGCGGCGGCGTCTTCGATGATCGGAACTTCGGCCTCGATCTTCGCTACTCTCACGCGCATTTCCGCGGCCAGCGCGGCGCCTTCGCTTTCGCGCATCTGCTCCAAACTGTCGAGCGCCTGATCGAGCGCGCTCTCGACGCCCGCCATATTCTGTTCATCGAAACTGTCACGGCCCGCGGTCAGCGCACCCGGCACGCGCGCCAGTGAGTTCACGTCAATCTCGCCGGCCAGGCCGAGCTCCTCTTTGATTTCGCGCAGGGCTTTGACGTAGCCGGCAATCAAAGGCCGGTTGACTTCGTACGTCGCCGCGCCCGTCCGATCGAAATTGATGTTGAGGTCAACTCGGCCGCGCGAAAGACGCGCGCCGACGCGCTTCCGGACAATCATCTCGATCGCCGACAATTCCTGACCCAGACGCAGGTGGATGTCGAGGTAGCGGTTGTTGACGGTTTTGATCTCAACCGTGACGCCGAAGGCTTCGCTGCTGAAAGCACCGCGGCCAAATCCAGTCATTGATTTCATAAGAAGTAAGCGGTTAGCAGTTAGCAGTGAGCAGCACAAACTGCGCGATCACTGAAGGCTTCTGCGAAGACCATAGGTCACCGCCAAACACTCGTCAACCAGGGCTACCGTATCGCTGACTGCGGCGGCGGCGGCGACATAGCCGACCCGCTGAGCAATCTCAAGCTGCGTATCGAGTTCGTTTAGCGAGCCTATCGCAACGCTTAGATAGTTTCTAAACTGCACTGAAGATCGGCCGGCGGCCCCTTCTGCGATATTTGAAGGTACAGAAACCGCAGCTCGACGTACTTGTGAAGTAAGACCGTAAACTTCGTCTCGGGGAAATCTCTTGCTCAGTTCATAAATCTTTTCAACGAGGTCCATGCTCTTTTGCCAGGCAACAAGCTTCTTGTGGGGTTTGCTCATCTTAGGTTCTCCTTTGTTCTGCTTACTGCTTACTGCTCACAGCTCACTGCTTACTAATTGCTCTTCCTCATCCGCAAACTGCATTTCGTAAAGCCGCTGATACTGGCCGCCGCGCGCGAGGAGTTCGGCGTGAGTGCCTTGCTCGCTAATCCGGCCGCGTTCCATGACCACGATAATGTCAGCGCGGCGCACAGTTGACAACCGATGGGCGATGACAATCGTCGTCCGGTCGCGAATCAGATTACTGATGGCGCGCTGCACTAACTGTTCGGACTCAGCATCAAGCGCGGAGGTGGCTTCGTCAAGCACCAGTACGGGCGCGTCAATCAAGACCGCGCGGGCGATTGCCAGGCGCTGCCTTTGGCCGCCGGAAAGAAAAGTCCCGCGTTCGCCAATCACGGTGTCGTAGCCGTTAGGCAACTCCAGAATGAAATCATGAGCGAAAGCTGTGCGCGCGGCGGCGTGAATCTGCTCGTCGGTGGCGTCCGGCCGCCCATAAGAAATGTTGTAGCGGACCGTGTCGTTGAAGAGCACCGTCTCTTGAGTCACCAACGCCATTTGTCTGCGCAGGCTGGCCAGCCGCGCGTCGCGTAGATCGATTCCGTTCCAGAACACTGCGCCCGCGCTCGGATCGTGAAAACGCGGCAGCAGCTTTGTCAGCGTCGACTTTCCCCCGCCCGATTCGCCCACGAGCGCGACCATTTTGCCCGCGGGAACGATCAAGCTGACGCCGCGCAAAACGGAACGCGTTTCGTTTGCATAGCCAAAATGCACATCCCGAAACTCGATCTCACTCCGCAATGGTGGCAACTCAATGGCGTCAGGTTTCTCGGGGATCTCGGCGCGCTCGTCCATAACTTCCCAAACGTGACGCGCCGCCGCCAGCGCCTGGGACATCGAATTTTGCAGCCGCGACAGTTTACGCATCGGATCGTAGCTGCGAATCAGCAGGAGGATGAAGAGACCAAACTGGGCCAGGTCCATTCGGCCCAATCTGATTTCCCGCTCGCCAAAAAAGAGCAGCACCGCGATGAAAAGGACGCCAATCAATTCGATTGTTGGCGGCGACATGCCCGCGATACTGGCAGAGCGCAGGTTGGCCCGCCGAATGCGTTGAGCGACCGCGGTAAAGCGAATTTGTTCGCGCGATTCCGCTCGATAGGCCTTGACGATGTTTTGATTGGCCAGCGTCTCCTGTGCAGTGTCCGTCAGATGTTTGCTGCCTTCGAAAGATTCGCGCGCCAGTTTGCGTAGCGAGTTTCCAAATTTCACCGTCAGACCGGCAACCAGCGGAGCAATCAACAGCGAGCCGAGGGTCAATCTCCAACTCACATAAAGGGACGCGGCCATAAAAGCGATCAACGTGAAACTCTCGCGGAGCATGTCGCGCAGCGTGTTAGTCACCGCGGCTTCGATTGCCGCCGCGCTGGAAATCAAGCGCGAGACAAGATAGTTGGTTCGATGGCGCTCAAAAAAGGCCGCGGACTGTGAAAGCAGATGGCTGTAAAGATCCTGGCGCAGTTTCAGGATCGAAGATTGTCCGATGTAGGCCATTAAGTACGTCGAAAAATATTCGGCAATTCCTTTAACGATCGTGAACAACACCAATAGCAACGCAATGGTTCGCCAGGCTGCCAGTCCTGAGGCTGGAATTACTCTCTGTAATCCGAACAGGGTTGATGTGCGGCGTCCAGCGCCGCCGTGCGCAAGTGCTTGATTAATGATCGGCACTACCAGAGCGCTCGTCGCGATCTCCAGCAAGGCCACCGCGATCATCGCCAGCGTGGCTATCGCGAAGGTCCTCGTGTGAGGCAGAAGATATCTTAGAAGCCGCCGCAGATCACGCATCACATGGTATTTAGATCGTTAATCGGGAAGGAACCCGAAAGTCCGGTGCACGATTACAGCTACGGAATATACTGAGGCCAAACGTTTGACGTCAAGGCAGAGCCTGTCCATACTAATACTTAACCCCGCTTGAGAAACGAAATGAACAGAGGTTTTGGCTAAACAGGCCGGCTGATAATCAAGATCGCTTTGGCTGACTTAGCGCACAAGGAACACCACCCGTGGATCCCCAACCAGCAGACACCACCGCAAGGAAGTTAATGATTGTCGATGACAATGCCGAGATGCGCGCATTGCTGTCGGCATACTTTCGCCGTCTCGGTTTCGAGGTTACGGAAAAAGAGAACGGCGCTACGGCGCTGCAGACCGCGGCGACCGAGCGCTTTGATTGCTTTATTCTGGACGTCTCAATGCCAGAAATGACGGGCGTTGAGATGCTCAAGAAATTGCGCGACCGCGGCGTGCAGACGCCAGCGATTTTCTTGACGGCTCACGATCTGCTCGAAGACAAGGTTGCTGGGTTCGAAGCCGGGGCCGACGATTACCTTTCAAAACCCTTCGACCCGCAGGAGCTTGAATACCGGATTGCGGCTCTCCTGCGGCGCGGCCGGCTTTCCCCCACTGCAACGGACGACGATCGAATGGAAATTGGCGATCTGGTTGTGGATCGCCGACGTCATGAAGTCTCGCGCGCCGGAGCGAAAATCGATCTGACTCCCCTTGAGTTTCAAATTTTGGACTTGCTCGCGTCTGAGCCAGGACGCGCATGGAAGCGCAACGATTTGCTCGACCGCGTCTGGAGCACGGAGTATGAAGGCTATTCGCGTAACATCGATCCCCACATTAACCGCCTGCGGAAAAAGCTCGAAGCCGATCCGAAAAACCCCCATTACGTGCTGACCGTCCGCGGAGTCGGATACAAGCTCAACGAAAATCCGTGAGGCCGACCCCGGGTTGGCCAGGGAACCGCGTCTATTCGTCGTTTATTACTAGACAGCAATGTTCTGTCATCGCCACTTACGGCTTTCTATCCTGACGGCGGCGACGCTCGTGCTTGCCGGACTGCCGGCGCACAGCACTGGCTCGCCCTTCGCGCGCAATCCATCCAGTTCAGCGACGCAAGCGGGACAACTCACGAACGCACATCTTCGGTGGGGCCCAAGGCCTGGAGTACTCCGTTATCGTTTGCAGTTGGCGAGCGACCGCGAATTCAACGACATCATCTTCGACCGCGTTGTTTCCGGCAATGAATACGAGATAAGCGACCTGATACCGGGCAGATATTTCTGGCGAGTCGCGGCTCTGTCGGACAAGCCTTTGCAGTTTTCATCGGCCGGAGTGATCGATGTCAGCCCGGCGAGTCAAAAACCAGACACGCGGGCCGACCTGACGCGTGGACGTCAACCCATCAACGCTCAGACACCCAAGTCCGCAACCGCAAGTCGAGTGAGCGCTGGCGATGGCTGGCGCGCGCTGATTGGTGAGGTCTCTGGCCCCGCCCTGGCGCATCTGCGTTCAGCGAACGCGCTCGATCTCGTTGCCGTCAATAACGCCGGCGTCGTCTATGCCCTGGAGGCTGATAGCGGAATCGCTTTGTGGACGACGCGACCGCGCGCGCAACTGACAGGTTTGCCGCGACCCGTAGCCTCGCCGATCGCGCCGCTTCTAGTACAGTCGCGCAGAGGACTCGACAATGTAGTTGTACTTGCCAACGGCACGGTGCGCGCGCTTGATGGCGCCAGTGGTCGCGAGCTTTGGCGCACTGCATTACCCGCACCGGCGTCCGGCGGTGCCGCTGTGGATTCCGAACTTTTCATCCTCGACAACTCGCTGCAGCGATTGTTTCTGATTGATGGCGGCACGGGAAAACTGATTGCGCAAACCGAGCTTCCGTCGCGGGCGTTTGGCGCGCCGGTAGCCTTCGATCGCACAGGTCAGCGCGGCGTCATGATTGCTTTCGAGAATGGACGCATCGAGTTTCGCGACGTAAACGGAAAGACGACGCGGTCAGGGAATGCCGGCAGCCCCGCGACGACGAAGCCGCTGTTTGTCAGCGGACCTCGCGGCGGGCTTGTATTGCTGGGCACCAGGGGAGGATTGACGGCGTTCGACAGCGAAGACCTGCATGCACTCGGAAGAGTCGCCCTTAAGGACGATGCGCCGAGGGGCACGCTTTCCGCGGCGGATCTCTTTGGCGACGGCGTGGCCGAAGTAATAATGCTGACCGAGCATGGGCGCGTCGTCGCGGTCAATGCTGTTGACGGCAAGATTCTTTGGGAATCATTCAGTACGAACGACGCTCAGAGCGTGGCGTTTGCCGACGTTGACGGAGATCACGTTCTAGACGTTCTGGTGGCGAGTGGTCAGACGTTCGCGACGGCCTTATCGGGCCGCGATGGTTCGGTGGTCTGGAAAGAAGATGAACCGGCAGCTTTGGTGGCGAATCATGTGACTTCGCTTGCCCCGCGTTCGGTGCTGGCCGCGCCTCACGGTTCCGGCATTCTCTTGATCGGCATCGATCCAACCAGGATAGGGCTGCGAGCCGTCTCATTTCCCAGGGGAACGTTGAAGCCTACCTCTCACTGAAGACCTCGCATTCCGAAGGCTCGATTCCAAATTTACAGTTTCCGCAGCATAATGTCTCTATGCTCTGGATTGCCGGCGCACTCACTATGATTGTCTGGTTCGTCTTGAAGATTCTGCTGCATAAGGGCAGCGGCGTTCATATTCTCGTCTTGTTCGCCGTTTCGTGCTTTGTCACCCAATTCGTTCAGGACCTTCGCACCCGAGCGTACCGCGCTGACCGCTGACTTCCACCAATCCTTCTTTCTTATTGCTTGCCACTTCGCGATCCTTCGGCAACAATGGCCTAAGGTTTCGGCATCCATTAGCTCGGAACCGCGGCATTGGCGCCTTCTGGTGGAGTTGAATCTCAGAGTCTTTAGGAGTTCAGGCAGATGAATAGAGTTTTAAGACTGAGAACAGCGTTCGTGATTCTTGCTTTGCTGGCTACTTTCGCGGTGGCCGCCCAGGCTCAGAACGACCTCCGCCGCTCGACCATAGCGATCACGTATCCGCTGGACCAAACGATCGAAGTCGCCTTTCATGGAACGACGCGCTTGCCGCGCCTGAAAGGTACCGCGAAAGTGCGAAGGCAGGGCCGGCGGGGCACGCGCGTCGAGTTGAACCTGAATAACCTGCCGCGCGCGTACGAACTGGGCGGCGTCTATACGACGTATGTGCTGTGGGCCATTTCGCCCGACGGCCATGTTGACAACCTTGGCGAAATTAAACGCAGCGGAAGCGGGCTGGTCGATTCCAAAATCGATGTCACGACCCCCCTGCAAACTTTCGCACTGATCGTTACCGCCGAGCCGCACTTTCTGGTGCACGTGCCGAGCCGCATGGTCGTGCTCGAGAACACCCAACCCATAGTTCAGCGCGACGCTCAGGTTGAAACGGCAAACGTGCAGTACATTGGCAACAGCAGCGATTACTTTCGCGATGGGAGCGTGCCGGCGATCGCTGAGTCGGACTATCGTGATATTCCGACAGCGTTGCTCGGCGCGCGCCAGGCGATTAACCTCGCGCGTTATGCCGGAGCCGAGCGCGATGCGCCGAACGAGTTGCGCACCGCGGAAGCCGATCTGGAGCAAGCCGAAAGCGCCCGCCGCATGCGCCAGCCTGATCGCGAGATCGACATCCTCGCCCGCACCGCGATTAGCAGTGGCGCGAAAGCCGAAGACATGGCGCTGGCGCGACGCAGTTCCCGCGAACGCCGTGAGGAGCTCGAGCGCCGCGACATCGCGGTGCGCAGCGCGGAAGAGTCGACCGCCAGTGCCAATCAGGAAATCTCGCGACTAAAAGCAGAGCTGGATAACGAACGGCACGCGCGCGACCTCGCCGAGCGCGACGGGCTAAACGCGAACGAGAAACTACGCGACGCGCGCACCGAAATCGCGCGGCTGCGTGAAGAGATGCAGACCGTCCGGGCCGAATCCGAAGATGCGAAAGTCAGATTGGCGCGGCTGGAAGGCGAGAAGCAAGCCGAGGATGCGCGGCGCGGTTCTGAGAAACGCGCAGCCGATCAACGCGCCGCTTTTGAGAATCTGAAGCAGGCACTAACTAAATTCGTCACTGTCCGCGATAGTAACCGAGGCATGACGCTGGTGCTGGCTGAATCGCTTTGGGCGAATCCGAGATCCAGCAGTCTGGTCGCCGCGTCTGCTGCGAAGCTCGATCAAATCGGAGCGCTGTTGGCCAACAATCCGGACTATCAAATCTCAATCGAGGCGTTCACGGATAACGTAGGCAACGAAAACACGCTGCAACAGCTCACGCAGGATCGCGCGCGCGTCTTGTCCGAACGCCTTGCGGCCGCCGGCGTCGACGTCACGCGCATTCAAGCAACCGGTATGGGGGCAGCGAATCCCGCCGCGCCGAATACGACGGTCGCCAGCCGCGCAAAGAATCGAAGGACGGAGATCACGTTGACTCTGTCGGGGCAGTAGTCTTTTGTCCGTGCAGCGGACAAATTCAATAGCCGGTGGCAACGCCACCGGTGTAGTCAGAACAAGAATCGCGACTCTGCAAGGGTCGAATCGATGCCACGCAAAATTGTGCGACCCTTTCAGGGTCGGGCACTTCTCGCGAATGATCCGTGGGCGCTGCCCACGGCTATTGAATTGAACTGCTTCGCGGTTAGTCGTACATCGTGTCCCTTCTCGAAGCTCTCCAACTCATCGGTTACAGTCTCGGCGCGGTGCTGCCGCTCGGGATGGGCTATCTGCTGTTCAAGCAGCGGCTCAGCCTGGCCAGTGTTCACGGCATGCTGCTTGGCCTGGCGGCGTGCATGGCCGGATGGCACGGCAGCAATCTGGTTATTACGCTGCGCGGCCTGCTCGGGCTCGACGTCGCGCAATGGGCCAACGTCCTGCGCACCGCTGATTCAGTCGCCGTCGTCAGCATCACCGTCTGTTACTCACTCCTGCTGCACGTTCATCTCTATCTCTGGGCCCGCGCGCACAAGCGCCCGCTAACTCGCGCCGAGCGCGTCAGAGTTTATCTTTCGTATATTCCCTGTCTGTTCCTCGTCTTCGGTCTGTGGCGAATCTGGGTGGGCCCTTACCAGCCGATGTTGACGAAGCTGTCGAGCTTCGTCCTGCCATTCGCGGTTTGGATCGCTTACTCGCTCGGCGTCGTGGCCATCACTGAGCTTCGCGTGGCGCGCGGACCAGTCTCGCCGAGCGAGCGCATGAATCTGCGCACGCTGGCCGTCTCGTTCATAGGCATCGCGATCCTGGTGATGGCTGCGCTTGGCCTCGGGCTCGGCCGTGGCACGACGGCCGGTTTGTATCTCAACACCTTCGCGAATCTGGGATCGCTCTTGCCGTCGGCGCTGCTGGCCTATTACATCTATCGCTACCGATATCTCGAGCTGATCATCAAAGAGAGTTTGATCGTCGCGACGTTTGCGGCTGTGGTGCTGGCCGTTTATCTCTACGGCATTCGCCGCGTTGGCGAGTGGACCGGTTCGCGCTTTGGTTTCAGGGCCGGAGTTGTCGAAGCGATTCTGATTCTCGCGCTGACGCTCGCCGCCGCGCCTTTGCGCGGGTGGCTGGATCGAGGTTTTCGCACGTTGTTCGAACGCGAAACTGCGCTATATCGCGAAGTGGTCGCTCGCATCGGCGCGCAAGCTGGGCAGTACCGGCAACTTCCCCAGCTGCTTGGATTCATCGAGACGGAAACGGCGAGCGCGCTCTCGCTACGCCGGGTGAAGATTGTTTTGCGCTCTGACGACGCGAATCAAAGACAAGAAGACTCAGTGTGGATCGAAGACCTCTTGCGGCAAACCGAGGCCGGCGGCCTTGCGTTTGTCGAAGACGCCGAGGATTTGCGCGAGCATGGATACAACATTGCTTACGCGCTGCGCCGCGAGGACCGAAGCCATGGGCTAATGCTGGTCGAAGCTGCGGCGAACGCTCTGACGAATGACGTGCGCGCGGTGCTTGAAGTGCTCGCCGGCCAGGTTGCCGTCGCGGTGGAAGATTGCCGTCTGGCTAACGCGAACGTCCAACTCGAACGCCGCCTGGCAGAAGGTGAGCGGATGGCCGCCCTTGGTCAGATGGCCGCGACCGTGGCGCATGAAGTCAGGAACCCGCTCTCGGCAATTAAGTCGATCGCGCAGGTGATGAGCGAGGACGAGGGATTGAAGGCGCAACACGCGCGCGACCTTAGCTTGATCGTGGGCGAGACTGATCGCCTGAGCAACAGCGTCACACAGTTGCTCAGCTTTGCGAGCAAAGCGCCGCCGGCATCGGTACCTTGTCATGCTGACGAGTTATTGCGGAGTGTGGCCGGACTGTTTCGCGCCGATGCCGACGAACGGAAGATCGCGCTGCAATCGACGGCAGTGGGCGATGCCGCTTTGGATGGAGTTCAAACCGCTGCGGTGCGTGACGCGCTGTCGAACCTTCTGCTGAATGCTTTGCAGGCGACGCCGCCAGGCGGCCACGTCGCGATCGAATCGTTTTGTGACGGCGATGGAATTCACTTCGCGGTGAGCGACAGTGGGCCAGGAATCAACCTTGAGTTGCAGACGCGAATCTGGGAACCATTTTTTACCACCAGACAACGCGGCACCGGCCTTGGGCTGGCGATTGTGCGCAAGCGTATGGAAGAAGCGGGCGGCACTGCGCGACTGGTGCCATCGCGCAACGGCAAAGGCGCGCGATTTGAATTGCGTCTGCCGGTGACTAGCCGCGCAAGATCGGGGCACTAGCCCGACCGTCAGGGAGGCTCAGCCTTTCCGCGAACACTGGAGCCCTCCCTGACGGTCGGGCTAGTCCACCGGTACTCTTGTTAGAACTTTCGCTCGCACACGGTGCCAAGCGGCCTGTACCATGGCACGCAACCCGCAAGCAAAACGCCCGGAAAAGTATTAAACTCTGGGGGAGTTCAAGATGGAAACCAAGAGCTTGCGTCTGTTGATTGTCGATGATGAAGAGGCCGCGCGCTATGGCATGCGCCGCGCGCTGGAGGCGTTTGGCTGCGAAATTGCAGAAGCGGAAAGCGCGGAGAAGGCGCGCGCGCTGACGAGCGATTCCAAGTTCGATCTGCTTTTGCTCGATGTGAATCTGCCCGGCATCAGCGGGCTGGATTTTCTGAAAGAGTTACAGGGCGATCCGTCCCACTCGCCTCTGGTGATTATCATCACCGCGCACGGCTCTGAGCGCGTCGCGGTGCAGGCGGTCAAAAGCGGCGCCTACGACTATCTCTCAAAACCTTTCGAGCTTGACGATCTCCGCCTGGTCGTCAAGAACGCTTTCGAAACCATACAGCTTCGGCGCGAGAACCGTTCGCTCCGTCGGCGCATCGAAATCGAAGCGTCGCAACGCGGCGCGCTGCTCGGCAATTCCGCGGTGATGCAGAACGTGCGCGCGATGATTGAAAAGGTAGCCGACACGGACGCGACCGTGCTGGTGCGCGGCGAGTCGGGAACCGGCAAGGAGTTGGTTGCGCGCGAGCTTCACGAGCGCAGCACGGCGCGGAGCAGCGGCGCTTTTGTCGCGGTTAACTGCGCGGCACTGCCGACCGAATTGATCGAGTCAGAGCTTTTTGGTCACGAAAAGGGCGCATTTACGGGGGCGGCAGCGCGCCGGCAGGGAAAATTCGAGCAGGCGAATGGCGGCACTCTGTTCCTTGATGAGATTGGCGACATGAGCGCGAACGTGCAGGCGAAACTCCTGCGCGCGCTCGAAGAACGAAGGATTGAGCGGCTTGGAGGCAACGAATCAATTCCGGTTGACGTGCGCATCATCAGCGCCACGCATCGCGCGCTGGAAGAAGAAATCGCGGAAGGGAATTTTCGCGCGGATCTTTTCTATCGCTTGCGCGTCGTGACGATTGACATCGCGCCGCTGCGTGAACGTCGCGAAGACATTCCATTCCTGGCGGAAACATTTGCGCGCCAGGCTTGCGAACGCCACGGCTTGGCTGAACGACCGCTCAGCCGCGATGCTTTTCGAAAGCTGATGGAATACGACTGGCCGGGCAACGTGCGCGAACTCAAGAACGCGATCGAACGCGCCGCGATTATGTCGGAAGGTGACGAGTTGAGCGTGAGCGACCTGGAACACTCGCCGCCCGGAAGGGCGTTGGTTGGCGAAATAGAAGCCGCTGCTAATGGCAATCTGTCCGTGCCCTATACTTCTGATTTTCGCGACGACCGGCGCGAGTTCGAGCGCCGCTACATCGCTCGGTGTCTGGAAGAATCTGGCGGCAACGTCACGCGCGCGGCTTCGATTTTGGGAATGCATCGGCAATCGCTTCAGCACAAGCTGAGAGAGTTGGGACTCGGCAGGCGTTATGTCGCAGTCGGCGCTGACAAAGATCGACAAGAGTGATATTTTTGCGGCATGTCCGATCCTTACAAATCCCCCCGTTCTGCGTCGCCGAACGAACTGCGCAAGATACTTATCGGGTCGTCAGGTTCACTCCAACCCCTCATCAAAGAGCTTCAGAAGAAGTCTGCCGCTCGCCGATTCTACGACGAGTTTAAGGCCGATGTTCGGTTTTGTTCTGAGGCAATCAGGGCGTCTTTTGCTGAGGGTTGGTGGCGTAAGTTGATGGTAACGCTTCACCACCTAAACAAAGGGTTATCGGTATTATTCTCTACCGGCATCGTTGCCGCGCTACTCGGAGCCTATTGGTGGTACGTCTACCCGGTCGTTGGCAAGCGATGGACAGCGATATTCGGTTTGATGATCTTGGTCGTGGGCCTTCTGGTGATTGTAAGATTCGCAAGAAGGTTTCACGAAAGGAGTGTTCAGGGTCTAAAAGACGACCAATCAGAACTGTTGCGTCAAGCAAAAGAAGCCACTAAGACCATTCAAGAGGAAATGAATCAGAGAAACAACTTCACAGACCTATGGCAACAAAGCAAGACCAAGATAGTTGAGTTAACAGCGGAAAGAGATTCGCTTAAATCTCAGCTAGATAGCAGCTATAAAGTCGTCTTAGAAGTCGATACAGTTGGTCGTTCGGCCGAAGTGAACTTGCCGCAACGCAGTCGCGTTCATTTCGTTCCGGTTCCAGGGCGCGATCAGACGTGGAACGCTCTGATGTTCTCGGCAGATGTCCGGATGCGTTTTGACAACCGAAGCGAAACAACAAGAGTGCGAGTTAATGGCGTTACAGCTTTTCTGGTTATTGGCGACTCTCAGCAGCGACTAAATGAGCTTGATATTGTAGACGAACGTTGGAACAGGGTCGATTTTTCAGACGAACACTATTCCCACATTGAACCTTTATCAAGAAGCTCCTACTACCTTCTGACGAACTGCCTCTATACGCTAAGCTCTGATGAATCCGAACAACTTAAACAAGGCAACGCAATAATGCGGCTTGTTATGGACGCGGCGAATCAGCCGAACTATTGCGTCGATCTCGCCGTGGCAAATTGGGATGAAGTCGAAACCTCTATCGGGAGTGCTGTAACTGTTCTCAGAGAAGGCGGGTGTTTAGCATAGGCGGCCTTCTCTTTCGTGAGTTCTTTGTATTCGAGATTCGACGAAACCAGCAACCTCAGCAACGTATCGCGGAACAGAAAAGAGTTGTGGCGATTGGTACAGAACCGCGAGCGGTAGCGACCGGGATAAAGACTCAACTTTCATCGAGCGGTGCTTATGTCGATCCAGCGTGATCGCGCAGCTTGCGCCCTTATCCCGGTCGCTACCGCTCCCGGTTTTGTAACACGCAGCGAGGTTGCGCCTTTAACCCGGTCGCTACCGCTCGCGGTACTGTAACGATCATGACGCGCCGCGATTTCAATGACGATCATACTCCGCTCGGCTACCTGATTACCTTTCGCGCCTATGGAACGTGGTTGCACGGTGATGAGCGAGGTTCAGTTGATCGTGATCACCACAGGTACGACACTCCCACGCTGCCGCCCAGTCCCCGCCGAAAGCAGATCGAAAGAAACCTACTCAAGCAGCCCCCTGTAAAGTTCAATGCGCACCAAAGGGATGCCATCGATTTCGCTATCAAAGAGACTTGCGCAATTCGTAAGTGGGAATTGTGGGCTTTGAACGTTCGAACTAACCACGTTCATTGTGTAGTCACAGCGAACCGCAATCCAAACACCGTGCTGGTCGCTCTGAAAGCAAACGCCACGCGATCAATGAGAGAGGCGGGATGCTGGACCAGCAACCTTAGTCCATGGGCTCAGGGCGGAAGTAAGAAATATCTCTGGACGGAAGAAGAACTGGCAAATGCCATCGCATATGTAATTGAAGATCAAGGTGAGCCGTTGGATTGAAGGTACAGAACCGCGTCTATGAAGCAGGCGACTGAGTCAAGCAAAAAATGAGTAAGCTGCGCCCAGGTCGCCAGGTGCGTGTGGTCGCCGGCGACAAGGTGCGCGATCTCAAGATTAGTTGGCTTA